>Ga0308160_10000609_pt1 | contig 64528 bp, 78 predicted proteins | sample PhyFR1_FD_201036 | JGI IMG/M metagenome (GOLD analysis project Ga0308160, IMG submission 201036) | Phyllosphere microbial communities from UC Gill Tract Community Farm, Albany, California, United States - DLSLF.R1 | ecosystem: Host-associated > Plants > Phyllosphere > Unclassified | place: USA... | reverse complement strand
GATGTTTCGAAAGAAGGAGTTTTGACGCTTCTTTCCAATGCTGTCAAGTCGCAGAAGCCGAATCAGCATTCACGTCACAAAATAGGCTGAGCTCGTGTCGAACAACTTACGCTGGTGTGCTCCTAAATAGATATGGCGCAACGAGAAGATTGCGAAATATCGTCAGTTTGATCTCTCCATCGCTTTGACTGCAACAAAAGAGACTCACCCATCGATGTTTCGTCAAGCAAGTCGAATGACGATAAACCTGTTTATCAAAGAGAGAGGGGGAAAAAACGGAGGAGAACCAGTCAGCACCGCCTCATCTCGAAAGAGAGAGAGAGAAAAAAAATTTGGGGGGAACCCGATGAACCGGGATAAAATTCTTGAGAGGATAGATAGGATAGGGATAGAACGTACCTTTGAGCACTTCTCGCATTCGAATAACAGCTTGTCTTTGTCTCTCCTGAATCCCCTGATGACTTCACCGTCGTCCTCCTCGTCAGGCGCTGAAACGCTGACAGATCGCCCCCGCGAGAACCCCGAACTGACTGGAACTGAAGCAGGACGTTGCGATTGAGTCGAACTGGACAGCCTCCTAGACTTGCTCATCATTGTAGGTCGTTTAGATTTGCCCACGGAAGAACTGAGAGTCGTAGAGGCGAAGGGAGACGAGGGTGAGAGAGACGAAGGATCGTGAGTAGCTCCATTCTGAGCTCCCATCTACAGCGGATGAGATCGTGAGTATAGATCGACGTGGAGATGAGCTTCGAGAGGAGCCTACTTGTATAGCAGCAGATGCACGACGGGTTCCGTAAGAACTCATCGGATCTAAGAAATGTGGGATGGGACAATGGGTAAGAGTTGAGGACTGCAGAGGGAGAGCTGATTACTGCTACAAGTCGTGTGTTACTGAAAGTATTGTACTGATTAAACGTGAGCTGGCGTGGGCGTGCTGTTGAAGTTTAAGAGTGACTTGCAATGGAGGAAGTTGGAAATTATTTCGCTGCAGCACCACGACCAAACGGTCGAGACTTTTTTCGCTGCTCGTTTCATCGCACAGCGCAACAGAGTGTGCCCACGAGATCATTATAGCAAGTACACTAGAGTGGGCGATCGCTTGACTAGCACCGAAAATCTTTCGAAAATACGAAATATTCGTTTTGCCGTTTCCTCACGCTTCCATCCTCTCGAAGCGAGAATTTGACCACTGATGAAGTTACAACTACTGGACAGCTAGCAAACAAGAGATGTTCCGTAAAAGAGATGAGAATGAGAATCGTAAAATTGGATTGCGAGAGGTCAGAGAACCTTCTGCTCAACCCGTTCGTTATCCTCCTTCGCTTACTTCTCCCGCTTGTCAGAGAGCTCAGCATCTCTAGCGGCTTGAGCCTTTGCACGAGCGACGAGAGCCTTCTTCTTCGCTTGAACGTTGATGAAGCATCCGACACTTGCTCCGACGGAAGCGAAGAAGGGGACTATCGGTAGAGGTCATCAGTGAGTGACGCTAAGACGGGGACAGCGAATAGAATGCGAACCCCATAGTTCGGGAGCGAGCGCCTTTTGAGCGGTAGCCATCGAAAGAGTCGAGATAACCCAGGTGAGCTGTCAATCAGGATCATCGTTAGTTACCGATCTTTCGAACGAGTGACTGGAAGGCAGTTCGTCCTGTTACTGATCTCGCTAACGAGAGAGTAGAGGGGAGGTTGAACGTACCCTCATGACTGGCCAGAAACTCATTTGAAGCGCTTTGATGATAGCTTCAGGACTCGTAGCTCCGTTAATGAAAGCCATAGCAGCGACTAGCGCGCTCGATCGATGTTCGTCAGTACATGTATAGCGACATCGACTTCAAACAGACGTTTGCACTCACTGTAGACGGATTGCTGGATAGGAGAAATGAAAAGGTTGGAAGAAATGATCATGGCGAGTTTGCTACGAGCCGAGGTCTTTCCAGCGAACACCTTCTGTAAGATCGAAAGCATGGCATGACCCAGAGGGGCAGAGATGAAGAAACCTGTCAACACAATCATTCGTCAGTTCTCGAACGAACGCAAAAACGAGAAAATCACAAACATACCGTAAGCTGCGAGCTTGAGGGCTTTGTGGTTTCGCTTCAGGAAGTCGACAGGAGGGATACCGGTACGTTCCTTTGCGGACAGAGGAGCGGGAGGTGAACCGGCGACATGACCAGCGACGAGTTCAGAGAGGAGGGAGAGAGTTCCCGAAGTGATACTCTTCGTGAGAATGGGCCGGGTCGCCAAATGTTGAAGGTAGGCTATGAGTTGAGAATGTCGGAGTCGAGAATACGATTAAGGAGGGAGATGGAGAAGGGGAGGGGAGGGTAAAGGGAAAGGTGGGGAGAAACGAAGGAAAGGATCAGCGAACGCTCGTTTCGCTTAGAAACGAGTACTCACACGCGAGAACAGGGTTGATTTGCTTGCTGGGCGTGACTACAGTAACGGCTGCCATTGTTAACAGAGGTAGAGGTTGAGAGAGAGCGGAGCGGCTTTGAACGGAAACGATTCGAGGAGCTGGGAGTGGAGTCGGCTGAGGCTGGGCGTCGGTGAGGTAGACGTGAAGGACTATCGGTAGGAGGAGAGTCTGAGAGATCGCGGTCAGAGGTGAGAGCGAAGGAGGAGAAACAAATCCGCCGTTACGAATAACCGGAACGAAATTTAATTGCTTCCGTAGGCCTCGCGATCAGTCAAGTCAAAAGCATGGTAACAAGTAGATCTGACGAGGGCTGTAGAAAAATGGGCGACACTTCGAAGGAAATTCAGAAATAGCGAACGTCAGTTCGAGAGACGACTGTTCTTCCTCCCTCCACTTCACTACGGTTCAATAATATACCAGCTACAACACGCTAGAGAGAAACTTATTGACAACCTACACCAAAGGAATCCACAGAAGCAAGCAGGAATAAACAGAGTTGACGTAGATCGTTTTTGGTCTTCAAGTCAACATGCTGGAATCAGTCGCTGCCGGGTTACTAAACAAGTATCTCGGTACCTATGTAAGCAATCGCAACTTTCCGCTTGACGGATCAAGCTTATCTTCCTTCCATTCTCTCCCCACTCGAACAAATCAACTCTTTCACTTTCCCCTCTCTCTTTCGCTCAAATGGATTAATAGGTCGACAATCTCAATACGAGTCAACTTAATTTTGGAGTATGGTCAGGAGATATCAAGTTGCGGAATCTACGATTGAAAAAGGACGCTCTCGACAAACTGAATTTACCGATTGATGTTATCGAGGGATACTTGGGAGAACTCACGATCAAGATCGCTTGGTGAGTTTAAACACAGTACAAAGCGAGTCTTTTGCTGATATACAGGCTAAATCTATAGGCACGCTCTTTCATCTCAACCTGTTCGAGTTCGAATCGACGATGTCTACCTACTCGCCGCTCCTCGAGACTCCGCCAACTCTACACCGGAAGAAGACGCTGCGAGAGCTCAGGCTGCAAAGTTGGAGAAACTGGAGAACGCCGAGTTACTAGGACAACAATCTGGCCCAACGATGAGTGCGGAAGAGGAGCAGAAGAACCAGAGTTTCATCGAGAGTTTGACGAGCAAAGTTACGAGTAACTTGCAACTCGAGGTGTGTAGACATATCTCTTTACCATGCTGAGCCTACCACTGACAAAAGTCTGTGTGACAGATCAAAAACCTTCACATTCGTTACGAAGATAAGATCTCAGTTCCCGGTCACCCTTTCTCAGTCGGAGTCACCCTTTCCAACTTCTCCATGATCTCCACCGATTCAGAATGGCAACCTGCTTTCATCACCGACTCTACCGGTGCCATCCACAAACTCGCTTCCCTCGACTCTCTCGCCGTCTACTTCGACACCGATTCCTCCTCTCTCGCCGGTTACTCTATCGATGAAGCCATCACAAAGTTCACCGATCTCATCTCTCGCAAGAATCACACCCCGAAACATCAATTCATTCTGAAACCCGTCTCTGGAACTGGTCGATTCATCGTCAACAAACGAGCAAACTCTCAAATCGCCAAACTCGACACTGAACTCCTCTTCAACGAACTCGGATTCGTTCTCGATGCAGATCAGTACCGAGATGCGCTCAGCATGGTCGATTTGTTCCACTTCTACACTCGACAACGCGAGTATCGAATCTATCAACCTCCGCAAGAAGAGATCGATCGAAACCGAAACCGAGCATTGTGGAAGTTCGCGATCACTGCCATCAAGCAAGAGGTTCACGACAAGCACAAGGTCTGGAGTTGGGCGTACTTTGAGGAGAGGAGGGATGATCGAAAAGCTTATGTCGAGTTGTTCAAGGCAAAGATGAGAGGACCGCTGAGTCCCGAGGTACGTCTTCAACCTCACAAGACCGCTTTCGTAGCGGAATGCTGACGATCTTTGTGCGTTCAATAGGACACGAAACGACTCTCAGCTCTCGAACGCAAACTCGGCTACAAAGATCTTCGTTTCTACCGGTCGATCGCACGCTCAGAACTACGAAAAGAACGAGCCGAACATCCAGTCGAAGTCAAGGCGAAGACGACAACGGCGAAAGTATCGAGTTGGGCGGGATCTTGGGTCGGTTGGGCGACAGGTTCTCATCCTACGGAACAACACGAGACGGAGGAGAACTCGACTGCGCTCAACGAAGAACAACGGAAAGAGCTGTACAAAGCGATTGATTGGGACGAGAAGGATGCCGTCACGAGCGCTATCGACTACCCGAAAGATACCCTCATGTATCGAGCTCGAATCAAACTCGAAACTGGTTCTTTCACTCTTCGCACCGATCCTCACGGCTCTTCAAGGGACCTCATCGCTCTCAACTTCGACGACTTCCGATTCGATTTGGGGAAACGAGTAGAAACTATCGAGGCGACTCTAGGTTTGGGTGGACTGAGGGTCTTTGATGGAACGTGCGAAGGATCGTTACATTCTCAGATTGTTCGGGTCAAGGAATTGACGGAGGCTCAGATCGAGAAGGAGAAGAAGAAAAGGAACAAGATGTTACCACCGCCGGAGGAAAGGGAAGCTGATGAGGATATGGGTCAGTACGATGTCGACAACGAGGAGGATGAGGATAAGGTAGAGGAGGACGGAAAGAGAGACAGTCAAGATTTGATTGCGGGATGGTCAGCCGATAGTCAACCTTTCTTCTCGCTCAAATTCGAACACCAACCTCTCGACAAACGCGCCGACAACGCTCTCGCCGTTCGACTTCGCCACACCGAGATCGTCTATCATCGAGGATACGTCGAAGCGATCGTAGCATTCTTCAAACCGCCAGAGAGTCAGCTCGAATCGGTCGGAGCCCTCATGGACGTTGCGAGTGAAACTCTCGAAGGTATCAGGAAGGAGACGAGAGCTGGTCTCGAGTTCGCTCTCGCCCAGCACAAGACTGTTGATGTACACCTCGATCTGAACGCTGTGAGTATAACCTTTTTCAAATTGTATCAAGCCCTCAAGACTGATTCCACTACTTATCCTTAGCCTATTATCATCATCCCTGAAGACGTCACTCAAAAGGATTGCCAACACATCGTTCTTGACGCTGGACATATCTCCGTGGAGAGTGATCTTGCCGATCAGAGTTCCGTCGATACGGTGAAAGCGAAGGAGAGGCAAGAGTACGGAGAAGAAGATTATCAGCGATTAGAGAGTCTCATGTATGACAAGTTCTACGTCAAGCTCGAAGATGCTCAAGTGCGTTTCACTCTTTCCTCCATCTCTCTTTCGCCTTGTCCTGACTATGTCACATCGTTTCGTTGTTCAGCTGCTTATGGGTTCGAGTCTACAAGTCTGTCTCGACGCACTGGAGGGTCATCATCACGGAGCAGTCGACGGTGTCGGAGAACTTCACATCTTGGAACGAACGTCGCTCAAATTCCTCGCTCAAAACTGCATCATCAACGATGCTCCGAATCTCACTCGCTTCAAAGTGTCTGGTTCCTTGCCATCTCTTCAACTTAACGTGCGTACTCTCCTTGTATGACTCTCCTTCTCTCTCGCTCTAACGCTTTCCCGAGTCGACAGATCTCCGATCGAAAGTACAAGAGTATGATGCGAATGATCGATATCGCGATTCCTCACTTCAATTCCGACGCCGAGAAGACTGTGACGACTAGACCTGCTCTTCAACCTGCTGCTCGACACACTTCGTTCGCCCAATCCAAATCGAAAGTCCCTCAACACGATGACGACGACGAGTTGCGGGTCGACGAGGATACTGCATCAGAAGGATCCGACGATGAGGAAGCTGAGGGAGAGAAAGACGAGGACGGGAAAGACGAGTTCTTCGACACACCTGATATCGCAGATGGAGTGAGTCCAATCTTCCGCTCTGCTTTCTCTTGATCGATCATGCGCCGACGAAGAGCCCTCGTCTCGATAGAAACAAAACATTCACCAAAAGACTTTCGAATTCACCTTTTCGGTCGACCGTGTTCAAGCCTCAATCTTCCGCTCCAATATCGATCCCGCGAAACCTGATCGTCTTCTCGCCAACACGGTCCTCGAAGGCTTCAAACTCGAATTCGGTTTACGACCTTACGACATGAGTGTTGACGTCCTTCTCCGCTCCCTGTATATCGAAGACAAAATCGGCGAACAAGAATCAGACTTCCGCCATCTCGTCACGAGTGAGAAGCTCGATGGAGGTCACGTGCAGGATCTTGTCAGAATTCGCTATCAAGGAGTGGACAAGGACTCGCCTGAATTCCAGACGGTGCACGAAGGGTTCGACAAGGTGAGCTTTTCTTAACTCGGAAGCGAATGACCGCTGTGCTGATCCAAATTTGTGTTCGCAGAGTGTCGATGTCGAGATGTCCACGCTAAACGTTGTCGTCACCCGAAGCAGCATCCTCGTATTGTTCGATTGGGTCATGACCACTTTCACCGATCCCGACGATGGTTCTTCACCTCCTACACCTGCTGCCAGCATCGGAGGAGACGACGACTTCGCAATGGAGGAGATCAGCACAGACAAGCTTCGAGTCAAAGTCAAGCTCACGAGTATCAACTTGATCTTGAACGAAGATGGACTCCGCCTCGCAACTCTGTCACTCTCTGCCGCCGACGTTTCAGTCTTCCTCCGCTCTCCTACCATTCGCGTCAGCGCTCGCCTTGGCAACCTCACCCTCGAGGACAACTTCAGCACGACGACTCCGCAAGAGATGCTCACGATTCAAGGAGACGAATTGGCAGATTTCCGCTACGAGACCTACGATCCTCTCGACAAGGGAACGTATCCTGGTTACGAATCGAGCGTCTACCTCCGAACTGGTTCCCTCCGATTCACTTTCCGAACCGAACCAGTACATCGCATCCTCGTCTTCTTCACCAAATTCGGACGTATGAAGGCAGTTTACGATGCAGCTACTCAAGCAGCTGCTCAGCGGGCGAACGAGATGCAAACGATGATTCCCAAGATGCACTATGACATTCTCGTCAGAACTCCGATTGTCGTCTTCCCTAACGAAGAAGGATCTTCTCACGATGTCGTCACCGCTCGCCTCGGAGAGATCAGCCTATCGAACGAGTTCGAGGTATCGGAGGAACAGGTCGTTACGAAGATCAACTTCGGATTGCACCAAGTCGGTCTCGAATCGACCTTCCGACATGATGGAGAACCGCACACGCTCGAGATGCTTCAAGATGCTCGAATCGATGTTAACGTCAAGTTACATCAAAACATAGATCATCGCAAGGAGCTCGATCGACCAGGAACTCTCGTACGTTGCTATTGACCTGCTCCAATGAGTACGTTTCACTGACTCGTCAAATCGTTCGATAGATCCACGCTAAAATGTCGGACGTCAAGATGAATCTTACTCAAGCACAATACGGAATGTTGATTCGATTGTCACGAACGATTCCTCAAGCGTTTGCATTCGCCGAGGAGGAGGTCGAAGACGTCGCGAACGGTTCGAACCCTTCGAACTTGGTGGAGACTTCTGAAGAGACCGACAAGACTCTCGTCACCAAGACCGAGACGACGGTTGATCTACTTCCCGAGCTACCGACCGAGGGCAAGGACGCTGAAGGTCACCCCGTCAAGCTCAAATCGACAGTCGAACTCTCTTTCGAATCCGGCACGATCTACCTCGAACTCTTCACTCTCGACGCGATCAGTCAAGAGACGCTTGAAGAGGCCAGTCTCGCTCGATTCTCTCTGAACGGAACAGCAGTCAAGTACAAGTTGCTCTCGGACAACTCGATGGAAGCCGAAATCGCCATTCGCTCTCTCACTGTTCACGACACTCGCCCTTCACGCCTTACTCAATTCCGCGAAATCATTCCAGCTTCCAAACGAGTCGACAACCAATTCATGATTCAGTATTCTCAGACTGGAGGAACCGACAAGAGTTCGATGGCAAACGTCGCTATCGATTCCCCCAAGATCATCTTCTCCCTCGACCCTGTCTTCGCCTTACTCGACTTCTTCACGAGCGCGTTCCCTCCCGCACCCGAGAACGAGGATGAGGTGGACGAGAGTTTGAAGGAGGCTGATGAACAAGTCATCGATCCAAATCCACCTGTCGAATCTACCTTCGCCCTTCGACTCAACATCACTTCACCTACGATCATTCTCCTCGCTAGCCCTGACAAAGCGGACTCGGAAGCTGTTGTACTCTCGATCAATCAAATCGAGATGTCTCAACAAGGAACCACTGCTCTCAGCGTAAAAAAGATGGGAATGTTCCTCCGAAGGGTGCGTATCTCTCCTTCTTCTCTCCTCTTTCACGTCCATAAATGACTTACACTGCATCGGCACGTTAGATGGACAAACCGAAAGATACGATTCGAGTGCTGGACGATCTCGATCTCACCGTTTCGATGGATAGTCGAGCTGACGCTGGACGTCAAGTCACGAGCATCGAAGCTGCTATCGAACCTGTCATCCTTCGTGTGTCGTTCCGTGACATCTTACTCATCAACTCGATCATCAACCGCGCTATCGAACTTTCGAACCGTTCAAACGCTTCTCCTCCTGCCGACGTCTCCAATCAGAAAGCTCTCGAACCCGTCACTTCCGGTCCCAAGACTCGTGGTCGAAGTAAGAGCGAGGTCACTAGAGGTACGAAAACTCAGAGCTCGAATCGAATTACCGACGCTTCCCTCAGAGCACAAGTCATCGTCACCAAGGAAACGGTTCGTTCCGATTCTCGTGTAGTTCATCTTGATAAATTCATACTGATCTCACTGCATCGTGTCTGTCCAGCTTCGCGCAACTGTCGATGGATTCCAGCTCATCCTTATCGGAGATATGCACGATTTGCCTCTACTCGACGTCAAAGCCGGCAAATTCGTCGCGAAAGCCAAGGACTGGTCAACCGACGTACGTTGCACATTTCCTCGAACCTGGGAGAACGAGCTAAACGTTTCTTTATCTCTATTAGCTCGACGCCAGCGTTATGATCAAACCGCTCATCAACTACTTCAATCTCAAGGTCTCTCATTGGGAGCCTCTCGTCGATCCATGGGAGTTCGTTGTCAACGTACGTCCTCGTTTCATGTCGCATCGTCGAGGGTTGGCGGTAAGCTGATCACGCTCGTTCTCTTTTAACAGGTCTCGAGATCCGTTTCGACTGGCCAACTCAGCATCGGTATCTCTTCGAAGAAGCGACTCGAACTCAATTTGACTGCTTCTTTCATCGAGATCGCTCTCACCACGTCGACTCTCTTAGATCGAGAGGGAGGTCAACTTTTCAGAAAGCCTCGAGGCTCGAATGCACCTTTCCTCCTCAAGAATCGAACAGGATACGCTATCGGTTTCGCCAAAACTCCTCCAAAGTCTCGCTCTTACGGTAAAGACAATGCTCAGGCCAAGGAGGAATCAGCGAGATCAGTCGTTGTTGCTGATGGAAAGGATCTTCCTTGGCGTTTCGACGATTGGAGAACGATGCGAGAGGTTAGCCACTTTCTGCTTCCTCTTCACTGACAGAGCTTGAGTGCTAATAGGCGCATTCGAGATTTGCAGAACGTCAATGCCACGAGTCACAATTCTCTCGACCTTTCGATCGAAGACTCGGCTTGGGAGAAGCTCAAGGAGATTCACGTCGATCGAGAAGGAGAGCACGTTCACATTCTCCGACCGAAAGTCAGCTCCGTCTATCATCGCCTCCTTTGCGAGGTCAAGCTCGTCGACAATGTGAAAGTCGTTACTTTCCGGTCGACTTTCCTCGTCGAGAATCGCTCGCTCGTCAATGCAGAAATGGTCATCATTGATGGAAACGGCAAGAAGTCTTCGAGAGTCTACACCATTCGTAAGCTGTCTCGAACTCATTTCTCGGTTTCTATCTCTGTTGTTGACCCTCTTCCGCATTGCTCAGCTCCCGGAGAGGATTGCGCGGTCCCTATTCTGTCAGCTTACAACGATCGAATCAAGATTAGACCTGATGGTAAGCCATACTTGACATCTTCGCAGTCTCCTAGTACTTACTTATGCTTCTTCGTAACTCACAGGCGGTTTCGGTTACGCCTGGCCAACCGAGAACCTTCACTGGCAAGATCTCGTCAAGCGTCCTTCTCGAGCGATCCTCTGCAAGAATCCTCAAGGAGAATCTTTCCGCTTCCAAGCCTACGCTGTTCACGACAAGGGAGATCCTCTACTAAGGTTCGCTCTCAAACTTCTGTACTCTTTGTCGATAACGTGCTAAATCATCTTGCCTACTCGCAGAACTTATCCTCGTATCTCGCTTCGACTTCACGCTCCTCTCGAAGTTCAGAATCTGTTACCGCACGACATCGAATATCGATGCTTCGACCGAGAAGTCAAGCACAATTGGAAAGCATTCCTTCGTGCAGGAGGGACGAGTCCTGTACATGTCGCGGAGCTCTCGCATCTTCTCCTCATGTGTGTCGAAGTTCAAGATACAGGTGAGCTACACTTCTCTTCGCGAATTGATCGTGCGATTGAGCTGACGAGATGTGTCGTTCCCTCTAGTGCTCGAACGAAGTGGTTTCTCGATCATCAACAGTGACAATCCTGAGGATCTACCGGTCGAGAATGAATTGGTTCTTGCCGACAAGCACGACCTCAAGCTCAACTTGCGAATGCACTATCAGAAACATCCAGATGCTGGAGGCGCATTCCGTGTTCAGATCTACTCGCCTTACATCCTGATTAATAAGACTGGTCTCGACTTTGGACTCAAGACGAAACCTTTCTTCGGTCAAGCGAGACATGTTGCTGGACAGGAGATGACCTCTTCGAAATCAGTTCGACCCGAGAACGATCTCTTCATGTTCTCCTTCCCGAGCGACGATCGCAAGAATCGAGTTCTTCTTCGAGTCGGCGAGTCAAGCTGGTCAAAGGTGAGCTTATCCATTCTACTCATCTTTTAAGCTCATTCGCGATACTCACGTTGTTCTCGTCTCGTTAAAGCCTTTGAGTTTCGAAACTGTTGGACACGAGTCTGAGGTCGTGCTTCCCTCGGCGAACGGGAAAGAGGAAATTCGATTGGGATTGAAAGTTACAGAAGGACTCGGCGACGTGAGCTCTCTCCTCTCGAGCTCTGCCCCTACTCAGCGTAATCTAACATGCTTCCCTCATTAGTACAAACTCACGAAAGTCATCACCTTGTGCCCTCGATTCATCGTCAAGAACAACTTTGGTGAAAGTCTTCGAATTCGCGAATTGGGCTCGACGAAAGATGTTGTCGTTCCTTCCGGAGAGCGACACGACGTTGGCTTCATTCGAGCTGAGCAAGCGCCCCAGCTCGTTTTGTCCTTCTCAGGTGTTCAGAGCTGGTGAGTTTATCTGTGCGCTTTCGAACTTGACTTCGCTCGAACTCACGATTGACTTTGCGTGACAGGTCGGCGCCGTTCAAGCTACAAGATATAGGTCAGAACTACGTTCGTGTTCCCGACGGGAATGGAGGAGAACGTCTCGCTCGAGTCGATGCGGTTCTAGAAGGACCTTGTATCTTCATTCGCATCGATCCCGAAACTGGATCGTGGCCATTCCTTCTTCGCAACGATAGTGACTATCCTATCGAGTTCTATCAAGCTGTAAGTATTCACCTTTGAATCATCTTGCCCCTTTTCTCAATTTTGCTGACTCATCTCGACGAATCTGCAGGAACCCGAGAATCAAATGCCCAACCAACGACGACCTCCTGCCAAGAAGTACAAGCTCGCCTCTCACCAAGAACTTCCTTACGCCTGGGATGCGCCAGCAGAGAATCGCTCATTACGAATCTTGGTTGGAACTGGAGATCGAATCGTCAACCCTCTCGAAATCGGAGCTCTCGTTCCTTTCCGCTTCTCTGTACGGTCGTTCTCGCTCGCAGATTCCGTCTTCTAATCGCTTACTGTTCTACACGCATTCCTACAGTTCCAAGGTCATACTCGCACCCTCTCTATCGATGTTCGCGCCGAAAGTACAGCTCAAGTTATCGCTTTCAGCAACTACGCCGAAGAAGCAAGTGTATTCAAGCTCCAGCGACGCAACACGGATGCAGCATCGCGACCAGGATCAGTCATGAGTAACCGCGATGTCGTGTTCGAGGAAGTCGACGTCGACAATGTTACAACTTTCTCCTTCAGTCTCAACCTCGAAGGTATCGGAATGTCGGTCGTCAACAAGAGTATGCAAGAGCTAGTGTACGCCTCCTTCCGAGGTCTTTCCGCGAAATATTCGGATTCGACCACAAATGTTGCCTACGAACTCGGAATCAAGTGGATTCAGATCGATAATCAACTCTTCGGTGGAATCTTCCCTATCCTACTGTATCCCTCGGTCATTCCGAAGGATGGAAAGGAGCTCGAAGTGCATCCCTCGCTCCAAGCTTCTGCTATCATTCTGAAAGATCGAGGTAAGCCGTGCTTTCTTCTTGAATGCTGAAGTTCTCGCTGACTCTCGCAATGGACACAGCACACGGAGTCACCTACTTCAAGTATGCCTCGATCTTGCTTCAAGAGATGACAATCGAAGTCGACGAGGATTTCCTGTTCGCTTTCCTTGACTTTGCCAAATTCTCGGGAGCTTCTGGAACAGACGTACCCAAGTGCGTTTCCTCTAGCATCTATGCCAAATCTTTTGCCATCAGTACTGACTGCGTGTCACCCCACAGCGTCCTGACCGAAGATCCGAAGGGAATTCCTGAACCGACAGCGACTTCGAAAGGAGGTGATCTCTACTTCGAAGTCCTTCACTTGCAGCCGATGCAGCTCGATCTCTCATTCATGCGAACCGACAGGGTCAACGCAGATCAGAAGTGAGCATCTTCCTCTGACATGCGAGAGTACGGCGAGAGCTGACCAAGGTTTAATTCAAAAGGGTCAATTCTCGAAACCCTCTGTTCTTCCTCGTCAACATCCTCGCTATGGCAATCGGAAACGTTAACGATGCTCCAGTCCGCTTCAACGCTCTCGTCATCGAGAACGCTCGTCTCTCGCTACCCGTTCTACAATCTCGTTTGACAAAGCACTACAGTACTGCTTTCACCGGTCAACTCTACCGTGTTCTCGGAAGTGCCGATGTCATCGGGTAAGCTTCAGTCGACTCATCAGATGCTACATTGAACTAAATCGAGTCGTTTGCAGTAACCCTGTCGGTCTCTTCACGAACGTTTCGAGCGGAGTCGCCGATTTCTTCATCCAACCTTACGACAGTATCATGCTCAACGGAAATGAAGGAGTTGGAATCGGAATCGCAAGAGGTGCTGGTAGTCTCGCAAAGAAGACTGTATTCGGTTTGAGTGATTCGCTTGCAAAGGTTTCCGGAAGTATCGGAAAGGGTACCCTGCTCTCTTCTGTCTACAGCAACCACTCGTTACTGACTTGCTCGCTTCGACGGTATAGGTCTCTCGGCTGCTACTCTCGATCAACAATACCAGAACCAACGTCGAATGCGTCAATATCGCAACAAGCCGAAACACGCTCTGTACGGAGTAACTGCGGGAGCTGCTTCTCTAGTCACGAGTGTCGCAAGTGGATTCGAAGGACTCGCTGTAAGCTCTACTGCTCCTCTATAGCTGTGAGACGCCGGAACTGATGCTTCGATACCGAGCCAACAGACGAAACCTCTCGAAGGAGCTGAATCTGGAGGAGCTGCTGGGTTCTTGACGGGTGTCGGAAAGGGTCTCGTTGGGTATGTCTACTCCTGGCTCTTCTTTCGAAAGCGATCATCTTACCGATGTTCTGCATCAACAGTGTCGTAACGAAACCTGTCGTCGGCATCTTCGATTTCGCGAACAACGTTACCGAAGGTATCCGAAACACAACGACTGTATTCGATCAAACCGGTATCGACCGAGTTCGATTACCTCGATTCACAGCGAGCGATGGCGTTCTACGAGTAAGCTCCTCTCCACGCTGTATCTCCTCGCGTCCACACTGCTGACCAGTTACCTTATAACTCTATAGCCCTACTCTGAGCGAGAATCGTTAGGTCAAAACTGGCTCAAGAACACAGAGAACGGCAAATTCTTCAACGAGATCTACGTCGCTCACCTAGACATCTCTCCTCCTTCGAACGCAAACAGTCGACGATCAGAAGAGACTGTCGTCTGTCTTTTGACGACCACTCGGATGCTCTTGGTCAGGATTACGAAATTGAAACTTCAGTGGGATGTGCCATTTGTCGATCTCAGCAGTGTATCTCTCGAACCATCCGGTATCTGTAAGTCTCTCCCTGACGCTGTTCGTCGAGGTACATCTCGCTGACTCTAGCACGGCGCAACAGCTTTGAGCTTGAAAGAACGAGACGGTGGCAGAAGTGGTGGAGATGGACCTTTCCTCGCGATTGCGGATCAAACTGCTCGTCTCTGGTTCTTCCAACACATCGAGCGTATCGTTCAAGCGCAGTATGTCTCTACTACTCCCCTTCTCTGTCTTCCCAACATGCTGATGACCTATTCATCCGCAACAGTAACGCTCGAAGGTATGGTTGAAGTGAAAATGTATAGTCCGCCGCTCATGATTTCTTTGTGTACCTAATCTGGCCCCTTTTCCTGATATCCTGTGCTGTGATATGCTGTGCGGACGTAATTCTGTGTATATTGTTTGGAATCGATTCTGTTCTTCATTCTCGAACTTGCGAAATTTCTCCCTTGTTCCTCCACACGACCCGACTTCCTTCTCGTCGCTTCTCGCCATGTCGAGCGACCCACCACCAGAGACAGCTTCAATCCCCGAATCAGAATCAACACTATCTTCAAGAATCGATACTCCTCTTGCCGATTCAGTGTCATCATCATCAACCCTTCCCGAACCGATTTCAACAACGTGGCAGACTCAGCTGAACGAAGCACGACTCGGCATAGCTCGCAAAGTACAACAACAACAGGATGAAGATGGCTGGGAGTTCCCCGAGCTGGAAGAGGAGGAATCAGAGTTGGGTGAGAATTCAGGAGGCGATGAGCCGAAAGGTCGACGACAGAGTGTCGTGACGACGGATGGAGAGGACGACGAGATAGTCGCCGAATTATTGAGACCTGGGACATCTCGAGCGAACTCGCAGAGGGACTACTCGGGGAAGGAGGAAGGGTCGGATCCTTCGATTGCGGAAGATGGAGGAGATGGAAGAGAGGATGGAAAGGCGGAAGAAAGAGACATGTCGAACGATAGGACTTGTAGGATATGCTTCGATGGAGAGGACGATGATCTGGGGAAATTGTTCAGTCCATGTCGATGTCGAGGAACAGTTCGTTTCCTATTTCACTCCTATTCGTTGTTCTCTATCGTATAGCTGACGACCACGTCGACCTTCGTTGCAGTCCCGCTTCGTCCATACGGAATGCCTGGCAGCATGGAGGAAAGCTTCGGCGAATTCATCAAGTTTCTATCGTTGCGAAACTTGCGCTTTCGAGTACAAGTTCCGACGAACTTTCGTTGGGAACGTAATCAACTCTCGATGTAAGTCCCTCTTCAACGGGATCAGGCAGGGTACAAAGACTGAACGGTTTCGGGTCGCGTGACGCTGTAGTTTCGGTTCTCACTTTTACCGCTTTCACTTTCTTGATCCTCGTTTGGGGTAGTGGCTTCCTCGCAAACTCGCTTCTATCAATGGTCGAATCAAGAGCGCACTCTTTGCACGGTACAGTGTTTGACGGTAAGCCCACCTCACCTCTCTCAAAGCTCCTTCTGACTAGAACTAATCTCTCTTTTCCCCCCAATCGACTCAGACTTCTTCGTTGCCGATCACGTCCTCCTCGGCGAAGGTGTTCGAGAATCTCTCGCCTTCGTGACTCATCAACTCGAAGACAGTCGTTGGTCAAGCGCTCGCGAGATCGCGCAACAAGCACACCTGCAAGATCCGCTCGAAGGTGATGGTTCGATGTATAGATGGTTCGGGAAGTCAGGAAAGGCTGCAGCAACAATACCAACTACTCAATCGGGTTTGGCGGATCCGGGGTTATGGGCAAGAGCAGTATTGCACATGACGAAAGGAATTTCATTACTTGGTCTTCTGAGTGTCTTCTATACCTACATCGCGGCAACTTTCGTTTCCCCACTCGGGAGGACCTTGTTCAGAGCGATTCGTCCAGCTGGTGGTCGACGGAGAGCAGGGGACAACTCGACTTCTTTCTCACAGATTATCATCATCTTGGTGAGCACTCTTGCTCCTCGTCCGTCTGACTTTGACAGCTGATTTCCCATCAATGCTGTAGGTTATTGCTGTCGGTATTGCTAGGGCTATGAGACAAGTGTATCGAGGGGTGAGGTGGAGTTGCAGGCGTGCTTTATCGAGGATTGAGGATTTGGTTATCGAGGTCAATTGAGGTGTGGATTCTTATGCTCTTCTCGCTTACGTATCGTTGTATCTATTTTGCTTGACGTGTATCTGATTGTGTGTGGTTAGCTCAAGTTAGAGTGTTGAAGAGAGTTGCGAACAAGTTGCGAAGAACCACTTTTTTCCGATATTCTTCTCAATGAAGATTGCTCGCACATTAATTGGCAATAAGAATTCGTACTAGACCTCTCTCTGTAGTTCCTGTAGTCGTCTGCGAAGTCTCGATTTTTGGAGATGAAACGATTCGCTGCATTCATTCCTTGATCAACTCGACTCTACTCTACTCGATCAACATGTTCCGCGTCACTCGAAGACTGTTACAAGCTGTCAACACTGCTGCCCCTTCCACTTCAGCCCCCTCTACCTCTCTCCGCACCAAAGTTACGACTGGAATCGCTGGTTACCCAGTTCACCCTGAACCCATCTCGACCCTCACTCAGACCTACAATGGTACTCTAACCCTCCTCCAACAAATGCCTGCGAGTGCAGTGTACCGTCAATCAGTCGAATCCATCACCAAGGAGAGGTTAGAAGCGGTTACTTCATTCGGAGGACAAGGGAGTGAAGCAGAGATCGAACAGGTCGAACAGAGGATTGGAGCTGGTTCGATCGAGGAGGTGATTGAACAAGCTCAGGGGGAATTACAACTCGCAGGTAAAATGGTAGAATGGAAGGCGTAAGTCGATACTTCCTTCTCTCTCTTTTGATACTTATTTGACCTAACTCGGTCGCGTTCAATAGCTGGGAGGACTTGGAAGCACCTGCAGCACCGGGACAATGGGATCAATTCAAGCAAACCCCTTCAACTTCAACTGCCGATGATTTACACCCTAACTAAACTCTGTCGAGGAGGAGTAATTACTTGTGTTTGTAGTGGAGGAGGTTGAAAAGAGGGAATTGGATTCAGGCAGTAATTTAGAATCTAGTTGTATACCTCTCACTCCCTCTAGGTGTGTCTCGAGAGAGGGAGGATGACTCTTCAAGCTTCAAGACGAGCCAAAGTTCAAACATTCTATTCTTTATTCAATTTCTATCAAGACAATTCTGCTACAACTGCTAAGGCTACATGATCAGAAGGTTCGACGTTCTTGCGAGGTAGACCAGGTCCCATACTTTCTTCGTCGTGAAGTTTGAGCAACGAAGTGAATCGAATCGAGGGATGTTCGGACGAGGGTAACGGTGGGAGAAGGAAGACGTAGTCGAGCGTGCACCTCCACAAAGGAGTGAAATTGGTGTACTTGGGTTCAAAGTCACCTCTGTGCATTCGAGCGTCGTAGTCAGCAAAGAATGCGGAAAGTTCAAAGAGACATGCGATACTCACCTCAACACTCGCTCTTCCCAACTTCCTTTACTTCGCTCCTCGAGCTCCCCCTCTGTCAATTCAGGTTTCGGATCATTCCCATTCTGAACCTCTGGCTCCCTCGAACAATACCATTTCCTCTTCTCCTCCTCGACCAACCCATAACTCTCGCCATAAGCGCTTCTGATCCCACTCCCGCCCTCTCTATACCCATACAACCTCTTGATCTTCTCAATATCAGCCAGTCCATCCTCTCGTCTCGCAGGTCGGGTATTTTTGATGACTTTGTCGGGATCCTCTTGTTCTGGTGCATCACCTTCCGCCGCTTCGGGAGCAGATGAAGTGGGTGGCTCGTAAGAAGGGTCGTAGAACTTGTCGACGGAGTGATGCACGCAGGCGGAATGAGTGAATTCGTCGATCTGGGAAGATGGCAGAGAAGCGCCGAGGAGTAATCGATACGTAAGTTCGCAGGGTTGAGTGTTAAAGTCTGAGGTTTCCGAGTATGGTCAGCAAATAGAAATCGTCACTGTAGAAATGAGCTTACCTCCTGCTAAGAACACGGGCCAATTCTTCCAAGCTCCAGAAGGTGATTCCTCTCGAAACTTGTTCGCCTCCCTCAACAAGATCCCAGTCTGCCTCACTCGTTCGTAGACATGTTTCGGGTGCCAGAAGAGGTGTGTTGTTCCGATGATGATGCCTCCTTCTCGATCCTTGAATTTGAGGGCGACGAATAGGGCGACATTTCGAGTTGTTCTCGAGAGACCGGCTGCGAGTCGACTAGCGCGAGAATCGGGTGTAGCAGCATCTGGGGGTCTGACCTCTTCTGTCGATTCGCTCGCTGGTGGTTCAGTATCGGAAGCTCGTTCGACATGTTCATCGTTCGCTCGAGACGAATTCGGAGCGGGAGTTGGGTCGTCCTCGATTGGTTGTTCATCGAGTCTCAACCCTCGTTCTCCTACTTTGTCGAAGACTGAGTTCTTGTGTGCGATGAGGAGACCGTGTGGCTTGTTTCGGTAGCCGATGAAGGAAGTGTAGGAGTGAGTAAGGGTGAGATGTGGAAGATGATCTGACAATCGATCGACTTCTTGCAGGCAGGCGACGTCGGGAGAATAGTAGAGTACTCTAGTAGAGTGCATCGAGTCAGACGGGATTTGCGTATTTCGAAGCGGGGAGACTCACTCGGCCATGAGAGGAGGCAGTCGATCTTTTCCTTTCAAGCAGTCGCTGCCTGGAAACAGCTCTCTTCGAACTAGAGCTTGTGCGAGCATCTGCGAGGATTGAAAACGAAAGAATGAGCGACGATATCTCCGGCTCAAAAGCGCTTCAGCGCATCTCCCGTGGAGCTTGTAGTCTCTCTCGTACGAGACAAGGTAATGGCTGAGGATCAGAGGGCTTACATTCCAAGTCATGATGGATACATCCTTCCCCTCAGGCTTCGAGTCCTTTGTATTCCCTCGAAACGGTACCTTTGCCCATTCCCTAGCTAAGAAGCCTTTCGGCTCAATCTTGCCATTCGATACTCCTCCTCCTATAGCCTCAGGAAGGAGAGCTGGATCTACACCAGTCTCCAAAGCGATTCTCCTCCTTTCCTCCTTTCGCTTGTCCTGCTCTGCTTTCTTCTGGGCTCGATGTTCTCGCTTCTTATCTGCTTGCGCTTTCGTATCCTCGTTCTTTGCTTTGGGAGGAGGTTGAGAGGTAGCAGAGGTAAGAGATGAGGATGACATCGGTCGAAGAGGAGAGCGTAGGATGGGGTAGAGGAGACGTCTAAGTGCCAGAGTTGAGTAGTTTGTGTGACGAGTGACGCAGTCGAGAAGCTATGTACAAGCGCGCGAGAAGAGAGAGGAAAGAGAAAGTTCGCAACTCCAATTTCGCATTTCTCGTTCGCAGAACTATCGCTCGCTGCTCTCGAATACAGACAACAAAGGAAACGATAGCGATCTCATCTAATAGCCCATGTTGCATTACCGCCGCTAAGAAATTATACGACACAAAAGTCAAACAAGAGGAACGAGGTTTTTAGGCGGACTCGGAGAATTCGAAGTGAACGTCCTTTCCAGTGAGCTTCTTGTAGACACCGGAGAAGGAGTCAAGCTTGTACTCGAGGGAGGTGGCATCCTTTTGGTCGAGGAAGCTGCAATCATTCGGAAATGACCCCCAAGTCAGTAAACGAACGATGAAGATGAACGAATGAGAAAGTTGAAACATACACCTTGATAAGCTTGGAACCATCAACAGCTTGACGGGTACGCTTGCCGGTGATCTCCTAAACAAGAACAGAATAAACCAAAAAAGGCGAGCCGCAATCAGCAACTAGTGCTTCACATCGCTTGCTCCAGCCGTCCCAACATCTTTTCTTCCTCCATCCCTACTCTATCACCCCGTCTCCAACCCATCTCTTCTGAACCGTCATCCTCCTTTTGCGCCTCTTTAGGAGAAAAGCGAAAAGAAGTCGGGCGAGTTTTGGGTGATCCTAGACGATCAAAACGACTTCCCACTCGAAGAGCAAGACGCCATTGTGCTGATCATGGGGATCAAGGCTTTCGAGGAAATTGATGTTGTGATAGACACTGGAGCAAAGCGTGACGGGGGAAAGAGAAGGGGGAGGCAGAGAAAGGGTTGTAAACGTACGGTAGGGAAAACGAGGTCTTCAAGGATCTTCTCGTGAACCTCCTTGAGGGTACGGGAACGGGGTCGTTGTTGCTTGACGCGGGAGCCACGGGTAGGCTTGCGCATCATGCGGCGTTGACCGACGAAGACGACGTGACGGTCGGCGAACTTCTTCTCGAGCTATAGAACGAGGAGTTAGGGTCAGCGATCCAATTTTGCTAGCTCACGGAGCGTAGAATGCTCGAAGGAGCGAGGAGTGTGAGGAGAACGAGGATGACTTACCTCACGAGTGAGACGACCTTGGATCTTGTGGAAAGCCTTGACCTGGGGGACGGGGACGAAGACGACGATGGCCTTCTTTCCTCCCTTGACGTCGACCTCGCGGGCAGCGGAGATCTGGAGAGGGCGGAGCTCAGCCTTGAGATCGGGAACGTTGTTCTCGAGGTCGAGGAGAGCCTGGGCGACCAACGTCTCGGTAGCATCGGGAGCGGTGCGGGGCGCGTTGGCGGTCCTGAAGATCTATTAGGCGCAATACAGACTTGAACGTCAGCGAGTCTGTTCTGTGCGAGAGGGTGTGAAAGAGGTAGGAAACACACCTTGGCGGCAGCGGACTGAAAACGATGGACAGAACATGGAGAGAATTGTCAGTTACGCCATTCTGAGTGGACGAGAGTACTCAGCTGTCTGCCGTGCAGTCTGCTGCCCCTTCGAGGTGATCTGGCCTATCAATATCGATGACTTGTCCCAGCTCGTCTCAGCTACCCTCTGAGCTCTCGCTAGGCATCCCTGACCCTTCCCACCGTCTCTGTAGCTATATCTCTGTGCTTTACGACTGCTCTACCTATTCCTGAGGTTGAATAGCGAGTTGTGAAAAACTTGATGAAAAGTCGAGAAAAGTTGACAATGAGGGCGATGGGAGCGAGAGAGGGGTAGCAAAGGGACTGTATGTGCTTCTCTAAGGATGCTTGGCTATAGGAGATTCAACTAACCATGATGGGCGACGAGGTGAAGAACAAGACAAGCTAAAATCCAGCTTCTCGCTTTTTTCGCTCTTCGATCCAATTTATTTTCCGGAAGCTTTCGGTCGCGGGTTGCAGCTGCATAGTTTGAAGACAATCTGTTCCCTCCTTTCCTGATTGATCTCGAGATTTGAAGTAAGTCCGAAATTCTCGAAAATATTCTTCGCAAGCAATTTAGCTCTCGCAACTCACGACCATCTCGAAGAACCGCATCACAGAAAGGGTAGCATGAATAGGCTGCGATGTTGGCAAGCGAGCTAAGGTATAAAAGGAATAAACTAGGTATGGTACAAATTGTGAGAGAAGGGAAGCGAAGATACAAGAGATGCTTTGTACGTTGGTGGGACTCGATAGCGAAGGATGTTGCGACACCAGGTCGAACACCAATGTCATCGAGGGAGGAAGTAGGCTAGAGGGAGGAGAGGGAGAGTAATTGGAAGGGTCAAAGCCGAACGAAATCTAACAAGCGGCAAGAGACGGCGCCATTTTACACATGCTCGTGGCGTAATCTGATGAGAGAAGCTTGAGTCCTCCAAGATCAAGGTTGTTGAGGAGACCGTCGAGCTGGATTTGAGAGGCGTTGAGTATGTTGTCGACAATGCACTTGATGTCGTAAACGATGGGACCGAGGATAGGACCGAGTACCGGTACGTAGTAGACTATGCAAAGCTATCGGTAAGTAATGCGAAAAGATTTCAAGTGAGAAAGAGCAAAGCTTACCGATCAAATTGATAGATTCGAGAGTTTGTTGCGAGGACTCGTTGAGGGTTCGGATGAGAACTTGTACAGGGTCGTCGCGGTTAAAGTTATCCAATCCGTGGTCTCCGGCGGCATCTTTCGTCGCGGCATCAAGGTCCGAAAGGAGGGGAAGAGATTGAGCGGATCCTCGATACGCCTTGAGCTCCTGGTATACAGAGTTTTGAAACTTGCTTCCCATACGACTGGACTTGTCGTAGTTGCGAGCTTGTTTAGCGAGATCAGCTGTTTTCGAATGTCGCAAGATCAGCAAGCTGAGGGATATGACGACAAGAGAGGAAGGGGAAGAACGTACCAATCTTTGCTTGATGATCGTTCATACCGGAGCTACCAGTGTTGAGGAGGTTGTTGAGTTTGACGAGGCTGAGAACGCTCGATCCGGGAACACTTGGAAGACCAGATGAGGATCCGGAACCAGTCGAAGACGAAGCTGAGTTGGTGACACCTCCGAGAAGACCGCTACCTCCACCGAGAAGACCACTTCCTGATCCTCCGAGACCGTCGAGGAGAGCTCGTTTGTCTTCGTTGTGATCTCGCTCGACCATATTGCGTTCCTCGAGTGATTCAGCCATCGGAGATCCTGCTCGACGGGATCGAGTACGACGAGTAGAAGGAGAAGAAGCGGATGAAGGAGAAGAACGCTTCAGGTGGTGAGCGCGATTGTGAAGACGTTGTTTCGCGAGAGGACCATTTCGGCGAGAGAGAGCGGGAACGGCGTGGGAGGGTGAGGCGAGAGTAAGAGTCGCTGTCGCGGCGAGGAGGAGGAAAGAGAGCACGGAGTGATGCATCGTGAGAGAGGGGAGGAGAGGAGAGGTGAGGTGAGGTGAGGTGAGGGAGGATAATTTAAACGAGTGACGAGGAGTTGGTCGAAAGGAGTGAAGCGAAGGAGATCGAGTGAGGAAGGCTGTAGAGAAGAATTGGATGAGGAATAGAAGCAAGAAGTACAGAGCGGAACGTGAGGGTTCAAGTAGGGATTCGCGTTCTCCTTGTTTTCGAAGCGAAAAGCGAATCGCAACCAGTCTTCCCGAAGGGAGAGTAGATGCCGGTCGCAGTATGAAAGGTATGTTGTAACATTGACTGACCGATAGAAGCACGTCGCTCCTATTCTCCGCGTTTTGACGACGTTCCGAACCTCCTCTCGTCCTGCAAGAATGAGAATTTCGAAACACAGTCGAAACGCAAAGCGACGCGTTCTTATCCTGTACGTCATCAGATCTTTCTGAAGCCCCTGCAGAGTCGTCTGAGCTAGAAAGAAAGAAGTCAAGTGAATGGAGGAGGGAAGAATTGTTGGAAAACGATGACGGAGGGTTACGCTCTTTCCCTCGTTCTCAAATCTAGCTTGAAGCTCTGGCAATCCACCTTTCCGATACTCAGTGAATATGGACGACATTCGAGAAGAGCTAGTGCTGCTCAGAGCGAGTTTGGTCGAAGGTGAATTAGAATGGGTCGATGAGGATGTACAAGCTGAATGGGAGGTGAGTGCGCTTTGGCAATGATTCGTGCGAATCAGTACTGATTCCTCGACCCGCAGAAAGTCAGCTCTGAGCGATGAAACCTCTCCAACACCTTCGACTCTCCCTTCGCTCCTTCTTTCGATCGCACCATCTGCTTCAATACTCGTCGAATACAAGCTCAATGAAAGACCAATATTCACCTTACATGCCGCTTCACTCGAACGAGAGGATCAGGCCAGACTCGCAGCTGAAATTGAAAGGGAGAACGAAGAAAACGCTCGAGACGTCCCGACACTGCCAGTATTCACTCTATTCACTTCGATCAAAGACTGGATCGCTAGTAATCCAGTACGGTCGACGGAGGTAGTCGAAGAAGTTAAGCCTGTTGCTCCTTCTCCGCCAAGTTCGTCAATTTCTCTCATTCTCGTCGTAAGTTCCAACGATCGCTGACACTTCATGACCGCACACAGAACCCGGTCCGATTACTCTCAAATGTACCCTGCTATGGTCACATCACCTATTGGCAACATCGAAGCGAAGGGATATCGTCGCATGGTCGACCGAGTTGAGACTGTTTGGAATTTCGAAACCAGGGTACGCTCAAGATCCCTGCTTATCTGTCATTCCGCTCCACCGAAGAGCTCTGAGTATGTTCCTGTGCTCACACGCTGTTCCATCTTTCTCAGGTATCCCGGAGTGATAGTCATCGAAGGTTCTCAAGAAAACGTCGATGAATTCGTTTACCGAATAAAGCAATTACAATGGAAAGCGTTACAAGTCCGTTGTGAGGAGGACGGAGTCGTCGTCACCCCGCCGAAAGAAGTACCCGTTACAGAAGTGCTCGAATGGGTGGTCAGGAATCGTTCGCATCTTGGACCGGTTCTTTCGCAGGACGCTCATGACAAGATCTGTGTTCGCGAGGTGGAAGGATTGAACGATCTCGGTGATATGTATGTACTCTGCTGTCTCGACTCGCGTCAGCTACTCGTATTGATTCGGTCGCAATCGTTTCACAGAATGAGAAAAGCTGGGTTGGAAGAAGTTTTTTTGACCGCTTTGAAAATCAGTAAATAGTGAACGAACGTGTCTACTCTTGCTAGCTGTGTTGTAAAATGCGAATGCTAGACCTTTTATTGCGAAGTTCAATGTCAAAGAAACGATTCATTGACTTTCTATGGTTTTGCTCTTCACAACTTCCTCTCATCTCACGAGAGGAGCTGAGCACCAACCCACTATGCCACCTCCACCTTCTCACTACCGCAAAGACAAAGACAAGCAAGTAGAGGAGGAGGAGGAAGATGTTCCGTTGACTGACCCGGACGATCTCGAAAGACCCAAAGGACTCCAAAATTTCGCTGACGCACCCTTCGGAGGACTATGCCAGCTATATGATGCACTCGAAAGTAGCAGCAGGGAAGGCCACAAGAAGCCAGGTTACAAAGGAAACCTCATCGCTAAATTCTTCCAAGTGAGTCTCTCTTACACTGTCTGAGAGCGCTATGAATGATGCTGACTCGACCGTGGAGTACTAGCGTTGGAGGGAAGTCGTCGGAATGGACCTGTACCCTCTACTTCGTCTACTTCTTCCAGAGGTTCGTTCAACTTTTGCGTCATCTCCTTCTTCCGAGATCCAGCTAACCGATAAGGAGCTACAGAGGGATACTCGTCGTAGGACTTACAATCTGAAGGAGCAGAAATTGGCGAAAGCGATTGTTACGGCTCTCGATTTACCTCCCGAATCTGCCGATGCTCGCAAACTCATCAATTGGAAGGTACCTACGAAGGAAGATGTGAGTCGAAGCTGATCTACATAGTTGAGGAATGGCGCTGACCCGCTCACTCTCGCCGTGAAACAGGAAGCAGCAGGAGAGTTCGCGTTAGTCCTCCTCTCCCGCCCTTGACTTTTCGAAGTCTTGCCCTAATCTCGTCGACTTTCGCTCAGTACGGTCGCTGAGAAAGTCATCATGAGTCGATCATCGGTCGTCACAAAGTATGGGAAGCTCACCGTCGACGACGTCAACACTGTTCTCGACGAGATTAGCAAAACGGTTCCAACGATGGGTGCTGATGGAAAGAAGAAGATGCCTTCGTACGTCCGGGTTCCTCTATCGACTCGAATCTATTGCTACCAGAACTGACCGCTCTCTCAAGTGATCAGTCATATTCACGCCAAACTCATCAAAGGATGTATCGCTCGCATGACGCCGAAAGAGATGAAATGGTTGATTCGTATCATTCTTCGAGGTACGTCTTTGTTCCCCCTCTTCGCGATCTCAATCGATACACGGGAGACCCGGCGTTGAAGCGAGTTTTGCCTATTGATTGCAGATCTCAAAGCTGGAGTTCGAGAAAAGACGATTCTCAAGCAATTCCACGAAGATGCAGTCGACGTCTTCAACACTTGCTCAGACATCAAACGTGTGTGTTGGCAACTATGGGATCCCGCTTCTAGAGTCACTCGCGACGTGAGTTCTCCTCGTCTATTTTCAGTTCGTAGCGAGCGATCGCTGAAACAAGTGATCGAATGCGTAGAACTCGACAATCGTACCGAATCGTACCTTCATTCCCATGTTCTGCTACCGCTTGAAGGGAGGATTGGCCGACATCGTCAGATTGATGAAGAAAGGTCGTCCAGAAGTCGATCCTACGAAACCTCTCGAAGACGGAGCTTACTCGAACGACGAATTCATCATCGAAGAGAAGCTCGACGGCGAACGCATCCAGCTTCACAAGGTCGGTGATCAATACAAGTACTGGTCGAGGTGAGTCTCCCGAAAGTTGACTCGTGCCCTTCTCTCTCATTCGTCCTCGACTGAGAATGTTCTTTTAATTCACGTCACAGGAAGGCAAAGGATTACACCTATCTCTACGGATCTGATGTTGGAGCGGGGTCGCTCACTCCCTACATCGCTGATCTCATTCACGAAGACATTCAAGAGTGAGATCATTCACCCCTCTCCGGGTTCTCTCCGACACTGACGATTCTTGTTTCATCGCAGAGTCATCATTGACGGAGAAATGCTCGTCTGGGATCCAAACCTTGTCCGATACATGCCATTCGGAAACCTCAAAACTTTCGCAATTCCAGGACATCACGAGATCGGACCGAATGATCCTCGTCCCTGCTGTATGTCTCCTTCTCCTCTCAGCTATACTCGCGCGACTCCGAAGAGCTGATGTTGCGGATGGTTTACAGTCAAAGTTTTCGACGTTCTCTTCGTCAAGGGAAAGAATGGTCACACGAAATCTTGTCTCGACATGCCTCTATGGAGACGCAAGTACCTTCTCGCAAGTATCTTCACGCCGAAAAAAGGAGTCATCGAACTCGCCGATTGCGTGAGAGCGAATTCTTCAGACGGTATCAAGACTTATCTCGAACGAATCGTTGCCGAACGGTATGTTGCACATTCTACTCCTTCTTTCCGCTCGTTGTCAGCTCACCCTCGATCTCGTCGACCTTAAAGTGGCGAAGGGTTGGTCATCAAGCACCCTCTTTCGAAATATTGTCTCGGAGCTCGCAACGAAACTTGGATCAAAGTCAAGCCTGGTACGCTTTTGCTGAACGTTTACTTTCTCCCACCGAGTAAAGTTAAACCTGCTGCGACCCACAGAGTACATGGATGCTCTCGGCGAAAGTATCGATGCTGTTGTAGTCGGTGGATATTGGGGAGAAGGCAGACGAGGAGGACTCCTTTCCTCCTTCTTGGTAGGATTGAGAGAAGATCAACCCGATGGAACGACGAGGTGAGCTCTCTCGCTGTAATGACTTTCTCGCTCCTTTCCACTGACGCCTGGTTTCGCAGGTTCGTCTCATTTGCGAAAGTCGGTTCCGGATTGAATCGTGAGGATTACAAGTGGATCGGGTTCGTCTACTGATCCCTTCTCCAGCGCAGACTTACCGAGACAATCGAGCTGATACCGTAAACTGGTCGAACTCGCAGCGAAAAGATCGGAAACAAGTTACAAGTCATCAAGAAGAAGAATGATCTCCCCGACTGGTTCTTCACTCGCGCTGAAATGCCTGACGTCCTTATCAGTCCCGAAGAGTGAGTCCCTTCTGCTCCCTCAGCTTTGCGAGTAACGACAACTGACAGAAAGGGAGGATGTCACAGCTCTTTCGTTCTCGAGATCAAAGCAGCTGAGATTGTCGGTGGAGGTGAGCTCCTTTCGATTCTGTTCCGTCGTTTGTCGTTCCGCTTACGAAAGTTGTCGTCAATAGCTGATTACGGTGCCGATATGACGCTTCGTTTCCCTCGTGAGTTTCCTCTCCTGCTACCGTTCCCAGAAAGTGCGATACTGACCGCTAAACTCCGATAGGCGCGATGAAGATTCGTCAAGACAAGAACTTCCAAGATTGCGCTGATCTCGCGAGTGAGTAGCCTTTTGATCCAAACATTCCTCGAGCTGTGTTGATATTCCTTCGCTGGAGTAGGCGTCCAAGAGATGAGGAAGATCACGAAGAAACGCGATCTCGTCGGCGAAGTTTTCACGTTCGTCGACCCCTCGGTTTCTCCCATTTGCAAGCTATGATTGACCTCGACCTTTTACATACAACAGTCAGAAGAAGAAAGCTCGTACCGGTGTCAGATCTACGAAGGCGACTTCTGTCGCTCCTCATCTCGCCGATGTCGAAGTTGCGACCGACATTTTCGCTGGATTGACTGTTTGTGAGCAATCTCTCGCCCCTCAAGCTATGATCCTCAATGCGTTACTGACGCTTCGCTCGTACGTGTTAGTCGTCTGGACTCAAGGAAAGAAGGAGATGATCGACATCGAGAACAAGGTTCGCGAACATGGAGCGAAACTGATCCAAGTCGTCCCTCAAGCATCCTTCCCCGATCGATTGGTCATTGCTCAACAGGTCAACGGTATGCTCAAGGGGAAAAGAGGGATCAAGGAAATTAACGTCGTCAACCCTTCTTGGGTTTTGGAAAGTATCGAGAAGAAACGTCGTCAACCTTTGCACAAGCGGTACGTCGCTCAATTCTCTCCCTCTTCCTTGATGTAGACATAAGCTGAATCCCTCTCTCGATTGCGTCGCAGCTTCTTGGTTCAAGTTACTCCAGAAACTCAAGCTAGTTCCGATTATCTCGCTACCGATGTCAAAGTCAAGGAAGAAGATACTCGTTACGAAATGATCGACGACTCGTGGAAAGACGAGGATGATGAGCAAGAAGACGACGTCAAGATGGACGAGCCAACTCCCTCTGCAACTTGGCAACCACGAGGTCAACCTGTCCAACACGATTCTGATGATGATGGAGCGGAACCTGAGACTGAAGGAGAGGAATCCGAAGATGCAAGGGAAGAGGTCGAGGACGCCGAGGGTGATTCGGAGGAATCAGACAACATCATGTTGAGATTGTTGGCCCGCTCTCGACTCGAAACTCGCTCACCTACGCTCGAACCGGAACTCTGGACTGGAGCTTTCTCTCCTTACGTCGCTTACTTCGATACTTCCGAGAATGCGATGAAGAACAAGTTGGAAAGCACGAAACAATCTGGTCGCGATCAGAAAAAGTCGGATGAAAGGTGAGATCTCGCCTTCCAATTTCGACACAAAGACAAAGCTGATTATTCTTCCTTCATAGCCTTCTCCCTGCTCAATCATGTCCGCATAGCTCCTTTATAACTCTAAGTACCTCGAACTGATCTCTCTCGCCTTCTCTAGCTTTCGTCAACCTTGGAGGAAACATCACTACTGATCTCTCAGATCCCCATCTCACCCACATCATCATGTCATCAAACGCTACGGATCGCCGTCTCGAGCTCCACAATCGCACGAAGGAGTGAGTTTTCCTCTGTTGCGAAAAGCTCCGAAACTTGACTGATCCCAATCTCCCTTCAAACAGACCAAAACTCCGTCGTATTGTCACGCAAGATTGGATTCTTGAATCTGCAAACCTCGGAAGCGTTATCGATGAAAACCGCTTCACCGCCTAAAAATACCCTTCGCTTGAAAATACCCTCTCTCTCCCGCTTTACCATACCCACCTCCTCTTCCAGTACCCTCTCTTCCCTCTCTACCTTGCTTGTTGATATGACTCTAGCTTTTACTGCAGTGCAATTTCTCCCTCTTTTTGTGTCGTTCAAGAAAAGCTTGCGCTTCGCTCGAAAGTTTGCGAGTCTTCTGAGCTATCCAATAATGACTTGGACGCTTGAGAGAGCGTGAGCCAGTCAAGTAGGGTTTGAGGACGAGATGTCGAGTCCTTTTCCCTTCGCGACGAATCAAGCTTTGCAGCAAAATGTTTTCATCCGTCGAAGCCAGGCTGGCCAGAGCTTCTTGGGGAAGAGAGTTGTCGTCAATTCTTCTCTGAACAACAGAGTTGAATTGCTGTAGAACTAGAAAGCTCAGGTGATCCAGGTGAGAGCATGAGAAGCTTGTCAATCTTTGCAACAAGTCAAATTTAATCAGTGAAGCTATTCACTCCGAGAGCAGACAGCATAGTGATGCAAGTGGGGAAGTGAACGACAGAGAGAGTATGGTAAATGCAAAATTGTACAACAACGGTACTTCGAGAGAACTATTCGTAAGACTGAACAAAACACAAAAAGCAAGCAAATCTATCTCTTCCTTGTTCCCTTCAATCATCTCCTCACTCTGAATCATCTGAACTCTCTCCCTCGGTCTCTTTCCCTTTCTGCCTCCGTCGTTTCCTCCGATCCCTCTCCTGTCTGATGAATGGCCTCGCTAACGCCGCTAGCCCAATGGCTCCTTCCGCATCCAGCTCCTCTTCTATCTCTTCATCGTCCGTGAATGGTTCGTCGATATCATAAAACATCTTCAACCTCTCAAGGAAAGGTTTCTTCTCCTTCCTCTCTTTTGATTCACTCTGATCCCCTCCATCCCGTATCTCCATATCTCCAACTCCGTCCTTCTCTCTTCCTATCACCCTTTCCTTCCCTTTCCTCCTTCTCCTCCTTGCCTTTTCTTCTGCCTCCTTCCTTTCCCTCTCCTCTGTCGCTCGCATAGGTCCTTGATCCCACGCATAAGGTAAAGGTTCCATCTCCCTCGAGTTCATCCAATACTTGACAGCGGGTTGAGTTGTCCAAGGGTTCAGACTCCTTTCCTCGAATCGCTCCGGTATCGACTTGATATCATGTTTCGAAGGTTCTGCACCTTCTGCCCATTCATCATGATCTGAATCTAGTACTTCATCATCTGAGAGATGAGTTCTGTGTCGAACATCCGGTGCAAGGAATTCCCAGTTCGATGGGGAAAAGGAAGACCTGTCGACGGGAGATATGGTGGGAGAAGATGTGGCTGAGCTGCTCATGGAGAAGAGTGGGAGGGAAGGAAGGATAGCATGTGAAGTTGAAGCGATGGGAGCAAAGAGTTCAGGTGAAGGAGAGCGAAAGAGAGGACTTGGTCGAACAATGGGAGTCCTGAATCGGTTGCATAGGAGGAAATCCTCATATGAGGGATGAGCTGGAAGAGGGGGAGGGGTGGGAGGAGGAGGTTTGCGTTTGTGGTGGCCAACTGTACTGTTGGAAGGAGGGAGAGGAGCTGTCTGGGGTTGATGGGAAGATGGACGCTAAAAAGAGCGAAGGAGGTCAGCCTGCAAGTCTATAAGCTCCTGACAAGGGGAGGTGCTCACCTTTATCTTCTTCTTGGTTCTCAAAGGTGAAGCAGATGCGCGTCGCTTGCTTCCTTCGGAAGGGAGAGGGAGCGGAAGTGGAAGCGGAGGTGGTTGTTGAGGAGTTCCATTTGAGGTTACTGAAGGCGGAAGGCGCGGTTCTGTTGCATTGCTGGAACTACTAGAGGTGCTGGCAGTTGAAGGAGGAGGTATTGGAGGTTCTGGATGAGGTTGAGTGAAGGATTCTTTCGGATTTGTCGCGTGAAGGACTCGTGAAGATGGCGTAGGAGCGTATTGATTGATATTGGTAGTCTGTGAGAAAGGTAGCCGTATCATTCAAGCCGTGAGCAGCTGCCCATAGTGTGATAGAGTGAAGAGGAGAGGAAGAGAAATGCACCTGCAAAAATCAAAGTAAGGTGTCAATTTCAGTTTTTGTATTCAAGAATTGCGTGATTCGATTCCGTCATGAACACAGCTTCAAGTTGGGACAGAGTGTGAGGAACGTACCAGATTGTTTGTATCACACAATGGAACCGTGCTTCTGCCAGGAGAGGCTGTTTTACGGCTATCTGGAGTTTTTCTCTTTGTCGAGGTCGAAATCGCTAATTTGCCCGATGAAGGGTTTGTAGTGGGTGTTGAAGACATACGACAACCACACGTACTAGTTGGCAATCCCGCTGGCAGTATTGAAGGCTTTGATGGGCTCAAACCTGAGTTTGATGGATTCAACGACAACCTAGCGGGAGAGGTTGTCATTTGATCCAAAACAGGTTTAGCAGTCCAGATTGAAGCACGCCAATGGGCAAGTGGTAAGGATGTGTAAATGTGAGCGGGTGGAGTGGGAGGATGAGGAAGGGAAAGGGCAGAAGAAGAGGAAAGAACAGAATGGATCTTTGCCATTGAAAGTCTCACTTTCTTGTTCTCCTCTACCCCGCACTTATTTGAGCTTGGTCCATTTGCCTTACTAGGCAATCTGGGCTTCTAGTTTGGAACATTGAAACAACAAAACAACGAAACGGAATTTTCTCGACCGGCATGGAAACGTGCAACTGATCTCCTGCTCTACCTGGTACTCTCGTTTGTGAATCCTGAATGGTCTGACTATTGAGCGCTCCACAGTGGTTTGTGAAGGGATGCTCTCAAACTTTTGTTCTGCTTACGAAGCCAAGGTGAATCTCCATTTGGATTCCTCTCGGCTTTACAGACTTGTCTGTATTGAAAGACATTCTCCCACCTGATGACGTCTTTGTAGGTTGAGTCTGTAACTTTGAGGTCCGAGTCAATACTTCAGTTGTACGAAATTGACCATCCTTCTCCCCGTCTTAGTACAAGCGCCGATTCGACTCCAGCACAAATTGGGCTATTGAGCTATGCTGAACTTGATGCAGTGATAGTGAAGCAAGCGACAGTCAGTACAAGGACACTGAGCCTTGAACAGGCCAGGTCAAATTGCTGAAGCTGGAAATCTGCCGCTAAGATTCTGCGGCTGAAATTGCTTGATTTCCACGTCAAGTTCTTGATAGTGGTGGTAGTACAACAACATTCTATGAAGGTCTAAGATCAAAGCGGTGAGATTGTCAGTTTTTTCGAGAATTGCTCTGAGAACGAAATGGAAACTCACTCTTCTAAATCTTATTCTGCACTCAGCCTCGCTTCAATGATCCCCAACTGCCTTGTAGTCCAACCTCGAGTGAGGGAGCTTCTTCACCCTGTTCCCCTTGCTTCTCTCCAAGCATTTCCTTTGGTCCGAAATTGTGCATAGTCTGAACAACTAGCTGAATATCTGACAGAGCGTGATCTAGAGCTACTCGCGCTTGTGCAACAGTGCGAGCGAGGAAAGTACTGAAGGCAGGGAGTCTTGTCAGCTTGCGGAATTTAGAGAGTCTGAGAAAGAGAAACGCACACGACTAGCGAGCTATCTTCAACTTCCAAAGTTCTCTTGAGCTCTGAAGGTCTAAGTGGCTTGTCTACCTCGATCACTTGCTTGACGAGAGTAGCGTTTGCAGGTGTAGGAAACGGAATTTTGATTGAACTGATTCAGAAGGACGAGATCAGCGAGAGAGGAGCGGCATAGATCGAGAGCATACTCACATGTTGTGCCATGCCGTAGGATCGTCGCTAGGAGCCATTTCGAGAGACAGGTGAAGAGTGAGAAGACAAAGCGATCCGCAGATTGATGAAGCCTTCTCTCGCTTCCACCAATCACTCGAAAGCTCTGAGTTCTGCTCGGTCGACCTTCAAGCAATACTTTCATTCTATGCAAGCAGATCCCGACCACTCGAGTGAGCCTCTTTCAGTTCTCGCTCATTCTTCCCCGCTAACAAATGTCGCTCTTCCCGAACAGCTCACTCTCAGTCGCAAGATGCACAAGATGACTATCAAGATGTGTTAAATTCTTACACGCAACAGTCGGAAGACGGTAACTCGGATCCAGAGCAGATTGGGAAAGATAAGTCGGATCTCGAATTGGAGCGAGAGGATAATCAGGTAGAACAGAGTGGACAGCTCGGACGAGGCGAAGACGAACGTCGAGACAACCCTGACCGAAGTCAGAACTCGGAAGCTGCATCTCCCGAACCTTTCGCCAAACGGAATCCTCCTTTACCTCAGAAACCCGCTTCTCCCGCTGCTTCTTCCAATTCCTCGCTTTCATACATAGAGTACGATCGAGCAGCAGTAGAAGCAGAAAAAATTGCTAAACGAGCTTCTCTCGCTTCGCAATCCCAATCAGCCGCCAACTCGACTTTCCAACCTATTCTACCTGAGGAGATTCGTTCTCGACAGCCTACGCCTCGACCTTCCACTCACGCTTCAAGACCTTCGACTATCCCTTCACCTTTTCTCGCTGCTGCTCCCGCTCGCTATCAATCAGATCCATTCGCTACTCAACCTTCAAATCGCTACTCTTCGTTTGGCGGCGCCTCGTCTCGTCATGTACCGCAACAAACTTCTCTCGAAACTCCACACATCGACCTCGATACACCTTTCGAACCTCTCGAGTCTCTCAAAGCGCTTGATGTGGGCAAAGAGGGGCAAGGGAAAGTTGCGAGAGGGAGAGGAAGAGAATCTGTCGAGGAATGGACGAGGCGATTTATCGAAGCTGACAAACAACTCAAGGAGGATCGACCGGTCAGAGATGATCGACGAGATGAGATAGAGGAGAGGAGGAGATTCGAAGAGTTCGAGGCGGATGACGAGGAGGAATCGACTCATCAGCGACAACTTCAAGCGCAACCCTCTTCACCTCGACTATCCTCACCTACCCTATCAAGCCCTCGCAACACTACCTCTTTCTCTCCAGCTCACATCAAGAAGAAGAATACAGTTAAGATCAAACATCGAAGGGACAGCTTATCCGACGTCGCGAGTGATTCGAGTTTCGATCGAAACATGACGACGGAAAGGACAATCGCTATGCTACCGAAGAGGTTGAGGAAAACTGGGAAGAAGAGAATCAGAGTCGAGAACGAGAGCGATATCGAGGAAGAATCTGAGGGAGGAGAGGAAGAATCGGATGAAGAAGAGACTGATTACGACGAGTGAGTTCTAATTTCTCAGCTAGTTTGAGCGCGCACAAGAGCTGACTAGCCGTAGTTTGAGCACACAGACCTGTATCGCAACCTCGCAAGAGCAACTTCTATCGAGGTGGGAAACGAGCGAAAACGATCAAGAAGCCGAGAACCGGCAAAGTCGTCAAACCTGCACCTGTACGTTCTTGCCTGTCCTCTTGTCTAGCTCAACGTGACTGATGAAGTGCCTCGCGCGTAGGAGATGGTTCTCGGAGATCGAATGAATCGAACGAAATGGAGAGAAGTCGATGAGTATCCGCTCGAAGTAGAATTCACTCTTTGAGACGACTCTCAATTCCGTGCAATCACTATCTTACGTGCTGTCTCAGACTGTTCCGACTCGAGGTATTCCGGAGCTTCATGAAAATGAACGAGAAATGCGAGGTATAAATGCAGGAGAGAAACCCATGAGAGACTACCGAGAAAGAGAGAGAGAGAGAGAACTATCTACACTGCCTGCGCCGAACTCCACGCTTCCTCCTGAGCCGTTCTCCGTTCCCACCGCCTTCTCCATTCGTGAATGCTCATGCTGCATCCGCCGAGTAACAGCAGCACTGTCAGATCCCGCATCGAAAGAGCTTGAGTCTGGAAGACGGATTGGAGGAAGGGAAGGTAGACGAGGGAGAGTTGAACGAGGAAAGAGACGGAGACTGCGAGGAGCAGCATTTTGTTGATATTGCCTTGGAGGAGAGGCACGTTGAGACCTCGGTTTTGAAGAGCGGAGGCGAGGTCGAGGAAGACGAAGGATGTGAAGGTCTGCGTGAGACCCTCGATCGATCAGCATTGACGCAAAGAAGTTGAATCAAAAACAGCGCGCACCATCGTTTGATCCCGAGCCAAATCACTTCCATCTCCGAGTTCCCTCGCGAGAACGAATAGGACACCGAGAATGATCATACTCGCGGAGAAGATGACTCGGAACATGAGTCGCTGAGTGATGATAGGAGCGTTCTTCGGTCGAGGTGGTCGTTTCATCGCGTCCCGGTCCACAGGGTCGACACCGAGTGATTGCGAGGGAGGACCGTCCATGATGACGTTGATGAACAGGATCTGAGGGAAACGGATGAGACGTAAGTGAAGGAACAAATACGAAGGAATTGACTTGGGCTCGCGACGTACCTGCATCGGATTCAGCGGATTCGGGAGACCAAACGCAGTTGACAGCGTGATGAGGGAGAGTGCTGCGACAGCTGTCGAGAGTTGAAAGCAGAGGAAGTTCTGAATATTGACAAAGATACCTGCGAATCGAAGAAAGGAAACAAGGTCAACTCGGTCAATATCGAAGGTGAGAGAGGATTTGAACATACCTTTCCCTTCCTCGACAGCAGGCAGTAGAGTCGCAAAGTTGTCGTCGACGAGGATCACATCGGCAGCTTCTTTCGCAACATCTGTTCCTCCTCGACCCATCGATACTCCGATATCAGCCATTCGCAACGCTGGTGCATCGTTCACTGCAGACGAACGGTTCAGTCAGCGTGAGTAGAGGAGAGAAAATCAAAAGCTGAGCTCACCTCCATCACCAGTCATCGCTACTACTGCTCCTCTCGATTGGAACGCTTCGATAATCGCCATTTTATGTCTTGGCGTCGTTCTCGCAAACACTGTCACTCCTCCTATCCGATCTGTCAACTGCCTCTGACTCAGCAGATCAATCTCCTTCCCCGTCAATACTCCCGCTCGACTCCCTTGAGCACCTCCTCCACTCGTCCGAATTCCCAATTGTTTCGCAATCGCAACCGCAGTTTGTTCACTGTCTCCCGTAATCATCACGACTTGAATCCCTCCCGCCGACAACCTCGCAATCGCACTCTCCACACCAGGTCGAGGAGGATCCATCATTCCTTGAAACCCTGCGAATGTCAAAGCATCGGGATTCGGTCCAGAGGCCATCGCGACGACTCGTAGTCCAGCAGAAGCGAGTTCAATCGCTTTCGACTGGACGATCTTGAGAGTTCCAGGGTCGAGCGGTGCTGTAGATCCGTCCATTCGAAGGTAGGTTCGACACCGAGCGATAACGGGTTCGATGGCTCCAGAGAGATAGGTCGTTTCGGGATTCGAAGAAGCGTGAGTGAAGGTACCGGTGACTGATTGAGATTTAGTTTCCGAACTGAAAGCGACTTCTGATTTCCGAGTGAAGAACTATCCGAGGTTGAGAAGAATGTCAGATTCATATTCCCGCGAATTTCATCGAAAACTCACAGCTCTTTGGTCACTCAATCCGACAGAAGTCAAAGCGTTCATCAAAGCCACTTCGGTAGCTTGTCCGTGGTACTTCCCTCGATCTGAATGAGCGTGATTGCACAGGTTTCCGACCAAGAAGAGTTGAGAACGAGAATCTTCGGGAGTGAGCATGGGAGGAGCGTGATCGATATCGATAATGCCATAGTCGACGGTGTAAGCCTTCGTCACAGTCATCACGTTTGTCGTGAGGGTACCTGAAGCGGTCAAAGGTGAAGGTTCAGTATGAAATTCGACGCAGGGCAGAAACTTCGAAAGATGCGCTCACCAGTTTTGTCGGAGCAAATAACGCTGACGCTACCGAGAGTCTCGACTGAAGGTAGCTTCTTGACAATAGCGTTTCGCTTCGACATTCGAAGAACTCCAAGAGCGAGAGTAACCGTGACTACGATCGGTAGACCTTCAGGAATAGCGGCGACCGCGAGCGAGACTGTGGAAGCATTCCCTCATATCAGATCAATCTCGTACAGCTGATTTCAGAGATGCGTACTCACCTCCGATAGTAAACATGTCAAGCCAACTCCGATGTTGGAAGACTCCGATCAAACAGATCATTCCTATCACTCCGAACGAAATCGCAGATAATCGTTTCGCTAATTCATCCATCGAGATCTGTAGAGGAGTCTTCTTCTCCTCGACCTACATTGCGATACGAGACCTGAGTTCAGTCTCGAGAAGGAGGAACAAAAAGAAAGAAAGAAAGAACGTACATCCTGCATCATTGAGAATACGACTCCAAATTCACTCTGTTTCCCAGTCCCAACAACGATCCCTTCTCCTCTCCCATTCCTGACCAAAGTTCCCATAAACGCGATATTCCCTCTCTCACTAATCGGTAATCCTCCAACCCCTAATCCAGCTTGAACGATCGCCTCGGTGTGCTTCTTGACAGGTTTCGTCTCACCCGTCAAGGACGATTCATCGATCTCGAGTCCGTGGGATTGGGTTAATCGGAGGTCGGCAGGGATTCGATCTCCTGTGTGAAATGTAACGAGATCTCCTGGTACGAGAACGTTCGCGAGTTGTGTCGTCTTTTGACCATTCCTGTGCAACCGAAAGATTCTGCTCAGCTACATTCTACGTTGCTGAGCGAAGAATGAGAGCTCACCGAATGACATGAGAGTAATGAGGAACCAGTTTATTCAGCGCTTCGAGAGATTTCTCTGACCGTTGTTCTTGTACGAAACCGACTACATCGACAACGAGACCACATCAACGATCGCCACGAAGGCCAGAATGAAGTAAGAGTGTCGACGTACCGGTTACGACGATTAGAACAGCGACGATAATACTCGCGGCATCATCATAATTTCCGACTACGACACTAACTCCCGCACTCGCCAACAACAACAAGATCAAAGGATCCTCGTAGAACTTCCCTACGAACTTCTTCAACGTCGATTCTTTCGCCTCTACCTCGAACTCGTTTGCACCTGATAATTCTCGAATCGCTGGGATTTTCGAAGTGTCGAGACCGGAGGAAGCGGAGGTTGCTAGGGCGGATAGAGTTTGAGGGATAGATTGGGTTGCGAAGTGAGAGGAAGGGGTCAAGGGGGAAGAAGTGTGTGCGAAGGGATGATGAGATGAATTGGAATTCTGAGGAGGGTAAGCGTTCGCCGCTGCTGATAGTCCTCCTCCATCTTGCTGTGTTTGGTCTGGAGGCAAATCGTATTGAGTAAACCTTGCTTGTACGTGATCTTTGAAATCTTGTAAACCATGTTGAACGGCAGAAGTACCGAAATCGACAATGGATTCAGGTTCGTGACGCCTCAATTGAGTCGAATAGGCGAAATGATCATCTAGTGGTAAAGGGGAAGGGGAAGAGCTACGAGATGAAGTGGGCGACGTGTTTAGACCATTCGAATTCGAGGCGGGCAACAAACGAGAATATGACAACTTCTTGCCATTTGATGACATTCGGGGGTGATTGATCCCACTCTGTAGGGTTGTCCTGTAGGTCTAACTGAGTCGAATAGTGGGAGAGTGAGGCAAGATGAAACCCTTTTTTCGAAACTTTGATTCTCTCCTTTTCAATCTCCCCACATCTCTGTCTCTCTCGTTGTCTCTCTCCCTTTGATACGGCCTTCCGACAGGGTTGTACAAAACATTCCTCGAGATGCTCACGCGAGCTCCACTCTTGATCTTTCGTTCTTGTTCCTCTCCATTTCGTTCAACTCTTGCTCCTCGTCACGTTCGATCAATCGTCAACAACGCAGTCGCTCCTCAAGTCGGATGGCAGAACAATTATGATTTCTCAAAAGACACGCAAGAGGAATCTCAAGGAGGTTCATCAGGAGGAGGAAGAGGAGGGCAAGGAGGTGGAAAGGGAGATGGTGGGAAGAAGGGAGGCAACGATGGTCCCTCTGGATTCAGGACTTCGATCGAGAGTATGTTGGCAACAGGCGCAGGTATCGCTCTCTTGGCGTTGAGTGGAGCGGGATATCATTATTGGTACAAATGGGAAGTGTTGAGAAAGATGGAAAGGGCTTTCACAAAAGGTTACGATCCAGTATTGGAGTTGGCGAAAGCTAGCAAGTTTGATTCGGATGGTACCGTCAAGAAAGGGAGGATACGAAGGAAAGAACAGGATTACATCGACAAGGTTATGAACGGTGAAATAACGGGAGAATGTGAGTTTTTCCTTTCATTCGGCTTGCGATGTTACGATCGTTCTGTCGACTGACGCACTCCTCGCTTATGATAGATCTGCTCCTCCTCGGTCCGAAAGGAACTGGTAAGACCTCGATGGTGACAGAAGCGATGGTGAATAATTCGGCAGATGGAATCGCCATGTTCGAAGCACACGAAGATGCAGAAGTTGTCCGATTACGACTCGGGAAAGCGCTCGACTTTGAATACTCTGAGGTAAGCATACCGCTTCGTCCGCCTTCTCGCTGTTTGATAGCTGATCCGGAATACGATTCGAATTACAGGATTCTTTCGCGGGATTGTTTCAACGGCGAGATCCACGTGAAGCTGGCCCAATCCTCGATATTGAACGTGCTCTGTCAAAGTTGGAAAAGGTGGCAATTCGATTCAGACGGAAACATGGTAGACCTATTGTCCTCGTTATTCAGAACTCTCACTTCATTCGAGACGACGATGATGGCCACGCATTACTGCATATGCTACAACAACGAGCGGAGGCTTGGTGAGTTCTATTTTCGCTGCATCTCCGAATGAAGCTGATCTCTCGTGCGGATCCAGGGCGGGTTCGGGAGTCGCAACTTTTGTAAGTTCAGCTTCTCACTTCCCTCCCGGTCTCCTTCTCGTACTAACTCTGAACTCTACAGGTCTTCATCTCCGACAACTTCTCCGTCTACCGACACCTACGTCAATCCGCAACTCGAATGCACACCCTCTCGATTCGCGATCTGACACCACACGAAACGCACACTTTCCTCTCCGGAACACACGAACGACTCTTCCCTTCCGCACCTCCCATCACTGCTGATCAGTCACTCAAGATCTGGGATATGGTCGGAGGCAGGTTGAGTTTCCTGTCGAAAGTGGTCAAGAGTCATAATTTGGAGGAAAGCGCGAGGGATCTCGTTGCTGAATACAAGGAATGGTTGCATTCAAGGGTCGGGTTGATTCCTGATCTCGATGATGATGTCATGGACGAACAAAAGGTTTCTTACTGCTCCTTCGTACGCTTTGGTCTCTCTCTTTCCCAACTCTCTCTTTCCCAAAAATTGTTTCGAATGGCTGACACTCTCGTTCGACAACAGCTTCTCTTCCAGCATTTTGCGAAACTAGCAGAAGATCCCAAAGCCAGAATCTCGCAAGCCATGTTGAAGAAGCTCGAGCGAGATGAAGATAATATGGAAAGCGAAGAAGCGATAGAACATGATCTAGTCAATAGTCTGCCGCAAGAGTTGGACATCAAAGTCAACTACCGAGATGCTGTACGTTACCGTCCAGTCTCATGCATCGTACTATACTGACCGAGTCGATTCGTTTCTTTTGAACAGCGTTTCATCATGACTCGACCGGATTACATCGACGAACTCGACGCTTGGCACATTATCAACGTCGACAAGCATCACTTCGTACGACCAGACTCAAGATTAATGCTGACGGTCTTCCGAGAAGTCGCAGCAGAGGAAGACTTCCAAGATCAAGTGGGCCTTTTCCCTTTGTCTGTTTCGACGAAACAATCGTACTTACTCTCCCATACCTTGTCACAGATTGATAACGTCATGTCTCGAGTCAACTTCATCGAATCTCTTCATCGCACTCGGTAAGAACCTCTCTCTGCCTCCTCCTTGATTTTGGCTAACTTCTTTGATTGTTTCGTAGGGAACTCACGGCCAAGACTGGAGAAGGAGATCTCGGAGGATTCCTACGTCTGCGCCTCGGTCACTTGCTGCCAGAGCACGAGAAGAAAGAGGAGGAAGACGAGGAAGATGCGAAAGGAGGAGACGAGAAAGCGGGAGAGTCTGAAGAGAAGGAGGACTAGCTCATCAGTAGAAGAGGGAAATAGATCGACATTGTATCACTATCAACTATGTATGAAAAGCAAACCTGGAGTTTGCACTTTGATCGAAACTTCCGAAGCCAAAGAATCGGATTCGATCTCGCTCTCGCTGATACTGGCCCTGTCCCTCTTCACTTCATCAGTATCATAAGCTCCCTCTGGAAGTGTCAGAGGTCGAGAAGTCACAGCATCTGGCCAAATTTCGTCAAAATTTCTAAAGTATCGTTGCATCCTGCTGCATCCTATCGTATCCCGTAAAGGTATCCTCATATTTCCGACATTTCCAGTGGTCATCCTGCTGCTTACCGAAGCGCACTGTCACTCGAGGCTGTAGCAGAGTGGGAGGATGTAGACAGAGACGGTCGAAGCAAGACTCAGCGAAAGAAAAAAAACGATGCTCACGACCACAAGGTGAATTCTCCTCGCTTTTTCTCCGTCTGGCTTCGACGTTCGACTTGCCTTCCTACTCAACCTGTCACTAGCTCACTGAGGGCTGTCACCGCTCGCTCGAGAGATCGATGGTCAGTAATAAATGGATTTCGACTTTTTTCGTTTGCTCGACCTCGTTTTCTTCGCTGAGGCAGAGTCCGCCCGTCTCGTCTACTCTTAACATTCCTACAGTACCCTGCATCAGTCTCTGAGCTTTGACGGCGTCTCAGAGGACTTCGGAGTTCCGCGGCGTTCGAATCGAACCGATTCAGATCGTCTCTCTTCAGCTCTCTCTTTCCTTCCATTCACTTTCCATCCTCGATATCGAACGGAGGTTCCGCTCTTCTGTACGTCAACTGCTGTAAGCGCTCGTCCCTTTCGTTCACTCCGGTTACGTCTCGTGTCGTTGACTCGCGTTCGCTATCCCAAAGCACTTCCTCCGTCGCCTCCGCTCGCCGAGTCTCTCAAAACGGAAGATATTACGCTCGATCTCTGAGTCTCGCGAGCGTTCGTCCATCTTCACCTCACGAGTCTCTCGAGTTTCGCTGACTTCTCCTTTTTCTCCGAGGCCTCACAGCCTTTCTTCCTCTTCGTCACTACATCGCCATGTTCTTCACCTGTCTCCCTCCGGAACTCCTGCTCGATATCTTTGAGCAAGCTGCCGGCAACCTCCCTTCTCGAACGGACGAACAGGCTCGCTCTCGTTCAGCTGTTCTCTCTGCTGCCTCGCACTCGTTCACTCTTCCTTCAGATCCATCGCTCAAGCTTTATTACCGAAGGAGGTCACGTGGGATTTCTCGAACCCTCAGGGATCACTCCGTCAAACACTTGCTCAAGCTCCCTTTCTCGCCGCGAAGTCTGAGCATTTCCACCTCATCGATACCGATCCACTTCGCGATCCTCGACGCAGCGAGTACAGAAACTTGTGGGTACTTCAAGGGTGGACAAGTCTCGTTACTCTAGACATTCTGGGCTGCGAGCATAATCCCATCGCGGTCGACTTCCTCGGATTGGACGGTTTCGTCCGCAAGTCTTAGTCAATCACCCTCTATTGCCCCCGACGAAGCTGACATTACCGGATAGTGCTCTTCTGCAGACCTCGAAACACTTCGGCTCGAAGGCTGTTGGTACTGGAACGAAAACCGCGAGCCGTCTTTTCCGAATCTACGACGCCTCTCTTTCTACTGCTCTTTCGCCAGTCCTTCAAGGTCGCACCTCCTACCCACACGATTTGCTGCCCAGTCGATGCCGAAGCTAGTCCACCTCGTTATCGATTTACGTTACTCCAATCACCTGCTCACGACGTTCGTCAAGGTCTTCAACGGCGTGTTGCCTCAGATCCGTACACTAGCATTAGCGTACCCTCGCGACGACGACGTATTTGTAGTCCTCAAACCCAGCTCAATGACGAATCTCGAACATCTCTCTCTGCAAGGATACGAAAGCGCAATCTTAATGCGACTCCTTCAACACTCAGTCGGACTAAGGATCAAGACTCTTCACATCGACCGTCGAGCAATCCTCGTCGATAATCGTGTAATCTGGAAGTTGCAAGGGTTATACAAGGTCAAGGAAGGTGAGGAATTAGTCAAAATCGATAAGGTCGTAATCAACGGCGGCATCGAGGGGATGAACGAAGCGAAAGGAGGATGGTTTCTTCTCGACAAGTTTGAATGGGCAGCGAAGAGGCGTGACGGGATGGACAGCAGTAGACCACCGTTTTTTGAGTTCGAGGGATCTTACGAGTGAAACATCTCATGATGGGAGTGTTATGAAATAGTTCCCTAGTTTGCGTAGTAGTACAAGCACACATCTCTTCTACTGTCTAGTTCCCCTCTCCTCCCTTTCATGCCTTGCTACCTGAAGAAATCCGAAATTTACTGTTTTTAGCTTTCCTCTCCTTCCGAGTCGAACAAAGACAGAGAGACTCGCCTTCGATGCTCTGCGCTAACGCTCCACCTCTGACTCGAGTCTGTTGGTATTGGTCCCGCTTCTTGACTTCGTTCTTGTTCTTGAAATAGATGAATACAGGTAAAGCGACTGCGAACACCAACTCCAAACAAGTCAGCTGTTGATGAACAGTCAGAACTATCAAGAGAGGCTACTCACGACCTAGTACACCGAAGAATGACCAGATTGTACCGCCTGCAGCGATGAGAGAGGGAAGATCCGATCAGCAGAGGAAAGGCAAGGGGAACAGCAAGATAGCGTACGCATGGTAGACGCAGCTCGGATAGGAGCTTCTGAAGGTCCAGCGCGAGGGATAGCCATGCTTTGTGAGAGTTGAAGGGAATGGTGAGAGGGAAAGAAGGGAAATTCGAAAGGTTGGACAAGACCAACAACTTCAACACCTTTGGATGGGACAGAAACGGTCGAGAGATATAATTACAGAGTATAGGAGGAGTGGGAAGGCTTTACTGAGTCTTTCCAAGGTGTCGTAGAGGTGTAATCGGGCTGAAACGACGGAATGTTGATGAAGTCGTCTAGCGCATTCTCACAACCTCGAGAGGAGCTCGCTTCTGCAGGAGAGTAATACTGAAGTGAATTCCTATGGCTGCAGCCCCTAGCAAAGCTCACAGAGAGTGATGTCGCTCTTCGAATCCTTCCCGACTTCCGAATCTTTTCCCCTCCTCTGTCTCCCTCCTTCACCTCATTTCGACTTCACCAGGATGTCAAAGCCTACGCCAAGCAACCCTTCAAGCTACAATCATCGCTTCGTCCTCACCGCTTCAGGAACCCGTTACCATCTTATCGATCAACCTCCATCGCATTTCCTCGGTTCTGTCAATCAAGCTCCGACTCTCTTACTCTGCCATGGGTTCCCTGACTTGTGGTACGGATGGAGATACCGTACGTACTCTTCTTCTCTCGTTCCTCCCTTCTCGTCACTGACTTTCTTCCCCTCATCGTTCCCCACTTTGTAGAAATCGCTGCATTCGCTGCAAGGGGTTATCGAGTCATCTGTCCCTCTCAGATGGGCTATGGTGATTCAGACAAACCGAGTGATCTCAAGAACTATGGTTATAAGAGCGTCGCTTATGATATGAATAGTTTGTTGAACGAAGTTGGGTGCGATGGGAGAGTCATCGTATTGGGTCACGACTGGTACGCTCTCCTCTACTCTATCAGTATACACTTCTGTACCGCAGCTGAGATAGAGAAGAGCTTGCAGGGGAGGAATGGTAGCTTGGAGATTCGCAGATTACTTCCCTCACAGGGTTATCGCTATTGCGAGTGTCTGCACTCCTTACATGCCTCCTGCCCAACCTTCGACACCTTGGCTCAACCTCGAAGAACTCGTTTCGCAGAAGATGCCAAACTTTGGATATCAACTTGTATGTTTCGCTCCAAACTTCGACGAAAGACTGTCGACACTGACTCTCTCCAACTCATCCGAGTAGTTCTTTGAACAACAAGAAACTGGAGCCAAGTTGGACGAAGTCGCACCTCAGTTTTTTGCAGGTATGTTCAATCAGAAATGGAAATCGGAGAAGAAGACACCTGGTATCGCCATCGAGAAGGGAGTAATGCAGAGGATCATCGAGGGTTGGATTGAGAAGAAGAAGAACGGAGAGCACTTGAAGCAACCCGTATCAGAACCTGTGGGTTTTCCATCCTTCACGATCAGATTCGCGGCAATTGACTTATCTTCGCTGATACCCTTCACAGGAATACGATTACTACCTTTCGACCTTCGCCAAGAACGGTCTACACCATCCTCTCAACTGGTACAGGACTCGAAGGATCAACTACCTAGATGAGCAAGAAGCGCAGCTGCCGACTTTCCCGGCTCAAATTCCTGCACTCGTCCTGTCTGCTGCCGGTGACGACGCTCTTCCACCATCGATGGCCGATAACAAATCGGTCAGGAAATGTTTCCCAGGTGGAAATCTCAAGGTAAAGGTCATCGACGAAGCTGATCATTGGGTCCTGCAAGTGAGTACTCAGCTTTCGTCTCGTCGAAGGGAACCGGTCGTTCCGGTCGAGTAGCGGCGATCAGAAGTAGAGTGATCTCCACGTCAAAGTGTCAAGCAAGGAGTGCGATACTAGGCAGAGCTGGACTGTAGCACAGCACAGCACGACCAAGATCTGACCTCCTCGGTTCTTCCTCTCTTCAGGATCCTCGTTACAGAGACGGTGTCACCAAGCAGCTCGCCGAGTTCATCGAAGAGAACTTTGCCAAGGAGGAGAAGAGTAACCCGAAGCTATAGCGCGGCCAAATTTTTGCGAAAATGAAATCCTTCTCTCTCATTTCACCGCATGAGAGATTCAATTCTGAAGGGGTCGTTTGCGTCTCAAGGCCTCGGTAGCGAGAGACAGGTGAAGGTGGAAGAAATCCTGCCGACAATTCGACGAGAACGAGACCCTTGAGAGGGAGAGGTCGATTTTTTCATTTTGGTAGAGATGTCTCTCTCCTGCAGAGGATGAAGATCTACGACGTAAGTCGAGCTCCAGAAACGGCAACGTGTGAGAGCATGTTCCAGGTTATGATTCTTCTGTCGAGCCATTTTTTTTGAGCTACCTTCCTTATGCGGTCGACTTCTATAACCTTCACTCTTTTCGAGTGTCTCGACTCCGTGGCCCTCGACCGAATTGTCTCCTGGCCTGACAATTTATTCGCTTACATCTAGCACTTGTGGAGGTATCCGTTCCGTGTTCCCTAGCAGTGGTGAGAGAGAGGCCGGTTCAACTTCAATTTTCTTTTAGTGATCACTCTTCTCTTCACACACTCTCGCTGTCTCCCTCTTTTGCTTCCCTAGCTTCCTTGTATCCTTCCAGTCGACTCGAAAGGTCAGCAATCGAGAAGAAGAGTATTTCGAAAGGAGCAAACAGAAACAATGACCGAAACTTCCTCAAATTATCGACAACCTTCATCCCCTTCCATCTCCTCGCCTACTTCAGCCCCTTACTACGGCTTAGCGACTCAGCTTAGAACCCCTCCCACCGACTTCTCTCCTTCCTTTCCCATGTCAAAATCCCTGTCCTCCTCATCGACTTCGAACAACCTTCCTTCGTCTCCGAACGCTTCCAAGAAGTTGACACCGGCGATGAGGGACGAGTTCGGCTTCGCACCGAAGTATGTACCACAGTGGAGCTCGAAGGGAGAGACCAGGAGTGGGAACGAGGATGTTTGGGTCGGAGGCGGAAGTGAAGAAGGAACTCTCCAATCTCTCCCTCGCTCTTCACCGAAACAATCTCGAACATCTGGACGACACAGCACCGCTCCTCGACCCATGCACGCTCCCCACCTCTCCACTACCTCGACGCAGAAACACGGTCGAAACGATTCCCTTCGCGACACTCCAGTCTTTGGCAAAGTCGATTTCAGCTTCAAACCGATGCAACAGCCTCTCGATCTCACTGTCACCCTCGACCCCGTTCAATCAACGACGTACCGAACAAGCTACGAGAACAAGTCCATGCCAAACGTTCAACGACATTTTAGAATCGACGAACAAGACGAAACACCTTTGCCCACAAACACTCTTCCTGTTCGAGGTGGAAGCTTGAGCTCACGGAACAAGTCAACTCGTCAACCTGATAGCTCACTCAAATCCCCTTCCCTCGAATCAGCTTCCCCTCGCAAATTCCAAGCTCCTCCTTCCCCTTCTTCTCGACCTCCTCCTCCAACTTTTCCCGATTCTTTCGCCGCCGCATTCCCTCTCTCCCGCACCATCACGCCTGCATCGAAAGGATCCATGAACCTCATCACTTTGGCTCGACGAACGACTCATCTCGCAGAAGTCCCTGGTTACGGTTGGAGGCTCAACTTGTTGGAGAAGCTCGAAGTCTTGACTGGTTCTTTCATCGCTATCCGAGATGCCGAATCTATCCTTTCTATCGGTCAAGGTCAAAAAGCTGCACCTGTACGTTTCCAATTCAGCCTCTCTGCAGTCCAACGGTGAATTGACTCTCGTATTTCCGAACGCAGTCTCCCTCAAAAGTTGAATCCCGCAAATCCCAGATCTTCCTTCCCTCGACGACTGCTACCGACTCTGCTAAATTGACGAAATCAAGACCTACGAAAGCGAAGGAGGAACCGAGATCTTTCTTCGGAAAGATGCGAAGAGCTTTGAGTAATCCTGGTTCCCCTCACAGTAAGCTCTCTCGATTCGATTCTTTCACTCACAGGGGAGCTGACTCTTCCCTGCCACTTACAGCCAAGGATACTCCTCCTCCTGTTCCTCCTCCAAAGCGAGTCGTCTTCGGTCAAAAGCTTTCTCAAGTCGCAGAATACGCCTTCGTGACAAGTATGATCGCCGGACAACGACACGATCTACCTGGAGTGTGCTTCAGCTCTGTTGAGGAGATCTACCGACGAGGACAGGGTTCGAAAGTACCAGGGCTACTCCAACTCGCAGGAGAACCGGGTCGAGTCTCGCGACTTGTCCAGATATTCGACGCCGGACCAGATTACGGAGAGCACCACGACTTGAGTGTCGAGTCTATCCACAACGTCTGCTCACTGTAAGCTCCAAACTACCCCTTCGTCCAGAACGTGCGAGATCTAACTCTTCTTCAAATATTCAGGCTCAAGAAATACCTTCACGATCTTCCTGAACCGGTTCTCGACGAGCGAGTGTACCGACTTTTCCTCGCTGGTTGCGTAGACTCGACCAACCCGCTATCTCGACGAGTCGCCTCAGCTCAGATCATCCTCCGTCTCCTTCCCACCGCCAACTTCTCCCTCCTCGTCTACCTCGTCGCCTTCCTTTCGCAAGTGCCACTCTTCCCCTCGAACCCTCTCACTCTCGACGTCGTTTCCGAAATCTTCGCTTCCTCGATCATGGCTCCTCGTCAAACTCCCTCTGCATCTTCGACCAGCGGAAAGAAACCAAAGGGTCAAATGATCATCACTGGTCCTACGGATCTCGTCGACGATCACGATGGTAAGAAGGCGAATCAAGGTCTCGCTTGGTTGCTCAAGAACTGGAGTGCAGTCGCCGATGGTCTGCTCGAGCCCGATTTCGATATCGACGTCGATTCGATTGTCGCCGCTTGCAGTCCTATCGTTCCTCAACCATCTCCTCAACCTGAGCTCACCCAACAGCTCGCTCCTCCTACTCCTAGTTCGCCAACGATGGCTCGCAACTTCGAGATGCCTTCGACTCCTCGAGCCGCACCTACTCCTCCTAACGGCGGATTCTCGACTTTCCCTCCTCCTCCTATTCCTTTCGTTGAACCCGTCCCTCAAGTACCGGAAGAAGAACAAGTCAGTACTCCGATGAGCGACGTTCCCCGTTACCTCAACTCTCTCGACGACGACGACGATGGCGAAGAAGATGAGGAAGCGAAGAGCGAAGAGGAGATGGCTCGCGATCAATCGCACACGAAAACTCCTAGACCACAATCCGATTCTTCTTACGCTACCTCGATCGAAACTCCTCCTACTGGTGAATTCGGCGACCACCGAACATCGATGAAGCACATCGAACCTGTTCAACTTTCACCAGAAGACGAGCGAGGTGAGTTTTCTCAATCTTACTCTTTGACCTTTTCGAGCGCGTTCCTGATTCTCTGGTTCTCTCGTCGACAGGCCCTCTCGTTCTCTCTCACACTGACGGCGACGATGTTGTCGAATTCGATGACTATTCCTCAGTCTACTCTTTCCCTGCTCCTCCCACTTCTCTCCCTCCTACAACCTACCACCACCGTCTCCCTTCTCTCCCACCATCACCCTTCCTCACTCAAGACGAAATCGCTCTCGCTCTCGCCGAACAAGAGAAAGCCGTCTCCTCCTCGACGATTCCTCAATCCTCAACTTTCGCACCTCTCCAACACTACGACGAAGAGGATGAGAACGATGAGCTCACAGAAGATCTCGACCTCTCGGCCATGTCAGCCGCTCCTCCAGCAACCTCCTCAACATCGAAATCGCCCGTCATTGACTTGAAAGAGTTTGAACCGAAACGACTTTCCGTCTCCAACCTCGCTGCACCTCACCTCGTACGATCGAAATCGACTCAACTAGAGGAATCCCGAACGCTCGTCTTGCAACAACGTATGGAGATTCAATCGCTGTGGGAGAAATTGACGGGACTCGAATCGGAACGATTGAGGGAACGAGAAGAGATGATTGGATTGACGAACGAGGTTGAAGGGTTCAAACAGAGTTTGAGGAGACAAGTCGACGAGGTTAATGGTGGAGAACAGTTGAGGGCAGAGTTGGAACACGTCAGGGAAGAGTTGAAAGTGAGCGAGGAGAAGAGAAAAATGGAACAGGTCAAAGCGAAGGAGCAAGTCGAGAGTCTCGAGAAGCAGTTAGCAGATATCAGAAAGGTCTTGATGCCTCTCCTAGGCTCGAGTATTCAAGTATAGATAGAGAGTAGTAGTCCTCCTTCCCCTCGTTGATCGAGCATCGTTTTATATATTTCTGTATAGGTTGTAGCTTTCTCTTGTTTGTTCCCCGTTGTAGCCTCTTTCGTACGTTAATCTAGCTGTAGCCTTTTATCTCTCTTCGATGTGCTTCGTTCGAGAACAAACGAGAAATGCGATGCGATAACAAAAAGCAACGATATGAGCGAAAAGATACAACAAAACAAGGTGTGTCGGGCTCTGAGGTCTACTATTTCTTCAGGTTGAGCCTTCCAAGCTCGTCGAACACTGAACCTCCTCCTTTCTTCTGAGGAACGTCTCCTCCACTGGAGTTCGCCTTGTTCCTTTTCGAACCTTTCCCTCTTTCAACCCTCTCGAACCTGATCCCTTCCAAAACGAATTCAATACTCTTCTCGACATCCTGTCTCAGTGACCTAGCCTTTTCTTGATCCGAGAAGATGGGGGCGAGTCGATAGGACAACCAAAGGTAGAGGGTGAGGCAACGATGGAATGATTCGAGCGATTGTAGGGTCATGGGAGAAAAGACGCTCGAGAGATGTCTCGTGATTGATGGATCCTCCACTTCTTTCGATTGACTAACCTTGAGTTCCTTCGCCTCTTTCACCATTTCCAACTTGTCAAACAACCCTACAGACAATCCCCATGCCTCCATTTTGATCGGTTCACCCCTCGCGAAACTCTTGACAAACCCGACGAGGGCTGAAACGACTTGTTGATCTCGCAAGTTGACGGGGGCTGAACCGAAAGTGTAACGTTCTTGGAAAGTGAGGGGGTGAATATGAGCGATTCGATCTCCTACTTGTCCAAACGAGACGGTTCCGGTCGTACGGTAGTGAGGTTTCGTACGAGTGATGGAACGGGCGATCGAGAAGATTCGAGACATGGGAGTAGAAGGGGGCAAGAGTTGATAGATTTGTTTGAACGTGTCGAAGGGGGCGCAAAGGGAAGCTCGAGTGACTTGAACGGTGGGTTCTGCCATTGCGGCTCGAAGGAGGGGGAGATCTTCCGCGTCGAGGGTAGTTGCTTCTCCGTTGACAGAATCGGGTTCGAGGGAGGGAGGGGAAGAAGGGTCGAGGTCGAGATCGGGTGCAGAGGGAGAAATGGGAGTGTGAACACCGTAACGACCTGCGCGTCCTGCTATTTGTTTGATTTGAGGGGTAGCGAGTCGAACTTCTGCTGTCCCGTCCCATTTGTGAAGGGATTCGAAAACGATTCGTCGAATTTTCCTGCACACGAGTCAAACTGGTCAAAACTCGGTCCAATTCACTAAAAAGTGAGAGAGGCTTCGTTACTCACAGATTCAAACCCATTCCTACTGCATCACTAGCTACTAATACATCGTATTCACCCGCATTGAATGCCCTCGCCTGTTCCTCCCTAACTTCGGGTGGTAACCCTCCGTAAGCGACTGCGACCCTCAATCCAGTCTTTGCTTCGATCGCCCTCTTGAACATGAAGATATTACTCCTCGAGAAAGTGACCAAACAATCACCTTTCCTAATCTTGTCCAATTTCCCTTCCAACGAATAATTCGCGACGACCAAAGGACTCAACCTCTCGTACCTTTTCACGACGACTTGATCTCCCATCTCCCTAGCGATAGTCTTGACCAATTCGACGACCGATTCCTCTCCACACAAATGTAATTCTTCACACAAACTTCCAATCACTGCTTGAGTCCACGCCGTACCCCTCTGTGGATCTCCAATCATTTGAATCTCGTCGATCACTCCGACATCCAATTTCCTCGTCATCGGAAACATCTCGACCGTACAACTGATCAACCCTGCTTCTGGATCTAAAATCCTCTGTTCTTCCCCCGTGATCAAGTTACAAGTCCTCTTTGGTTCATTGCCAATCTTTCCCTCGTTGAACCGACTAAACACTTCATGTGCCAATAACCTCAAAGGTCCCGCATACGCCCCAGTTCGACTCTTGGCCAATGCGATTAAAGCTTGATAAGTTTTGCCAGAGTTTGTCGGTCCGACATGCATAATGATTTTCCTCCTCTGTTGTCGAGCGGATGGGTAAGTCTCGTAAGCGAATCTGTTGTCTGCTATTTCTGCGAGTTGGTGAAGTTTCGATAGGGACGATTGGGAGGGAGAGGAGGAAGAGGAGGAAGGAGGTGGAAGTGGGATAGAGTGGTAGAGGTAGGACAAGAAGGTGGAGAGGGTGGCATTCCATAATGCGTCGGAACCTTCTGTGATGTAGTTTGTTCGTAAAGATTCTAAATCCCATTCGATTCCACCTTGTCCTCCTCCTGAAGTTGAGAGTGATAGTGACTTTGATGCGACAATTGAGAAGTTGTTTGCTAATCGGATCAACTCTTTCTCGTCTAATCCCAAATCGTTGGAGAGGGATTTAAGTAGTTTCGGGTTCTTGGCTGACCAGTAAAGAGAGAGGTGTTGATCTAATTTAACGAGTAATTGGGAAGGACTGATCGAGGAAGGTGTGGGTTTCCCTTTGGATCTAGAAGTAGATCGGTTGGATGAGGAGGGAGAGAAGGAGGAAGATCGAGGTTTGAGTTGAGTTCGTAATCTAATTTGAGTCGTGTGAAGTGCTCTATTGAGTGTGACTCTAGCCCTCTGCATCCTCCCTCGGAGTAGCGGTTGGATGAAGAATGAAAAGCTGATTGTCGAAAAAAGGTTTCATCTCTTTCTGCTTCTTCTCTCTTCCCTCCACTCACTAGCACTCCTGCCGATTCACTCAAGGCAGAGTTCCAACTAGAAATCATGGCAGATTTCATTATGACTCTGGATTCAGACGACGAGGAATTCTCACTTCCCTCAACCTCTTCCAAACCTTCTCTCTCTAAACAACAACAACGTAAACAACAAGACAAAGCATCTAAACAGAAACAGAAACTCAAGAAGCGTCAACAGAAGAGTAAGAAAGTTTTGGATGTAGATTTATCAGATCAACAAAGTTCAGATGAAGAGGCGGAAATCGCTACTGGTTTCGAAGGAGTTGGCAAAATGGATAAAGGCTTCGTATTTGATGGATTAGGGGGTGGATTCGTAGGTGATAGGAGGAATAACGTTTGGGTAAGCCATTCACAAGCATTCTCTCCTTTTTCAATAACAACTTCGCTCATGATCCCAACCTTGTTTGTGTGCGTCTTGTTAGGATTCGGGGGAAGCTTATATTCAATCAAGACCCAACGCAATGGTGAGTCTGCTCATTCGCTTCGCATTACCTTGAATCTACATGTAGAAAGCTGATTGCTTTGCGAAAAAAATGCTGTCTCGATTTAATACAGCCTCGAGTGACAGTCGATGAGATTATTGCAAGACGAGCTCCAGAACGAGAAGCGATGAAAGCAACGATGGAAGCAGAAGCTCTCTTGGCCGAAGACGACGATGAATTGGAGGCTGAAATGATGGCTGAATTACAAGGATCCGAGGAAGAGGAATTCAAGGGGATTGGGAGTGATGCTCAAGATGACGAGGGATCAGATGATGAAGAAGAAGAAGAAGAGGAGGACGTAGAGCTAGAGAAGAAGGAAGAGGAAGGAAACGGAGAAGTTGTCGTCGACGATGAAGAGAATTGGTTGGGTTTGGGAAGGGTTAGTGATGATGAGAAAGAAGAGGATGACGATGCTGAACAGGACGAGAAGAGTAGTGATGAAGAGGAAGAGAGTGAAGTGGAGGAAGATGAATCTGAAGTTAAAGGTGAGATCGATTCTGACTTTTTCCGATATCAAGAGTTAAAAAAAGCTCATTATCTCTCGCGTTCGATAGCTGCCTCATCTGCGTTCGCTGCACTCGCCGATATGGAGGACGACATGTCTGACTCGGACGACGAAGCAACCCCTTCGAAACAACCAGAAACCATACCTACCGAATCCGCCCTCTCTAAATCTTTCTTCACTTCCCACCGAAACGCTTCTGCCTCGACCGCGAAATCCCTCTCCTTCAACACTCTTCCGAACGCAACCTTGTCCCGACAACTTCTCCTCGCACTCGGTTCCCTGAACCTCTCAACTCCGACTCCTATTCAATCCGAATGTATTCCCCTCGCGATGATGGGGAAAGATATCGTTGCTTCCTCCGCTACGGGTTCTGGAAAGACAGTTGCGTTTTGGGTTGGAGTGTTGGAGAGGTTGTTACATAGGGATCGAAAGAACCCTTGTACTCGAGTGGTCGTTATGACTCCCACTCGTGAATTGGCGGTGCAGGTACATGGAGTAGGGAAAGCGTTGGCGAGGTATACCGACGTTCAGTTCTGTTTGTGTGTTGGTGAGTTCTCCCTCTTCCCTCTATCGTTGTGAGAATAGGGATCGAGCTGATTTAGAGATCGAGTGAGTTAAGGTGGATTGTCGTTGAAAGTTCAAGAGGCCGAATTGAAACAGAGACCTGATATCGTCGTTTCTACTCCTGGACGATTGATCGACCATGTTAGGAACACTCCTTGTTTCACGATGGACGGAGTCGAGGTCCTCGTTTTGGATGAAGCCGATCGAATGCTCGAAGAAGTAAGCTTTCCCTTTTACCACTCTTCCTTCACCAGATTTTCCAAAGCTGATAAGATTCGCCGAGTTGTGTTAGGGTTTCCGAGCTGAGTTGGAAGAGATTATAGGTGCAGCTCCGAGGTCGAGACAAACTTTGTTGTTCTCTGCGACAGTCACTGAGAGTATCTCGGAGTTGACGAGGTTGAGTATGAACAAACCTGTGAGGGTGAAGATTGATGAGATGGGTGCTACTGCAAAGGGATTGGAACAAGAATGTGAGCAACACTCTCTCCTGAATCTCCTCGAAAGTCGCTGATTGAGCCAGGAGTGTTGGACTTGCAGTCCTACGAGTTCGAGGAGATAAAGCAGGAGAATCGATCGAACTCAACTCTCGATCAGGGGAACGACATCGTGAAGCCCTTTTGATCGCTCTATGTACCCGTTCGTTCGCTTCAGGAAGAACCATCATTTTCTTCCGATCGAAAGCGCAAGCTCATCGAATGAAGATCTTGTTCTCCCTCTACGGGAAAGGCTTGGAGAGGAGTGACGAGCTGCATGGTGATTTGACTCAGGAGATGAGGTTGAGTAGTTTGAAGAGATTCCGGGAGGGTCAAATTGGGTTCTTGTTGGCAACTGATTTGGCTTCTCGTGGGTGAGTCCATCAAAGCCTCTCTTGTACTCGCCTTTGATGGGTATGCTGACCCCGAGATGGTGTGCAGTCTCGATATCAAGGGTATTGAACATGTCATCAATTACGAGATGCCGAAATCTATCGAAATCTACCTTCATCGAGTAGGACGTACTGCTCGTGCTGGAAAGAAAGGACGGTACGCTCAAACTTCGACTCTCCCTTTTTCTCCTTCGTTCTAGCTGACTCCTTTCGTTTCTGCATTGTAGAGCTCTCACATTGGTTGGTGAATCTGATCGAAAACTTGTCAAACTCGCCATGAAACACGCTCCTCAAGAAACGATCAAACAGCGAACGGTACCTACAGAAGTCGTCAACGAGGTTATTCAGGAGTTGAATGATATGGAGAGAGAAGTCAAGGAGGTTATGCGAGAAGAACGAGAAGAGAAAGAGGTAAGCAAGATTTATCACTTGGGTCTGATTTGGTCGAATCAACACGATTGCTGACGATCTGAGATGCGATGAATAGTTCCGAAAGGGAAACATGGAGTTACAGAAAGCTCAGAACTTGCTCGAACACGAAGTAGAGATCAAGAGTCGACCTGCGAGAACCTGGTTCCAAACTGAAACTGAGAAGAAGACTGCACGAAGTGAGTTCAAATAACCCTTCCCTTACTTTGCCTCGTCGAAGAGTATGCTGATTATCGTAAGTACTCTTAGATGCTGGTACGGCGGAACACAACTCGAAGTTCTCTCACAAGAATGGAAAGCGTCCGTTTGAAGAGGAAGAACCCGTTTCGAAAGCCGTATGTCTTCCCTCCTTTTCTTTTTTGGGTGCAGTGACTGATCTCGACTGATTTCGAACTACAGCCCAAACGTACACCATTCTCTGGATTATCTCGTAAAGAGAAACGACGCAAGATGGCAGCACGAGAAGAAGCCGAAGATCGAGAAGAAGGAGTCTCGCAATCGATCGGAGCGTCTATCAGAGAAATGAAGAAGGCAGCTCGACCAACCAAGATGACTTATGCACGACCTGAGCGACCCGAGGGAGGACCCGCGAAACCTAAAAAAGTCAAGAAAGCTGCGTTTGATAAAGAGATGGGAGTAGCTGGTGGAGGACAACCGAAGGGAGAGAAGCGGGAGGGCAAGAGGGAGAGGGCGTTGTCGAGGGGTGAGAACCCAGATGCGGAGAAGAAGAAGAAGCAGAAATTAGGGAGGATGGGTCCTAAAGTCAAGAAGGCGAAGAGGACGTAATGAGGGGTAACGTGTCTTTTCTTGTATTCCTAGTATGCAACTAGAGCGCATTACTTTGCAAACGAGACAGCGAAATTGGAGAGAGGAAACGAGATTCTTGCGAAACTCAAAATGTCGAAATCCGACCTGGCTTTGCAATTCTGATGCCTCCTTGTTGCCATTCGTTCACTATTGCGGCTGCTGTTCGATCAAAAGATAATGAGATGGTGAAGAAACTCGTCTGTGCGACAACGAATTTCTCTTGCTTTCTATCGATTCACCCAACATGCCTCGTTCACCTTCACCCGACCGCCGCTCTGAGCGATCCCATCACTCATCAAGTAGAAGGCATCACGACGACCGAGATCGAGACCACGAGAGGAGGAGGAGTCGCTCTCCAGCAAGAGATGAAAGGAGGAAAGACAGAGACGAGGACGACAGGAGGAGCTCGAGGAGGAGCGGAAAGGAGCGGGAGAGGAGTAGAAGCAGGAGCAGGAGCAGGGATAGGAGCGACCGTCATCGTAGCAGGAGAGATCGTTCAAGGTCAAAATCAAGGGAGAGGGAAAGATCTCATCACTCTTCGAAGAGGAGGGAACGTTCGAGGGACAGGGGCAGCTCTTCTGGATCAGACAGCGACGATTCTAGAGACAAGAGGAGTAAACATCGGTCGAGGAGTTCGAGGGATGGTGAAAGTGAGCGAGAAAGGCGAAGAAGGAGAGAGGAGAAGAAGGAGAGGAAGGCAAAGGTAAGTCTACTACTGTAGAGATCGAGTAGCTACACACTGACCCGAACTATTGAATGCAGCGAGAGGCGAAGAGGTTGGCGAAGAAGGGAATTATTAAAGTCGAAGAATTCGGAAAGCATGGTATCCTCACAGAAGCCGATATCTATACCAAGAACGACGAATTTCACGCTTGGTTGATTCAGGAGCGAATGGTCAAGTGAGTAGAGCTTTCTCGACTCTCAACGAGATGCAGATAACTCACAATTCTCGGTTTCTCATATCAGTCCGGAGACTTTGACGAAGCAGAAAGAGAAGGAGATCTTCAAGAGTTTCATGGAAGACTACAACACGGTCACTCTACCTCACGAGAAGTACTACGACATGAACAAGTACGAGACCAAGATGCAAGCGGTTCGAATGGGAGAAACCGTCGAAGAAGATGGAGGTTACGATTTCAACAAGGATCTCGCAAACGCTAAACAATCTTATCGTCGAGCTGCAGCTGCTTCTAGTGCAGATGCCGATGCACTCATGCTCGATCGCGAGAGATTGGAGGAACTGAGGAAATTGCAGGTCGAGAGGGTGGAGATGGAAAAGATGAAGAGGCTCGGAATGGACGTCAAGGAGAGTATGGGAATACGTACAGAGAAGAAGATCTAGTCAAGGGAGCTGTGATGTAACGCTTGAAAGAACGCTTTTCCTACCTTGAGCAGCATGGATTCGAGTGTCAGGCGTCGGGGAGTCATAGCTACGCCAGCTTTGGTCGTCGATCAGACGCGTCGCGAGTTGGAGAATCGGTAGGGTGCCATTGCAGATCTACCGAATGCGAGAGAGAGCCGACAAGCTTTGTTCGAGCGCCAAATGGAGCGAAGAGGGGAAGATCAGTTGGGACGAGGAGGAAAAAGGAATCGGGCTGGAGGAAACGGCATGTAGAGAATGTGTTACGGTAGTACTTAGGGAAGAGTGTAAAGAGAAGTGTACAGAAAGCGATTCTCGGGAATGTTCAAAATCTCAGGCGAGAGGGTCTATCGGTGAGAGCAAGTTTCGAAACAACACGAGGAGGGAAGTAGTGTGACAGCTAAGAGAGAACCTTCCGACCCAGTATCACCGCCTCAGCCAAAACCTCTCGGCGTCCAGAGGAATGGATCCGTCGAAATCGAGGAAAGGCGGTGGCGTCTGATTTCGCGCGTCTGCACAGTACGTAATCACCCAATGAAAAGAGCCAATTGCTTCTGCCATCGTGTCGTTCTGTGCCGCCCAATACTTGCTCCCATAAATGACAACCTTTTCAGCTTTGATCGTTTCATGTTCTCCCTTCGCTAATGCGGCCCATCTCGACAAGCAGTACTCGTCTCCTAGCTCCCTTTCACCAATGTGTAGCGTCTTGAGCTTGAGACCAGCCGTTGAAGAAGCACGCCGCATCCCCTGGTTGATGACCGAAGATGGTGAGATGTCGGAGATTCGGCATTCGAGGAAGGGTTTGTTGTATCGAAATTTGGGGCAGTCTCCTGAGGGCGAGAGTCTTGATCTGAGGGAGGACATGGCGAAAGAGTGACAGAGAGGGGAATGGCACGTAGAGAGTCCCGGGCGATTCTAGCGCGAGATGGACAAGCTTTGGCATCGCCTGGGATGAGAAGAGGTGTTGTAGCGAGACAAAAGCGGGTCCAGAGGTGTCGACTATGCAAAACGACAAGACAAGGCGTAGAAGATTGGGAAAGACGAGATCTTGCCGTTCGACGGAGATTTTGCAGTTTGACAGATGAAGGATCTCGAGATCTGGGCATTCAGCACAAGTCGGCTATTCATCAGTGCGGTGTCTGATTTCTCGGAGTGAGAGACATACGAGGATGGTGACTGAAGCTGTCAAAGCACAAACGAATCTGCTCGTAGGCCGCACCTTCGATTTGCAACGATACGAGGTCTGTCCAGCTCTTGAGCACACCGAGCTCCTTCAATCCCGTTGGTATGCCATCTATATAGGGATTGTTGGCTGTTACGAGGGCGTGTCGGATTGAGACGCTTTGCGAGGGTAGCTGCCGTAGTCTGCTGGCGAGCTCGTCGAAGAAATTCTCCTGACGGTGGCGTAGGTGCCAGATCTCCTCGTACAATAGATGTTGAGCGAGTGAACGAAAGGAGACGTTGACCAGGGACAGGGTGCGAAGCATGTCTCTTCGAGACACGTATTCGAGCCAGTGGCGGGAAGGTAGATTGCCGGTTGCGAAGGCGATGATCTCGATGAGGAGTTCGGGAGGCAGAGAAGGGTTGGGCATCCAGGAGGAGCGATCTAGGAACGAAAAGTTGGAAGCCGAGCAAGAGTGGACGGATCTGGTCGAGAATCAGGAAAACGAACCTTCGTATCGACCAGGGAGAGCAACAAGATATCCTCCAGTCGAGATTCGAGACCTGGGAGTGCGAGCGAGGTAGAGAAAAAGAGTGAGAGAGGACTGAATCGTTTCGATCTCAAGACCGCGGAAAGTCCGAAGCTCTCCTCGTCTGTTCTGAGCGACCTCGCCACCCATTTCGAGTGTCAAGAGGGAAGGGCCTGACATGCGAGACCTCCTCAGAGCAGAAGACGAGGTTGAGTGAAGTAAAATCGATATTCGTCCATTTTTGATCGTCCATCTTTCCAGTCACTCTACACAGTATACTCCTATCTGTCTTGAACACTTCCTAGCTATACCATGCCCTTCATCCCAGTCGGCGGGGCCTCGGTGGTCGTGTTGCGTGTTTTCTGATTGAAACCTCGATTTGAGCGCCAATGGATCTTGCCTCGACAGCCCTTGTCGTATCTCCATTCGGTAGTCGAGTGGAGGAGGAGGAAGGAAGGAAGATGTTGGATTGTGTCGGCCGGAGAGGCGATCGGCAGGGAGAGAGAGGGAGGGTGACGACCGAGAGAGGTAGGAGGGAATGAGAGGAAGAGCGTTGGTTGGAATGCGAGATCGAGCGTTGTATCGCGGAAGATCGATCGAGGAGGCGAGCCATGCCTTCAATTGCAGTCCAATCGATCCTCCTCCAGGACGAGGTTGTCCATTTATTGCGAGTTCGATTCGACGAGAGTTTCGCTCGAAATTCCATCTTCCTCTCGCTCGTCTAAATCTTCCCAGCTCACATTCGGCGTTCCTTCTCTTCTACATTTCGTCTGCTTCTCTCCCGCGTACCTCCAATCCCATTCAGTGATTAGAATGATCCACTCCATCTCCTTTTCGCCTTCTCTCTGTCGCCCTTCCCCTCTCCCTCACTGTTGTCCGGGTTCTTCCCTCACCTGATCCTCTTCACTACTTGGTACAAATACTTTCTGAGCACCCATGAACCTGTTCTCTCTCTCCCTCTCTCAGTGTCAGTTTTCATTCAACCAAACAAACTCGATGAAGTATTGACCCACAATGCAGCGTGACTAGCCCCTAGTAATCTCATATAACTCGCATGTTCTGCTGTTTGGGCAGAGAGTTGTTCGAGTTGTTGAGTTCGTTGAGAGAGGAGAGAAAGTTGAGAAGAGAGATGAAGGAGGGAACGCGTTTGAGTGGATAAGGGATTGGGGTCCTGTTGCTGCGTAGAGCGAGAGTGAGACATCCTGATAGTTGTGACGCGAAAGTGGGAATGGAAAGAGAGGGATACGTTTTCACCACTTTCGCAAACAAGGTGAATTCTCTCTCTTCTTCGCAGACACGAGAACACAGCAGGAACAGATCATTTCAACTCTATATACAGCACACAAAACCCGGAAACCGTTTCGAGACACTCATGTTTAGCAAACCAATTTCTCAGTTTTCGATTCCTCGACGAATTCTCCCAAATCATTCCCGATAGTCCTACCAAACGTTTCCAACAGGAGCTCGAAGCAGACCTATACCATGTTCGAGCAGCAGTAAGCATTCGCTGCGAGGAAGATGCGAGAGAAGAGACGTACTTTTGAGATAGCAGCATCGAATCGACCTTTCGACATCTCGTCGCTGCGAAGAGAACCGAAGAATCAACTGCATCAGTATTGAGCCCGACGGAGTAGAGTAACTTGAAGCTCCCTCACCGGATGAAAGCGTGGTTCGCTTGGAGTTCGAGGAAACTGAGTTTAATTTTAGGTTCGACATTCTTGCTCAACAACTGTTCACGAATCAAATTCCTTCCCTCCAAAGGCTGTGAACGGACTCCCGCAAGTAGTATCAGTGCAGATCGATTGATACTGTTTAGAGGAAGCATCGCTCACGACATGACCGTCCTGAGTACCGAAAATCATGACAACTTCCGTCTCTTTCCCAAATTCACCCTTACTTGCTCTCACCAAGGTATCGTCTCCCTCTGGTCCGAGAGTAGCAGAGTGAATGTCTGTAGGGAAGTAACAAACTGCCGCTTTCACCCTCGAGTCAAGCGCTCCCTGTGTCGTCGGATTCGCGTTGACATCAGTGGTCGAAAGCAGGAAGGTCGAAGCGAGGACGAACGTACCCGGAAAGCTAAGTGACCACCGTAGCACATTCCAGTCGTTCCGATTCTTCCATTACAATTGGCATGCTTGATGAGTGCGTCGATAGTCGCTGAATTGTCAGAATCAGTCGCTGAGACCAACTTGCGGACTTTGTAAGCGTTTCCAGCACTGTCAGACACGGTCATCGAGGATCAGTCATGCGGTAGCAAGAGATACGGAGATGAGAATGAGACTGACTCTGTTCCTGCGACATCGTAGTTCAAAGCATCTTTCCCTGCGAATTCATGATAGACTGAAGGTACAGCACACATGTAACCTGTTCGTTGCTCGCTCATCAGTACGCGGCCTGGTCTCGACTGAGGAGAGAGTGGGAAGACCAACCTTGCGAGGCGATTGAATTTGCGAACCTCAATACAGGAGCAGAAGCCTGATAGATCTCTGAGTAAACGACTACACCCGGGAACTTTGCGTTTGGGTATCCATTGATCTCTGATCAGAGCGAGAAGAGAGGGGAAGTACGGTGAGTTGAATGAAAGTGGGTAAGGGGAAGGAGAGAAGAGGAGAGGGCGTACTGGGTTTGATCAAGTAGATTACCATGGGACCTGTAGAGGTCTCTACTGTCAACTCTGACTGTTCAATAAGCATCTTGTTTGTTCGTAGAGTGAAGCGTTGAAAGTAAAGAAGAATCTTCACTCATCTTGACTTGCTACTCATCAGTTGAACTCCTTTGAAAGACCAGTAGAGATGGCCTACAACCCGAATAGACCACCTGGATCATCAACCCACCGTTCGACTCCCTTGATCGCTCGTCCCTCTGCTCGCCCAAATCCTCATCTTCAAAATGCTTCAACTCCTCTCAACTCTCACGCAGTACCTCAAAACTACTTGGGAAATATGATGGGAGGTGCTCTTGCTGGAATGGGCTACTCCCAAGCTCCAGTAAATTACGGGTACTCGACAAATCAAGGTTATCCTCCTCCTCAAAATCCTTCTTCATTCCCTCAGCAGTATCAACAGCAAGCAGCCTACCCACCACCACAACAGTATCCTCAACAGCAACAGTATCCACAACATCTTCCCTATCCCTCTCAACCTCAGCAGCATCACCCAAATTTCCCTTTCCCACCACCACCCGCTTCTTCTTCCTCTCATCCCTACCCCTCTTCTTCACTCCCTCAACGCCCGATGTCCTCTAACGCTCCTCCGCCTCCTTATTCCTCTACCTCTCATCATCAAGCTCCGTCCTCGAAACCTCCTAGACAAGCCGGAAACGCTACGACGACCTATACTTGTCAATTACCTACCTGTCCTTTTACAGCAAAGAACCGACGAATCATGCGAGAACACGAAGAAGATCGACATTTGATCTATGAGCCGGGGAGAGAACCGAAGCCTTGGTCTGGTTCATTGAAACCTATTGACGGGTAGGTTTTTTCCTTCTCTTTTTCTGAGCGATTTGACTGCTTATGAATGAGAGAGGGTGAGTGTTTTTACAGAGCGGTGATTGAAGGTACCGGTATTGCGTTGGACACGGAAGAGGCAGTCGCGAAATGGATTAGCGATAGGAAGAAACGATGGCCTAGTAAGAAAGTCGTCGAGGAGAAAGAGAAAGCGAGGGAAGAGAGGGTGAAAGCTGGACTGGAAGCACCGCCGAGGGAGAGAGGGGCGAGAGGTGGGAGAGGTAGAGGCGGAATGGATGCGAGAGGGAGAGGGAGAGGGAGAGGAGCGTATGGAGGAGAGAACAGGGGAATGACGAGGGAGAGGGAAGAACCGTCGAAGGTGGACGAACCTCCTAAGAAGAAAGTCAAGCTTGATGAGGGTGAAGAGGGTAGTGAGAGTGGATCAAGCTCGGAGGAGGACTCGGGTGAGGAAGGAGGACCAGAATCGATCGCAACTTCGAAAGAAGCCTTGAAAGCTCTACTCGGAGACGACGCTTCTGACGACGACGATGAGGAGGCCAACGAGGATGTTGAAGAAGTATCGTCGAAACCCTCCGGATCAGCAGCGGAAACAACAGAATCTGAACCGACTTCACACAAACAATTTCAAGTAGTCTGTCGGCACTGGCGAAAAGGACATTGCGCTCTGGGGGATGCAGAGTGTCCCTATATTCACACAGTACGCTCCGCTCTCTCTCTTCTTTCTCCTATGCATCCCCGCTGACTTGACGCTCAATGTGTTCTTCAGATTCCAGCCGATCAACCCCTCCCCGCTCCGAAACGCCATCGACCGACCCCTCGTGCTACTCCACACAATCCTTTCTCTCGACCCGGTTCCTTCAAAGACCCGTTCAGCTTGTTGGAGGAGAAGGATCATAAACATCTCGTTTCGGATTTGCTGCAAGTCGTTGAGTTCCTCGGTGCGAATGATTGGTTAAGAGGTGTTGAGGGGAGGGTTGGAGAAATGGATGAGGAGAGTGGAATCGAGGTACTGAAACCTGAGGAGGAGAGGGAGGGGAACAGCGGCATTGAAGTGATGGACGAAGCGGAGGAGGAGGAGAAAGAGGAGCCGATTCCTCAACCTACAAGCTCAATGCCAAAGCTCGTCCACGCTCAAATCCAGTCAACAGCTCCTCCAAGGTTAGGTTTGGTCGCCGATTAC
>Ga0308160_10000607_pt1 | contig 64686 bp, 41 predicted proteins | sample PhyFR1_FD_201036 | JGI IMG/M metagenome (GOLD analysis project Ga0308160, IMG submission 201036) | Phyllosphere microbial communities from UC Gill Tract Community Farm, Albany, California, United States - DLSLF.R1 | ecosystem: Host-associated > Plants > Phyllosphere > Unclassified | place: USA... | reverse complement strand
GTGTACTGCATGTGGATCTTCTTGTCCGGGAAGATGTAGGGCGCGGCGCCGAAGGCGGCCAGCGCGGCTTCGTGGAAGCCCGACAGGATCAGCTTCTTCTTGCCCGGGTAGGTGTTGATGTCACCCACGGCGAAGATGCCCGGCACGTTGGTTTCGAACTTCTCGGTGTCCACGACCTTGAGCTGCTTGCGCTCGATGTCCAGGCCCCACTCGGCGATCGGACCCAGCTTCGGCGACAGGCCGAAGAAGACCATCAGCATGTCCAGCGGCACGCGGCGGGTCACGCCGTCGGCACCGGTGACTTTCACTTCGGACAGCTGGCCGTCCTTTTCGTCGAAGCCGGTGACCTGGCCGGTGATCAGCTGCATTTCGTACTCTTCGCACAGCTGCTTCATCTTGGCGACCGATGCCGGGGCGGCGCGGAAGTCTTCGCGACGGTGCACCAGCACGACCGATTCGGCCTTGCCGACGAAGTTCAGGGCCCAGTCCAGGGCGGAGTCGCCGCCGCCGCAGATGACCAGGTTCTTGCCTTCGAACAGGCTCGGATCCTTGACGCGATAGTGCAGCTGGGTGCCGTCGAACTTCTCGATGCCGTCGACCTTGATCGTGCGCGCCTGGAACGAGCCGACGCCGGCAGCGATGAAGATGGTCTTGGTGATGAAGCGGGTGCCGGTCGAGGTTTCGACGTTGAAACGGTGGTCTTCACGGCGCTGGACAGTGGTGACTTCCTGGCCCAGGTGGAAGGTCGGGTCGAACGGCTCGATCTGCTTGAGCAGGTTGTCGGTCAGTTCCTGGCCGGTGCAGACAGGCACGGCCGGGATGTCGTAAATCGGCTTGTCCGGGTACAGTTCGACGCACTGGCCGCCGACGGCTGGCAGCGAATCGATCACGTGCGCTTTGATCTCCAGCAGGCCCAGCTCGAACACCTGGAACAGGCCGACCGGGCCCGCGCCGATGATCACGGCATCGGCTTCGATGGCGCCGGCAAAGGAGCTGTTGGGAGCGATGGAGCCCGTTTCAGGGGTGGTAGTCATATGCTGATGATTTCCTGTTGAATGTATTTGGTGTAGGCGAGGGCGGATAGTGTGCCACGAACGGCGCACTTCTGCTGAGACCGGGCAAGGCCGGCAGGCGGCCGGCGGGAGACCGCCGGCGCCGGGAATGTCTTAGCGGGCCAGCTGGTCCAGCTTTTCCTTGACGTCCTTCCACTCTTCCGCGTCGGGCAGGGCAGGCTTGGTCTTGGTGATCGACGGCCAGTGGCGCGACAGGTCGGCGTTGATCTTGATGAATTGCTGCTGGTCCGACGGCACGTCCTCTTCCGCATAGATCGCGTTGACCGGGCATTCCGCCACGCACACGGCGCAGTCGATGCACTCGTCCGGGTCAATGGCGAGGAAGTTCGGGCCTTCCCGGAAACAATCTACCGGGCATACATCGACGCAGTCGGTATAGCGACAACGGATGCACGATTCGGTGACAACGTGGGTCATAACAGTCCTTAATCAGTGGAAGCGGCGGCGTATCGGGCACAGGGGAGCTCGCCGGACGCGGCAAAGCACTGTATTTTAGGGCAATTCGGCCTTTACGACAAATCAGGCTTATACACAATACACATAAGCAAATGTTCTTCCCGGTTGTGCTCCGGGAACGCATGATTGCCGAATTTTTAACGGCTTGCGCGCAGGTGGTCGATCAGCGCCTGCCAGCCGCCGGCGCCCGGACCGTCTTCCGCCAGGGTCACCGTGCGGCAGCGCTGGCCGTCGTCCGCCGTGATCTCCCAGCGGACCTGGTCGAAGCCCGCCGGGCAGGCCGGCGCGGCCTGGAAGAAGTCGAGGCGATCGAGCAGGGACTCGATCGCTTCGCCGTCGCGGTGGCAGCCGGTGTCGAGCTCGAAGCGCTCGCTGCGGCCGGCAAAACCCCCGCTGGCGTGGGCGGTGATCTTCATCAGGCGGTGGGGACAGTCGTGATTTTGGCGGTGGCGACGGTGGCCGTGACGCCGTCTGCGCCGACCTTCACTGCCGCCACCGTGGCCTCGGCTTCCGCCGCGGCTTCCTCGCCCGCCGGGCCGAAGCGGCCATGCTCGGCGCACCAGCGCGCCAGCGCCTGCGCTTCGGCATCGAGGATGCGCTCGACCTGGTAGTACTCGGCCAGGTTCATGGTGCCGCAGCAGGCGCGCCGGTCCTGTTTCGCGCCCGGGGCATCCTGCACCAGCGGCGCCAGGCGCAGCCCGGCCGGATGCGGGCCGGCGAGGGTGGCCGGCACCTCGACCACTTCGCGCTGGGCGAAGCGGTTGCGGATGAAGGTCGTGTAGTCGGCCGGCTTGCCGTCTTCCAGGGTCAGGCGCAGCATTTCGTTGGCGACGTCGGCGTAGGTGGCGGCGAAGTCCGGCGCCGCGATCAGGGAGCGCAGCAGCAGGCCGCGCAGCCAGGCGGCCACGCGGTGCAGCACGCTGGCGCAATCCTCGAGCTCCGGGTTGCGCTCGAAGGCGAAAATGTCGGCCAGGATGTCGTACACCGCGCCGGTGAACACCTGCGAGATCGCGTGAACTTCGGTGCCGGCCTCGCTCAGGGTCAGGTCGTTGTCGGCATTGCGCAGGCCGTTGGTGCTGCCCAGCGCCAGGCCGAACTGCTCCGCGATATCGGCCAGGAAGGTCTTGTCGTGCAGGTGCGCCTTGGTCTGGGCCACCACGGCTTCGCACTGGTCGAGCTGGGACAGCGCCAGGAAGATGGCGGTGAGGTCGCCGAAGGCTTCGTGCAGGCCGCCGGTCTGCGGCGGATTGTCGGCCATCAGCCATTGCGGCTTGAGGCCGTCCAGCACCGCGTGGCCGGTCTCGTGCGAGACGATGTCGAAGGAGCGGCAGGTGTAAATGCGCGCGGTCTCGCCGGGCGGGATGAAGTCGCCGAACTTCAGGCAGGCCTGGGTCCGGCTGTAATAGGCGTTCATCACGTTCGGCAGGCCGTAGGGGTGGACCTGCAGCGGCGAAGTGTCGACGCTGCTGTTCCATTGCCAGGGCAGGGGCATGGCGGCGCCGGCGGTGGACAGGGCGCGCTGGTACATGGTGAGGGTCTGTCGCACCACGGCATAGGTGTGGACGGCGTCGAACTGCGGCGTGTTCGGCATGGTAACGAAGTCGCCGAAGGCGTTCGGCTCGACCGCCGCGGTGTCGGGATCGCTGGCGATGGCGATGCGGGCGTCGCGCGGGCCGGCCAGCACCACGCCCGGCAGGAACACCTTGCGGGTGCCGATCTCGGATACCGACGGGTCCTGCTTCCACATCAGCACCCGGGCGCCGAAGGCGTAGGGCAGCGGGACGTCCTGCTGGCCGCCTTCCTCGGCGCTGCCAGCCAGTCCCGGACCGGCAGGCAAGCGCGGGCGGCCCGGCTGGTCGAGCAGCTGCGCGGCCTTGCGGTGCTGGCGATAGGGAGCGGCCGGCATCGGCACGTAGCCGATCGGGAGCTGGGCGGAGTCGGGCTGGCTGGCTTCTGAAGACATGATCGGTTTCTCCTGTGGAGCAGGCTGCAATGCGCAGGCTGCACGGGAAATGGTCGCCCGCCATTCGAATAGGACATTGACTTAAGTCAACTAGCCAATGCGCAGCCTAGCTGGCATCATGGCGGGCTCTGTTGTTTTCGATCAGGAAGGAATGCCAGATGGCGGATATCAGCATCACCCAGCAACACCAGCTCACTCCGGTCGCGGCGCGCGCGGCGGCCCAGAAAGTGGCGGACAAGCTGGCCGGCGAATATGGCCTGCAATGCAAGTGGGACGGGGACGTGCTGCGTTTCGAACGCAGCGGTGTGGAAGGCACGCTCGCGCTGGGCGAGCGTCAGGCCGATCTGCGCATCAGGCTCGGCATGCTGATGGGCGCTTTCCGCTCCACCATCGAGACGAAGGTGGCGGAAAGCATGCGCAAGGTGTTTGCGTAAAACTTACGCGTTCTTGAGGTCTTCGATCAGGTCGACGTACTGCTGCATCGCGTCGTCTTGCGAGGTGCCCTTCAGGGCGGCCCAGGCGTCGAACTTGGCGCGGCCGATCATGTCGGTGAAGCCCGGACGCTCGCCGGTGGCATCGCCGCTCGCGCCTTGCTTGTACAAGGCATAGATCTTCAGCAGGGTCATGTTGTCCGGACGCTCGGGCAGGTTCTTCGAATCGGCCTGGGCCTGGGCGAACTGTTCTTGCAAACTCATGGTGACTCCTTGAATAAAATGGCAATTCTTCGGCCATCTTAGCGCATCGTGCGCGGAAGTACTGTTGATCTGAAGATATTTTAGAGGAAGTGTTCAAGTAGGGTGGGCACGCCGTGCCCACGCCTTACAAATTACAGGCCCAGCAGCTCGACGTCGAAGATCAGCGTCGCGTTCGGCGGGATCACGCCGCCGGCGCCGCGTGCGCCGTAGCCCAGGGCTGCCGGGATGATCAGGCGGCGCGCACCGCCGACCTTCATGCCCTGCACGCCTTCGTCCCAGCCCTTGATCACGTGGCCAGCGCCCAGCGGGAACTGGAACGGGTCGTTGCGGTCTTTGCTGGAATCGAACTTGGCGCCCTGGCTGCCGTCGTCGTTCTGCAGCCAGCCGGTGTAGTGCACGGTCACGTACTGGCCGGCCTTGGCTTCCGGGCCGTCGCCAACGACGGTGTCTTCGTATTGCAGGCCGGAATTCGTGGTGTTGATGGGCATGGTGTTGTCCTCTTGTTCAGGGTGAAATGCCGATTGTAGTGCATGTCGCTGTCAAGCTGCCATCACGCTTCTGTTGACGCCTTTTCCACTGTGTTGCGACGGCGCGCCGAAATCCTCACGAAACCTGTCAACCACCCTTCAGATGCAGACGTTTCCCCGTAGAATAAGAACTTCTTCCACCTCCGGGCTTTCGTCCTCCCATGCTGCGTCGTTTCCGTAAGCTTTTTGTTACTGGTATCTGTCTGTTGAGCGCCGCCCAGGCAGCCCAGGCCAACGTCGTCGTCGTCCTGAATTCGCGTGACGCCACGGTCCAGCTGCTCGACCAGGCGACCGGCGCCGACAACGGCACCTTTGCCGTCGGCAAGGAGCCGCACCACCTGATGGCCACGCCGGACAACAAGTCCGTGATCGTCGCCAGCTCGGTCGGCAACGAACTGATCTTCCTGGACCCGATCACCGGCAAGATCCAGCAGCGCCTGACCGACGTGCTCGACCCTTACCAGATCGGCTTCTCGCCGGACCAGAAATGGTTCGTCTCGACCGCGCTGCGCCTGGACCGCGTCGACATCTACCAGTACGTGAACGGCAAGCTGATCCTGAGCCGCCGCGTGCCGATGCCGCGCATGCCCAGCCACATCGCCTTCGATGCCGCCAGCACCACCGCCTTCATCACCCGCCAGGGCAGCGACCAGGTCAGCGCGCTCGACCTGAAGACCGGCGTCATCAAGTGGACCCTCCCGGTCGGCAAGCTCCCGGCCGGCATCACCATGACCCCGGACGACAAATACCTGCTGGTCGGGATCATGGGCAGCGACTACGTCGAAGTGATCGACTGGCGCACCGCCAAGTCCGTCAAGCGCATCAAGACCGGCAACGGCGCGCACAACTTCCGTGCCGTCGGCGACAAGCGTCACGTGTTCGTCTCGAACCGCGTGCAGAATTCGATCAACATCATCGACCAGGTCACGCTGGAAAACGTCGGCATGATCCCGGTGCCGGGCGGCCCGGACTGCATGGAGCTCTCCGCCGACGGCAAGACCCTGTGGGTGACCCAGCGCTGGATCAAGAAGGTGGCCGTGGTCGACGTCGCCAGCCGCAAGGTGATCAAGCAGATCCCGGTCGGCCGCTCGCCGCACGGCGTGTTCTTCGCCAATTCGGCGCCGAGGATGTGATGCGTCCGCGGCCAAGGTCGGGAGCGACCCGGGCCGCGGCGGCGCTGCTGCTGGCGGCTTCCGTATGTCCCGCTTTGCAAGCCTCCGCCGCGGACGCTTGCAAGGGCACGATCTACCTCACGTTCGACACCGGCAGCCAGTCGCAGGCCGAGCTGATCGCGAACACTCTGCGCAAGCACCAGGTCAAGGCCACTTTCTTCCTCGCCAACGAGAAGACGGTGCGCGGCGACTGGTCGCTGGACCCAAGCTGGGCCGCTTACTGGAAGGCGCGGGTGGCGGAAGGGCATGCCTTCGGCAGCCACACCTTCGACCACGTCTACTGGAAGCGCGACGAAGCCGGCGGGAAGATCGCGGTGAAGCCCCAGTTCGGCGCGCACGCCGGCAAGCAGGCAACCTGGACTGCGCAGCAGTATTGCGACGAGCTGCGCCGCGTCGACAGCCGTTTCCGCGAGCTGACCGGGCGCGGCCTGGACCCGTTGTTCCGCGCACCCGGCGGGCATACCTCGCGCAACGTCCTGGCCGCCGCGGAGCAGTGCGGTTACCGCCACGTCGGTTGGGCCAAGGCCGGCTTCTCGGGCGACGAGACCGCCAGCGAGGTGTATCCGAACGCCATGCTGCTCAAGCGCGCCCTGGATAATCTGAAGGACGGCGACATCTTCATGGCCCACATGGGCATCTGGTCGAGAAAAGACCCGTGGGCGCCGGCCAACCTGGAACCCCTGATCGCGGGTCTTCAGCAGAAAGGCTTCTGTTTCGCTACACTGCGAGAGCATCCGGACTACGCTTCTCACTTCAAAAAATGATTCAGCATTTCCTCGATTGGTTCGCATTCCTCCAGGGTTGGTTGTTCGAATCCGTGGTCGAGCCCTTCCTGTTCTACAGCGGCATGGGCGAATACGCCGAGGACGCCTTCGAAGGCGTCGAGTGGTTCCTGGCCGGCGCCTGCGAGGTGGCGGCCCTGTTCCTGGTATTGCGCCCGCTCGAAGCGCTGATCCCCGCGCAACAGATGAGCGACCGCGCCGCGCGCTGGAACGACTTCGTCTATACCCTGATCCACCGCCTGGGCTTTTTCACGATGGCGGTGTTCTTCACGCTGGACCCGATCATGGACCACGTGGCCGGCGTGCTGCGCATGGAAGGCATGCACCCGTTTAACCTGGAATCGCTGGTGACCGGCATGAGCCCGCTGGCCAGCTTCCTGGTCTACCTGGTGGTGCTCGACTTCTTCGATTACTGGTTCCACCGCGGCCAGCACAAATTCCGCTGGTGGTGGGCGCTGCACAGCCTGCACCACAGCCAGCGCAACATGAACCTGTGGAGCGACGACCGCAACCACTTGCTGGACGATTTGCTGCGCGACGTCTACCTGGCCGTGATCGCGCTGGCGATCGGCGTGGCGCCTTCGCAGTACGTGCTGCTGGTGTCGGTCTCGCGCGCGCTGCAATCGCTGCAGCATGCGAACGTGCGCATCCACTTCGGCCGGATCGGCGAACGCCTGCTGGTGTCGCCGCGCTTCCACCGTACCCATCATGCGGTCGGCATCGGCCACGAGTCGAAGGGCAGGGAGCTGGGCGGCTGCAATTTCGGCGTGCTGCTGCCGGTCTGGGACCAGCTGTTCGGCACCGCCAACTTCGCGACCGGCTTCCACGGCACCGGCGTGCGCGACCAGTTCGAGCGCGTGGCCGCCGACGGCAGCGTGCGTCCTGCGCGCGATTATGGCCGCGGCTTCTGGCGCCAGCAGTGGCTGGGCCTGGTGCGCCTGTTCGAATCGATTTCGCGCCGTCCCCGGGGCACGGCCTGATGCTGCGCCCGATCGCGATCGCCTACGGCCGCGCGCTGCGTTCGCAGTTCTCGAGCCGCATGCTGCTGCTGTCGGTGGTGCCGTTGCTGCTGTCGCTGGCGCTGTGGGGCAGCCTGCTGTACGCCGGCATGCAGCCGCTGTACGACTGGCTGCAGGCCACCTTCAGCGAGTACGGCCTGTTCGAGACCAGCAGCAGCATCCTGGCCACCCTGGGCCTGGGCTTCCTCAAAACGCTGGTGGTGCCGCTGGTGGCGATGCTGGCCCTGCTGCCGCTGATGATCATCACCTCGCTGCTGTTCATCGGCGTGGGTGCGATGCCGGCCATCGCGCGCCATGTCAGCCGCGTGCAGTTCCCGGGACTGGAGCGCAAGGAAGGCGGCAGCTTCCTCGGCAGCCTGGGGGTGAACCTGTCCGGCATCGTCGTGTTCGCGCTGCTGTGGATCGTGACCCTGCCGCTGTATGCGCTGGCGCCGGTGGCGCTGCTGGTGCAGGCCGTGCTGTGGGGCTGGCTGACGGCGCGCGTGATGAGCTACGACGCGCTGTCCATCCACGCCAGCCTGGAAGAGCGCCGCATCATCGTCGCCACGCGGCGCCGGCAGCTGCTCCTCATCGGTACCATCTCCGGCCTGCTCGGCGCCTTGCCGGGCGTGGCCTGGATCGGCGGCGCGCTGCTGTCGGTGGTGCTGTTCCCGGTGCTGGCGGTGCTGTCGATCTGGCTCTACCTGATCATCTTCATCTTCACCGGCCTGTGGTTCCAGTACTACTGCCTGCAGGCGCTGGCCGACCTGCGCACGAATGAGGCCGCGAAGGACCTCGCGCCGTCCTGAAGCCTTTCGTGGCACACTGCGGCCATCCCCACCACATGGAGCGGCGATGGCATTCGGCCTGATCATCATCGGCGACGAGATCCTGTCCGGCAAACGCAGCGACAAGCACCTGCCCAAGGTAATCGAACTGCTGGGCGAACGCGGGCTGCAGCTGGCCTGGGCCGAGATCGTCGGCGACGACCCGGCGCGCATCACCGCGCTGCTGCAGCGGACCCTGGCCGGCAAGGACATCGTGTTCTCCTGCGGCGGCATCGGCGCGACACCGGACGATCACACGCGCCAGTGCGCGGCGGCGGCGCTCGGCGTGCCGCTGGTGCTGCACCCGGAAGGCAAGCTGCTGGTCCAGGAACGCATCCGCGAGACCGCGCGCGAAGCAGGCATCGAAGCGGACCTCGACGCGCCCGACAACCTGCAGCGCCTCAAGATGGCCGAGTTCCCGGCCGGTGCCACGCTCATCCCCAATCCCTACAACCGCATTCCAGGCTTCAGCATTGCGCGCGAGCCGGCGGCGGCGCATCACTTCGTGCCCGGCTTTCCGGTCATGGCCGCGCCGATGATCGCCTGGGTGCTCGACAACCATTATCCAGCGCTGTTCCACCGCGAAGCCAGAAGCGAGCGCGCGCTGCTGGTGTACGAGCAGGCCGAGTCGGTGCTCACGCCGCTCATGGAACGCCTGGAAGCCGTCTACCCGGATGTCAACGTGTTCAGCCTGCCCAGCGTTGGTGACGATAAGACCCGCCGCCACATCGAGCTGGGTGTAAAAGGCAATCCGACGCAGGTCGATGCCGCCTTCAGCGAAATGTGCACAGAACTGACACGCATGGGCGCCGAATACCAGCTGTTACAAGACTAAATTTGGAGTAGTTGCGGCGCTGGTACGGTCGTGCAAACTGAGCCGTTGTTTTTTTGCGAAAATACTCGGGCCATGTCAAAAATCTGCGGAAGCGGTTCCTGATTGTCACATTGATGTGGTGGAATGATGTCTGTAGGCAGTGCGATCTGGAGTGAGGTCGCGCCTGAATTGTGAACTTCTTGACGACCTGGATCACTCGCACCGACCAGCAGTATTGGCGCGCCGGTTGACGGGAATAGGCAGGACATTAGAACCGGTTGAACCATATGCAACGTACCATCTCCGCCCGCATGCTGCGCCGCATCCGCAAGCTCGTGCTGCCGGGTCAGGCCGCCATCGCCGGCGTGCCCGCCATGGCCGCCGTGCAGGACATCCCCCTGCGCGAATCGCCTTCGCGCCTCGAACCCGTACTCGAATCCACGGCGATCCCGGTACCGGCCAGCACCGAATCCGGCGCCGGCACGGAACCGCCGCCGCCGGCGCCCAAGCGCCGCTGGCGCATGGTCAAGCGGGCCTTCCTGGTGCTGCTGCTGATCGCGGTGGCCGGCGGCTCGGCCTTCGCGGTCTATGAAAGCCGCACTTCGCACATGCAGGCGAAATTCTTTGCCGATCTGGCCAGGAAGATCAGCTACCGCGTGGAGAAGGGGCCGAGCGATGCGATCCGCTTCCCGTCCGCCAGTCCCTACGACGAACGTCTCGGCTACTCGAATCTGCCGAACTACCTGGCCAAGCTGAAGACGCGCGACTACGTGGTCGAAGCGCAGGCGCGCATGTCGCCGAAGATGGTCGAGCTGGCCGACATGGGCCTGTTCGCGACCTATCACGAGAAGACCCGCGCCGGCCTCGATATCCTCGACCACAGCGGCCAGCCGCTGTTCTCGGCGCGCTTCCCGGAACGCCTGTACGACAAGTTCGATGCCGCACCTTCGCTGCTGGTGCAAAGCCTGCTGTTCATCGAGAACCGCGAGCTGCTCGACACCACCTACCCGAAGCGCAATCCGGCGGTGGAGTGGGACCGCTTCTCGAAGGCGGTGTTCGACAAGTCGCTGCACGCGGTGGGCCTGGGCAGCGGCGGGCGCGTCGCCGGCGGCTCCACGCTCGCGACCCAGATCGAAAAGTACCGCCATTCGCCGGAGGGCCGCACCGCCTCGCTGGGCGACAAGCTGCGCCAGATGGCGTCGGCCATGCTGCGCTCCTACCAGGACGGCGAAGACACCAGCGCCACGCGGCGCCGCATCGTGCTCGAATACCTGAACACCGTGCCGCTGTCGGCCAAGCTGGGCTACGGCGAAGTGAACGGCATCGGCGACGGCATGTGGGTCTGGTACGGCCGCGACTTCGCCGAAGTCAACCGCATCCTGTCCAGCAATGCCGTCACCCCCGAATTCGCGCTGGTCTACAAGGAAGCGCTGTCGCTGATGATCGCGCAGCGCCGCCCGGCCTATTACCTGGGCGCCGGCGAGAAGGATCTCGAGGCGCTCACCAACAGCCACCTGCGCGTGCTGGCGCAGGCCGGCGTGATCTCGCCGCAGCTGCGCGACGCCGCCATCGCCACGGTCCTGCACCCGGCGCTCGGCTCCGGCGTGGCGCCGCCGCCGGCCAACACCTTCGTCACCCGCAAGGCGGCCAACGCGGTGCGCAACCACCTGGCCAACCTGCTGGGCGATTCGCGCATGTACAACCTCGACCGCCTCGACCTGTCGGTGGTGACCACCCTCGATTCGGAAGCGCAGAAGGCCGTCACCGCGGCGCTGCGCCGCCTGACCGACAACGACGCCGCGGCGGCCGCAGGCCTGACCGGCAAGGGCATGCTCGGCAACGGCGACCCGTCCAAGGTCGTGTACAGCTTCACGCTGATGGAGCGCGGCGACAAGGTCAACTACCTGCGCGTCCAGACCGACAATTACGACCAGCCGCTGGACATCAACGAAGGCGCGAAGCTGGACCTGGGTTCGACCGCCAAGCTGCGCACCCTGGTCACCTACATGGACATCGTCGACCAGCTGCACCAGCGCTACGAGCCGATGTCGAAGGCCGAACTGGAAAAGGTCAGGATCGATCCGAAGGACCGCCTGAGCCAGTGGGGCGTCGAGTACTTCCTGACGCTGCCGGCCGGCGCCGACCGCGGCCTGCAGCCGATGCTGGCGGCAGCGATGGAACGCAAGTATTCGGGCAACCCGGGCGAAGCCTTCTTCACCGGTGGCGGCCTGCACACCTTCGGCAACTTCAGCAAGCTGGACGACAGCCGCATCCTCACCGTCCAGCAGGCGCTGCAGAACTCCACCAACCTGGTGTTCGTGCGCCTGATGCGCGACGTGGTGCGCTACTACATGTTCCAGCTGCCGGGCTCCTCGGCCCAGCTGCTGGCCGACGCCGACGATCCGCGCCGCGCCGAGTACCTGTCGCGCTTTGCGGACCGCGAAGGCAAGGACTTCCTGGCGCGCTTCTGGAACAAGTACCGCGGCATGGAATGGGCCGAAGTCGAATCGACGCTGATGCAGGGCGTGCGCCCGGCCGCCTCCAAGCTGGCGGCGGTCCACCGCACCATCCTGCCGGATGCCTCGCTGGCCGAATTCGGCAAGTTCATCCATACCCACCTGCCGGACGACCGCGAAGTCGACGAAGAGCGCATCGCCAAGATGTACGACCAGTATTCGGTCGCGAACATGTCGCTGGCCGACCGCGGCTACGTCGCCTCGGTCCACCCGCTCGAGCTGTGGCTGGCCGGCTACCTGCGCACCCACCCGAAAGCCGGCTGGGACGAAGTCACCAAGGCCTCGGTGAAGGAGCGCCAGGAAGTCTATTCCTGGCTGTTCAAGACCCACCGCAAGCACGCCCAGGACAAGCGCATCGCCGGCCTGATCGAGGTCGAGGCCTTCCTGAAGATCCACGCGCAGTGGAAGAAGATGGGCTATCCGTTCGACTCGCTGGTGCCTTCGTATGCGACCACGCTGGGCGCCTCGGCCGACCGTCCGATCGCGCTGGCCGAACTGATGGGCATCATCGTCAACGGCGGCGTGCGCAAACCGACCCAGCGTATCGACTCGCTGCACTTCGCCAAGGACACGCCTTACGAGACCCTGGTCAAGCGCAGCCAGGAAGGCAAGAACGAGCAGGTGCTGAATCCGCTGGTCGCGCGCGCCGTGGCCGATGCGATCCGCGGCGTGGCCCAGGAAGGCACCGCCAAGCGCGTCAAGCAGGCCTTCTATAAACAGGACGGCAGCGTGATCGCGATGGGCGGCAAGACCGGCACCGGCGACCAGCGCTTCGACGTCTACGGCGCCGGCCACCGCCTGATCGAGTCGCGCTACGTGAACCGTTCGGCCACCTTCGTCTTCAACATCGGCGAACGCTTCTTCGGCAGCATGACGGCCTATGTGCACGGTCCGGAATCGGCCCACTACGACTTCACCAGCGCGCTGCCGGTGCAGCTGCTGGTGACGCTGGCCCCGAGCCTGATGCCGATGGTCGAGAAGACCGACACGGTGCTGGTGCCGGGCCTTCACGTGACGACCGAGGCCGAGAAGGCTGCCGCTGCCAAGGCAGCTGCCGGCCCGGTCAACGACGACGTCGCCACTGTCAAGCCGGCGCCGGACAGCGCGCAGGCGGAGGAGGTGGAGGCGCCTGCACCGGCAGCGGCAGCGGCACCGGCACCGGCCAAGCCGGCATCCGCCAAGCCTGCAGCGGCGGCGGAAGCGGCGCCTGCAAAACCGGCCAAGCCTGTCAAGGAAGCGAAGGAAGAAGCGCCGCACCACAAGCCGGCTGCGGACGCCGCGCACGCCAAGCCGGCCGATGCGGTGAAGCCGAAGGAGCCCGCCGCCAAGCCGCATCCGAAACCAGCAGCAGAGGCAGCGCACGGCAAGGCGGCGACGGCGGAAAGCCACCCGAAAGCGACCGACGCGGTCCGCAGCAAGCCTGCGGCCAAGGAAGCCAAGGAAGTGAAAGAAGCAAAAGTAAAGACCGAGCCGGCGCACCAGAAGCCGCCGGCGGTGGAGGAAGTGCTGCATTGAGCGGCACGCCTGAAATCAAGGGGGCCGTGTGAAGCGGCCCAAGCTCGGCAAGTTCAGCCTGGTGTCGCTGCGCGACCTGCTGGTCGCATCGCTGCCCACCATCCTGCTGGTGCTGGCCGCCTGCGCGGTGGCCTACGTCGTGGTCGATCCGGCCCCGCCGCGCCACGTTACCCTCGCCACCGGCCAGGAAAACAGCGCCTACGAAGAATTCGGCCGCAAGTACGCGGCGCTGCTGGCGCGCGACGGCATCAAGGTCCAGCTGCAGCGTTCCCTCGGTTCCGAAGACAACCTGCAGCGCCTCCTCGACGGCAAGGCCGACATCGCCTTCGTGCAGAGCGGCTCGACCAGCGAAGACAAGGCCGAAGGCGCCGGGCTGATGTCGCTGGGCAGTCTGTTCACCGAGCCGGTGTGGCTGTTCCTGCGCGAAGGCGACAAGCGCCACAAGCTCGACGTGCGCAGCCTGACCCAGCTGAAGGGCCTGCGCATCAACCTCGGTCCGGAAGGCACCGGCGTGCCGAAACTGTTCCGCCAGATCCTGTCCGTGAACGGCGTCGAGCCGGGCCAGCTGACCATCTCCTCGCTGGAAAACACGCCCGCCACCGTCGAGTTGCTGGCCGGCCGCATCGACGGCATCGTGTTCAGTTCTGCGCCCGAGGCGCCGCTGATCCAGATGCTGCTGCAGACCCCGGGCATCCGCCTGTTCGACTTCCGCCAGGCCGAAGCCTACACGCGGCGTCTGCCTTTCCTGACCCATGTGGTGCTGCCGCGGGGGATCGTCGACCTCGGGCGCGACATCCCGGCCCAGGACTTTCATTTGATCGCCCCCACTGCGACCCTGGTCGCGCGCGAAGGCCTGCATCCGGCCCTGGTCGACGAGTTCGTGAAAGCCGCCACCGAGATCCACGGCGGCGCCGGCTGGTTCCAGCAGCAGGGCCAATTCCCGTCGCCGAAGTACACCGAGATCCCGGTCTCGCGCGAAGCCGCCAAGTACTACCGCGACGGTCCGCCTTTCCTGCAGCGCTATCTGTCGTTCTGGCTGGCCAACCTGTTCGACCGCCTGTGGGTCGTGGTGGTGGCGCTGGCGGCGCTGGTGATCCCGCTGTCGAAGATCGTGCCGCCGCTGTACGTGTGGCGCATCCGTTCGCGCGTCTACCGCTGGTACGGCCAGCTGCGCGCGGTCGAGCAGGCGCTGGAGAATGCCGATCCCGCGCATTGCGACGAGGTACGCGCCGACCTGCTGCGCCGCCTCGACGACATCGAAGCGCGCGTGAACCACATCTCGATCCCGCTGGCCTACGCCGATGCCCTGTACGGGCTGCGTAGCCACATCAACTTCGTGCGCCAGCGCGTGCGCGGCAATATTAAGCCCGTTTGAGAACGTCCTCAGGGCAAGGCGCATCGTCGAAGACAGTACGTTAGTACGGCGAGACGAATGCAACGCCGCCATGAGGGCGTTATCAGGCGGGCTACGGCAGGCTGATCTTCACGATCGCATTCCCGGAGATCGCGTAGAGCGTTCCCTTGCCGTCGCCGGTCAGCCCGCCCAGCGCAGGCAGGGCGCCCGGCCCATTGCCCAGCTGAAGAACAGTGGCGCCGACCGTGCCAGCCGCCGTCGACACCACGCGCTCCGGCGTGATCTTGCGAATCAAATTGTTCCCGGCGTCGGCGACGTGCAGGTTGCCCGATGCGTCCAGGGTCAGCGCGATGACGCGGTCGAAGCGGGCGGCGCCGGCCAGGCCATCGGCGAAGCCCACGCCGCCGGACAGGCCGGCCAGCGCTGTCCGGGTGCCGGCCGGGTCGATGCGGCTGACGGTGCTGGCGAAGTCGCCGACATAGACCGTGCCGTCCTTTGCCGCGGCCAGGCCGCGCTGCTGGAAGCTGTGGCTGCCCAGGACACTGGCGATATTGTCCAGCCGCGCCACGCCCTCGATCATGGTGACGGTACCGGATGGCGCGATTTTGCGGATGCCGATGGCGTTGGCCACGACCACGTTGGCAAGCCCGTCGACGGCAATCCCGCTGGCGTAGAAAAAGGGGAGGTCGGCAGCGCTGGCGACGGTCGCGGTATCGAGGGTGGCGATGGTGCGCACCGTGCCGGCTGGATCGATCTCGCGCACGGCCAGGCCATCGGCGGCATACAGGCGGCCGTCGGGCGAAGCGGCGATCGCGTTCAGCGTCGCGAAGCCGGCGACGCCGGCCGCGCCGTCCACGCTCTGGCAGCGCTGCGCCGAGCCGGCGATGGTGGACACCACGCCCGCCGCGCTGATTCGACGGATGCTGCAGTTGCCGCGGTCGGCCACGAACAGGTTGCCGGCCGAATCAAGGGCGATGCCGGCCGGCTGGCCGAAGCGCGCCGCCGCGCCGTCGGCATCCAGGTTGCCGGACGCCGTGGCGCTGCCGGCCACCAGCGTCAGCGTGGTCACGCTCACGGCCGGCATCGGCGCACCGGGGCCGGTCGTACCACTGCTGCCGCCACCCCCGCCGCAGGCTGAACACAGTGCTGCCAGCAACAGCGGCGGCAGATTCGAAGCGAACGATCGTGCTAATTTAGGCGCCATGCCAGTCCCCGCTGTTGTGTTTTCGGCATCCTAGCATGGAGAGCGGCCGCGCAGCTCAGGGGAGCGCGATCCTGGCGATCGCATTGCCCGAACTGGCGTACAGGCTGCCCTTGCCGTCGAAGGCCAGGCCGCCGAGCGGCGCCAGGCCCCCGGGCAGGGCGCCCGGCTGCAGCGCGGCGACGCCGGGCTTCCCGGCCACCGTGCTCACCACGCCGGACGCCGTGATTTTGCGGATCAGCTGGCCGTCGGCGCCGGCATCCGCGGCATACAGGTTGCCCAGGCTGTCCAGCGCCAGCGCGACGACCTTGCCGAAGCGCGCCGCCGCGCCGCTGCCGTCGGCGGTACCGGACGTGTTGGGCGTACCCGCCAGGACGCTCCGGTTGCCGGCGCTGTCGATACGCACGATGGTGTTGTCGAGGGCTGCCAGGTAGACGTTGCCGGCGGCATCGGCCGCCACGCCGCGCCGCGCCATGGCGTAAGTGCCGGACCCGCCGTCCGCGCCGGCCACGCCTTCCAGCATGGTGCTGACGCCCGAAGGCGCGATGCGGCGCGTGCCGATGCCGGTGGCGACAATGAGGTTGCCGGCGCCATCGACGGCGATGCCCCCGCCCAGGTTGCCCGGCTCGAGCACCGCAAGCGTGCGCATGGCGCCTGCCGGGCCGACTTCGATGACATTGCGGCCGCTGACGATGAACAGCCTGCCGTCCGGCGCCGCCGCGATCGCGCTCGCCGATGGAAAGGCAGACCCGTCCAGGCTGCCGCAGTTGCTGTAGGAACCGGCGAACAGCGAAGCCACGCCGGCCGCCGTCAGCTTGCGGATCGCACAGGTCGCAGCCACGTAGAGGTTGCCGCCGGCGTCGATCGCCAGCGCCGCCGGGCCAACGAAGCGTGCAGCCTCGCCGGCGCCGTCGACGATGCCGCCGTCGACCGGGTTGCCGGCGAACAGGGCCAGCGAGCCCGCGTTCGCAGGCGGATTCGTCGTGCCGGCGCCGCCGGCGTTACCGGTGCTGCCGGCGCCGACCGGGGCGGTGGAGCCGCCGCAGGCCGCGCACAAGATCATCGCCAGGCCGGCGGCCAGGCTGGTCAGGGTTGTCGGTGAGCGCCGCATCCGGCTCAGGCCCCGATCCACGGCAGGCCGGCCTTGCACCAGCCGCCCACGGTCTTGCGATGGCCTTCGCCGTCGCGGTCGCCTTCGAAGCCTTCGAGGATGTCGAAGGCATCTGCATAGCCGAGTTCGGTGGCGACACGCGCCGCGTGGCGCGAGCGCACGCCCGAGCGGCACAGGAACAGCACCACGTCTTCCTTGTCGGCGGTCTGCTGCAGCTGGGTCGCGAAGTCCGGGTTCGGCGCACCGCCCGGGTACAGGGTCCACTGCACCGCACCGTGCTGGGCTTCGGGAATGGCCGGCCGGCCGATCCAGTCGCGCTCCGCATTCGTGCGCACGTCGACCAGTTTGACGCGCGGGTCGGACCGCAGCAGGGCGAAGGCTTCCTGGGGCGTGACCGCGCCAGCATAGGGCTGGCCGGGGGCGCGCTCGCGGGCTTTGTTCAGGATCTCGTCGGTGGTGCTCATGCTGTTCTCCTTAATAGTGCAACCCGCCTCAAGTTGGTGCATACTGCGCCACTTGCACCACTCTGGTGCGTATGGATGAGGTCGCATCAAAAGCGTGCGCCCAAACGCGCCATTGATTTTACGGGCCAAACGGCAGCCGTTCCAACGACAAATTGCTTATTTGCTCATGGACAAGTGCTGGCACGCTTAGTGCTTATAACAGGATGCGCCTGTCGCACGCCCCTTGGCGTTGCCGACACCCCTTTTTCAATCAGGAGAATACGAATGGCAAGGACCGCCGCAGATGTCATGCAGTTGCTGAAGGATAACGAAGTCAAGTTCGTCGATTTGCGTTTCGCCGATACCCGCGGCAAAGAGCAGCACGTGACCGTTCCTATCTCGCACTTTGACGAAGACAAGTTCGAATCCGGCCACGCCTTCGACGGTTCCTCGATCGCCGGCTGGAAGGGCATCGAAGCATCGGATATGCTCTTGATCCCGGACCCGAACACCGCGAACATCGACCCGTTCATGGAAGAGACCACCGTGTTCATGCAGTGCGACGTGATCGAACCGTCGGACGGCAAGGGCTACGACCGCGACCCGCGCTCGATCGCCAAGCGCGCCGAAGCCTTCCTGAAATCCTCGGGCATCGGCGACACCGCATTCTTCGGCCCGGAGCCGGAATTCTTCATCTTCGACTCGGTCAACTGGAAAGTCGACATGTCGGGCTCGATGGTCAAGATCAACTCGGAAGAAGCGTCCTGGTCGACCGACAAGGAATTCGAAGGCGGCAACAGCGGCCACCGCCCGACCGTCAAGGGCGGCTACTTCCCGGTCCCGCCGGTCGACAGCTTCCAGGACATGCGTTCGGAAATGTGCCTGATTCTCGAATCGCTGGGCATCCCGGTCGAAGTGCACCACCACGAAGTGGCCGGCGCCGGCCAGAACGAAATCGGCACCCGCTTCTCGACCCTGGTCGAGCGCGCCGACTGGACCCAGAACATGAAGTACGTGATCTGGAACGTCGCCCACAGCTACGGCAAGACCGCGACCTTCATGCCGAAGCCGATGAACGGCGACAACGGCTCGGGCATGCACGTGCACCAGTCGATCTGGAAGGACGGCAAGAACCTGTTCGCCGGCGACGGCTATGCCGGCCTGTCGGAAACCGCGCTGTACTACATCGGCGGCATCATCAAGCACGCCAAGGCGCTGAACGCGATCACCAACCCGGGCACCAACTCGTACAAGCGCCTGGTGCCGGGCTATGAAGCGCCGGTCAAGCTGGCCTACTCGGCCCGCAACCGCTCGGCCTCGATCCGCATCCCGCACGTGGCGAACCCGAAAGGCCGCCGCATCGAAGTGCGCTTCCCGGACCCGCTGGCCAACGTCTACCTGTGCTTCGCCGCGCTGCTGATGGCCGGCCTGGACGGCATCCAGAACAAGATCCACCCGGGCGAAGCCGCGACCAAGGACCTGTACCACCTGCCGCCGGAAGAAGACAAGCTGATCCCGACCGTCTGCGCATCGCTGGAAGAAGCCCTCGAAGCGCTCGACAAGGACCGCGAGTTCCTGACCCGCGGCGGCGTGTTCAGCGACGCCATGATCGACGCCTACATCGACCTGAAGATGCAGGAAGTGCAGCGTCTGCGCATGACCCCGCACCCGGCCGAATTCGACATGTACTACTCGTCGTAATCGCTTGCCGGTCCGGCAACGTGTAGCCGTACGGTAACAAAACGCGGGGAAAGCCGGCTGGCCGACCCCGCGTTTTTTTTCATCCGGATGTGGATGCGGTATAGTCGGAAGATTCCCAACCAGGCACATCGTGCCGACTGACCTGATGCGAATGACAAGCTTGTTCGTGAAGCACCCGGCCGGGATTCTTCTGGCGCTCGCGCTGGCCGCACCGGCGTCCGCCCAATCCGTCGTCTACCGCTGCGTGGACAAGGAAGGCCGCGTGCTCTACACCGATACGAATACCGGCAACTGCAAGGTGGTGGACTCGATCATCTCCGGCGCCATCTCGGCGCCGCCGGCCTCGAGCCGTCCGCCGGCCGCGGCGAATCCTGCCGTGACGATGCGCCAGGGCGCCGCGCGTCCCGCCGCTGCCAGCCCGGCCAACTTCCCGCGCGTCGACGGCGCCGCCCAGCGCGCGCGCGACGACGACCGCCGCGCCATCCTCGACGAGGAACTGCGCGCAGAAGACAAGAAGCTGGCCGACCTGCGCCGCGACTTCAACAACGGCGAGCCCGAACGCCAGGGCAACGAGAAGAACTACGCCAAGTACCAGGAGCGCGTGGCCCAGATGCGCGAGGACATCGGCCGCGCCGAGAAGAACGTCGAAGCCATCAAGCGCGAGATCGCGAACATCCGCTGATATGACGGAAGCAGAGCACACACCGAAGGACCGCTTCACGGGTCTCGACCTGCTGGCATCCAGCGTGCTGGTGGTCGATGCCGCCGGCAGCGTGCGCTATGCGAACCCGGCCGCCGAGCACCTGCTCGAAGTCTCCGTCAAATCGCTGTCGCGCCAGAAGCTGGCCGGCCTGTTCCTCAACGGCGACGAGCTGGACGCCCTGGTCCGCCAGGCGCTGGCGCACAAGTACGCCGACCTGCGCCAGGACCTGACCCTGCAGCGCAGCGGCCGCGAGCCGCTGCACGTGCACAGCATCGTCAGCGCGGCCGGCGACGAAGAGGTGGTGGTCGAGCTGCGCGAGAACGTCCAGCAGCTCAAGCTCGACCGCGAAGAGCGCATCCTCGACCAGAGCCAGGCCAACAAGGAGCTGATCCGCAACCTGGCGCACGAGATTAAGAATCCGCTCGGCGGCATCCGCGGCGCGGCCCAGCTGCTGGAGCTCGAATTGCCGGATGCATCCTTGCGCGAGTACACCCAGGTCATCATCAAGGAAGCCGACCGCCTGCAGACCCTGGTCGACCGCCTGCTGGCGCCGCACCGCCGGCCGCACATCGTCGGCGACGTCAACATCCACGAAGTCTGCGAGCGCGTGCGCAGCCTGGTGCTGGCCGAATTCCCGGCCGGCCTGGCCATCCGCCGCGACTACGATGCCTCGATCCCCGAGTTCCGCGGCGACAAGGAGCAGCTGATCCAGGCCGTGCTGAACATCGTCCACAACGCCGCGCAGGCCCTGCGCGCGCGCATCGCGCAAGGCGACGCCGAGATCGTCCTGCGCACCCGCGTGGCGCGCCAGGTCACGCTGGCCAAGGTCCGTTACGGGCTGGCATTAGACTTGCATATCATCGACAATGGACCGGGCATCGCCCCCGATATCCGCGACCGCATCTTCTATCCGCTCGTCTCCGGGCGCGACGGCGGCAGCGGTCTCGGGCTGACGCTGGCGCAGACCTTCGTGCAGCAGCACCTGGGGCTGATCGAGTGCGAAAGCCGGCCTGGACTGACGGATTTCCGCATCCTGATCCCGCTGCCATAAGCGCCGGAATCGTGCGGTCCGCAGTCCACTGATGAACCTTCGCGGGAAGCACTGAAACACATGAAACCAATCTGGATTGTCGACGACGATGCATCGATCCGCTGGGTGCTGGAAAAGGCCCTGGCGCGCGAGAACCTCGCAACCCGGAGCTTTGCCAGCGGACGCGAGGCGCTGGCCGCCTTCGAGAACGACAGCCCGCAGGTGCTGGTCTCGGACATCCGCATGCCGGGCGAGTCCGGCCTCGACCTGCTGGCCGCCGTCAAGGAAAAGCATCCCGGCCTGCCGGTCATCGTCATCACCGCCTTCTCCGACCTCGATTCGGCGGTCGCGTCCTTCCAGGGCGGCGCCTTCGAGTACCTGGCCAAGCCCTTCGACATCGACAAGGCGGTCGCGCTGATCCGGCGCGCGCTGGAAGAGAGCCTGCGCGAAGCCAGCGTCGAGATCGCACCGACCGAGACGCCCGAGATCCTGGGCCAGGCGCCGGCAATGCAGGAAGTCTTCCGCGCCATCGGCCGCCTGTCGCAGTCCAACGTCACGGTCCTGATCACCGGCGAAAGCGGCACCGGCAAGGAGCTGGTGGCGCGCGCCCTGCACAAGCACAGCCCGCGCGCCAGCCAGCCGTTCATCGCGCTGAACACGGCGGCGATCCCGAAGGACCTGCTGGAATCAGAACTGTTCGGCCATGAGCGCGGCGCCTTCACCGGCGCCCAGGCGATGCGGCGCGGCCGCTTCGAGCAGGCCGAGAACGGCACGCTGTTCCTGGACGAGATCGGCGACATGCCTTTCGATCTGCAGACGCGCCTCTTGCGCGTGCTGTCGGACGGCCACTTCTACCGCGTCGGCGGGCACCAGCCGGTCAAGGCGCACGTGCGCGTGATCGCCGCCACCCACCAGAACCTGGAACAGCGCGTGCGCGACGGCCTGTTCCGCGAAGACCTGTATCACCGCCTGAACGTGATCCGGCTGCGCCTGCCGTCCCTGCGCGAGCGGCGCGACGACATCCCCATCCTGGTGCGCCACTTTCTGGTGCAGAGCGCACGACAATTGGGCGTCGAGCCCAAGCGCCTGAGCGACGAAGCGACCCGCTTCCTGTCCGGTCTCGACCTGCCGGGCAACGTGCGCCAGCTGGAAAACCTGTGCAACTGGATCACCGTGATGGCGCCGGGCCAGACCGTCGAGGTCAAGGATCTGCCGCGCGACCTGACCCAGGCGCAGGCGCAGGCGGGCGGCGTATCGACCTTCAATGCCGCCGTGGCGCCTGGCACGGTGGCGATGCCGGCGCCCTCGGCCGGGCCGCTGCATGGCGGCGCGGATGGTAGCAACGTGCTGCCTCCAATGTCGATGCCCACGCCGGCGGGCGCCGACGGCTGGATCGGCCTGCTCGAACTGCAGGCCGCGCGCATGCTGTCCGACGGCCAGATCGAGGTGATGGACGTGCTGGGCAAGCAGTTCGAATCGGCGCTGATCCGCACTGCGCTCAAGCACACGCACGGGCGCAAGAACGATGCGGCGATCCGGCTGGGCATCGGGCGCAATACGATCACGCGCAAGATTGCCGAGTTGGGGATCGATGGGGCGAAGGACGAATAACCCACCGTCGTTCCCGCGCCCCTACCGTCATTCCCGACCTCGCCGGCCGCCTTGGCGGGAATCCAAGTTCGCATGAGCTAACGAAACGCACGCAAAACTTGGGTCCCCGCCAAGGCGGCCGGCGAGGTCGGGGACGACGTCGTAGTGGGCACATGGTGTAGACTTCCGGCATGCTAATCAACTGCGTCGCCTACCAGGAAGGTAAAAAACTCTCCGATATCCCGGTCGAGGACATCAGCGACTATCTCGAACGTCCCGGCTGCTTCGTCTGGGTCGCGCTGCGCGACGCCACCGATGCCGAGATGCGCGAGATGAAAGAAGAGTTCAGCCTGCACGAACTGGCCGTCGAGGATGCCGCGCGCGGCCACCAGCGGCCGAAGATCGAGGAATACGGCGACTGCCTGTTCACCATCGTGCACACGGTCGATCTCGAAGGGGACGCCCTGGCCACCGGCGAGCTGGCGATCTTCGCAGGTCCCAATTACGTGCTGTCGATACGGCGCGATGCCGCCAAGGGGTTCCTGGGCGTGCGCGCCCGCGCCGAGCGCGAGCCGCACCTGCTCAGCATGGGCTCGTCCTTCGTAATGTACGCACTGATGGACGCCGTGGTCGACCGCTATTTCCCCATCGTCGACATGCTCGAGTCCGAATTGGAGACCATCGAAGACCGCATCTTCACCCACGGCGCCCAGCGCCAGAACGTCGAGCGCCTGTACCAGCTCAAGCGCAAGGGCCTGGAGCTGCGCCATGCCGTAGTGCCGCTGATGGACGCCGTCGGCCGCCTGCTGGGCACGCGCGGGCCGACCATGGCGGCTGGGGTCCAGGATTACTTCCGCGACGTGCACGACCACCTGATCCGCATCGCCGGCCGCCTCGACACCATCCGCGACACGATCGCCACCGCGATCCAGGTGAACCTGTCGATGGTCTCGATCGACGAGAGCGAAGTGAACAAGCGCCTGGCCGCCTGGGCCGCGATTTTTGCCGTGTTCACCGCCTTTGCCGGCGTGTGGGGCATGAATTTCAAGTACATGCCCGAGCTGGAATGGAAGTGGGGCTATCCGATGGCGATGGGCGCCATGTTTGCGGTCTGTTTCTATTTGTATCGAAAGTTTCGCAGGGCCGGCTGGCTGTAGCCGCCGGGGTTTCATAGGAGAGGGCGCTGCGGCGCCCTTTTTGTTTTATTGCATTGCAGCAAATGGAACGAGCCGAAGCTTGTTCAGCAACCCTACAATTGTTACGAAATGTTCTGTTGTGGAAATGTGATTTTCACGGTGTAAATATTGACCAATGCTCAAGCCGGCGATCATTATTCAGTCCGCCGACTTGGGCGACCCGATCTTCCCAAGCCAGCGACAACTCAATCGTTTGGGAATCATCCATGTTCAAAGAAAAAACCTTGTCGCGCACCGTGCGCGTCATGTTCGCCGGCGCCATTGGCGCGGGCATGTTCGGCCACGCGCTGGCGCAGGAAACCGCAAAACCCATCGCCCGCGTCGAAGTGACCGGCTCCTCGATCAAGCGCAGCGACGTCGAAGGCTCGCTGCCGGTGCAGATGGTGACGGCCGCCGACATCAAGCGCAGCGGCGCCACCAACACCGCCGAGCTGCTGACCACCCTGACCGCGAACGCCATGGCTGGCGCCAGCAACCAGGCTGAAGGCGCAGGCCTGTCGACCTACGGTCTGTCCAGCGCCAGCCTGCGCGGCCTGGGCTCGAGCAAGACCCTGGTGCTGGTCAACGGCCGCCGCCTCGGCAACTACGCCACCGACGGCACCGCGGTCGACGTCAACTCGATTCCGCTGGCCTCGATCGACCACGTCGAAGTGCTGAAGGACGGCGCCTCGGGCGTGTACGGTTCCGATGCGATCGGCGGCGTCATCAACTTCATCACCCGCCAGAACTACAGCGGTGTGGAAGCCACCGGCTACACCAGTGTCAGCCGCTACGGCGGCGGCCAGACCCACAAAGCCAGCGTGCTGGCGGGCTGGGGCGACTTCGACGAAGACCGCTACAACATCACCCTGTCGGCCGACGTCAGCAAGGATGAAGCCATCTTCGGCCGCCAGCGCGCATACGCGAAGAATGCCTGGAACAACAACGGCCTGCGCGACGCCAGCGCCACCCCGAGCGGCAACTACAGCACCTTCGACCCGGTCACGACCGCGAACGAATTCGGCAAGGTCCCGAACGCGCTGAACACGATCGGCACCGGCATCGGCAACGGCCTGTCGCAGGCCAACTGCGCAGCCAACGGCAGCGCCTGGGACGCCAACCTCGGCACCTGCCGCTTCGACAGCTCGCCGTACGTGAACCTGGTGCCGGCAGCCAAGCGCGCCAACGTGGGCGGCAACTTCCGCTTCAAGCTGAACGACCAGGCCGAATTCTTCATGGAAGGCTTCGTGTCGCGCAACGAGACCACGCAGCAGGCGCAATCGTCGCCGTACAGCGCGTCCTTCCTGTCGACCGATCCTGCCTTCGCGACCCAGAACCTGTACCCGGCCATCGTGGTCTCGCCGAACAGCCCGTACTACCCGGCCAACCTGGCGGCCGCCAACGGCGTGGCCGGCCAGCCGCTGACCGTCAGCTACCGCGCCTTCGACGGCGGCGACCGCATCGCCAAGGACACCGCGATCGCATCGCACCTGACGCTGGGCTTCCGCGGCACCGTCAAGGGCTTCGACTACGACGTCGCCTACACCCACAACTCGAGCGACGTCACCGAACGCGCGATCCAGGGTTACCAGAACCAGACCGCGCTGGTCCGCCTGCTGAGCAACAACAACGCCTTCAACCCGCTGGCCCAGTACCAGTCGCCTGACCTGGCACGCCAGATCTACGGCACCAACTACGTCGGTCCGGTGATGAACGCGGTGCTGCGCAACGACGCGCTGAATGCACGCATCTCGGGCGACCTGGTCCAGCTGCCGGCCGGTATGGTGAAGTTCGCCGTCGGCGCCTCGATGAGCGACGAGAACCTGTCGGTCAACCCGAGCGCGGCCTACCAGAGCGGCGACGTGTCGGGCTACGGCGGCGCCCAGCTGCCGCTGTCGGCATCGCGCAATTCGTCGGCGGTGTTCGCCGAAGCGATCGTCCCGATCGTCAAGCACCTGGAAGCCGACCTGGCCGTCCGCCACGACCGCTACCCGAACGCCAGCGCCACCAACCCGAAAGTCAGCCTGCGCTGGCAGCCGATCTCGCAGGTGCTGCTGCGCGGTTCCTACGGCAAGGGCTTCCGCGAGCCTTCGCTGCCGGAGCTGATGAACCAGCAGACCATCGGCACCAGCGCCGCGCTGACCGACCCGGTCACGGGCCAGTTCGGCCAGTTCAACCAGACCTACGGCGGCAACCCGAAGCTGCAGCCGGAGAAGTCGGAGCAGTCCTCGCTGGGCTTCGTGGTCGATCCGGTCAAGGGCCTGTCGATCGCCGTCGACTGGTGGAAGATCAACGTGAACAACCTGGTGACCACGCTGTCGCCGTCGTTCACGCTGGGCCAGGCGGCTGCCGGCAACCCGGCCTACATCGGCCTGGTCACCCGCGACAAGGCGAACAACATCACCAACATCGTCGGCACCAACATCAACGCCGGCAGCGTGAAGACCGAAGGCGTGGACGTCGACGTGCGCTGGGCCCTGCTGAAGAGCCCGACCTACGGCGCCTTCAACCTGCGCCTGAACGGCACCTACACCTCGAAGTACGACCTGACCCTGGCCGACGGCACCGTGCAGCGCAGCGTCGCGGCGACCATCGACAAGGACGGCAACGTGCTGAGCGCGGTCTCCAACGGCGGCATCATCTTCCGCTGGAGGGATCAGCTGACCCTGGACTGGAAGTACAAGAAGGTCGGCCTGTCGCTGACCAACAACTTCCAGTCGGGCTACTGGGACGCCTACCGCGCCGACGCGGAAGAGCCGGTCGCCCAGCACGTGGGCGCCTTCTCGACCTGGGACCTGCAGGGCACGTACAGCGGCATCAAGAACCTGACCCTGACCGCAGGCGTCAAGAACCTGTTCAACAGCAAGCCGACCGAAGTCATCACCGGCGGTTCCTACTTCCAGACGGGCTACGACCCGACCTGGTACGATCCGCACGGCCAGACCGGCTACGTGAGCGCGACCTACCAGTTCTAAGCCTGGTGAGCGCGTAAGCGATACGACCCGCCGCATGCGAATGCGGCGGGTTTTTTATTTGAAGAGCTTCTTGGGCAGCATCGCATGGACGCCGACGTTGCCGTCCACCAGCTGGGTGATCTCCATGTCCACCGCGACGCTGGACAGCATGTAGGCATCGTCGCGCGACAGCTTTTTCTCTTCGACGAGGAAGGCGATCATGTCGCGCAGCGCCAGCGTGGTCGCTTCCTTCAGGTCCTTCGAAAAGCCCATCGAGATGTAATGGGTCGGCGTTTCGGCGCGCGGCCAGATCAGGCGGCGGTCCTTGTGCACCACGAAGCGGAAGGTGCCGGACAAATAGGTCTCCAGCGCGGTGATGTCGACCTCGCCGTTGCCCTGGGCCGCATGGCCGTCGCCGGCCTGGAACAGGGCGCCTTTCGCCGCCACCGGAATGTAGAGCGTGGTGCCGGCCACCAGCTCCTTGTTGTCCAGGTTGCCGGCGTGGGCGAAGGGCGGCGCGGTATCGATCTTGCCGCCGGCGGGCGCCACGCCCATGCTGCCGAAGAAGGGCCGCAGCGGGATCTCGATGCCCGGCGCGAAATGGCCGATCATCTTCTGGCGGTCCAGCGGAATCACCTTGTAACGGCCGTACGGGTACTCCATCGGCAGGAAGCCGGAGCCGACGCCGAACACGTTGCAGGCGTAGTCGGCGTCCAGGTCGACCTTGAGGATCTGCACCTCGAGCACGTCGCCCGGTTCGGCTTCCGCGATCGCCACCGGCCCGGTCAGGATATGGCCGCCGGGGCCTTTTTCCGTCACTTCCTTGTAGATCGGCGCGGTGTAGGGCGGGATCGCTTCCGGCTTGACGCCGTTGGCGATCTGGCGCTCGGGCGCGCCGCAGGTCGACAGGGTCTGCATGCGCACCGTGTCGCCGGAATGGACGGTGAGGACGGGCTTGGACTGGCCGGAGTAGTAGCCCCAGGCGACGGTCTGCGGCGTGGCGAGCAGGGTGTGGTCGGCGGCGAAGGAGGGGGCGCAGGCGGCGAGGCCCAGGCAGGCGGAGAGGATGGTTTTTTTCATGAGGTTTGTTGTAGGGTGGGCGATTGATGCCGGGGGCATCGATCGGGTGCCCACGCGTGACCTTATCATATCGCCACGGTCGTGGGCACGGGGTGCCCACCCTACGCTTATTCCGCGCTGGCCGCGGTTGCGCCGCAGGCGACGATGACCAGGCCGATGCCGGCCCACTGCACGCCCGACAGCCGCTCGCCCAGCACGATAAACCCGGCCAGCGCCGCCACCGCCGGCGAAGCGCTGACCAGGATGCCGAACACGCGCCGCGGCAGGCGGCGCAATGCGATCATCTCCAGCGTGTAGGGCGCGGCCGAGGACAGCACTGCCACCGCGAGTCCCGCCATCACCACGAAGGGCGAGAGCAGGGCGCTGCCCGCATGGTGCGCGCCGATCGGGACGATGAAGAGGCTGGCCGCCAGCATGCCCCAGGCGACCGTGCCGGCGCCCGCAACCTGGGAGGCGCGCTTGCCGAACACGATGTACAGCGCCCAGCAGACGGCGGCGCCGGCCGCGCAGGCGACGCCCACCGGATCGAGCGCGCCGGTACCGCTCCCAAGCCCACTGCGCAAGGGCAGCAGCAGCCACAGGCCGAAGGCGGCGCAGGCCACCCACAGGAAGTCGCGCGCGCGGCGCGAGGACAGCAGCACCACGGCCAGCGGTCCCATGACCTCGATCGAGACCGCGATGCCGATCGGAATGCGCGAGAAGGCCTGGTAGATCAGCAGGTTCATGCTGCCCAGCGCCAGGCCGTAGAGCAGCAGGCTGGGGATGTCGGCGCGCGCGGGGAGGGTGCGCCAGGGACGGGTGAAGGCCGCCAGCAAAACAGCCGACAGGCCGACGCGCAGGCCGACCACGCCTTCGGCCCCGACCAGCGCGAACAGGTGCTTGGCGAAGGCCGCGCCGGCATAGGTCGAGACCATGCTGGCGGCAATCGCCAGCACCGGCAGGGCGGGGTTCTCCTTCGCCGCGGGCCCCACTTCTTCAGCCGACCAGCGACAGGGCGACCGCTTCCGCGACCTTGATGCCGTCGATCGCGGCCGACATGATGCCGCCCGCGTAGCCGGCGCCTTCGCCGGCCGGGTACAGGCCGCGGGTGTTCAGGCTCTGCAGGTTGTCGTCGTGGCGCTTGATGCGGATCGGCGAGGAGGTACGGGTCTCGACGCCGGTCAGCACCGCGTCTTCCTTGTAGTAGCCCTTGATCTGCTTGTCGAAGGCGACGAAGGCTTCGCGCATCGCCTGGATCGCGTAGTCGGGCAGGGACGGGGCCAGGTCGGTCAGGTGCACCGCCGGCTTGAAGGACGGGACCACCGAGCCGAATTCTTTGGACGCCACGCCGCGCACGAAGTCGCCCATCAGCTGGCCCGGGGCGTCGTAGTTGCTGCCGCCGAGGACGAAGGCGCGCGACTCCAGTTCGCGCTGGAAGGCGATGCCGGCCAGCGGATGGCCCGGATAGTCTTCCGGCGTGATGCCGACCACGATCGCGCTGTTGGCGTTGCGTTCGGCGCGCGAGTACTGGCTCATGCCGTTGGTGACCACGCGGCCTTCTTCGCTCGATGCGGCGACCACGGTGCCGCCCGGGCACATGCAGAAGCTGTACACGCTGCGGCCGTTCGAGGCGTGGTGCACGATCTTGTAGTCGGCGGCGCCGAGGATCTTGTTGCCGGCGTTCGGGCCGAAGCGGCAGACGTCGATCAGCGATTGCGGGTGCTCGACGCGGAAGCCGATCGAGAAGGGCTTGGCTTCGATATAGACACCGCGCTCGTACAGCATCTCGAAGGTGTCGCGCGCGCTGTGGCCGATCGCCACCACCAGGTGACGGGTCGGGATTTCCTCGCCCGACGCCAGGCGCACGCCGACCACTTGCCGGCTGGCGCCTTCGCCTTCGATCAGCACGTCCTGCAGGCGGGTCTCGAAGCGGATGTCGCCGCCCAGCGAGAGGATCTCGGCGCGCATCTGCTCAACCATCTTGACCAGGCGGAAGGTGCCGATGTGCGGCTTGCTGACGTACAGGATTTCTTCCGGCGCGCCCGACTTCACGAACTCGGACAGCACCTTGCGGCTGTAATGTTTCGGGTCCTTGATCTGGCTGTACAGCTTGCCGTCCGAGAAGGTGCCGGCGCCGCCTTCGCCGAACTGCACGTTCGACTCGGTGTTCAGCTTGCGCTTGCGCCAGAAGCCGAAGGTGTCGACGGTACGCTCGCGCACGACCTTGCCGCGCTCCAGCACGATGGGATTCAGGCCCATCTGCGCCAGGATCAAGGCCACGAACAGGCCGCACGGGCCCATGCCGACCACGACCGGGCGCGGCGTGCCGGGCGCCGGGCGGGCGGCGGTGACGAATTTGTAGGCAGTGTCGGGGGCGGAGCCGATCTGCGGATCGCCGGCAAGGCGCGCCATCACCGCCGCTTCGTTGCGCAGCTGTACGTCGAGCACGTAGATCAGCACGATCGCGCTCTTCTTGCGCGCATCGTAGCTGCGCTTGAACACGGTGAAATCGATCAGGTCGCCGCTGCCGATGCCGAGCCGCTTGAGAACGGCTTCGCGCAGGGCGGGTTCGGGATGGTCCAGGGGAAGTTTGAGTTCTTTAATTCGCAGCATGGTGAGTGTCTTGGCCTGGGCGGGACAGGTCCAGGCGCCGCGTCGGCGGCATCGGGTCGGGACAAACGCCCAGTATACGCGATTGCTACCTGGCAGGGGGAATACGACTGCGCCAGCAGGCATCTGGACTGTTGCTCGGCAGGGCGCGGAATTTCATGCCGTGTTGGCGGCAGTGTGGTTTCGGGCCAACAAGCTGAACAAAGGGAGGGACGGCACTTGTGCGCCGCGAAAGTGCGTATTGACGGCGCGATGAAGTCCCAATATTGGGCACGCCAAGAAATATATTTTCCAAATGACTCAGGTAAATACGTGTATTTATGCCAAAAAATTCGTATTTACGAAGTTTTTGTATTTTGGCACCCGAAAAACTGACGAAAAGGCAGAAACCGTCTGCTTTGACGCGTCCAGGCTCTCACTAATTTGGTGCGGCTGCACATTCACTTGTCTAGGCAACAATGGCTCTTGGCAATTGACATATATCTAATGCATATGTTTCTATACGGATGCATATCTCAATTGCAACAGTGTCAAAACACGGTTGGCAGGAGTGTGGATTGGGTGTCGAGTTTCGTTTTGAACCAAAAATAGGAAAGTACATGTTCAAGAAAACAGTCTTAAGCCATGCGCTCACTCTGGCGTTTGCGGCTTCTGTGGCGGTCATCGGTGCGGATGCCTACGCGCAGACTTCGGTCGGCGGTATCAACGGCAATGCCGTCAACGGTTCGACCGTTACCGTCGAAAACAAGTCGATCGGCGTGACCCGCACGATCGGCGTCGACAAGGAAGGCCGTTTCAACATCACCCAGCTGCCGCCGGGCGTGTACACCGTGCGTATCAAGAAGCCGGACGGGAGCACCCAGGACAGCTCGGTGGTCGTGACCGCGGGCCAGAACGCCAGCGCCGATCCGACGGCCCAGGCCCAGACCGTGGTCGTGACCGGCCGCGTCTCGCGCATCGACGTCAAGTCGCCGGAATCCAGCCTGACCCTGAACGAAGCCGCGATCGACCGTATTCCGGTGGCGCGCGACGTGACCGCCGTGGCCCTGCTGGCGCCGGGCGCGACCCGCGGCGACAGCCGTATCGGTTCGACGGCGCTGCGTTCGGGTAACGTGCCCTCGCTGGGCGGCGCATCGCCGGCTGAGAACGTGTACTACATCAACGGCTTCAACGTCACCAACAACCTGAACGGCGTCGCCTTCAACCAGGTGCCCTTCGAAGCGATCGCGCAGCAGCAGGTCAAGACCGGCGGCTACGGTCCGGAATTCGGCCGTTCGCTGGGCGGCGTGCTGTCCGTGACCACCAAGCGCGGCACCAACGAATGGCATGGCGGCGTCAACGCGATCTACTCGCCGGAGTCGCTGCAGGGCGATTCGCTGTACGCCAAGAAGAATGACACGACCGGCAACTGGGACCTGATCAAACGCGACGGCGGCACCGACGACCTGCAGGCCAACATCTGGGCCGGCGGCCCGCTGATCCAGGACAAGCTGTTCATGTTCGCCCTGGTACAGGGCGCCAACATCGAGCGCAAGACCTACTCCTCGACCCGCGAAGAGGTGATGAAGTCGAACACCCCGCGCTACCTGGTGAAGGCTGACTGGAACATCAACGACAAGAACCTGCTCGAGGTCACCGCGTTCAGCGACAAGAGCAAGGACAAGGCGCACAACTACATCTCGACCGTGCCGTACGCACCGTCGCGCGGCGGCGACCTGGGCGTCGACACCTACACCAACGGCGGCGAGAACTACATCGCCAAGTACACCTCGTGGATCACCGACGACTTCACGGTGTCCGCACTGGCCGGCCTGGGCCGCTACAACCGCAAGTCGGATATCGCTTCGGCTGGCTGCTCGGTGGTCCAGGACCGCCGTACCTCGCCGACCAAGACCCTCGGCTGCTCGACCGCGACCACGATCGAGGATCCGAACTCGAACGACGAGCGCAAGGCCTACCGTATCGACGCCGAGTGGACCCTGGGCGACCACACCCTGCGCTTCGGCGCCGACAACGAGAAGTACAAGGTTCTCGCCGGCACCAAGTATCCGGGCGGCGAGAGCTACATCGTGCGCAACCTGGGCGCAGGCAGCAGTCTGGCCAACGGTTATGTGAACAACACCGGCGCCACCCAGCAATACGTGGTGACCCGCCACTTCGAGAACGGCGGCAAGTTCACCACCAAGAACTCGGCCTTCTACCTCGAAGACCAGTGGCAGATCACCAAGAACGTTCTGGTGAACGTCGGTGTCCGCAGCGAATCCTTCGAGAACCTGAACGCCGACGACGCCACCTTCATCAAGGTCAAGAACACCATCGCACCGCGTCTGGGCGCCGTGTGGGACGTGTTCGGCAACCAGACCACCAAGGTCTTCGGCAACATCGGCCGTTACTACATCCCGGTGATGTCGAACACCAACGTGCGCCTGGCTGGCGCCGAGTCGGACTACAGCGACTACTACGCCTTCACCGGTACCTTCGGCACCGACAAGTTCCAGAAGCCGGGCCTGGGCGCCAAGCTGGGTGAGCGCAGCGTGGTGTCGAACGGCAAGGCCGGCGATCCGCGCTCGGTGGTCGATCCCAACATCAAGCCGATGTACCAGGACGAATACATCGCCGGCTTCGAGCAGGCGCTGGCGAACCGCTGGTCGGTGGGCGTGAAGGCGACCTACCGCAAGCTGCAGTCGGTGATGGACGACATGTGCAACGACGAAGGCGCCTACAACTGGGCCACCGGCAACGGCTTCAGCGCGGCTCGCGCCCAGATCCTGGCGGACGCCATCGGCCACTGCTTCCTGTACAACCCGGGCAAGGACCTGACCGCCAACGTCGACTTCGAAGACGGCAAGGGCCTGACCAAGGTCACCATCCCGGCATCGGCACTCGGCTTCCCGAAACCGCAGCGTACCTACAAGGCACTGGAGTTCACCTTCAACCGCGCATGGGACGGCCTGTGGAGCCTGCAGGGTTCCTACGTGCTGGCCTATAACAAGGGCAATACCGAGGGCTATGTGAAGTCGGACATCGGCCAGGACGACGCCGGCATTTCGCAGGACTGGGATTACCCGGGCCTGATGGAAGGCGCCTACGGCTACCTGCCGAACGACCGCCGTCACTCGCTGAAACTGTGGGGTTCCTACCAGGTGGCGCCGGAATGGCGTGTCGGCGCGAACGCCATCGTTCAGAGCGGCCGTCCGAAGAACTGCATCGGTTACTACAACGGCAACCTCGACACCACCTCGGTCCTGTACCAGTCGGCTTCGTTCTACTGCGGCCTCAAGCCGACGCCGCGCGGTTCGCAGGGCCGCCTGCCGTGGACCAAGGAACTGGGCGTGCAAGTCGCCTACATCCCGCAATGGATGAAGGGTCTGACCTTCCAGGTCGACGTGCTGAACGTGTTCAACAAGCGTGAAGTCACCTCGGTCGAAGAAGCCGGCGAAAGCGCCAAGGGCACCCCGAGCCCGACCTACCTGCAGCCGCTGTCGCTGCAGAATCCGCGCAGCTTCCGCTTCATGGCGCAATACGAGTTCTGATCCGGTGGATGGGGCCGGCCATGTGCCGGTCCCTGAAACGACAATGCCGCCTTCGGGCGGCATTTTTTATTGGCGTGTCAAAAAACTGTTGTGCGATGCCAACAGGGTTGGAACGCCGGCGATCCGGCCAATAACCCGCTTTTTCCGGCGCCGAGTTTCAGCCCGGTGCGCAAAATCTCATGCGATGCACCAATTTATTACTTTGGGTGCAAGTCGCAAGCGGCGAGGACACGCCGGCTAAACATCCGCCAAGTTCTGCGAAAAACAGGAAACTGAACAGAATTTAATATTGGCAAACGGATTTATGCGGCAAGCATATTGCGGCGCAGCATGTAAACACAGAGCTGATACGCACCATTGCAGTGCGCGCCTTCAGCAAACCCAAGCCGGGTTGCTGATACATAAACGAAATTGACACCCACGGAATGCATATGCTTTGATCACCAAACATTGCATTTGTATATCAAAAGTAGTGGGCATCCAATTTTGGCACGCGGTAAATACAGATGTCAATACACATTGGGTAAGTTGGTGATTTAAAAAGAGACGGTCTACGAACCGGTCTGAATCGAAAATAAGGGAATCACAATGTTGAAGAAATCAGTCTTGGTCCACGCGCTGGCGCTGGCATTTGGCGGTGTGGCGTTGACGGTTGGCGTGGCCAATCCGGCGATGGCGCAGTCGAACGCTGCCGGTACCGTGTTCGGTAAGGTGGCAGGCGGAAGTGGAGACACCGTCGTGCTGAAGAACCTCGGCACGAACGCGACCCGTACCGCCACCGTCGACGCAAGCGGCAACTTCCGCGCTACCAGCCTGCCGATCGGCACCTACAGCGCGACCTTGATGAAGGGCGGTTCGTCCATCGGCACGACCCAGATCGAAGTGATCGCCGGTCAGGGTGTCGAGGCAACGTTCGCTACCGCCGGCGTACAGACCGTGCAGGTGAGCGGCCGCCGTGCCCGCATCGACGTGTCGAGCTCGGTCAACGGCGCGACCTTCACCGCGCGTGAACTGGACAAGCTGCCGATCGGCCGCAACGTCGACGCCATCATCCAGCTGGCCCCGAATACCACCCGCAGCGACCCGAGCTATGGCGCCGGCGCCAGCTTCGGCGGTGGCGCGGCCACCGAGAATGCCTACTACATCAACGGCATGACCGTGACCAACCCGCTGACCGGCCTGGGCGCGATGGAACTGCCGTTCGGCGCGATCGCCCAGGCATCGGTCCTGACCGGCGGCTACGGCGTCGAATTCGGCCGTTCGATCGGCGGCGTGGTCAACATCACCACCAAATCCGGTACCAACACCTGGGAAGCCGGCGCCTATGCGTCGATCACCCCGTCGTCGACCCGCTCCAAGTACAAGGACCGCTACTACGCGAACACCGGAGCCTTCCCGGAAACCGACGGCAAGCTGTACGTGCGCCGTTCGCAGAACGAACTGGAGCAGAAGCAGCTGTCGGCCTACGTCGGCGGCCCGCTGATCAAGGACACCCTGTTCGGTTTCGTCGCACTGGAGCAGACCCGTAGCGATCAGGGTGCGGTCGCCGGCGTCGCCAGCGCGACCAACCTGGCTACCTCGGGCTGGCGCGATACCCAGACCAAAAACCGCCGCTACATGGGCAAGCTGGACTGGAACATCAACGACAACCACCGCCTGGAATTCACGTCCATCGGCGACCTGCCGGAATCGGATGCTTCCTTGCGCGGTTACGACTACGCGACCGGCGCCGTCGGTTCGACCGTCACCTCGTCGAACCACCAGCAATTCGGTCCGGACCAGTACAACGGCGGCAAGTTCAACAGCCTGCGCTACATCGGCAACATCACCGAAAACCTGACCGTCAATGCCCTGTACGGCAAGATGAAGTCGGAACACATCTACGAGCCGAACGGCTACGATCCGACCCTGGCGCAGGTGTCGGCAGCGACGGCCAACCGCTACCCTGGCTTCAACTACACCAGCGGCCAGAAGGTCACCGGCACAGTGCCGCTGAGCGGCTCGAGCGACGAAGTGCAGTCGAAGCGCCTGGACCTCGAGTACAAGCTGGGCGACCACACCATCCGCGGCGGTGTCGACAACAACAAGATCGTGACGCAGTCCGCCGGCGTCGGCTATGCCGGCGGCAGCCTGTGGCAATACCAGAAGACGAGCAACGTGACCACGCCGCTGGTCGTGTCGGGCGGCACTCTGCCGGCCGCGCTGAACACCTACGGCGGCATCGCTGCCCAGGGTTACTACGTCCGTAACATCGTCTACAAGACCTACTCGAACGCCTTTGCCGGCCAGGACGCCCAGTACCTGGAAGACCGCTGGCAGGTGACCAAGGACGTGCTGCTGACCGCCGGCCTGCGCCGCGAAGGCTTCTACAACGCCAACCAGGACGGCGCCAAGTACATCGAGATGAAGAACCAGTGGCTGCCGCGCGTGAACGTGGCGTGGGACGTGAACGGCGACAGCTCGTTCAAGGTCTACGGCAGCGCCGGCCGCTACACGGTGCCGATCCCGAGCTCGGTGGCACTGCGCGGCGCCAACGGTTCGACCTACACCTTCGAGTACTTCACCTACACCGGTACCGATGCGAACGGCCTGCCGACCGGCACCAACCGTATCCTGCAGCCGGTATCGAACAACAACGAGTTCGGCCAGGCCAAGGATCCGAAGACCGTTGCCGCGCAGGACATGAAGCCGGCCTACCAGGACGAGATCACGCTGGGCATGGACCGCCAGCTGACCCCGGACTTCGTCGTCGGCGCCAAGTTCACCTACCGCAAGCTGCGTTCGACCCTGGACGATACCTGCGATTCGCGTCCGTTCGATGCCTACGCCGAAGCGCACAACATCGACACCTCGCACTACGCGGGCTTCGGTTGCGCGACCTTCAACCCGGGTGAAGACAACAACTTCCTGGTCGACTATGCCGGCAACAAGAACTACACCCAAGTCCACCTGAGCAAGGCCGACCTGGGCTTCGAGAAGCCGACCCGTACCTACGCCGCGCTGGACTTCAGCTTCGAGCACCCGTACCGCAACGGCTGGTGGGCAAAAGTCACCTACACCCTGTCGCGCAACAAGGGCAATACCGAAGGCCAGACCCTGTCGGATACCTCGACCGCGCAGGCCGACGTGGCCGGCACCCAGACCTGGGATTACCCGGAGCAGATGATCGGCGCCGACGGCCTGCTGCCGAACGACCGCACGCACCAGATCAAGGCTTTCGGTTTCTACGACCTGACGCCTGAATTCACCGTCGGCGGTAACTTGCTGCTGGCATCCGGCCGTCCGCGTTCGTGCTTCGGTACCGACCCGCTGCACCGCGGTGGCGACTACAGCAGCGCTGCGCACTACTGCTTCGGCGATATCGCTGAAAACAACGTGCTCTCGCCGCGTGCCAACCTCGGCCGCCTGCCATGGGAAAAGACGGTCGACCTGAACCTGGTCTACAAGCCGAAGTTCCTGCAGGGCCTGGCGCTGCGCATGGACGTCTTCAACGTGTTCAACAGCCAGACCGTCAGCAAGGTCGACGAAAGCTACAACAGCGACAGCGCACGCGTTGCCACGTACGAAATGCCGATCTACTTCAGCGCACCGCGCTCGATGAAGTTCAGCGCCGAGTACAACTACCGCTTCAAGTAATTGAATCTGTAGATTGGGGTCAGAGCCCGGTTCTCACGGGTGGGCTCTGACCCCGACCGATTCCCAAGCCCACGGTTCGCCGTGGGCTTTTTTCATTTGTCGTGAATCAGTCGGCGGCCCAGACCGCGTTCAGCGTCGCCAGCGCCGCCAGCCCGGCGGTCTCGGTGCGCAGCACCCGCGGCCCCATCGACAAGGCAAGCGCGCCGGCAGCGATGGCGGCGTCTTCTTCGGCCGCGCTGAAGCCGCCCTCCGGTCCGATCAGCAAGGTCACCGGCTGCGGCTGCGTCGATCGCGCCCAGGCCGCCAGCGATTGCGTAGCGCGCGGCGACAGCAAGATGCGCGGGCCATCCGCCGGCTGCGCAATATAGCGATTGAAGTCTTGCAGCGGCATCAGCGCCGCCAGACGGTTGCGTCCGCTCTGCTCGGACGCCGCCACGACCACGCCTTCCCAGTGCGCCTGACGTTTTTCGGCGCGCTCGCCCGACAGTTTCACCACCGAGCGCGCCGCCGCCAGCGGCTGGATGGCCGTAACGCCCAGCTCGACCGCCTTCTCGACGATCCAGTCCATCTTGCTGCTGCCCTCGGGCAGGCCCTGGGCCAGGGTGACGGAATAGGGCAGTTCGACCTCGACCGGCTCGAGTGCGACCACCTCGGCGCTGGCCCGCCGTTTGCCGATCTCGACCAGCCGCGCGCGCACCTGGCCGCCTTCGCCGTTGAACAGGACCACCTCGTCGCCGGCCTGCTGGCGCACGACGTGCAGGTGGTGGGCGACAGGTTCCGGCAGATCGACGATGGCGCCGGCGGGTAGGGGCTGGGGGCAGTAGAAACGTGGCATGGACGGCAAGCTGTCTATTGTAAGAAGACGGCATTTTAAGGCTTCGCCGATGTCCTCTGGTAAAATACCCGGTTAAGGCCAGCAGTAATTGCAGCACAGCGCCACCGCTTTCCAATCCTCAGACTTACCACATCCATGAAACCTGTTCAAACCACCACCCTGATGGCCAACGCGATCCGTGCGCTGGCGATGGACGCCGTCCAGAAAGCCAATTCCGGCCACCCGGGCATGCCGATGGGCATGGCCGAGATCGCCGTTGCGCTGTGGGACGGCCACTATCGCCACAATCCGGCCAATCCGGGCTGGATGAACCGCGACCGCTTCCTGCTCTCGAACGGCCACGGTTCGATGCTGCATTATTCGCTGCTGCACCTGTCGGGCTACGACCTGACGATGGACGACCTGCGCGCCTTCCGCCAGATGCACTCGAAGACCCCGGGCCACCCGGAAGTGCACATCACGCCGGGCGTGGAAACCACCACCGGCCCGCTGGGCCAGGGCATCGCGAATTCGGTCGGCATGGCGCTGGCTGAATGGCTGCTGGGCAAGGAATTCAACCGTCCAGGCTTCGACATCGTCGACCACCACACCTACGCCTTCCTGGGCGACGGCTGCCTGATGGAAGGCATCTCGCACGAAGTGGCCTCGCTGGCTGGCACCCTGCGCCTGAACAAGCTGATCTGGCTGTACGACGACAACGGCATCTCGATCGACGGTAAGGTCGAAGGCTGGTTCACCGACAACACCCCGCAGCGCTTCGCGTCCTATGGCTGGAACGTGATCCCGGACGTCGACGGCCACAGCGTCGAAGCCGTCGATGCGGCCATCGCCAAAGCCAAGACCTCGGACCGTCCGACCCTGATCTGCTGCAAGACGATCATCGGCAAGGGCTCGCCGAACCTGCAGGGCGGCGACAAGGTGCACGGCGCCGCGCTGGGCGACAAGGAAGTCGCGGCAGTGCGCGAGCACCTGCTGTGGGATCCCGTTCCGTTCGACATCCCGGCCCCGATCTACGAAGCCTGGGACCAGAAGGCCAAGGGCGCGGCCGTGGAAGCCGAGTGGAACACCCTGTTCGACGGCTACCGCGCGCAATTCCCGGAACTGGCCGCCGAGTTCGAGCGCCGCATGAAGGGTGAACTGCCGGGCAAGTTCGAAGAGACCCTGGCCGCCGCCATCGCCGCGACCATCGAAAAGAAAGAAACCATCGCTACCCGCAAGGCCAGCCAGAACGCGATCCAGGCACTGGCCGGCGTGCTGCCGGAATTCCTGGGCGGCTCGGCCGACCTGACCGGCTCGAACCTGACCAACTGGAAGGAATCGATTGCCGTCCGTTCGGGCACCCCGGGCAACCACATCAACTACGGCGTGCGCGAATTCGGCATGGCCGCGATGATGAACGGTATCGCCCTGCACGGCGGCTACATCCCGTTCGGCGCGACCTTCCTGACCTTCTCGGACTACAGCCGCAACGCGCTGCGCATGGCCGCGCTGATGAAGATCCGTTCGCTTTTCGTGTTCACCCACGACTCGATCGGCCTGGGCGAAGACGGCCCGACCCACCAGTCGGTCGAACACGTGTCCTCGCTGCGCCTGATCCCGAACCTGGACAACTGGCGTCCGTGCGACACCACCGAATCGATGGTCGCCTGGGGCGAGTCCCTGAAGCGCACCGACGGTCCGGCGACCCTGATCTTCTCGCGCCAGAACCTGCCGTACATGGAGCGTGACGCGGCCACCGTCGCCAACATCGCCAAGGGCGGCTACGTGCTGCGCGACGCCGCCGACGCCAAGGTGGTCCTGATCGCCACCGGTTCGGAAGTCGAACTGGCGATGAAATCCGCCGATGCGCTGGCAGCCGAAGGTGTCCAGGCGCGCGTGGTCTCGATGCCGTCGACCGACGTGTTCGAGCGCCAGGACGCCGCCTACAAGGCAGCCGTGCTGGGCAAAGGCATCCCGCGCGTGGCCATCGAAGCCGGCGTCACCGACTTCTGGTACAAGTACGTGGGCCTGGAAGGCGCCGTCGTCGGCATCGACACCTTCGGCGAATCGGCTCCGGCGCCGGTGCTGTTCAAGCACTTCGGCTTCACGGTCGAGAATGTCGTCGCCAAGGCCAAGTCGGTCATTACCGCTTAAGTTGTGCATCATCCGATAAGAATTTTTTTCAATCAGGAGTAGACAATGACGATCAAGGTAGCAATCAACGGCTACGGCCGTATCGGCCGCAACGTGCTGCGCGCTTTCTATGAAGGCGGCAAGAAGCAGGACATCGACATCGTGGCGATCAACGACCTGGGCAACGCGAATTCGAACGCCCACCTGACCCGCCACGACACGGCCCACGGCCGCTTCCCGGGCACCGTCGAAGTGGACGGCGATTACATGATCGTCAACGGCGACCGCATCCGCGTGTTCGCACAGCGCAACCCGGCCGAAATCCCGTGGGGCGAGCTGGGCGTAGACGTGGTGCTGGAATGCACCGGCTTCTTCACCACCAAGGAAAAGGCATCGGCCCACCTGAAGGGCGGCGCCAAGAAGGTCATCATCTCGGCGCCGGGCGGCAAGGACGTCGACGCCACCATCGTCTACGGCGTCAACCAGGACGTGCTGAAAGCCACCGACACCGTCATTTCGAACGCTTCCTGCACCACCAACTGCCTGGCCCCGCTGGTCAAGCCGCTGAACGATGCCATCGGCCTGGAAACCGGCCTGATGACCACCGTGCACGCCTACACCAACGACCAGGTGCTGACCGACGTGATGCACGAAGACCTGCGCCGCGCCCGTTCGGCGACGCACTCGATGATCCCGACCAAGACCGGCGCCGCCGCCGCGGTCGGCCTGGTGCTGCCTGAGCTGAACGGCAAGCTGGACGGCTTCGCGATCCGCGTGCCGACCATCAACGTCTCGATCGTCGACCTGACCTTCATCGCCAAGCGCGATACCACCGTCGATGAAGTCAACCAGATCATGAAGGCCGCCGCCGAATCGGGCGCCCTGAACGGCATCCTGACCTACCAGACCGAGCCGCTGGTGTCGGTCGACTTCAACCACAACCCGGCATCGTCGAATTTCGATTCGACCCTGACCAAGGTCTCGGGCCGCTTGGTGAAGGTCTCGTCGTGGTACGACAACGAGTGGGGCTTCAGCAACCGCATGCTGGACACCACCGTGGCGCTGATGAACGCCAAGTAATCCGGCATCGCAGCAAAGAAAAACGCTCCCTCGGGAGCGTTTTTTTATGGGCGCGGATCAGCTCATTTCTTCGGCCAGGGCGTCAGGATCTCGAAACCATCCCTGGTCACGGCGATCATGTGCTCCCATTGCGCCGACAGCGATTTGTCGGCGGTGACCACGGTCCAGCCGTCGTCGAGCTGCTCGACGTCGGGCTCGCCCATGTTCAGCATCGGCTCGACGGTGAAGGTCATGCCTTCCTTCAGCAGCAGGCCAGTGTTGGGGCGGCCGTAGTGCAGCACCTGCGGGTCTTCGTGGTAGACGCGGCCGATGCCGTGGCCGCAGTACTCGCGCACCACCGAATAGCCCGACTTTTCGGCCAGGGTCTGGATCGCGTTGCCGACGTCGCCCAGGCGCGCGCCCGGCCTGACCACGCGGATGCCGGCCATCATGGCGTCGAAGGTGACCTCGACCAGGCGCTTGGCCTCGGGCGAGGGCGTACCGGCGAAGTACATGCGGCTGGTGTCGCCGTGCCAGCCGTCCTTGATCACGGTGACGTCGATGTTGATGATGTCGCCGTCCTTCAGGACTTCCTGCTCGCTCGGGATGCCGTGGCAGACCACGCCGTTGACCGAGGTGCACAGGGTCTTCGGAAAGCCGTGGTAGCCGACGTTGGCCGGCGTCGCCTTCTGCACCTTGCGGATGTATTCGTTGCAGCGCCTGTCGAGCTCCTCGGTGGAGACGCCGGGCTGCACGTGTTCGGAAATCATCTCCAGCACCTCGGCGGCCAGGCGGCCGGCGACGCGCATCTTGGCGATGTCCTTGTCGTTCTTGAGTTTGATGACCATGTATAGAGTAGTGTGAGGGCCGAACCTGCGCCGGCTTCCCTCTATGATAACCGCGAATAAAAAAACGCCGGGCGAACCCGGCGTTTTGAGCATCCCCGAAGGGAATCGATCAGAGCTTCACGCGGATACCTGCGTACCAGCGGCGGCCGATCGGATCGTAGGTGCCGGCGGCGGTTTCGGTACCGGTGCTGTCACCCGGCAGGCCGCTGATGATCGGGGCCGGCTTGGTGTTGAACGCGTTGTTCAGACCGAAGTACAGCTCGGTCGACTTCACCACTGCATACGACGCCTGCAGGTCGGTGTAGGTACGCGAACCGACTTTCAGCGAGCCCGGGCTCAGGTCGAAACCGGCCAGGAACTGGTCGTCCAGTGCCGAGCGGCCGATGTAGGTCATGGTCGCGCTGACGCTCAGCTGGTTCCACTTGTAGCCGATGTCGAACAGTGCCTTGTTCTTCGGCGCGCCGATTTCACCCGCGAACGGATCGCGGTCCGCACCCGGCAGCGGGACCACATAGCCCTGCTTGACGTAGGTGTAGGCCAGCTTGGTCGACAGGCGGCCCGGGCCGACGCGGTCGTTCCAGGCCGCGGTCAGGTCGACGCCTTCGGTCGTGAAGCCGCCGGTGTTCGACACGGCGGTGTCGACCAGGTCCAGCGAACCGGCGCTGTTCGAGCCGACGGCTGCCGGACGGCGGGTGATGAACGAGCACATGGCCGGGTTCGTGCCGCTGTAGCAGGCTTCCAGCGCGTACTGGCGCGGGGTGCCCAGGATCGCGTCGGCGATCTTGATGTTGAAGTAGTCAGCCGTGAAGGTGAAGCGCTTCAGCGGTGCGATCGAACGCGGGGTCCAGACCAGGCCGACGGTGGTCGAACGGCCTTTTTCGGCTTGCAGGTTCGGGTTGCCGCGGTTGTAGCCGCTGACGCCCTGCAGGTCGGACTGGGTCAGGGTGAACTTGCCGTTGGCGGCAATGTTCGCGTTCACGCCCGGTGCAGCGCGGCACAGTGCCGAGTACACGGTGGTCGAGGTCGCGGTCACGCCCAGGCAGGGGTCGTTCAGGCCGGACGGGAAGTCCTGGCTCGGCGCCTGGTACAGTTCGTTGATGTTCGGCGCACGGGTCGACAGCGAACGGGTGCCGCGGAACTTCAGGTCATCGATCAGCGACCATTCGAAGCCGGCGTTCCAGCTGTTGGTGCTGCCCACCGACGAGTAGTCGCCGTGACGGAAGGCGCCCAGGAAGCTCAGCGACTTCGCGAACGGCACGTCCTTCAGGATCGGCACGCGGGTTTCCAGGAACACTTCCTTGACGCTGAACTCACCCGCGGTCGGCGGGGTCGCGTTGCCGGCGTTCAGGCCAGCCTGGGTCAGGGCGTCCGGCACGGCGCTCGAGAATTCCTTGCGCCATTCGAAGCCTGCGGCGACGCCCAGCGGGCCGGCCGGCAGATCCCAGATTTCGCTGTTGATCTGACCGCCCACCAGTTTCTGGGTGGTGCGGGTCAGCAGCGAGCCCGGTGCGGTCACGTATTTCAGGGCTTCCGGCGAGATCGCGTTGAAGCCGAACACGTTGATCGGTACGCAACCCTGTGCGCGCGCATCGGCGCTGGCGCACTGCGGCACGCCGTTCGCGCCCGGCACGGCCTGCAGGGCCTGTGCGAAGTTCAGGACGTTGACCTGACCGGTCGACTGCTGGGCTTCCTTGGTCTGGCCGTAGCCGCCGTACACTTCGTAGTTCCAGTCTTTCCAGGCGTTGAATTCGCCCTTGATGCCGGTCACGAAGCGGAAGGTGTCGCGGTCGGCGGTGCTGCCGCGGCCGCCCACTTCAGCCATACGACGGGTGAAGTAGTAGTCGGGGATGCCGTCGCCGTCGTTGTCGCTGATGCGGTCGTACAGGTATTGCGGCACCAGCGGGTTCTTGACCAGCACGCCATTGACCAGGGCGCCGGCCGGCACCTGGCCGCCGCTTGCCGGGAAGATGTCTTCCGAACCCAGCGGATACGGCTCGATGGTGGTCGAGACGTGGCTGGATGCGTAGGTGCCTTCCATGAAGGCGCGGGTCTTCTCGTTGATCTTCAGTTCGCCGTTGGCGGCGAACAGGTAGCGCTCGACCGGCACGGCGATCGAACGGTACGCGGAACGGTTGAAGCCGGTTGCCGGGGTGGTGGCGTTACCGTTGGTGTTGAACGGGATGATGTTGCCGTTCTTGTCGTAGGTAAAGTTACCGGTGTCGGTATAGAAACGGCCCTGCGGAGCGAAGCTCGAGTAGAACGGCTTGTCGGCGATGAAGGCGTCCGACGCCAGGCCGGTGCGGATCATGCGCGAGTTCTGGTCGACTGCCGAGATGTCGCGGTCACGCGACCATACCTGGCCCTGGCGCGAGTAGCCCAGGTGGCCCATCAGGAAGCCGTCGTCGTTGCTGGTGCCGAAGGTCGCCGAGAATTTGCGCTTCTGGTCGTCCTGCTTGTAGCTCTGGCCAGCCTGGGCGTCGAGCATCAGGCCGTTGAAGTTGCGCTTGGTGATGATGTTGACCACACCGGCCACGGCGTCGGAGCCGTAGGCTGCCGATGCACCGCCGGTCAGGAGTTCGACGCGCTCGATGAAGTCGGTCGGGATGGAGTTCAGGTCGACTGCGGATTCGCCCGGGATACCCGAGACGAAGCGGCGGCCGTTGACCAGCACCAGGGTACGCGAGGTGCCCAGGTTACGCAGGTCGACGGTGGCCACACCCACGCTGGCGGTCTGGAATGCCGAGTTGGTGCGGCTGATCGCCGGCGAGCCCATGGTCGGGTTTTCCAGCAGCACCTGCTGCAGGTTGGTTGCGCCGGACGCGGCGATGTCGGCAGCCGACAGCACCTGCAGCGGCGACGGCGACTCGGCATTCGGCGAAGCGATGCGCGAACCGGTCACTTCGACGCGCTGCATGGCGGTCGACGGCTGGGTCTGGGTAGCCGCAGCGGCTTGCTGCTGAGCAGCACCGCTTTGGTTCTGACCGTTCTGCGTCTGCATTTCCTGCGCGTAAGCAGTGCTGACGCCGAAAGCAACGCCACCCAGGCAGATCAGGCGGATCGACCGGGATAAGACTTTTTCCATCATGTTTGCAAAACTCCTAGGGTTAGGGCACAGCGAGCTGATCAAGCCCATTGTGAAAATGCCGTCGCTGTTGCGACTTATTTGAAACAATGCAGAAAGTACATACATTCCAAAACAGCAATAAAATCATTTGGAATGGCAGGCTGTCAATCGTTTCCGTAGCATAAATACTTTTGTTGCTATTTTGCGTAAATACAAACGTTCTCTTGTGGAGATTGCCCAGACTGTGAAGTCGGCTGATTCTCATCAAAACTTGCACGCGAAAAGTGTTTCTTAACAGCCGAAAACCAGCCTGTGCAGTGTGTCATCGGGCTAACGGTTTGCAAAGCTGGCACCGGAGAAATGGAGCCGTAGAACGCAATTTATTAGCGAATCGTCACTTTTGCGCAACGTTCATCATCTGGAATGACGCGGTCATGCAGGGCGCATGACCGGTGGGAGAAGGAGAAGTATCAGCCGAAGCAGGCGTGCCAGAGCTGGATCACGGTATCGGCGTGAGAAGCCACCAGCGCCGGATCGACGCGGGCGTTGTCCTGGCCCTGCAGGCGCACCTGGTGCTGCAGCTTGCGCATCAGGCGATAGGCGTCGGCTGCGCCTTTCGCCAGCGCCGGATCGATCAGGCCGAGCTCCCCGCACATGCGCAGCAGGGCGATGTTGCCCTTGTTGGCCGTGAGCTGGGGGTGCTGGTAGGCGTGGCGCAGTACCAGGTACTGGACGATGAATTCGATATCGATCATGCCGCCATCGTTGTGCTTCAGGTCGAAACGCTCGCTCAGGCTAGGGTGGGCGTCGTGCATGCGCTTGCGCATTTTCACCACTTCCTCGCGTAGTTCAGGCTCGCGCCCGCTGCGGTCCTGGCGCAGCACTTCCTCGCGGATCGCTTCGAAGCGCGCGCCGATGGCGGCGTCGCCGGCGCAGAAGCGGGCCCGGGTCAGGGCCTGGTGTTCCCAGATCCAGGCCGAGCTGCGCTGGTAACGCTCGAAGGCGCCGACCGAGGACACCAGCATGCCGCTGGCGCCGTCCGGACGCAGGGCGGTGTCGATGTCGAACAGGATCCCGGCCGGCGTGTGGGTCGTCATCCAGGTGATGAAGCGCTGGGCCAGTTTGGCGTAGTTGCCTGGCGCATCCTGATCGTCGTCGTCGAACAGGAAGATCACGTCGAGATCGGACACGTAGCCCAGTTCCTTGCCGCCCAGCTTGCCGTAGGCGATCACGGCAAAGCGCGGCGTCTCGCGGTGGCGCTTGGGGATGGTGAGCCAGGCGCGCTGCACGACTTCCAGCACGATCAGGTCGGCCAGCGCCGACAGGTGGTCGGCCAGGCGCTCGACCGAGAGCTCGCCGGCGAGGTCCAGCGCCAGCAGGCGGAACAGCTGGGCGTGGTGGGCTTCGCGCAGGATGTCGAGCTGGCGTTCGGTATCGCCCGCCGCGGCGTCGAGGTGGCCGGCGAGCGTGGCCGCGAGGGCGGGCAGGTCTTCGGTGGCGGCATTGCCGCGGTCGTCCAGCAGTTCGTCGAGCAGGATCGGGTGCTGGGTGAGGAAGGTTGCGGCCCAGCCGCTGGCGTTGATCATGCGGATCACGCGCTCCAGCGTGTGCGGGTACTCGGTCAGCAGCGACAGGTAGGCCGAGCGGCGCGCGATCGCCTCGAAGAAGTCGAGCAGGCGTCCCAAGGTGGCGGCATGGCTGCCCAGGCCCGCTTCACGCACGACGGTGGCGATCTGCGCCAGGGCCGTGTTGATCAGCGCCGCCAGCTTGTTGCGGCTGGCTTCCGGCAGGGTCTGCAGGCGCGGCGCCTGCCAGGTGGCGACCAGGCGCGTTGCCGCTTCCTGCGGCTTGTCGAAGCCGAGTCCGGCGAGCTGCTGGGCGATCGCGCCGCTGTTTTCGGGGTCGCTCATCGAGCTTGCCGCGTCCACGTGTTCGCCCTTGTCGGCGGCTTTGTCCGCGAAGATGGCGTCGAACTGGGCGGCGACGAACACGCGCTGCTCGTCCAGGCGCGCCAGCAGCGTGGCCTCGTCCGGCAGGCCCATCATCTGCGCCACCGTCAGCCGGTCTTCGTTTGATGCGGGCAGGGTGTGGGTCTGCGCGTCTTCGAGGTATTGCAGGCGGTGTTCCAGGTTGCGCAGGAAGGTGTAGGCCGCCAGCAGGCGCTCGACGGTGTCGCTTGAGAGCAGTTCGCGCTCGGCCAGCAGGCGCAGCGTCTTGCGGGTCGAGCGTTCGCGCAGCGCCGGGTCGCGCCCGCCGCGGATCAGCTGGAAGACCTGGGCCAGGAACTCGATTTCGCGGATGCCGCCGCGCCCCAGCTTGACGTTGTGGCTGCGTTCCGGATGCAGGCGCTCCTGGCGGTTGACCTCGGCGCGGATCTGGGCGTGCATGGTGCGGATCGCGTCGATCACGCCGAAGTCGAGGTAGCGCCGGAACACGAAGGGCCGCACGATCGCATCCAGCGCCGCGATGTCTTCGGCGTCGCCGGTGACGGCGCGGGCCTTGACCCAGGCATAGCGCTCCCACTCGCGGCCCTGCACGATCAGGTAGTCCTCGACCATGTTCAGGCTGGCCGCCAGCGGGCCGGACTTGCCGTTCGGGCGCAGCGCCATGTCGACCCGAAAGGTGAAGCCGTCTTCGGTGATTTCCGAGATCGCGGCAATCAGTTTTTTACCGAGGCGGATGAAGAATTCGTGGTTCGACAGCGGGCGCTGGCCGGGCCCGGCCTGGGTGTCGCCGTCTTCCGGGTAGACGAAGATCAGGTCGATGTCGGACGAGACGTTGAGCTCGCCGCCGCCGTGCTTGCCCATCGCCAGCACCATCATCTGCTGCGGGCGGCCGGAGTCCTGGCCGATGGGTACGCCGTGGACGGCCGTCATCTCGGCCATCAGCTCGGCCATGTGGGATTGCACGGCGAAGTCGGCAAAGCGGCTCATCGCCGTGACGACTTCGTCGAGGTCGGCGCGGCCGTCGAGATCGCGCTCGATGATGGCGCAGATCAAAAGATTGCGAAGTCGGCGCATGGCCCGGCCCAGGGGCAGGCGGTTCCCATTCGGGAGCGAAGCGGCTTCGGCTTCCAGTGCCGCGCCGAAATCGAGGGAGGACAGCGATAATTCGGCCATGGCGGCAAGGCGTCCGGCACGCGCCGGATCGGCGCCGAGCCAGCGTTGGAGAAAGCGGGACGCGCTTGCAGCAGAATTCATAGGGCGGTTCCAGACGAGTTTTGTACGTTCCGGGAGGCGTGCTATGCGGTAAAATTGCCCGCCATGCTGCCCTGGGTCAGCGTGATGGTAAGGTAGACGCCGCACGCCTTGCAAGCGCTTCACTGATTAACAGCTTATTTATAAATGAACCACCCGGAACAGCAGGCCGAACGAGGGGACGAAGACCGGCACGCGGCATCGCCGCAGGTCGCGGACGCGCCTGCGCCGGCCGCGTCCGCGCACGCGCACCTGCCGCTGTCCGAGCGCTGGCACCGCCTGCAGGCAGCCTACCGCTATGCCAACCTGGCTTCCCATCACGTGCTCGGCTTCACGGTCAAGGCCGTGCTGCTCGCCTATTTCACCTTCATGGTGCTGTTCCTGGCGCTGCGCTGGGCAATCCTGCCGAACATCGACCTGTACAAGCCGGACATCGAACGCGCCGCCAGCCGCGCGCTCGGCAACCAGGTCACGATCGCCCGCGTCTACGCGTCCTGGCAGGGGCTGCACCCCAATCTCTATCTCGGCGACGTGCGCCTGCGCGATCGCCAGGGTCATCAGCTTCTTCTGCTGCCCTCGGTGTCGGCCACGCTGTCCTGGTGGTCGGTGCTGGCCGCCGAGCCGCGCTTCGACAGCCTCGAGATCAAGCGCCCCGAACTCGACGTGCGGCGGACCAGGGACGGCGTGTTCTGGGTGGCCGGGGTGCGCATCGACCCGAACCGCAAGGAAGAGCCCAGCGGCGGCGGCGCCGACTGGCTGCTGCGCCAGCGCGAGATCGTGATCCGCGACGGGCGCCTGTCCTGGACCGACGAGCTGCGCGCGGCGCCGGTGCTGGACCTCTCCGACGTCACCATGGTGCTGCAGAACCGCTGGACCACGCACCGTTTCGCCCTGCATGCGACGCCGCCGCGCGGCCTCGCCGATCCGCTCGACGTGCGGGCGCGTTTCAGCCATCCGGCCTTCGGCGCCCGCGCCTCCGATCCGGGCCGCTGGAAGGGCGAAGTGTATGCGGACCTGCGCAACACTGACCTGGCCAGCTGGAAGCAGTACATCGCCTATCCCTTCAATGTCGAGGCCGGCCGCGGTTCCGTGCGCGCCTGGCTCGGCTTCGACCAGGCGCGCCTGGCCAGCTTCACCGCCGACCTCGGCCTGGCCGGCGTCAGCGCGCGCCTGGCCGCCGACGCGCCGCCGCTGGCGCTGGCGCGCGTCTCGGGCCGCCTGTCGGCGCGCGAGGAAATCAGGCCGGGCGACCAGGACGGCAAGCCGACCTTCGGTGCGCTCGGCCACAGCATCGCGCTGGAGGATTTTTCGGTCGTGACCCGCGACGGCGTGGTGCTGCCGCCCGCCACGCTGAGCGAGACCTGGCGTCCGGCAGCGCGCGGCAAGCCCGAGCGCTTCGAGGTCCATGCCGACAAGCTCGACCTCGGCGCGCTGGCCACGCTCGCGGCCCAGATGCCGCTGGCGCCGCATCAGCGCGAACTGCTGGCCGCGCTGGCGCCGCGCGGCCGCCTGTTCGACGCCGACGTCGAGTGGGAAGGGCATTTCCCGAAGCTGGCCGCCTGGCGCGTGCGCGGCCAGGTCGAAGGATTCGGCATCGACCCGCTGGAAGCCCAGGCGGCGCGGCCGGCGCTGCCGGGCGTGCGCAACCTGAGCGGCAACGTCGACGCCAGCGACCGCGGCGGCAGCCTGAACATCGCCTCGGAACACCTGGCGCTGGCGCTGCCGGCCTGGTTCGCCGACCCCGACCTGGCGTTCGACCAGCTGGGCCTGCGCGCGCGCTGGTCCTATCCGCAGGACGAGCAGCTGCTGGTCGAGGTCGACGGTTTCGATTTCAGCCAGGGCAAATTGAAGGGCATGCTGTCGGGCCGCCACCTGCTGCCGCTGAGCCCCGACAAGGATGGCCATCGCAGCGCGGGCAACGCCGATTTCACCGGCACCGTGGACGGCTTCGACATCGGCACCATCGGCCGCTGGCTGCCGCTGGCGACCCATGAAGGCCTGCGCGACTGGCTGACCGGCGCCCTGCAGGGCGGCACCCTGCACGACGCGCGCCTGCGCCTGCGCGGCGAACTCGCGCATTTCCCCTTCCACGGCGATACCGCGGCGGAGCGGGCGCGCGGCGAATTCCGCGTCAGCGGCCGCATCGAGAACGGCAAGCTCGAATACGCGCCGGCGCACCGGGTTCCGGAAACCAAGGCGCCGCTGTGGCCGCTGCTGGAAAACGTCAACGGTTCCATCCTGTTCGACCGCGCGCGCATGGAGATCCACGCCGACAGCGCGCGCACGCTCGGCCTCGGCCTGAACAATGTGACCGCCGTGATCCCGCAGCTGGGCGCGCACGAATCGATGCTCGACATCGACGGCGCCGCCGCCGGCCAGCTGCAGGACTTCCTGCGCTACGTGGCGACCAGCCCGGTGCTGGAATGGATCGGCCACTTCACGGAAGACACCAAGGCCAGCGGCAGCGCGCGCCTCGGGCTCAAGCTGCACCTGCCGCTGGCGAACCTGCACGAAACCAAGGTGCAGGGCGCCCTGCAACTGCAGAGCAACGACATCACCCTGTTCCCGGAACTGCCGCCGATCCAGGCCGCACTGGGCAAGGTCGAATTCAGCGAACACGGCGTGAACCTGAACGGCATCGGCGCCAGCTTCCTGGGCGGCCCGCTGCAGCTGTCGGGCGGCACCCAGCGCGACGGCGCCATCGTGATCCGCATGGCCGGCACCGCCACCGCCGAGGGCATGCGCGCGACAAGCTCGCTGCCTGCCCTGCAGCGCCTGGCCGGCAAGCTGTCGGGCGGGGCGCGCTTCGGCGGCTCGGTGACGGTCAAGGACCACCAGTCCCAGATCGTGCTCGACTCGACCCTGGCCGGCCTCGGCGTCGAGCTGCCGGCGCCGCTCAACAAGGCCGCCGCCGACGTGCTGCCGCTGCACTTCGTCCTGAGCGGCCAGCCGACCGGCGACAACGGCGTGGCCCACGACGAGATCCGTATCGGCCTGGGCAGCACGATGGCGGCACACTATGTGCGCGAGCGCCAGCCGCACGGTCCGTGGATCGTCAAGCGCGGCGGCATCGGCGTGAACCTGCCGGCGCCGGAGCCGGACAGCGGCATGATGATCAACGTGAACATGAAGTCGGTGAACGTCGACCATTGGCTGGCGGCAGCGTCCAGCATCGCCGGCCCGTCCGAAGCGACACCTCAGGCTGCGCCGGCCGATGCCGGGCAGGGCGGCGGCATGGCGCAGTACGTGCTGCCGGACCTGATCGGCGCGCGCGCCGGCGAGCTGACGATCGGCGAGCGCTCGCTGCACGAGGTGGTGCTGGGCGTGTCGCACCAGCCGGGCGTGTGGCAGGCCAGCGTCGACTCGCGCCAGGTGACCGGTTATGTGACCTGGAACGAAGCCCAGAACGGCCAGGGCATGGGCAAGGTCACGGCGCGCCTGGCCTCGCTGGACATCCCGGAATCCTCGGCCAACGAGGTCAAGGACCTGCTGGAGTCGGGCAAGAACCCGGGCGCCGGCATCCCGGGCCTGGACATCGTGGCCGAGCGCTTCGAATTGTTCGACAAGCAGTTCGGGCGCCTGGAACTGGTCGCCAGCAATGCCCAGGCGCTGGCCGGCCGCGAATGGCGCATCGAGCGCCTCGCGATCACCAACCCGGACGGCCAGCTGAAGGCCAACGGCCGCTGGCTGACCCGCGACGGCAAGAGCAATACCGCGCTCAACTTCAACCTCGACATCAGCGACGCCGGCCGCCTGCTGGACCGCCTCGGCTTCCCCGGCACCCTGCGCCGCGGCAAGGGGTCGCTGTCGGGCGACGTCTCCTGGTCCGGCCTGCCGTACTCGCTCGACATCCCGAGCCTGTCCGGCCAGGTGCAGATGAACGTCGAAGACGGCCAGTTCCTCAAGAAGGACCCGGGCGCGGCCAAGCTGCTGGGCGTGCTGAGCCTGCAGATGCTGCCGCGCATGCTGAAACTCGACTTCCACGACGTGTTCTCGGAGGGCCTGGCCTTCGACGGCATCACCGCCAACGCCATGATCTCGCGCGGGGTGGTGCACACCGATAATCTTAAAATGCACGGGGTGGCGGCCACGGTGCTGATGGATGGCACCGCCGACATCGCCAACGAATCGACCAACCTGCACGTGGTGGTGATTCCGGAATTTAACCTGGGCACCGGACCGCTGGTGTATGCGCTGGCGGTCAACCCCGTCATCGGCCTCGGCAGCTACCTGGCCCAGCTGTTCCTGCGGGCGCCGGTGATGAAGGCGCTGACCTACCACATGCAGGTGACCGGGCCGTGGAAGTCGCCGAACGTGATCAAGCTGGACAGCCAGGCGGCCAATGCCGCGGCTGCCGGCGCGGCGGCGAATGCAACTACCCCGCAACCGGCAAAGAAGAAAGGGCAATGATGAGCAAGACGACAGTCGCAGCAGTGCAGATGGTGTCCTCGCCGAACGTGGACGACAACCTGGAAACCGCGCGCCGCCTGCTGGCGCAAGCGGCCCATGAAGGCGCGACGCTGGTCACGCTGCCGGAATACTGGCCGATCATGGGCATGTCGGACACCGACAAGGTCGCGCACGCCGAGCAGCCGGGCCGGGGCATCATCCAGGACTTCATGGCGGCGCAGGCCCGCGAGCACGGCGTCTGGCTGATCGGCGGCACCATGCCGCTGGCTTCAAGCGATGCCGGCCGCGTGCTGAACACCACCCTGGTCTACGACCCGGACGGCCAGCCGGTCAGCCGCTACGACAAGATCCACCTGTTCGGCTTCACCAAAGGCGAGGAATCCTACGACGAGGCGCGCACCATCGTGCCGGGCGCCGCGGTCGGCAGCTTCGAGGCGCCGTTCGGCCGGGTCGGGCTGTCGGTCTGCTACGACCTGCGCTTCCCGGAACTCTACCGGGCGATGGGCGAATGCGCGCTGATCGTGGTGCCGGCCGCCTTCACCCACACCACCGGCATGGCGCACTGGGAAGTGCTGCTGCGCGCCCGTGCGATCGAGAACCAGTGCTACGTGCTGGCCTCGGCCCAGGGCGGCACCCACAAGAACGGCCGCCGCACCTTCGGCCACAGCATGCTGATCGATCCCTGGGGCCAGGTCGTCGGCCAGGTGGCCGAGGGCGAGGGCGTGGTGGCCGGCGAGATCGATACGGATTTCCTGGCGCAGGTGCGGCAGAGCTTGCCTGCGCTGAAGCACCGCAAGCTGTAAGGCCGCGAACATCCGCCCGATATGGCAAAATGCCTTATCCCTATCAGAAAGACCTGAACATGAAGCCATTCGAACCGAATCTTTCCTCCCTCGCGGTCGCGCGCGACGTGCTGCTGACCCCGTTCGGGCTCGACGAAGGCAAGCTCATCACGACGCTTGGAACGATGTTCACGCACAAGGTCGACTACGCCGACCTGTATTTCCAGTTCACCAAGAGCGAAGGCTGGAGCCTGGAAGAAGGCATCGTCAAGAGCGGCAGCTTCTCGATCGACCAGGGCGTCGGCGTGCGCGCCGTGTCCGGCGACAAGACCGCCTTCGCCTATTCCGATGACATCTCGCAGGCGGCCCTGCTGGACGCCGCCGCCGCCACCCGCACCATCGCCCGCGCGGGCACCGGCCGCGTCAAGGTCGCGCCCGGCGTGCGCGAGAGCGGCGGCCGTTCGCTCTACCTGCCGCACGATCCGCTCAGCTCGCTGGATGCGACCGCCAAGGTGCAGTTGCTGGAGCGCGTGGAAAAGATGGCGCGCGCCAAGGACCCGCGCGTGGTGCAGGTGATGGCCAGCCTGGCCGGCGAATACGACGTGGTGCTGGTGGTGCGCAGCGACGGCGTGCTGGCGGCCGACATCCGGCCGCTGGTGCGGGTCTCGGTGACCGTGATCGCCGAGCAGAACGGCCGCCGCGAAGTCGGTTCTTCGGGCGGCGGCGGGCGTTACGACTATGGGTATTTCAGCGACGAACTGCTCGACCAGTACGCCACCGAAGCCGTGAAATCGGCCCTGGTCAACCTGGAAGCGCGTCCGGCGCCGGCCGGCCCGATGACCATCGTGCTCGGACCGGGCTGGCCCGGCGTGCTGCTGCACGAGGCGGTCGGCCACGGCCTGGAAGGCGACTTCAACCGCAAGGGCTCGTCGGCCTACGCCGGCATGATCGGCGAACGCGTCGCCGCCAAGGGCGTGACCGTGGTCGACGACGGCACCCTGCAGGACCGCCGCGGTTCGCTCAACATGGACGACGAAGGCAACCCGACCCAGTGCACCACGCTGATCGAGGACGGCATCCTGAAGGGCTATATCCAGGACACGATGAACGCGCGCCTGATGAAGATGCCGATCACCGGCAACGCGCGCCGCGAATCCTTCGCCCACCTGCCGATGCCGCGCATGACCAACACCTACATGCTGGCCGGCGACAAGGACCCGCGCGAGATCCTGGAGTCCGTGAAGAACGGCATCTACGCGGTCAACTTCGGCGGCGGCCAGGTCGACATCACCAACGGCAAGTTCGTGTTCTCGGCCAGCGAAGCCTACATGATCGAGGACGGCAAGGTGACCTATCCGGTGAAGGGCGCGACCCTGATCGGCAACGGCCCGGACGTGATGAACCGCATCTCCATGATCGGCAACGACATGCGCCTGGATTCCGGCGTGGGCGTGTGCGGCAAGGAAGGCCAGAGCGTGCCGGTGGGCGTGGGCCAGCCGACTTTGCGTATCGATGGCGTGACGGTGGGCGGTACCGCCTGACCGGCCTTGCATCGTTCAATGTAAAAATGCCCGTGTTGTCGCGGGCATTTTTTTCGCCTTGTTCGTCTTACTTGCCGGCGGCGTCGGCCTGCGGGAGGTGCTGGACCACCTTGCCGGTTTCGTCGTAGAAGTCGAGCGAGGCCTTGCCCTCGGGGGTGACGAGCATCATGATGCGCGGCTTGCCGTCGGCGGCGGCAAGCACAACGGTCGAGGATTTGCCGCGTGACTTGCCGATGAACATGCGCGGCGTCTGGGCGCCGCCGGCTTCCTTCCACTTCTTCAACAGGGCATCTTTTTCCGGTCCCGGCGCCGCCTTTTCGTAGGCTTCGCGCAAGGGCGAATACTCACTGGCCAGGCCGCGGTCGTAGAGCTTTAGTCCGGATTCCATGGTGCCGCCACTTTCGTAATGGCCCAGCGACAGCTGCTGGTCGCCGCCAAAGCGGTCCATCGACAAATGCATGCCGGCGTCCGGCTTGCCTTTGTCGTCGAGTTTACCCTCGAAGATGAAACCGCCGTTCTCGTCGCCGAGGCCATTGTAGAAGATCATGCCCGGCACCTTGCCGCGGCCGCTGGTAATCTCTTTGCCATTAAGAATCGGCGCCGGCAGGCGTTCACGGTTGGCAATCACCATGTCAGGCTTGCCGCTCGGTCCGACGATGTTGATACGTTCGACGTCGATTTCACTGAAGCGGACGCGCCCATCCGTGCCCGTTGCACCCGTCAGCAGCAGGATGGCGAAGGCGCCGGCGGCAAGGCCCAGGCCGCTCTTGAGCAGGCGGTTCTGGCGTTTAAGTTGTTCGATCAGTGCTTCGTTCTGGTTCATGGGGGCCTAGTATCGTTGTGGAAAGATTGCTTCTCAACTATACAGAGGCCCCATGCATGAAAGATCACACTTTGTTGCAAATACAAACATGCCGGCGCGGATAATCACTGTCCGCGCCGGCAGTCGGGTCACTAGAAAGTATAACGCGCCCCCAGGCTGAACAGCCGCCCGCGCGCCCCTTCATAGTCGAGCGGGTTGTACGAGGTGGCGCCGTAGGTCGTCGGATCGAGCGGCGCAATCTTGTCGAACAGGTTCTGGATCGAGCCGAATATTTCCCACTTCTCGGCCGGCTTCCAGCGTGCGGTCAGGTCCCAGGTGATGAAGGAGGGCAGTTCGCAGCTGCTGTTCGGCGTGTTGCCGCCGTTGTCGAAGGTGATCGCGCAGGCATCGCCGCGGAACAGCGTATTGTCGATCTTGCCGCGGAAATTGGCATTCAGCGAAGCCCGCAAGTCGTTGCGCTCCCAGCCGAACCGGAAATTGGCGCGGTTGTCGGGCGTGCCGGTGCAGTTCGTCACGTCGCAATTGCCGTGGGTGCCGGCGAACTCGCGCGAGGTGCCGTCCGGTTCGGTACGCAGCCATTCGAAGAAGTGGGTGTACTTGACGTCGAAGGTCGCCTTTCCGTAGTTGTTCGGCAGGTTGTGCGAGTAGCGCGCATCGATGTCGACGCCGCGCACCTTGGTCTGGTTCGAGTTGATGTAGCGGGTCAGCACAGCGTTGATCGGACCCGGGTCGCCGGGGATGCCGCTGAGGTTGGTCGGGTCGCGCGACACCGAACCGGCGGCGATGGCGGCATCGATCTGTTCCTGGTTGATCTCGTTCTTGCGCTTGATCTTCCAGTAGTCGACCGAGATGCTGGTGCGCGGCAGCGGGTCCCAGATCACGCCCAGGCTGTAGTTGCGCGAACGCTCCGGCGACAGGGCCGGGTTGGGCGAGGTGATCACGGCAACCGCGGCCGTGTTGCAGGCGCTGGCAATGCCCAGGGCACAGCGCACCGGATCCGCCGCGGTCGCAAACGCAGCCAGGCCGCCGCGTCCGTTCTCGGCAAAGCTCGGCGCGCGGAAGCCGCGGGCGAAGGTGCCGCGCAGGGCGAAGGTGCGCGTCGGCGTCCACTTCAGCCCGGCTTTCGGCGTGTAGGAATCGCCGACGTCGGTGAAGTGGTCCCAGCGCACCGCGGCCGAGGCTTCGAGGTTGTAGGGCAGCGGCGCCAGCGCTTCACCGTACAGCGCGAACACGTTGCGCTGGCCGGCATAGGCGGAGTAGCCCAGGCCGATGACGTTGCCGCGTTCGGTCCCCATGGTCGGCTGCAGCTCGGTCTTCTCGTGGCGCCATTCGGTGCCGACCGCCAGGCCCAGCGGGCCCGAAAGCAGGGGCAGGCCGGCAAATTCGCGGGTGGCCTTGAGATCCCACTGCACCATCTTGGTATTGGCCGGGTTGCCGATTGCCGGCGACAGGGCCGCATACAGGGCCGGCGAGTTCAGGCCGGCGTTCTCGCCGATGCGCCAGAGGGTGCCGGGCGGCAGGGCCGCATAGGCCGGGCTGGTGGCGGTGGCCGCCGCCACGTTTTCCGCGCTCGGGTCGAGCAGGGCGCGGGCGACGTCGCGCTGCAGGAAGCCGCGGTTGGTCGTGTAGATATGGTTGTGCGAGAACAGGATCGCGGAATCCCAGTCCCAGCCGTAGTTGCTGCCCTTGACGCCGCCGATCCAGCGCACGAACTGGCCTTCGATGCGGGCGCTGGTCGGGCCGACGTCGGTTGCCAGGTAGCGCAGGGTTGCCGGCGTGCCGGGGAAGGGGTTGTCCGGGTGGGTCGGGCCGAGCCGGTTGATGCTGTTGCTGACCGGGCCGCCGGGGTAGCCGACCGAGGCGCTGACGCCCGACGGCGCGGCCGAGGTGCTGGTCTGGTTGGTGTAATAGTTGAGTTCGCTATACGCCTGGATGGCAGGGTTGAGCTGCCAGGTGCCGCGTGCGAAGAAGCTGAGGTTTTCCTGCTTCGGCGTGGCCTGGTTGTAGAGATTGTCGGCGTCGATCACGCAGCCGCCGCCGGGGTCGCCCTGCGGATGGCTGGTGAAGCGCGAGCAGGCCGCGCCCGGGATCAGGGTGCCGCGGTTGACGAAATCCTCGGTCGAGCCGACCGGGCGCACGTTGCCGTTGATGGCGCTGCCGGCGGTGCCGCTGCCGGGAATGATGGCGCCGACGCCGCCCAGGCCCTGTTCCGACGAATAGCCCCAGGGCCGCAGGTCGTCCTTGCCGATCCACTTGCGGCTAGTGCGGTCGCGGTACCAGATCGGGTTGAATTTCTTGTACTCGACGCTGAACAGGAAGTTGTAGCGGTCGGTGTCGAGGTTGCCGTAGCCCGAGGTGATGGCGGCCGTGGTTTCGTGGCCGTCCCAGTACCGGGTGATGCCGCGCTCGGCGCGCACGGTCGTGCCGGTGTAGTCCTTGCGCAAAATGACGTTGACCACGCCGGCGATGGCGTCGGAGCCGTAGATGGCCGATGCGCCGTCCTTCAGCACCTCGATGCGGTCGACGGCGTCGCTGGGGATGATGTTCAGGTCGGAGAACTGCTTCTGGCCATCGTCGGCCAGGCCGTAGGGCGCCATGCGGCGGCCGTTCAGCAGCACCAGGGTCGAGGCCGCGCCCAGGCCGCGCAGCGAGATGCCGGAAGCGCCGGCCGCGAAACCGGCGCCGAAGCTGGTCGGCACCGAACCCTGGTTGTCGACCGCCAGGGTCTGCAGCAGCTCGGCCACGCTGGCCTTGCCGGAGCGCTCGATGTCGGCGCGGTTCATGGTGATGACCGACGAGGCCGTTTCGGCTTCGGAGCGGCGGATGTTCGAGCCGGTGATTTCGACGCGCGGCACCGGCTTGGGCGCGGCTTCCTGGGCCAGGCTGGGGACCGGCGCGGCGAACAGGGCGAGGCCGACGGCGCCGCCGCCGGCGAACAGGAGGCGTATCGATCGGGACAGTGGGGTTTCAGTCATGTTCAACTCCATTCAGAAGGAATAGCGTGCGCCCAGCTGGAAGAAGCGGCCGCGGGCGCCGGCATAGTCGAGCGGGTTGTAGGCCTGGGCGCCGTAGGTGAGCGGGTCGAGCGGCGCGACTTTGTCGAACACGTTCTCGATCGAGCCGAAGACTTCCCAGCGCGGCAGCGGCTTCCAGCGCGCGACGAGGTCGAGCGTGGTGAAGGAAGCCAGTTCGCAGCCGCCCGGCGCATCGGCGCCGTTCGCCAGGTGGCTGGCGCAACCGGACGGATCGTTCTTGAACAGGGTGTTGTCGATCTTGCCGCGGTAGTTCACGTTGGCCGAGACGCGCCAGTCGTTGCGTTCCCAGCCGAAGCGCAGGTTGGCGCGGTTGTCCGGCGTGCCGGTGCAGTTGGTGACGTCGCAGTTGCCGTGGGTGCCGGCAAAGTCGCGCGAGCTGCCGTCCTGCTCGGTACGGGTCCACTCGAACAGGTGGGTGTACTTGATGTCGAAGGTCGCCAGGCCCCAGTTGTCCGGCAGCCGGTAGCCGTAGCGGGCATCGACGTCGATGCCACGCACCTTGGTCTGGGCCGAGTTGACGTAGCGCGTCAGCACCGCGGTGATGGCGCCGGGGTCGCCCGGGATGTTGCTGATGCTGGCCGGGTCGCGCACCACGTTGCCGGCGGCGATCGCTGCATCCACCTGTTCCTGGTTGATCTCGTTCTTGCGCTTGATCGTCCAGTAGTCGACCGACACGCTGGTGCGCGGCAGCGGGTCCCAGATCGCACCGATGTTGTAGCTGCGCGAGCGTTCCGGCGACAGGGCGGGGTTGGGCGAAGTGATCAGGGCGATCGCGGCGGGGTTGCAGACGCTGGTCACGCCCAGCGCGCAGCGCAGCGGGTCCGAGGCGGTCGAAAAGGCCGCCAGGCCGCCGACGCCGTTCTCGGCCGGGCTCGGCGCACGGAAGCCGCGGGCGAAGGTGCCGCGCAGCGCGAACTCGCGCACCGGCGTCCATTTCAGGCCGGCTTTCGGCGTGTAGGAATTGCCGACGTCGGTGAAGTGGTCCCAGCGCAGCGCCGCCGAGGCTTCGAGGTTGTAGGGCAGCGGCGCCAGGGCCTCGCCGTACAGCGCGAAGACGTTGCGCTGGCCGGCGTAGGCCGAGTAGCCCAGGCCGATGATGTTGCCGCGCTCGGTGCCGGCGGTCGGCTGCAGCTCGGTCTTCTCGTGGCGCCATTCGCCGCCGAGCGCCAGGCCCAGCGGACCGGCCAGGTAGGGGATGCCGGCGAACTCGCGGGTGGCCTTGAAGTCCCACTGGCCGATCTTGCTGTTGGCGCTGTTGCCGATGGTGGGCGACAGGGCCGCGTACAGGGCCGGCGAGTTCAGGCCGGCGTTCTCCCCGATGCGCCACACGGTGCCGAGCGGCAGTGCGGCATACGCGGGACTGGCCAGCAGCGCCGTGGCGATGTTGGACGGCGTCGGATTCAGCAGGGCGAAGGCGACGTCGCGTTGCAGGTAGCCGGTGCGGTTGTTGTTGACGTGGCTGTGCGAGAACAGCAGCGAGCTGTCCCAGTCCCAGCCGAAATTGCTGCCCTTGGCGCCGCCGAGCCAGCGGATGAAGTTCGACTCGATGCCGGACGTGCGCGGCCCGACGTCCCAGGCCAGGTAGCGCACGCGCGCGGCGGTGCCGAAGTAGGGGTTGTCCGGGTGGGTGGCGCCGAGCGAGACGCCGGCGTTGTTGACCGGGCCGCCCGGATAGCCGACCGAGGTGCTGACCGCCGATGGCGTGGTGGAGGTGTCGCTGGTGCTGGTGTACCAGTTCAGTTCGCTGTAGACCTGGATCTCGGGCGTGTACTGCCAGGTGCCGCGCGTGAAGAAGCTGATGTTTTCCTGCTTCGGTTCGATCTGGTTGTATTCCAGGGTCGAGTCGATGATGCAGCCGCCGCCCGGATCGCCCTGCGGGTGCGAGGTCAGGTTCGAGCAGGCTGCGCCCGGGAAGGTGCGGGTGAAGCCCGGCCCGGCCAGGTTGCCGCGGTTGTAGTAGTTGGCGATGTCGTTCGGATTGCGCACGTTGCCGTTGATGGCATTGCCGGCCGCGCCGCTGTTCGGCACGATCGCGCCGGTGCCGCCCAGCGCCTCGTTGGCCGAATAGCCCCAGGGCCGCAGGTCGATGCGGCCGATGTAGTCGCGGTCGCGGCGGTCGCGGTACCAGATCTCGTCGAACTTCTTGTACTCGAGGCTGAACAGGAGATTGAAGCGGTCGGTGTCGAGGTTGCCGAAGCCCCGGGTGTAGGCGATGTTGGTGCGCTTGCCGTCCCAGTCCCCGGTCGCGCCGCGCGAGCCGCGTATCGTGGTGCCGTTGTAGTCCTTGCGCAAAATGACGTTGACCACGCCGGCGATGGCGTCGGAACCGTAGATGGCGGAGGCGCCGTCCTTCAGCACTTCGATGCGGTCGACGGCGTCGCTGGGAATGACGTTCAGGTCGGAGAACTGCTTCTGGCCGTCGTCCGCCAGGCCGTAGGGCGCCATGCGGCGGCCGTTCAGCAGCACCAGGGTCGAGGCCGCGCCCAGGCCGCGCAGCGAGATGCCGGAGGCGCCGGAGGCGAAGCCGTTGCCGAAGGTGGTCGGCACCGAACCCTGGTTGTCGACCGCGAGGGTCTGCAACAGCTCGGCGACGGTCGCCTTGCCGGAGCGCTCGATGTCGGCGCGGTTGACCGCAATCACCGATGAAGCGGTCTCGGCTTCGGAGCGGCGGATGTTCGAACCGGTGATCTCGACGCGCTGGATCTTGGGCGCGGGGGCGGCTTCCTGGGCCTGGCCCGGCATCGGCAAGGCGAGCAGGGCCAGGCCGACGGCGCCGCCACCGGCGAACAGACGGCGTATGGATAGCGAAAGGGGAGTTTCAGTCATGTCCAGCTCCAGTGGCTATGCAAGAATCCCTGCCGGATTGGCCGGGGTATGCCGCGACTTTTGCATTCAAATGGCATGAGCGACTGACATCCCTCAACCGTCTCCGGCAGACCCACTTGCGGTGTCGGATTCACGCAACCGTATCGCATGTATTGGCATTCGCACCTGACTACGCGTGGCGGATAAAGAGCTTGCCAACGCTCATATATTGTTGTTATAGTCAGTCGGACCATCCCGGACGACACCATGCGCCACACTGCCTTCTTTACCTTTTATTTTTGGTTTAGCCATTCCAGCCCGACGGCGGTGGAGTAGCGGCAGGTTCACGCGACAGCAGAACGAAGTCCGACGCAAAATTCCAGAAAAACCGCCAGCAATGGCGGTTTTTTCTTTTTCAACATGGAGAAACGCAATGCCCCGCACCGACGATCTACGCATCCGCGAAATGAAGGAACTGACGCCGCCGTCGCACCTGATCCGCGAGTTTCCGGTGACGCCGGCCGCCGAGCAGACCGCCGCCTCGGCGCGCGTGGCGCTGCACCGCATCCTGCACGGCCAGGACGACCGCCTGATGGTCGTGGTCGGCCCGTGCTCCATCCATGACCCGAAGGCGGCAATGGAGTACGCGCGCCGCCTGGCCGAACAGCGCGAACGCTTCAAGGGCGAACTCGAGATCGTGATGCGCGTCTATTTCGAAAAGCCGCGAACCACGGTCGGCTGGAAGGGGATGATCAACGACCCCTACATGGACAACAGCTTCCGCATCAACGACGGCCTGCGCATGGCGCGCGAGCTGCTGCGCGACATCAATGAGCTGGGCCTGCCGGCCGGCACCGAGTTCCTCGACGTGATCAGCCCGCAGTACATCGCCGATCTGGTCAGCTGGGGCGCGATCGGCGCGCGCACCACCGAGTCGCAGGTGCACCGCGAGCTGGCCTCCGGCCTGTCCTGCCCGGTGGGCTTCAAGAACGGTACCGACGGCAATATCAAAATCGCCGCGGACGCCATCAAGGCCGCCTCGCAGCCGCACCATTTCCTGTCGGTGACCAAGGGTGGGCACTCGGCGATCGTGTCGACCTCGGGCAACGAGGACTGCCACATCATCCTGCGCGGCGGCAAGACGCCGAACTACGACGCCGCCAGCGTCGAGGAAGCCTGCCGCCAGCTGGCCGCCAACGGCCTCGCCAGCCGCCTGATGATCGACGCTTCGCACGCGAACTCGAGCAAGAATCCGCAGAACCAGGTGCCGGTGTGCGCCGACATCGCCGGCCAGATCGCAGGCGGCGAGGACCGCATCGTCGGCGTGATGGTCGAATCCCACCTGGTGGGCGGGCGCCAGGATCTGGTGCCGGGCCAGGAGCTGACCTACGGCCAGTCGGTCACCGACGGTTGCATCGACTGGGACACCAGCGTGGGCGTGCTGGAAGGGCTGGCGCAAGCGGTGCGCAAGCGCCGCGTGCGCCAGGACTGATCCCTCAGGGGAAAGCTTCGCCCGGCGTCACCCCGGTGAACAGGCGGAATGCGGCGATGAAGGCGGACATGCTGTCGTAGCCGCAGGCGATGGCGACGTCCGTCACCCGGTCGCCGCGCTCGAGCATCGGCAGTGCGACGAGGATGCGCAAGCGCTGCCGCCACGCCCTGAATGTCAGCCCCGTCTGCTGAAGGAAGAGGCGGCTCAGGGTTTTCTCGGAGACGCCAAGCCTGAGCGCATGGTCCGACAGCCGCCTGCCGCTGTCCGGATGCGCCTCGAGTTCGCGGCAGATCCTGCGCAGCCGCGTATCGCTGGGCCAGGGCAGGGCCAGATCCGCTTCTGGGGCGCTGCATAGCTGGTCGAGCAAGACCTTGACGAGCCGGCCATGCTCGCCTTCTTCGTCGTACTCGACCGGATACGCGCCGAAGGTGCGGATCAGCTCCCGCAGCAGCGGCGTGACCTCCACGACCCGGCATCCTTCCCGGTCTCCCTGCAAGGCATCCGGCCTCACGTAGAGGCTCCGGATTTCCGTCCCTTCGAAACGGTGCACCGCATGCGCGACGCCGGCCGGCACCCAGATGGCGTGCAGCGGCGGCGCCATGTAGCGGGCCGTGTCCGTGATCACCTCCACCACGCCGCGCGCGGCATACGACAGCTGCGCCCATGGATGGCGGTGGCGCTGGCCGATGGCGCGGTTGGGCAATCCGTCGACGTGTCCGTACACCGGACGCGGAAGGCTGCGCAGGGCCAGCAATGCCTGCATTTCGGCTGCGGGCGTGTCCGTTTGGCGATGTTTCATATCTGATTAGCGTTAAACTTCTTCAAAGCGCTACGCTACAGTACCCGCCATCGATTCACAACGGGTAAGGGCCTGTCCTCCGAAGATGACTGAAATAAGGGACACGCTCGCCGAGCTGCGGCGATTCCAGAAACGCCTGCTGATACTGTTCGCGCTCGCTTTTGCCGGCTTCGGCCTGCTGGCTGCGCGGCTGGTGTGGCTGCAGGTCCTCAGGCACGACAGGTACATGGCCCAGGCCGAGGACAACCGCATCGCGCTGGTGCCCATCGTCCCCAACCGCGGCCTGATCCTCGACCGCAACGGCGTGGTCCTGGCCAGCAACTACTCGGCCTACACGCTCGAGATCACGCCTTCGAAACTGGAAGCGAACCTCGATTCCGTGATCGACGAGCTGTCCAAGCTGGTCACCATCGAAGCCAAGGACAGGAAGCGTTTCAAGCGATTGC
>Ga0308160_10000606_pt1 | contig 64757 bp, 63 predicted proteins | sample PhyFR1_FD_201036 | JGI IMG/M metagenome (GOLD analysis project Ga0308160, IMG submission 201036) | Phyllosphere microbial communities from UC Gill Tract Community Farm, Albany, California, United States - DLSLF.R1 | ecosystem: Host-associated > Plants > Phyllosphere > Unclassified | place: USA... | reverse complement strand
GCTCGCGTGATGGTGAAGCCATCAGCAACCATGGCGTCGAGTCCTACCTCCCGCGTGTCGCCCTGAGCGACTGTGTTCGTCGCGATGAGCCCAAGCGTGCCCTTTGTCTGCAAGAGCGAGGTCGCGCGCAAGAAGAAGTAGGCGACGAGGTCGGCGTTGCCCTTCGCGCCATGTGCAACTTGGTTCACGAGCCATTCGCGAACCTGTGTACCCATGGCGCCACTGATCTTCTTGCCTCCCAGGAACGGTGGGTTACCGATGACGGCGTCGAAACCCCCGTGATCGACCATGACGTCGGCGGCCTCGATGATCCAGTGGAGCGGTTGCCAGCGCTTGAAGTCGGTCTCGACAGTCGGCGCGAGTCCTCGATCGATCTTGGAGTCGAGCCAGGTGGAGTCGGCCTCGCCGTGTGCACCCGGATATGCTTTGCCTGCCGCCTCGCGTAGATCCTCGTATGCGGAGTCGAGCGCGCGGCCGGGCTTGCCGCCGAGCGCAAGTCCGGTGGCGACGACGCCGTCGGCGAGCTTACGAAGATCGGCCGTGACCTCGTGAAGCTGTGCGATCTGTCGCCGCTTTGCGGCCGCGGATCGGGCCGGACTGTCGTCAGGCTCGACCGGAGACGCCAGGCTTTCCCTTAGCTCGACCGCACGCTTGATGATCGAGTCGGTGTCCACCTCGAAGATTTCGAGCATGCCCTGGTGCTGGTTGGCCTTCGCCGGGTCAATGTGCATAGCTCGGATCTGCTCGAGGTCGATGAGGCCGAGCAGCGAGTTGCCGAGGAACACCTTGTCGTCGACGAAGGAGAAGGGTAGGTCGCGGTCGAGGGAGACGAGCCAGAGCGAGAGCTTGCACATCTCGATCGCCATCTCATTGATGTCGGCGCCGTAGAGGCACTTGGCAACGACCTCGCGGATTGCGAGGGTCCGCAGGTCCTTGCGGCCGGCCCACAGGGGGTTGTCGGCGACCCACGCCTCAACGAGCCGGTCGGCTAGAAAGCGTGCCCCCGCCACGAGGAACGCACCCGAGCCGCAGGCGATATCCGCGACCTTGAGGTTGAGGATGTCCGAGGGGGTCTTGAGCTTCCACCCGTCACGGTTTGCCGTCTGATGCGGACCGGGGGCGTACACGAGCGGCTCCAGTGCGTACTTGACCACGTCTTCGGCGAGCGACTTTGGTGTGTAGTGCGCTCCGGCGTTCTTCCGCGACGGCGTCTCCTTGACTAGGAGCGCGCCTCTGAGGACAACGAACGGTCGATTGCGCAGGTCGAGCCGTACGAGCCCGAGCCAGGGCTTGACGCGTTCGCGCAATCCAGGGTCGTCGCCGGCAGCCTGGGTGAGGGCGCTGACGATGCCTGGGTCGACCGCAGCGTCTATGGCCTTGGCGATAGCGGCTTCGGATGACGGCTTGGCCGATGGTTGGTCGGTCCCGATCCAGTCGCGGATCGCCTTGGCGAGCTGCTTGCGGTCATTGTGTGTGGCAGCGAGTTCCTCCAGCTTCGCCAAAGGAATCTCGGGTTCCTCGCCGCGGGTGCCGAGAATGCCGAGCACGACTTCGGGGGCGACGGTTGCGGTGTAGCCGAGCAGGCCCTCGTACATGTAGCCGATCTGCTCGACGTCGATGTCGCGGAACGAGATCCGTCTGGCCTCGCCCCTGATCTCGGCGATCTGTACGGCCCGGAGGACGTGCAGCATGACTCGGTCGGAGACTGTCACGCCGAGGGCGCCGAGGTCGTTCGTCGCGGTCAGGAACGGGAATCGAGCCGGGTCGAACAGCGAGCCGCCATAGGCGGGCATGCGGAGGTTCTCAAAGGTCGCGCCGCGGTAGAGGGCGTTGCTGGTGGCCAGCAGTCGGTGCCAGGTGAGGAAGGTGGCGTCGAGGGCTTCTTCGCTCTCGGCCGACTCGCGCGCGATGAGCTGGTCGAGTTCGCCGGCGATGCCGTAGCCCTGGTCGAACAGCTCGCCCTGGGGCAACAGCCCGCGCTCTTCGGCGAAGAGCAGAAAGACCACGCGCATCATCACCGTAACGGCGGCCTCGTAGCTCTCGTGCGGCCGGTCCGGTAGCGGATCCGGCAGGCTGCGTCGCTTCGCGTCGGCCGCGGACTCGGAGAACGACTGAATGAGCAGCTCGACCGCGCGGCGCACCTGGGCACCGAGCGCCTCGGTGATCTCCTCAGCGGCAGCGACGGACTCGTCGAAGAGCACTGGAAGCCGCTCGGCGGGGTCACCGCCGATGAGGTACTGGCGTCCGATCAAGGCCAGGAACGCATCGCGAGTGCGGGGTTCCTCGGTCCACGTGAGCGCATCGACGACGCCGGAGGCTGCCATCGCGTTCTCGCGTGCGCAGACGAGCCCCCACCAGCGACCGTCGGTGACGATGCCGATCGGCACCGTGCTCTCGCGCAGCATCGCCTCGACACGGTCAATGGGGTTCGCCGCCCACAGGTCGCCCGGTATTTCGCGCAGGGAGTCGACCGGGTCGATGACGTGCACGATCGCGCCGATCCCGTCGTCTCCGTCGAGAGATGCCTGCGCGCGGACGGTAACCGCACGGTTTGGCGACTGGGCGGCAACACCGGGGCCCTCGCCCCAGGTGAGCGACTCGGCCCAGCCTGCGATGTCGCGCAGCACGGTCTCAACCCACTTGTCGCGGGCCGAGCGGTAAGCGTCCAACGCGGTGTCGGACCCGGGGCTGCGGTCGTAACGCTCCCAGGCGGAGTCGAAGTCCTTGCGGGCATCGGAAAGGGCGGCCTTGCGAGCCACGGCGAGCTGCGGCATCCCTTCGGGCCAGACGCGCTTGAGCGGGGGGATGGCAAGGAACGGGCCTTCGGTGTCGACAAGTTCGAGCCAGGCTCGGTGCAGGTCCGCGGCGCTCTTGGCAGGGCGGTTACGTACGGGTCGGCGTGCCATCAGTCGCGCCACCCGTCTGCGTCGTTGCGGGTGAGCGCGAAGACCACGGCGGCGGCGGTCGTGTGGGGTTTCACGTCGGCGTACCTGTCCTTGATCGCGGTGATCTCGCGTGCCTCTTCGTCGTCGAGCTCGTCGAGGCGGCGCTGCATCGCCTCACGGTCACGTCGCCACTGGCGTTCCTGGTCTGGGTCGGTGAACAGCTGCCCCCGTGCTTCGGTCTCCTCGGCGCGCAGCCGAGCGAGGGAATCACGGAGGTTCGCTCGGAAAGCGGCGAAGATGTCCCGTGCGCGTTGCCCGTCGGCGGCTTCGCGGCGCCGGACCTGCTCGGTCACCTGGGCCTGCTTGCGTTCCGCACGCGCCCGCATGGACTCCTCCAGGCGGAGGCGAAGCGGCGCGTCGGGCACGTTCCACAGGTCGCAGAGCTGGTCGCGCACTCGATCGTCGGCGAGGGCCAGGGCTTCCTGGTCGAGGGCGGTATCGAGTGCGGCCTCCGCTCGTTCCTCGGTCATCGCGCGTCGCCCGTGGAGGCGGACTCCGGCGAGGAACACCTCTTCGTGGAGGCGGACGCCGCCGCGTCCAACGAGCACCATGCGCGTGACCGCCGCGACGAAGGATTCCTCAAGGTCATCGACGACGACCGCAGTCACACGGCGCAGCGTGGAGTCGATGCTCCACAGCGAGCGCCGCAGCAGGCGCTGCGCCTTTTGGACGATCGGGTGCCCAAGGTGCACGTACACCAGGTCTGATCGGCCGTCGGCGGCGTCCGGGTCGAAGGTGATCGGCCGATGGACACCCGGGTCGAGTCGGGTGTCGAGGCCGCGCAGCGTGTCACGCCATCCGGCAGTGAGGCTCGGGACCGTGAAGACCTCGGCGTCGGTGTCTTGCGCGAAGTCGTAGTTCGGGACGAGCAGCGACTGGTGGTTGATCCGCAGCGCGGTATCGACGACGCGGCGCAGGTTCGCAGGATCGAGGTGCATCTCCGTCCTGGACGCGTCGTAGCCCTGCTCTAGCAGGGTCAGGCGGGCGTTGAGTTCCATGCCGCCGGCCAGAGCCTGGTTGATGACCTCGTTGGTGTCCACGCCCTTCGATTTCGCCTTCGTCGCGGCGCGCTTGCCGAAGTGACCTTGGATCTCCGCGCCGACGACCTGGTTGGCTGAGCCAAGGTCGTACTCCACCTGGGCGATCTTGCGAGCGATGATCTCCATGAACCGCAGGTCCGAACCGTAGGTCGAGGACTCCCGCTCGGGGACGAAATGGTAGACCTCGGGCCGCTGAGTCTGGCCGTAGCGGTCGATACGGCCGATGCGCTGCTCCAGGCGCGACGGGTTGAACGGGATGTCGAAGTTCACCAGCCGGTGGCAGTAGGTCTGCAGATCGATGCCTTCGCCCGCGGCGTCCGTGGCGAGCAGCACCCGCACAGATTCCTTGGACGGGTCGGCGGTGAACTGGGAGCGGATGTACTCGCGCTCCTCGGGCGGGGTCGAGCCCTGGATGACCGCCAGACGGTCGTCGTCGTATCCCTTCTGCCGCAACACGCGAGTCAGCCACTCGACGGTGTGGGCGTACTCGGTGAACACCACGACGCGCTCGTTCGACCAGAGCTTGCCGTCGGGTCGGCAGACGGCATCAAGGAACCGGATCAGCTGATCGAGACGCGAGTCGGCGCGGCTCTCATACCCCAGGCCCCAGTTCGCGAGGGTCTCGAGCTGACCTGGTTCGGCCGCGCTGAGCGGATCGGACTCCTTGGACTCGCGAAGCTTCTCCGACTCGTCCTGTTCCCAAAGGCCTTCTTCTTCGTCGGACTGCCCCTCGCCAAAGATGTCGTCGTACTCGTTTTCGGACAGCCCGCGACCCGCATTCGATGCGAGGTAGTTGCTCAGCGTCATCCCGAATGCGAACGGGCTTGACAAGAAGCGCTTCTTCAGCATCATCGTCACGATGTCGCCGGTCGGCTTCGTTCCGTTGAGCTTCGCACTCTTCGTGACGATCTCATCAAGCAGGGCGAACATCCTCTGTTCGTCGTCAGCCGGATCGAACGGGATCATGCTGACCTTGCGCTTCTTGAAGCCCTTGCCAGTCAAGTCGGTCTTGAGGCGGCGGACCGTCACGTCCTTGAGTGCCGCCGAGTCGAGATTCGCGCCACGGGCGAAGCGGCGAGGGTCGATCATCTCCATTAGCGCGGTGAACGACTCCGGATGGCCGTTGTGCGGCGTCGCGCTGAGGAACAGTCGGTGCTCGCACTTCTCGGCGAGCTGACGCACGGCGACCGTGCGCTGGGTGTCGACGGCATACCCCCGCCCACCGGCAATCGCCGACGGGCTCGACGGTGCGACGTGGTGTGCTTCGTCCACTACCAGGACGTCGAACGCGTACCGGCTGCCGGTCCTCGGGTTGCCCGCCTGTGTGTAGACGTCGCGCAGCAGGCGTTGCGCCCGCACCTGCGGCAACCACGCCATGCTCACGATCACCCGCGGGAAGATCTGGAACGGGTTGGCCTGAAGCCCATGCGTGCGGCGAACCTCAGCCATCAGCTCAGAATTCACGACGGTGAACTCGAGGCCGAATTTCTCCCGCATCTCGTCCTGCCACTTAAGCGCCAGGCTGGGTGGGCACACGATCACGGCCGTGCGGGCACGGTGCCGGAGGAACAGCTCCTGGATGACAAGGCCCGCCTCGATCGTCTTGCCGAGGCCCACATCGTCAGCGAGGAGCAAGTTGGCACGCGGAGCCCCGAGTGCGCGGCGGAGCGGTTCGAGCTGGTAGGCCTCTACGTTTGCGCCCGACCAGAACGGAGCTTGGTAGCGGTTCGGATCCGCGCTCGTCACGGCACCCCACCGCATCGCGTCGATGAACCCGGCAAGAGTCTCCGGCTCATCGAAACCATCCGTGCGTATGACGTCGGGGAGCCCCTGAGCAGGCGTCACCGTATGCCCGACTTCGAGCTCCCACACGACACTGAGTTGTGCGCCGAGACTGCCCTCATCGAGTGACTGAAGATCAACGACGTGGCTGAGCTGCGCGACTGCCTCGTCGGCGGGGCTACGCGGTAGGCCCTGCGCGCGGACACTCGAGACCGCCCATGTGCTCCCGCGGACCTCGACAACCTGTCCCGGGTCAGGAAGCGTTGGCATCGTGGCTTGGGTCGTCACTGGTGTTGCTCCCCACGGACGTGATCAGGGACGGAATGCGCATAGCGCGCACATGGGTATACGGTCCAACTTTGCCAGCATTGCGGGTGTCCCGGGTGGTCGGGGGTTGTGGGGTGATGCTGCAACCCGCCGTCCTGCATGTTCTGTGGGGCAGGTTGCTGAAGCCGACGGGCCCCACCTCGAGAACTTCTCGCTGGTCAAGTGCATAGCATCTCAGGGGGCAGGGATGTTCGAGCTATCAGTGGCGCTCGATCATCAAGGTGTGGCGGGGATCGACTATTCGCCAGGGTCTGCGCTGTTTCCATCGAGCGCGCGGGATGGTGGTGTGTGCCTTGCGCTGTGTGAGGCGCAGTCGTCGCCTCATACAGACCAAGGTTCCGTTTGCTGTGCAAACTTCCGAAGTTCGCGAACATAGCGATTCGTGCGCAAGTATCGGCACGTGGAGACCTTCAAGCGGACGCCTTTGCAGCTGTTCAACCTTCCGCAGCATTTCTTCATCCCGCTGTTCCAGCGGCCGTACGTGTGGCGGGAGGAGGAGCAGTGGGCTCCACTCTGGAGCGACATCCGCCGGGTCGTAGAGCGCCGCGTCGGTGACCTGCGATCGACGGCTACCCATTTCCTCGGGGCTGTCGTGCTGCAGAGCCACCAGGCGCGGGTGGGTCGTCTTGCCACGTGGAACGTCATCGACGGGCAGCAGCGACTCACCACACTGCAACTCTTGGCCGACGCGACGTCGGCGATTTTGGCCGACGCGGGCGACTTACGGCTTGCTGCTCAGCTTGAGCGGCTCACGCACAACGACGACATCTTCGTCGAAGAGGGGGGCAGTCGCCTCAAGGTACGTCACTTGAATAAGGACAGAGCAGCGTTCGATGAGGTGATGACGGCGGAACCGCCGGTCGACCACCGCAGCCTCGTCCATCACGAATCGCAGATCGTTCTCGCGCACGCGTATTTTTCACGCGTGGTTGAACAGTGGCTCGGAGCCGCCGACTCCGAGGATTTTTCCGTCAAGGCGAAGGAGCTCGCGACGGTACTGGTCGACGGTCTGCAGTTGGTGTCGATCGAGCTCGAGGCATCCGAGAATTCCCAGGAGATCTTCGAGACCCTTAATGCTCGCGGCACCCCGTTGACCGCGGCCGACCTGGTGCGCAACTTCGTCTTCCAGCTGCTGGCGGAGCAGGGCGACGACATGGCGAAGGCCTACGAGGAGGACTGGCCATTCGAGACCAAGTTCTGGTCCAAGGAGGTGAGTGTCGGCCGCAACCTGCTGAGTCGTAGCTCCTTGTTCCTGAATCAGTGGCTCGTCGCACGTACTGGTGAGGACGTCAGCCCGCAGTCGACTTTCACCCGCTTCAAGTCCTACGTGGAGTTGGAGAGCGCGGTGTCGATGGCTGAACTCCTGCGGGCCATCAAGGTGCAGGCCTCCCAGTACGAGTCTTGGACCGAAGCCGCGGGGCGGCGAGGCGGAAGCCTGACCCGCACGGAGATGGCGGTCTACCGTATGCAGGCTGCAGGCGTAGAGATCTTGAAGCCCCTGCTCATCTGGTTGCACGAGCCGAGCCGAGGGCGGTCAGAGAAGACGATTGACGCGATCATCAACGCCGCAGAGAGCTGGATGGTCCGCCGCCAACTCCTGCGCCTGACGGGAAGCGATCTGGGGCGCATCGTCACTGACGTCATCGCCGCCAACTCGGAGGCGCCCGAAGCCGAGCTCATTGATCGAGTCGTGAGCCAGCTCGCGCGACTCAATGTCACGAGTACCTACTGGCCAGGTGACGAGGAGATCCGTCAAACGCTCGCTACAGAGTCCGCATACACGCGGTTCCAGCGCGGACGGCTACGCATGATCCTCGAGGCGGCGGAAGACGAGTATCGCCGAGCGACAGATCAGCCGCAGATCGAGCGGATGGGCTATCCGATCGAACATCTCTTGCCTCGCACGTGGGCGGAAACCTGGCCGGTCGCGGACCGGGACCAGGCCGAAGAGCGCCAGGCCCACGTGCACCGACTCGGAAACCTCACGCTGTTGACTCGATCCCTCAATTCGAAGGTGTCGAACAGTGCTTGGCCGACGAAGCGGTCAGCTCTGCAGGACCACAACACCATCACGCTCACCGGCCGGGTCATCAAGCGGACCGAGACTGAGCCCTGGGACGAAGAGCTCATCGACGAGCGGACAAAGGAACTGATTGAGACCCTCCTGCGGGTCTGGCCGGTTCCCGAGGGGCATCACGGGAAGGTGGTTGACCCGCAGACGAAAGCTGGCGACTGGGTCGAACTCAAGCACCTGGTCGAGAGTGGGATGATCGCTGCGGGTGACAGCATCGTCGCGACGCACCGCGACTTCAAGGGGCGCGAAGCGACGGTCACTGCTGACGGCGCGATTCTGCTCAACGGCAAGCGGCATACGTCACCGTCTGCAGCGGGATTTGCTCTGCGTCAGAAGGCCACAAACGGGTGGTACTTCTGGGCCGTGCGGGACGGGCGTCGGCTTCGGGATGTACGGGCGGAGTTTCAGAACTCGATGCCGGCGGATGTCGGGTGATTGCGCTCGGAGCGCCTGATGAGGTCGGGGTTGGTGCCCTGTCGTGATCTTCTATATACATCAGAAAGGGGGATGTCGCAGATGAGCGGTGAGATTGAAGGCGTCAGCGAAGATGTCGATCGGAATTCGTCGAGCGGTTCGATTCAATCTCCAGCGGTGAGTTCGCTGCCCGGTGACTTCCAGGACCGGGTCTTCCGAGCAATTGCGGTGCAAAGACCTGTGGCGACGGCATACATCAAGGAAGTCCGACGTAAGAAGCCCGACGCTACGCCGGCCGAGGTCATGAGGACTATCGAGTCCCAATACGTGGCGACGACGACCGCTGCAAGTGCCGCCATCGGTGCGTCGGCCTCGATCCCCGGGGTCGGTATTCCCGTGGCAATCGGTCTTGGCGTCGGCGACCTCATCTTCTTCTACGAGACCACGGCGTTGTTTGCCCTCTGCATGGCGGAACTCCGTGGGATTCCCGTTGATGACCCTGATCGCGCGAAGGCCATCGTCCTTGGCTCGCTGCTGGGCGAGAAGAAGCGCAACAAGGTCACGAGTCTTGTCCTGACGGCGCTTCCTGCGGGCGCAACTATCGCTGCAGGACGGACAGCAGCGACCGCCGTCGCGAGTGGCGCGTCATCGAAGTGGGGCGATCTTATTGCCGAGCAGATCCCGGAGTCCGCGCTCGTCCCTGTGACGATGGTACTGGCACGCGAGGCGGTCGCCAAGGGCGCCGTGATGGGCACCGTAAAGATCAGTTCGAAGGCCATCCCTGTCATCGGTGCCGCGGCAGGAGCGGCGACCAGCTTTTACTTCGGCAGCAGCGTGGTGAAGTCGTGTCGCACCGGTTTCTCCGAACCGATGCAGTCCTGGCCCGAGTGGCTCGAGCTGACTGACGCAGATGGTGATGGCATCCCCGATCCTTCCAAAGCAGTCCTCGCGATGCGCGCCGCGTCGGAGTCCGCGAAGGACTTTGGAGAGAGCGTCTGGGGGAAGGTTGTCGATGCCACCGAAGTCTTCCGCAGCGTCGATATCGACGGCGACGGCATTCCGGATGAGGCTCGCGCGGTGACGGCGACAAAGAACGCGGCGAAGGCGGTGGGAGATGCCACCGGCTCGGCGGCACGAGTCGTAGGCGATGCCACCGGTACGGCGGCAAAGGCGGTCGGTGGCGCTGCTGTGGGAACGGCGAGCGCGGTGGCCGGCCTGTTTAAGCGAAACAAGCGAGCTAACGCGCTCGACGGCGCAGGGGAGATCTCGGAGGCCCCCGGCGAAGACGAGGCTGAGCAGCGAGGCCCCTCAACATAGTCGTGTGCATGGACCCCACCTACCTCACGGTGGGATTCTTGGGCGCCCCGGTGAGGTGCCGCTCCCATCGCGCCGCGGGTCGCGCCCGGCCGCGACGTCGACGCCTTCGCGGGCGATGGAACTGTCACGGCGGTTGACGACGACCGGTGCGCTCTCGAGGCCGGGTCGTGGTCGTGGGGTGCGCTGGCGGCATCCTTCGGTCGGTTCGAGGTGGCGATGGAGGTCGTCGGGCCGCCCGAGCTGGCGGAGGCGTTCGCGGTGCACGCGGAACGATTCGCGGCGGCCGGCTCTTTCGTGGGGGACTCCCGGCGAGGAAGCTAGCGGCATGACTCAGCCCCTCCGCTACGCCATCAACGTCACCCTCGACGGCTGCTGCTCCCACGAGGAGAGCCTCCCGCCTGACGAGGAGTCGATGGCGTTCTGGACCGACGAGCTGCGCCGCTCCGACGCGCTCCTCTACGGACGCGTCACGTACGAATTGATGCAGGGCGCGTGGCGGAGGCCCGAGTCGGGGGAGTGGCCGGACTGGATGGATGCCAGCGAGGTCGCCTTCTCGGAGGTCATGGATCCGATGCGCAAGGTGGTGGCATCCGCGACTCTCGACGCCGTCGACTGGAACGCTGAGCTGATCAGCGGCGATGTCGTCGACGCGGTGCGGCGGTTGAAGGAGCGCCCGGGGCGGGGCATCTCCCTCGGCGGGGTGCGGCTGCCGACGGCGCTCGCCGCGGCGGGGCTCATCGACGAGTACACGTTCGTGGTGCATCCGGTCGTGGCGGGGCGGGGGCCGCGGCTTCTCGAAGGGATCGGGGAGTCGCTACAGCTCGAGCTCATCGAGCGGTGGGCGTTCGGTTCGGGGGCGACGGTGCAGCGGTATCGGCCGGTGGAGAGCCCGGGGCCGGCGCCCCGACCGAGTAGCCGCGGAGCCGCAGCACTGTTGTCGTCGACCTGCGCGAGTGGGCACGCGAGTACCGCGTCACTCTGTAAGGGTTGAGTTGCATAAGACCGTTACGCCACCGTGGTCAGGACTCACAGACGTACGGCGGTGGCGCGATGCTGATTGGTCTCATCTCCTGGAGCGCGGCGGGCGGGATGGCCTTGGCGGCGCTGGTCATGGTGCTCACGCCGGGCCCCAACATGATCTACCTCGTTTCCCGGAGTATCGCCCAAGGGCGGGCCGCTGGCCTGATATCGCTCGCCGGCACCGGGGTGGGGTTCCTCGTTTACATGACGATGGCCAACCTGGGACTCGCCGTCGTGTTCGTGGTCATCCCGTGGCTTTACGTCGGACTCAAAGCCGCCGGTGTCGCCTATCTCGCGTATCTGGCCTGGCGGACCTTGCGTCCGGGCGGGACCGGGCTGTTTGAGGCACGCGCCCTCGGAAGGGATTCCGGGGCGAAGCTGTTCCGAATAGGCCTGGTCACGAATCTGCTGAATCCGAAGGCCGCCGTCATGTACCTGGCGTTGATCCCGCAATTCATCGACTCACGCGCCGGTCAAGCTGTCGCCCAGGGCTTCGTACTCGGCGGCATCCAAATCCTGGTCAGCCTCTCCGTGAACGCCACCATCGTCATCGCTGCCGGGTCGATCGCTCGCTTCCTCCACGCACGCCCCACCTGGACGAGGTGGCAGCGTCGAATCACCGGAAGCCTGCTCGGTCTCGTCGCGATCTTCCTCGCTGTCGAGGTCCCCAAAGCCGCGCGGCCCTGAGGCGCCTCGATCTGCTGCCTTCCCGTCGACGACATGCCTGAGCAGTCTTTCGCCGGGGACTACCGTGCTGCGTTGCCGGTGTCCAGGGAGAGTCTCGGAATCACGACTGACGCCAGGTACTCGCGCAACCGCGGCACATCACGCGTGAGCGTTCGCCAGGCGCGGTTCGGGTCGAGATCGTCCCGGCGGGCGGCGAAGTTCCGCATGTCGATGATCTGGCGCCATGGCTGACCTGCGAAGCGTTCGCGAACGGGCGGTGGGATCTTGGCGACGGCCTCTCCGATCCGGATCAACCCCATCTCGGCCGCCCACTGCGCTTCGACCTCGCGGAGGAAGTGGTCTTTGCCTTTCTCGACGATCAGTGCGATGACCTCGCACACCGCGATCACGCGGGCTGCGGCATCCTGTGCCTGACGGCTCCCGATGCTCACAGCGGGACGGCCTCGCGGAGCACCCGCTCCCGAAACTCACCGCGGAGGGTGTCGCCCGCGATGACATCCACTTCGGCGTGAAGCAGATCGGCGAGGGCGAGGCGCAGGCCCACCTCATCCAGAAGGCCGGCTTCGGGCGTGAAGTCGACCAGGATGTCGATGTCGGATGCCGCGGTGTTCTCACCGCGCGCGATGGATCCGAACACCCTCGGGGCGGTGGCGTGATGCTCGGCGACGAGGCGATGAATCTCGTCGCGGTGACGGAAGAGGCGTTCGTTGAGCGTGCCGACCAGCGCGCGACGGATCCGTTCGAGGACCTCGGGGCTGGGCTGACGCCGACCGTTCTCGTAGGCCGAGATGTTGGGCTGCGCCACACGGGCGGCGCGGGCAAGCTCGGCCTGGCTCATACCCGCCGCTTCTCGTCCCGCGCGGATGTTCATGCGATCAGGGTAGTCGAGGGGTTATCGGGGGCGATATGCCCCCGTCCTCGACAAACAAGGGCCCCGCACGAACAATCGCGCGAGGCCCTCGGCATCCGGAACTCAGCCCCGCAGCACCGGATAATCCGTGTACCCGTGCTCCCCGCCGCCATAAACCGAAGCCTGCTCGACCTCGTTCTCCTCCGCGCCCTGCTCCCAGCGCGTCACAAGGTCGGGATTGGCGATCGCGGGGCGGCCGACGGCGACGAGGTCGGCGATGTCGTCCTCCACGACCGACATTGCCTCTTCGCGCGTGGTGACTTTCGAGAAGCCCGAGTTGACGATGAAGGTGCCGCCGAAGGCGCAGCGGAGGTCCTGGATCAGCTCGCCGGCGGGGTCGGCGTGCAGCACGCTCAGGTAAGCCAGGCCCAGGGGCGCGAGGCCGGTCACGAGGGCCTCGTAGGTGGCGCGGGTCTCGGCCTCGTCGGTCTCCCAGACGTCCTGGATGTTGTGGGCGGGAGAGATGCGGATGCCGACGCGCTCCGCGCCGATCTCCGCGGCCACGGCCTGCGCGACCTCGATGACGAAGCGGGCACGGGCCTCGGGCGAACCACCGTAGGGGTCGGTGCGCTGGTTGGAGGCGGGGGAGAGGAACTCGTGCAGCAGGTAGCCGTTGGCGCTGTGGAGCTCGACGCCGTCGATGCCGGCATCCACGGCGCGACGGGCGGCGGCGACGAACTCGTCGCGGACGGTCGCGAGCTCGGACGTCTCAAGCGCGTGCGGCACGGCGTAGTCGACCTTGGTGCCGTCGGCCAGGCGCGTGTCACCCTGGATCGCGATCGCCGAGGGGGCGACGATGCGGTCGGTGCCGGTGATGAGCGGGTGCGAGACGCGCCCGCTGTTCATGAGCTGCATGAAGACGGTGCCGCCCTCGGCGTGCACGGCATCCGCGACCTTCGCCCACCCGGCGGCTTGCGCGTCGGTCACGATTCCGGGCTGGCCGGGGTACGCCCGCGACTCGTCGCTCGGGAAGACGCCCTCGGTCACGAGCAGGCCGATGCCGGCGCGCTGCGCGTAGTACGTGGCGACGATCGGGCCGGGAACGCCGTCGGCTCCGGCGCGGAGGCGGGTCATCGGCGCGAGCGAGACGCGGTTGCGGACGTCGACGGCGCCAACGGTGGTGGGGCTGAAGAGGCTCACGGGAGTCCTTTCGTGGGGAACAAGGGCCACGCGAACCCAACGGAGCGCGGCGATGACCTATTCCACGGAATGCACATGTGTGCAGCGGTGGGTTGACAGGGGTCGCTGCGTCGCCCCGTCATCCGAGGCTGAGGGGAAGAGGGGCAGGCGGTCCTCGGCGGGTTGAGCGTTATCGCGCACGCCTCCGAGCGGCGATGCGGCCATACGATGGTGCTCCCGCGACCGACCGGAGACCCCGCGCGATGACCGAGAACCCCCTCGCCCACCGGCTCGACTACACGCTCGACGAGCTCGACGACGCTGCGCTCGCGGCATCCCCTCTCGCTCTTCTCCAGCGCTGGCTGGCCGACGCCGCCGACCTTCCGGAGCCGAACGCGATGGTCGTGTCGACGGTGGATGCCACGGGCTCACCGACCTCGCGGACCGTGCTGCTGCGCGGGATCGACGACGACGGCGCCCTCTGGTTCTTCACGAACCGCCTCTCGCGCAAGGGGCGCGCGCTCGCCGAGAACCCGCGCGTCTCGATCCTGTTCCCCTGGTACGCGCTGCAGCGGCAGGTGATCGTGCTCGGCACCGCGACGCCGCTGCCCGCCGAGCGCGACGATGCGTACTTCGCCTCGCGTCCGCGCGGGTCGCAGCTGTCGGCTTGGGCGAGTCACCAGTCGGAGGCCGTGGCATCCCGAGCCGCCCTCGAGGAGCAGATGGCCGAGGTCACCGCGCGCTTCCCCGAGGATCAGCCGGTACCCCGCCCGCCGCACTGGGGCGGATACCGCGTGGATGCCACGGAGTTCGAGTTCTGGCAGGGCCGGCCGTCGCGGCTGCACGACCGGATCGTGTTCCAGCGCGAGGGCGACGGGTGGGCGGGCGGGCGTCGGCAGCCGTGAGCCCGGGAGAGTTGCCCACCCCGAAATGAGCTCGGCTGATAGCGGGACAGACTATTCGAACTCCGAGGGGCCCATAACAAAATAGACCCCGTCGAAGCGGCGAACTCGCGCGCCTTCCAGCAGGCGTTCCACGCGAACCCGGCCGGCGGTAGAAAGCGGATGAGACCCCGCCGGAAGCTTTACGACGGAAGTTGCCACGAGGTCAGCCGCCTCACCCCACGATATATCCCGGTAGAAAAAGTCGGCAGCAGGGTGCGCATCAAACCAATCCCGGTCACTACCACAAACTTCTTCGATGTCTGCGGCGATCGAGCATCCGTTCTCGTGCGTGACTTCCGTCCCTGTCACCTCCGGATTGCACTCGAGACAAGGCGTCTCGGGAGTATCAACCCCAACTAGTTGCGAGATCAGTTCTCTGTGCTCATCGCTTAGCCACACGGTGTCAGCCTAAGAGTCGTGCGCCTCGCGGCGCTCGTTGGTTTCGGGTTCAATGTCGATGCCCAACTCGGTGATTCTGATTCCGATTTGAAGAGAATTTGCTATCCGGTGCAGTCGCTTGATGTTGACGGGTGTGTCGGACGGAACTGATACCGCTACCACTGGACCGTCCGCGCCTAGCAGGACACCGCCCCTAAGGGTCGTGCCATCTGGCACATCAATCGCTGAGAAGACTTCGTTCACGAGGCTGCGTTCCCTCTCGCGCGTCATCCCAGTCGGCCCCACCGGCTGTTCTTGCGCGCTGGTATTGCGCTCAAGCCGTCGAATGCGGAAGAGAATCTCGTCCAGAATGTCGTCGGGTGGTCGAGTAGTTCTTGCGGGTCCAGAGCCCTTTTGTGCGCGCGAGATGGCCGCCTCCAATTCCGGCCAAGCTTCATCGAACAAGACTTTCAATGGCGCGTCGGGAACTGGCCGCTCCAACGACTTATTCATGTCCACGAGTAGCTTCCACACGTCGTCGCGATCGGACATGCTGGTCATCTGGAACTGCTGCAAAGGCCCGGTGACGTCAGCTTGAGTGATATCCACGAGTAGGGGGGAGACTCGCGCTTCGCCCACCGACTTCCCGAGGGCTCCGGACTCGAAGTTGATCCAGGGTTCATGTTGGTTCTTCTTGGTGAGAATGATCAAGCCGTAGTCGATGTCGTCCAGGCTCGCGGCAATAACGCTGAGGCCCCTCTGCCCCTTCTCGATATCTTGGCTGGATACAAATGCTTCGATCCCGTTCAGCAATACTCTGGGTAGCCACAAGCGCAATGACTCGGCGAGTTCGCGGCTCTCGCGGCCCGACCAGCTAATAAAAATCTTCATTCGTCCCCCTATTCGCTTGACTATAGCTTGCGCTAGTCGTCCCGCGGTTGGGGGCCCACCCCATATCTCTGCGAGCGGCGATAGGGCCTAGGGCACTGTGTAGTCTCACCGAGTGTCTTCCCTCCGCGAGGTCGCGCCCGGCGTGCTGGTCCGCACGAGCCGGGTCATGCAGACGAACACGACGGTGGTCGTGGCATCCGGACGCGCCCTGCTCATCGACCCCGCGTGGCTCCCCGACGAGCTCGCGGCGATCGCCGATGACCTGCGCGAGCGCGAGATCACCGTCGCCGAGGGCTTCTCGACCCACGCTCATCACGACCATGTGCTGTGGCATCCGGAATTCGGGGACGTTCCGCGGTGGGCCTCGCCCCGCACCGCCGAGCTCGCCCGCACCGAGCGCGATGACCTCGTCGCAGCCCTCGGGTCGAAGTTCACCCCCGACCTCGTCGACCTCATGGGGCGAGTGGATGCCGGCACCCCGGCGTTCGACGTCGAGCTCCTCGTGCACGACGGACACGCCCCCGGGCACACGGCGCTGTGGCTTCCGGAGCTGCGCGTGCTGGTCGCGGGTGACATGCTCAGCGATGTCGAGCTTCCGCTGCCGTTCTGGCCTCACGACGTTCCCGCGTACGAGCGGGCCCTCGACCTGCTCGAGCCGTACGCCGATGCCGCTCGCGTCGTGATCCCGGGGCACGGCAACGTCGGCACCGACGCGCGTGCCCGGCTCGACGCCGACCGCCGCTACCTCGCCGACGTCCGCCGGACCGGTCGGTCGTACGACCCGCGGCGCGCGAACGCGGGGATGGATAGCGAGTACGAGCTGTTGCGCGAGATCCTCGGGGCGTGAGCCGGACGCGTGATCGCGGGTCCGCACATGGCCCGGTCGCCTCGCCGTTGTCCAGGGGCGGCTGAGCGGCCACCGCGAATGCGACACTGACGACAGCGGCGAGAATGAGGGGGCGCAATGGCCAAGAAAGACGCGAGGAAGCCCGCGTTCGACGAGAAGGCGTTCGTCGACGCGTCGTCGGAGGCGCGGTCGCGCTACGGGCGGTTCAACCTCGCGATCGTCGGCAGCTCCGGCGTGGGGAAGTCCTCGCTCGTGAACGCCGTCTTCGGACGCGACTGGGCGAAGGTCGGGAAGGGGCTCCCCGTCACGCGAGGCGTGCAGTTCTACCACGATGAATCCCTCGGGATCTGGGACGTCGAGGGCTTCGAGATCGGCTCGCCCGTTCCGCCGGATCAGCAACTGCGCAACCACCTCGACGCGATCGCGGCGCACCCGGGCGACCACCAGATCTCGGTCGTCTGGTACTGCGTGAAAGCCACCGACGACCGGCTCACGCCCGCCGACATCGCGATGATCCGTGAGCTCGATGCGCGCGGACTCCCCGTCATCCTCGTGCTGACCAAGGTCGACTGGATCAAGAACCCGATCACCGGGCAGCGCGGGATCGCGAAAGACCTGCAGGCCTTCGTCGACTGGTTGCACGAACCCGTGGATGCCGCCGGCCAGCCGCTGCACGTGCCCTACCGCCGCGTGATCCTGACCTCCACCCGAGACCGGCACGGGAAGGGCAAGGGGCACGGTCTCGGTGACCTTGTCACGGAGACCCTGGCCCTCGCCCCCGAAAGCGACAAGGACGCCTTTCGCATCGCGCAGCGGCTCAACCTCCCGTGGAAGCGCGAGATGGCGCGCCCCATCATCGCCGCGGCCACCGCGGCCGCCGCGGGAGCGGCGACGGTTCCGCTTCCTGTCACGGATGCTGTCACGCTGGCGCCGATCCAGCTGACGATGATGGGCCGGATCGCGACGATCTACGATCTCGAGTTCAAGACGATGCTGTCGGCCGGCGCGCTCGCGCAGTTCGGGGTGCAGGTCGCGGGGCGCGCGTTGGCGACGAGCTTCCTCAAGCTCATTCCCGGTGCCGGCGTCGTCGTGAACGCCGGAGTGGCCGGCGCGCTCACCGCGGCGACGGGGGAGAGCTGGATGAAGCTGTGCGAACTCATCCACACGGGCAAGATCGACGTCGCCAAGCTCGACAAGGAGTGGGCGAAGTACGCGCCGCACTTCGCCGACGTCGTCCGCAAGCTGCTCGAGCAGCGGGCGATCCGGCGGTAGCGGCTTTCGCCCTCGCGGAGAGCGTCGTTCTCCCGGCCCTCGCCGGCGCGCAGCATGCGACGCTGGAGGGATCGAAGGGACCGTCATGACCCACTCCACGCCGGCAGAACGGCTGCACGCAGCCCTCGAGCATCCGGACGCTTCCGCACGTCTCGAGGCCGCGCTCGCCGCGGGCACGCGTCCCGACGACAGCTACGTCGTCGAGCTCGTCGCACGGTGCGCCGTCGAGTCCGACTTCTTCGTCCGCGACATGCTGACGTGGGCGCTCACGCGACACGATCCGTCGCGGGCGGTCGAGGTGCTGCTGCCCGAGGTGCGGTCCGAGATCCCGCAGGCGCGGAGCCAGGCGTTGCACACCCTCTCGAAGATCGGCGACCCCATCGCCTTCTCGGTCATCACCCCCGCCGTCCTGCGTGACCCGCACCCCGAGGTGGCCCGCGCGGCCTGGCGGACGGCATCCGGTCTCGTCCCCGAAGGAGCGCAGGAGAGCCTCGCCGACGAGCTCGCGACGCAGTTCGGCCGCGGCGATCACGACACGCAGCGGAGCCTGAGTCGGGCCTTCGCGACCATCGGATTCCGGGCCGAGGGAGCCATCGAGCAGGCGATCGTCTCGCCGTACGACGTGATCAGCGCGCACGCGCGGGCCACGGCCGCCGTCATGGGAGACCCCGACACGGACTTCGCCGAGGCGGCCGTCGAGGCGCGCCGCGTGGTCGCGAAGCGGGCGCTGCCGACGGACTGAATCCGGCCCCGGCGCCGGGGTGGGCTCACGGCGGGCGCCGCATCGTGCTCCCGGCGCGGCCGTGGCGCGTCGCGCTCCCGGCGCGGCCGTGGTGCACCGCGCTCCCTGCCCGACCGTGGCGCACCGCGCTCCCGGGGCGACCGTGGCGCGCCAGGCTCCCGGGGCGCCCGTGGCGCGCCGCGCGGAGCGGTGGCGACCACGTGCGCCCGCGGCGTCAGGACCGAGCAGGATGCGCGGCGCGCGCAGAGCTGTGCAGGATGAACCAGGTCAGGCCGAGCATCGCGAAGATGCCCAGCAGGTACGTGGCCGCGATCCCGAGGTCGTTCGGGAGGATCGTCACGGCGAGCACCGTCGCCGCGGCGGAACCCGCGATCACGACCGCAAGCGCGACCCACCGCACGACCGGCGACGCGACGAAGACGGCGACCACGAGGAGAACGCTCAAGACGATCTCGGTGACACCGGCCGCGAGCATCGGCGGCGACGCCAGGCCGAAGCCGGTGAACGCGACACCGACGGCGGCGAAGACCACGGCGAAGAACGGGGTGAGGATCCGCGTTCGGCGCGCGAGCTTCTCCGGCGGCACGGGTGCGGTGTTCGCGCTCATCGTTGGTCCTCGGGGTGAAGTTCTTCGGATGCCGAGGGGTCAGGCTACCTCGGTGGGGTGCGTGCTGTTCCTCAGACGCGCGGTACCGCGCCGCCCGCGACCCACGCACGCAGGAGCTCCACGCCGCTCGCCTCGAGCCCCACGACATCGGCGGTCTTGATGCCGCCGATGCCCGCGGCATCCGGTCGTCCGGCGCGACGCGCCAGGCCCTCGGGGAGCCGGCGCGACGAGAAGTCCAGGGTGGCGTCGACCGCGACGATCTCGTCGCCCGGCGGGAGGTCGCGGACGAGGTGGATCAGCGCCTGCACCTTCCAGTGCTCCCACAGGACATTCGGACCGGTGTCGATGCGGTCGTCGGTGGGCGGGGCGGGGAGCTCGGCGGCATCCGGGAACCGAACGACATCGCCGAGGCCCAGTTGATCGGAGAGGATCCGCAGCGCTTCGGGATTGGTCAGACGATGTGAGTTCCAGACGAGGTCGGCGTCGAGCGAGCGCACGCCTTCGACGACGGCGGGGCGGAAGAAGAACCGGCCGCCCGGCAGAAGGGTGGCATCGGCGGGAACCGGGAGCGGCGCGTGGTCGCGGCCGGTGCGGTAGTCCGCGTACTCGCGGGCGGGGGAGTCGAGCTCGACGAGCAGAACGCCGTCGACGCCGAGCAGGATCGTGTGGCGGCCCATTCGACAAGTCTCGCAGGGTGCCTCGCCTCGCGAGGGGAGGAGATCCTGGGAGGGGAGGACGGATGCCGCGGCGCTCGACCTCCCGTCCGGGTTTCTCCTCCGCTCACCACCGCCATCGCCCGGAAGCGTGACCGGGGGAGGGCTCAGGTGCTGGGGTATCTCGCGTCTCGGGGGAGGAGATCCTGGGAGGGGAGGACGGATGCCGCGGCGCTCCTCCTCCCGTCCGGGTTTCTCCTCCGGTCGCCACCCGCTACGGCCCCGCCCGCGCGGGCACCCGTTTTGTTGCGATCGCCAACTTACCTCTTGCGCTCCCCGCGGACCTGATCTAGCTTTGCCATCGAAGCGCTTCTCGGAAGCGCTTCGACAGCTACGAAGGAGTCGCTATGGTCAAGATCGACGAGGTCGCCCGTGCCGCGGGCGTATCGATCAGCACCGTCTCCTACGCGCTCAGCGGCAAGCGTCCGGTCTCGGCCGAGACGCGCCGACGTATCCAGGATGCGGTGCACGAACTGGGGTACAGCCCCAACGCCGGCGCCCGCATGCTCGCCGGCAGCCAGACGAACATCTTCGCGCTGTCGGAGCCGCTGCGCGCCGACTCGCACGCCCCGAGCCACATGTCGTTCATGCACGCGATGACCGTCGCCGCGCGCCGCAAGGAGTACGACATGCTCCTGTTGACCGACGAGGACGCGTCGGCCGGCATGAAGAGGGTCGCGGCGAGCGGACTCGTGGATGCCATCCTCGTGCTCGACGTCGCCCCCGACGACGCGCGGGTCCAGATCGCCCGGGCGAGTGCGACCCCGACGATCTTCGTCGGCATCCCCAACGACCACGAGGATCTCGTGTGCGTCGACCTCGACTTCGAGCGCGCCACGGTCGAGGCCGTCGATCGGCTCGCCGACGCCGGACACCGTGCGATCGGCCTCATCGGCGGGTCGGAGCGCGCGTACGAGAAGTCGAACTTCCCCTCTCGCGTGCGCGCCGCCCTGTCGGAGCGGGCGACCGAGCGGGGGATGAGCGCCACGTCGGTGGCATCCGGTCCCGTCGTCACCGACCGCACTCACGTGCGCCGCTCGGTGCGGGACTTCGTCGACGCCGGGATCACCGGGATCGTGCTGCACGCGCCCGAAGAGGTGCTGCAGGTCGTTCTCGTCGAGCTCGCGGCCCTCGGCAGAAGCGTGCCGGACGACGTGTCGATCGTGTCGGTCGGCAGCAGCTTCGACACCGACGCCCAGCCCACCCCGATCGACTCGATCCCGCTCGTGCCGCAGAGCTCGTGCGAACTCGCCGTCGATCTCGCCATCGAGCTGATCGCCGGTCGGCCCGTGGCATCCGGTCTCCATCTCATCGCCCCGACCTATCTCGACCGCGGCTCCGTCGCCGCAGCTCCCTCCGCCTGACCCCCAACTCCACATCTCGCTCTGTTCGCCCATCATCGAAGCGCTTCGACATCGTTTCGACGCCGGGCGCAGCGCATCCGCCGCCGCTAGCGGACACCACTGAACCAGCGGACCACAGTGAAAGGAGTGCCAACGATGGCACGCACGAACGCACAACGACGCGCGACCCGAACCCTCGCGGCCGTCGGCTCGATCGCCGTCGCCGCCCTCACCCTCGCGGCCTGCAGCGGGGGAGGCGGCGACGCCGGATCGACCGACGGCGAGGGCAAGACCCTCACCCTCTGGCACTACGAGGGAGCCGACAGCGCGATGGCGAAAGCCTGGAACGCGGCGATCCCGATCTTCGAGGAGAAGACGGGCGCGACGGTCAAGGTCGAGGAGAAGTCCTTCGAGCAGATCCAGAAGACGGCGAGCCAGGTGCTCGACACCGACGCCGCCCCCGACCTCATGGAGTTCAACAAGGGCAATGCCACCGCGGGCTTCCTCGCCAGCACGGGCCTCATCGCCGACATCGGCGACGCCGTGAGCGAGTACGGATGGGATGCCAAGCTCGCCCCGTCGCTGCAGACCACCGCGAAGTACTCCTCGGACGGGGTCATGGGCGGCGACACCTGGTACGGCGTGCCGAACTACGGCGAGTTCGTCGGCGTCTATTACAACCTCGACGCCTTCAAGGCGGCAGGCATCGAGGTGCCGAAGACCTACGACGAGTTCGTGAAGGCGCTCGACGCGTTCGTCGCGAAGGGCATCACGCCGCTCGCCGAAGCCGGCGCGGAGTACCCGCTCGGCCAGCTCTGGTACCAACTCGCCCTCTCGAAGGCCGACCGCTCGTGGGTCGACGACTATCAGCTGTACAAGAACCCCGTCGACTGGAACGGATCCGAGGTCGAGTACGCCTCCGAGACGCTCAAGCAGTACGTCGACAAGGGCTACATCGCCAAGGACGTCTCGTCGGTGAAGGCCGAGGACGCGGGGGTCTCGTTCATCAACGGCAGCTCGCCGATCTTCGTCTCGGGCTCGTGGTGGTACGGCCGCTTCTCGGAGGAGGCCGGCTTCGACTGGTCGCTCGCGACCTTCCCCGACGCGAAGCTGTCGCTCGGATCCTCGGGCAACCTCTGGGTCGTCCCGGAGCGCTCGAAGAACAAGGACCTCGCCTACCAGTTCATCGACATCACGATGAGCCCCGAGATCCAGGCGATCATCGGCAACAACGGCGGCGTCCCGGTCGCGGCGGACACCGCCGACATCACGGATGCCAAGAGCAAAGAGCTGATCGACACGTTCAACGGCATCCTGGCCGACGACGGTCTGTCGTTCTACCCCGACTGGCCTGCGCCCGGCTTCTACGACGTGCTCGTGCAGGAGCTCCAGGGCCTGGTGACCGGCACCCAGGATGCCGCGACCACCAACGCCAACCTCGGGAAGAAGTACGACGAGGGCACGGCGGACTTCCGCTGACCCCGGTGGGGGCGGCGTGTCCCGCCGCCCCCACCCCTCTCGAACGAAGGATCGCGAATGGCTCTCCTGACCCGCCCGGCGCGCGTGGCTCTGCCACCCGAGCAGCCGGCCATCCCCCAACGCCGGGGCGGCACCGCCGGCTACTGGCTCTACCTTCTTCCCGGCTTCGTGCTGCTGCTGGTGATCGTCATCGTCCCGCTGGTGTGGAACGTCTTCCTCACCTTCACCAAATGGCGCGGCGTCGGCGACCCCGAGTTCATCGGCTTCGCCAACTGGACGAAGCTCCTCGGCGACGAGGACTTCTGGACGTCGTTCGCCAACTCGGTGTGGATGATCCTCGCGATGGTCGTCGTCCCCACCGTCGTCGGCCTCACCGTCGCCGCCCTGCTCTTCGACGTCGTCGGTCGGAAGTTCGGCGGCAAGGTCGGCAGCTTCCTCCGCGCGACCTACTACCTCCCGCAGATCCTTCCCATCGCCGTCGCGGGAATCGTGATCGGCTGGATCGTCCGCCCCGGCGACACCGGCGCGCTCAACCAGATCCTCACGAGTCTGGGCCTGCCCGCCTACGACTGGCTCGGGCAGATGCCCTCGGCGCTCATCGTGCTCATGGTCGTGCTCGTGTGGGTGCAGATCGGCTACCCCGTCGTGGTCTTCATGGCGGCGCTGCAGCGCGTCGATCCCGAGCTCTACGAGGCTGCGGAACTCGACGGGGCGAACTGGTTCCAGCGGTTCACCGCGATCACGATGAGCATCATCCGCCCCGAGATCTTCGTCGTGACCCTGACCTGCACGATCGCGGCGCTGAAGGTCTTCGGCCCCGTCTACGTCATCACGCAGGGCGGGCCCGCGGGCTCCACGATCGTCCCCGCCTACTACGCCTATCTCGAGTTCTTCACGAAGCGCAACGTCGGCTACGGCGCGACCATCGCGACCGTGCTCACGATCGTCGTCGTCGTCGTCTCGATCGTGTTCATCCGCGTGCAGGGCTCGCTCGAACGCAAAGAAAGGGCGGGACTCTGATGGCCTCGGCATCCGTTCTCACCACCACCGCTGCGGAGCGCCCGCCGCGGCGCCGCGCGGGTGGCCCGGGTCGCGGGTCGCGCGGCGGTCGCGGCGGCATGACCCGCCGTCGCCCGGTCGACTGGCTGCTGCTCGCGCTCGTCGTCGTCGGGGCGCTGCTCGTGCTCGCGCCGTTCTACCTCGTGCTCGTGAACTCGTTCAAGTCGCCCCTCGACTACGCGACCTCGGGGCCGCTCGCGCTCCCGCAGCAGCTCGACTTCGGCGGGATCATCGACTTCTGGAACCGCGTCGACTTCCCGCGCAAGGTCGGCAACTCGATCCTCATCTCGGGCGTCGTCGCCGTGCTCGCCGTGCTGATCTCGGTGCTCAACGCCTTCGCGATCGGCATCGGGCGGGTGCGGGGGCGGACCGGCATCGTGCTGCTGTTCCTGCTGGCGAACCTGCTCCCGCAGGAGGCGCTGCTGTACCCGCTGTACTACATGTTCAAAGAGGTCGGCCTCTACGACAACGTCTGGTCGGTGATCATCGTGTTCACCGTGGTGCAGGCGGCCTTCGGCACCTACCTGCTGTCGTCGGTGTACGGCACGTTCCCGCGCGAGATCCTCGAGGCCGCCGCGATCGACGGGGCGAGCCGCTGGCAGATCCTCTGGCGCGTGATCTTCCCGATCAGCCGCCCGACCCTCGCGGTGCTGCTCATCTTCTTCTTCATCTGGACGTGGAACGAGTTCCTCATCCCGCTGACGTTCCTGGCATCCAATGACAACCAGACCGTGCCGGTCGCGATCAGCGTCCTGCAGGGCGACCGCCTCATGGACGTCACCACCATCAGCGCGTCGGCGCTCCTCGGCATCATCCCGACGCTCATCTTCTTCCTCATCTTCCAACGCACGCTGACACGCGGCATCACGGCAGGAGCAGTCAAGTAATGAAGTTCACCGATGGTTTCTGGCTCATGCGTCACGGCGTGACCGTCGACTACGCGGCCGAGGCCTACGACATCAGCCGGACCGACGACACCCCGGACGGACCGGGACTCGTCGTGCACGCACCGACGAAGGTCATCGCGAAGCGCGGCGATGTGCTCAACCGGACGCTGCTGACCGTCACGCTATCGTCGCCGCTCGAGGGGGTCGTGCGCGTGCGGATCGTGCACCACGACGGAGCCGGGCGCGGGCGCGGGTTCGCCCTGCCGGGAGCCGTGGGCGGCGGCGAGGTCGACGTCGAGGCCGGCACGCTGACCGCGGGGAGGCTCGTCGCCCGCATCGCGCCGGGTGCCCCGTGGGATCTCTCCTTCGAGCTCGACGGCACACGCGTGACGGGCAGCGGGCACCGCTCGGTCGGTCGCGTGAGCCTCGCCGCGGATGCCGACGTCGACGCCGGCGTGATCTCGAACCGGGGCGCGGAGACCGGCATCCCGGCATCCCGACACTTCCTCCACGAGCAGCTCGACCTCGGCGTGGGCGACACCGTCTACGGGCTCGGCGAGCGTTTCGGGCCGGTCGTGAAGAACGGCCAGACCGTCGACATCTGGAACGCCGACGGCGGCACCTCGAGCGAGCAGGCGTACAAGAGCGTGCCGTTCTACGTGTCGTCCGGCGGCTACGGCGTGCTCGTGAACGACCCCGGGCACGTGTCGTTCGAGGTCGGCTCCGAGAACGTCGAGCGCGTGCAGTTCTCGGTCTCGGGCGAGGCACTGGAGTACTTCGTCATCGCCGGCCCGACCCCGAAGGATGTCCTCGAGCGCTACACCGCGCTCACCGGGCGCCCGCCGGTCGTGCCGGCGTGGTCGTTCGGCACGTGGCTCAGCACCTCGTTCACCACCGACTACGACGAGCAGACCGTCACCTCGTTCATCGACGGCATGGCCGAGCGCGACCTGCCGCTGTCGGTGTTCCACTTCGACTGCTTCTGGATGCGCGAGTTCACCTGGACGGACTTCACCTGGGACGACCGGGTCTTCCCGGATCCGGATGCCATGCTCCGGCGCCTCCATGACCGGGGCCTGCGGGTGTCGGTGTGGATCAACCCCTACATCGCGCAGCGTTCCGTGCTCTTCGCGGACGGGGTCGCGAACGGGTACTTCGTGCGCCGACCCGACGGGTCGCCGTGGCAGTGGGACCTGTGGACGCCGGGCATGGCGCTCGTCGACTTCACCAACCCGGATGCCGTGCGCTGGTACCAGGGACACCTGCGGCGTCTCATCGCGCAGGGCGTGGACTGCTTCAAGACCGACTTCGGCGAGCGGATCCCCACCGACGTCGTCTGGCACGACGGCACCGACCCCGAGCGCATGCACAACCTCTACGCGCAGCTCTACAACGCGGCGGTGCACGAGGTGCTGGTGGATGAGCGGGGCGCGGGGGAAGCGGTACTCTTCGCGCGGTCGGCGACGACGGGCGGACAGATGATGCCCGTGCACTGGGGCGGCGACAACTCCTCGACCTTCGCCTCGATGGCCGAGACGCTGCGCGGCGGTCTGTCGCTCGCGTGGAGCGGGTTCGCGTTCTGGAGCCACGACATCGGCGGGTTCGAGGGCACTCCCGACCCGGCCGTGTTCAAGCGCTGGATCGCCTACGGGATGCTGTCGTCGCACAGCCGCTTCCACGGTTCCGACTCGTATCGGGTGCCGTGGGCGTTCGACGACGAGGCGGTCGAGGTGACGCGGACGTTCTCTCGCCTGAAGCTGCGCCTGATGCCCTACCTGTACGCGGCGGCGCGCGAAGCGACCGTGACGGGCGTCCCCGTGATGCGGCCGATGGCGCTGGAGTTCCCCGACGACCCCACGACCCTGCATCTCGACCGCCAGTACATGCTCGGCGCCGATCTGCTCGTGGCGCCGGTGTTCTCGGCATCCGGTGACGTGAGCTTCTACCTGCCGGAGGGGGAGTGGACGCACCTGCTCACCGGCGAGCGGGTCGAGGGCGGAGGGTGGCGCCGCGAGACGCACGGCTTCGACTCGCTGCCGCTGTACGTGCGGCCGGGGGCGGTGCTGCCGTGGGGCGCGCGCGAGGACCGGCCCGACTACGACTACCTCGAGGGGCTCCGGTTCCGGGTGTTCCCCGGGGGTGCGGGCGTGGCCGAGGTCACGGTCACGGCGCCGGACGGGCGGAGCGAGACGTTCCGGGTGGATCGGGGTGAGGTGACGGAGTAGGGGGCCGGGAGGGGAGGAGATTCGGCGACGGGAGGACGGATGCCGCGGCACCGGTCCTCCCGATCCGGTTTCTCCTCCGCTCGCCGGGCGTGGCCGCGCGGCGCGCGCCGGTTCTCGACGAACGTCTGATGCCCGCCGGGCCCTCGCGGAGTTGAGTTGTGGAGCCACGTTCGTGGCGCACTCGTCGAGACAAGGAAGCGGGCAACGTCATGGCATTCGTGACCACCGAAGATGGCGCAGAGATCTCCCACAAGGACTGGGGCGACCCCGAGGCGCAGCCGATCGTGTTCCACCACGGGTGGCCCCTGTCGTCCGACGACTGGGACGCGCAGATGCTGTACTTCCTCGGCAAGGGCTTCCGCGTGATCGCGAGCGACCGGCGCGGTCACGGCCGCTCGTCGCAGATCGGCACCGGCCACGACATGGACCACTACGCCAGCGACGTCAGCGCCGTGGTCGAGCACCTCGACCTGAAGAACGCCGTGCACATCGGCCACTCCACCGGCGGCGGCCAGGTCGCCCGCTACGTCGCGAAGTATGGGGAGCCGCAGGGCCGGGTCGCCAAGGCGGTCCTGGTCGCGGCCGTCCCGCCGCTCATGCTGCAGCGCGACGACAACCCCGAGGGCACCCCGCTGTCGGTGTTCGACGGATTCCGGGAGGCGCTCGCGGCCAACCGTGCCGAGTTCTTCGAGGCCGTGGCATCCGGTCCCTTCTACGGCTTCAACCGCGAGGGCGTCACCCCCTCGCAGCCGGTCATCGACAACTGGTGGCGCCAGGGCATGACGGGCAGCGCCGTCGCGCACTACGAGGGCATCAAGGCCTTCTCGGAGACCGACCAGGAAGCCGACCTCCGGGCCATCACGGTGCCCGTGCTCGTGCTGCAGGGCGACGACGACCAGGTCGTGCCGTACAAGGCCGCCGCGATCCGCCAGCACGAGATGCTCGCGAACTCGACCCTGAAGATCTACGAGGGCTACCCGCACGGCATGCTCACCACGCACGCCGATGTGATCAACCCCGACATCCTCGCGTTCATCCAGTCATGAAGTCCTGACGAGAGGTGCATTCCGGGTGTCCGGGGTGCGCCTCTCGCGTGCCGTGGGAGCGGTACCGTGTGTGCGAGAGGGCCACGCTGCGGCGTGCGTCACCGGCCTATGTTGTGAGCACCCCCACCGGACCGCACGCGAGGAGTCGGGATGCATCCGCCGCAGATCGTGGAACAGCTTTCGACGATGCTCGGTCGCCGGGTGCGCGTACGCGAGACGACGTATCCGGCGACCGCCGACCGCGACGGCGTGTGCGTCGACGTGCCGTTCGGTCGGGGAGCGGCGTGCCTGCGCCTCGTCGGCGCGGTGCAGAGCGAACTCGGCTCCTTCGAGTGGGCGGTGATCGACGCGGCGGCGTATCTGCTCGACCTCGGGGCGGGCCTGGCCGCGTCACGGGACACGGTGTTCGCCGGACTCATGGATGCCGATCCCCGGAGCCGGCGCGACGCCCTCGGCGAGGTGCGCGCCCGGCGGTGGGTCGACGGCCGCGCCGACGACCTCGACGTGCTCGTGATCCGACTCGACCCGGCGCGCGAACTCGCGATCACCGCGTTCGGTCGGCACCTCGCGCTCACCCTGCACGGGGCGGTCCACTTCGTCGGCATCCGCGAGGGATCCGCCGTCTTCCTCGCCGCGCCCGTGCGCGACATCGACGAGCTGACGGATGCGGTCACCCGCGAGACCGCCGTACACGGGGTCGTGCCGCGAGGTCTCGGAATGGCGACGTGCGGCGCCGTCGAGGCCGACATCGACGATGCCGTCGCGCGGGCGACCGCCTCGGCGCGCCTGCGCGCGACCCTGCCCGACCAGGTCGCGTCGGTGCGGGCCGAAGACCTCGGCGGGTGGGCGCTCATGCACACGGTGCCGCGCTCGCGCTCGCTGCTGCATCAGGCCTGCCCCGCCGCCTTCGACCTGCTCGCGCTCGACGATCCGACGCCCCGCGAGACGGTGGAGGCGTACCTGGATGCCGCCGGCCGTGTGCCCGTGGCCTGCGAACGCCTGCACATCCACCGCACGACCCTCTACTACCGGCTCGAGCACCTCCCCGAGTCGGTGCGCGCCGCGCTCGCCGACGGCCTGCAGCGCAGCACCCTGCATCTGGCGCTGAAGCTACTGCGGCTGTGGGGGGAGGAAGCGATCGAGGCGTCGGTGGTGCCGCTGCGCGAGGAGGGGTTGTTGCGGGCGTGACGGGTGTCAGAGATCGCGCAGGTACTCCGGTCGGGCGATCATCGCGTGGATGATCATCTCGTGGCCGTCGTCGAAGGTGAGGGCCACGAGCTCGAGTGCCCGCCCCGCGGAATCCATGCCGACCAGCAGCCATCGACGGGGGTCGTCCTCGTCGTCGAGCGGCCATGACGCGAGGACGTGGCTCGCGGCCTGCCGAACGGCGTCGTCGTTCAATCGGTCGCGGTGATAGTGCTTTCGTGCAGAGCGATGCAGCTCAGGCAACGTGTGCCCACTCGCGCACGGCCGCGCGGATGGCTTCGGATCGCGACGTGATGCCCTCGGCTTCTGCCCGTCGCATCAACGCCGTCAATGTTTCAGCGTCGAGGCGGACGGTGGTCGCTTCACCGGGACCGTTCCCGATCGCCGGTCGACCTCGCGACGGCTGGGGAAGACGGGTGAGGTCGTAGCCCGCTTCGGCTTCATCGGCCCAGGCCTGTACCTCGGAGTCGGTGACGCGCTTGCCGCGCAGGAGGTGGTCGGCCATGCGAATAACGTACACGAAAATATGATCGGTGGGGAGGGTGACCCTGTGCGCTCACGCCCCGCCGAAACGCTCCGTCCGCACCCGCAGCGGCGGATGCCCGACGGCGACGACCGCGTCGGCGGTGGCCTCGACGAAGGCCGTCGGTCCGCAGATGTGGATGAGGGGCCGCTCCGAGGGCGGGATCGTCAGGCGCTCGAGCTCGGCCAGCGAGACACGGCCGGCGGCCCGCGGCGATCCGGGCGGGGCGAGGCGCGTGTGGATCCATTCGGTCGGGATGCCACGGGCGCCGAGCGTCTCGATCTCGTCGGCGTACATGGCATCCGGAGCGGAACGCACCGAGTACAGCAGGCGGAAGGGCTGGGCCGTGCCCGCGACCGCGCGCGCCCGCGCGATCGAGAGCAGGGGGACGATGCCGGAGCCGCCCGCGATGAGCTGTACGGGCGAGGGGTCGCTCTCGCGCCAGACGAAGTACTGGCCGAGCGGACCCTTGACCTCGAGGAAGTCACCCGGACGTACCTCTTCGACGAGGTAGGGCGAGACCTCGCCGTCCTCGACCTCGTCGACGGCGAGCTCGACGCGCTCGCCGGGGCCGAAGCTCGCGATCGAGTAGGAGCGTTCGGCCTGATAGCCGTCCTCGGCGGTGAGACGGATGTCGAGGTGCTGACCGGGCAGGCTCCCCGTCCAGCCCGGAACGTCGAGCACGAGCGAGCGGGCGTGTGCGGTGAGGCGGGTGACCGACGCGACATGCGCCGGCAGCCAGGGCGTCGCCGTCACCAGTACCGCTCTTCGCGCCACGGATCGCCGTGCATGTTGTAGCCGTTCTGCTCCCAGAAGCCGGGCTCGTCGCGCGCCTGCAGGACGAGGCCGCGCACCCACTTCGCACTCTTCCAGAAGTAGAGGTGCGGGACGAGCAAGCGGGCGGGCCCCCCGTGCTCGGGCGCGAGCGGCTTGCCGTCGAACTCGAAGACCACCCACGCCTTGCCGCCCATGAGGTCTTTCACGGGCACGTTCGTCGTGTAGCCGCCGTACGAGTGCGCCATCACCGAGGGGGCCGCGCTGTCGACACCGGCGAGCAGGGTGTCGACCGAGACCCCGCGCCACGACGTGCCGAACTTCGACCACCGCGTCACGCAGTGGATGTCGGTGTGCACGTCTTCGATCGGCAGCGCGTGGATCTCGTCCCACGTCCACGTCGTCGTCGCGCCCGTCTCGGTGCGGATCGCGAACTGCCAGTCCTCGGTCCGGATGCGAGGAGTCGGACCCGCCGACAGAACCGGGAAATCGTCCGTGAGGTACTGCCCCGGGGGGAGCTGCGGGTCGGAGGCGCGTCGACGTGCCCCGAAACCCCTGCTGAACTCGGCCATGACGCCTCCTCGTCCCGACCCTACTCGCGGGCGCCGACACCCGGCTTCGACAAATGACGCACTTCCGCGGTTCCGCAGCTACATCCGCGAATACGTGATGCACACCGACGCACCCCTTACCGGAGACGTGGTCACGACCTACCCCCGCAGCCGCGCCACCGCCACCGCCACCGCCACCGCGATCGACGACTACAAAGACCTCGCCTTGGAGCTCACGAGCCTCTGGGCCAACGGAAAAAGATAGGGGACCCCCATGGCTCGCAAAACCCTCTCGTCCCTCGTCGGGCGCCTCGACGACGACCAGCCCGTCGAAGCCACACAGCCGGCCCGCTGCCCCTGCGCCCAAGCAGCAGCCCGCAGAGGTAGCACCCGCGGTGGAACCACCGCAGCCGAAGAAGCGCACCAAGTATCCACCGAAGGTGTCGTTCTACCAAGAGCTCGAGAACACCGACCGAATCCGCGGTGCCATCCTCCACACGTTCGCGCAGGAAGAGTTCCGCAACCTCTCCCAGTTTCTGAACGCCGCCGCGATGAAAGAGGTGGAGCGCCTCGAGCAGAAGTACAACGACGGCAAGCCCTTCCCACCCGTCAAGGCCCGCGAACTGCCCCAGGGGCGCCCAATGGGGGTGTGATGTGAGCCCGAAATTGCAACGGAACGTGATCGCCGTGGTCCTCGTCGTCGCTAGCCTCGGCATCGGTTACGGACTGCGCAGTGCTTTCCCGCCGTACGAGGTGATCACCACCCCCGTGGTGATCGACGAAGCTCTCTGGCGCGCGATGATCAGTGGCCCCCCGATGGCCGGTGTCTTCGCCGTCTTCGCCGCAGCAATCGCCTTCACACCCGCCATCCTTTCGACCCGAATCGCGCGCGAGAACGCAGCGCGCGAGCAATGGTGGAACCGCGCCGAATGGGCCCTCGGGCTCGCTTCGTCTAGCGATGAGGACGACCGTGCGGTAGCGAACGACGCCCTCAAAGCGCTGTCCGAGGTCGCCACAGCGACCGAGTACAAGATGATCTACCTCACGATGAAGAACCTCCAGCGCCCGCCCGCCATAGACACACCGGTAGCTGAGGCGGACAATGGAATCAGAGAGAGGGTGATCACATGGCTCGACTCAATCGCGCGTCGTACACAGGGCGCTTCCTGAGGGCGAACAATGCCAGCTTGCAGCGACGTATCGCAGCAGGCGAGGCGGACCCCATCAGCGATCGCGAGCGCGCACAGCTCGAGGAGATTCGCCAGATCGGCATCCGCCGATTCGGCTTCGACCCAGAGGCTCAGACGACAGTCTCCAAAACCGCGTAACAGACCCCGTGCGAAGGGGGCCGGCCACGAGGCCGGCCCCCTTCGTCGTGTTCGGGCGCAATCATCGCAACGCCGGGTTGAGGTCGACTGATCCCTCCAGGCGACAGGTCACCCCGTGCCTGGCGCAGCTCGGTCAAGCGCGAACGGTCCGGGCCTCACCCGCCGGTCGGGCCGAAATATCTCTTCCCTCTCGGTGGGGGAGTTCACCCGGAGCGTGAGGGTGAGTTCGTCAGTGCATGTTGTACATCAGCGGGATGGACACCAGGACGACGCAGGACAGAGTGAACGAGATGGCGGCCGTCACGGCGCCGCCCATCGTCAACGCAGCGAACAAACGCCACCCCCATCGGGTTCCCGGCTTCCCGGCGATGGCGTAGCCGACGGAGAGCAGCAGAATGATCACGGTCACCGTGATGGGGACTTCCGGTCGGTATCGAAACGCGGGGATCTCCGGGAACAGCAGCATCAGGAGGTACCCCCCTGAGTCTTTCGACGCCGCCGCTGCCGCGGACATGATGATCCAGAAGATGTTGAGGGCGATAAGACTCGGCATCCATCCCCACCGCTCCCGCACCACGACCAGGCCATGACTCCCGCCGGCCGTCGGCGCAGCGTCCCTGTGCACGCTGGCATCCGCGGCCGCGGGGGCTTCCGCATCCGCCGCTGCCGCGACAACCCGCTTGATCGCCTCCCGGTGCTCCCGCTCGACGTCGTCGAACTGGGCCACACCGCCTTCCCATTCGAACTCGCAGGCGGGGGCAGAACATCTCGTTAGAACAACGCTCATCACCCCAGCGTGCTCAGCTGCGCACACACCGGCCGACGCCGAAATTCGGGTGAAGTCACGCAACCCAGTGGATGATCGTCAGCGGCGGCTTTCACTTGCGATTGCTCCTCGACGGGCCCACATGCTTCACGTACTCCGACCAGGTGCATTCCACCGCGAGGCGCATCGCGTCCTCGGGGAAGTACCCGATCAGCTGACGCTGAGCCGGGTCATCGTGAAACGTCACCGAGCGCAGCAGCTTCCGCCCCTGCACCTCGACCACGCGCACGATCGCTATCCGCTTGCTCTTGTCGAAGATGAACCACACGCCCGGCTCGGGGGAGCGCTGCAGCTGGGACATCGGAGACCAGACCTGCACCATGTCTGACGCCTCACGCCTCGTCGACGATTACGAACCGTTGATCCCGCCACCGGGCACGCCGGCGGAAATGATGACGCGGTGCAGACGTTCCGCGGCCGTCTTCAACGACGTCGCCCATCCCAGGAGATCGCCGTCGTACTCCACTCGGTAACGCGGGCCATCTTCAGCCCGACGCAGATCGATCGTTCCTGCTGTTCCGCCGCGGGCGTTGAGCATCACCCAGTGCGCGGGGGGTCCCTCGTGGGCGGCCAGCTGTGGATGCCACCGGGGCCCTTCGTCACGCATCCCGCCATTGTCGAACCTATGTTCTATTTTCGCAAGCTGGTGGGGCTGCGATGCGCCGCATCATGCAGCAAGGCAGGGCATTGGTGACGTCCCCTCGTGGAAAAGGGGCTTGAACGGGCCCCAGGCGCCCCAAGGGGTGTTTAAACGGGGTTAACCGGGGTCACACCACGTGGATCACAGATTTATCCCCGTAAACGCGCTTACAGCGGTTTTGTGTCGGTGGCCCACGTTAAACTGGTCCTACGTACGAAGAAACCCCGACCGGCGAGAGCTGGAAGGTGAATCCAGTACCGCAGATCGGGGTTGAGGTGTCTGTAGGAGGACCTCTCGACTCTAGGGGTTTCGTGACCCCTGCGAGGCCAACGGCGCGAGTCGTGGGCGGGTGATCTGATCCAACAGGAGAGGAACCACCATGGCGAAGGCATCGTCGGGATCGTCCAAGCCCTCGAAGGGTCAGCTGAGCAAGGCAGGCCGGACGCTCGCGTCCGGCTCCTCGAGCAAGGCGGCCAAGTCGAGCGCTGGTCGCACCCTCGGCAAGGGATGAGGGCTCGGGAGGGCAGCGCTTCGGCGCTGTCCTCCCGAGCCACCGCCCGGCTTTCGTCATGGTTCTTCTCCGCGTCCCGCCGCATCAGGCGGAGATTGCAGCACCATGCCCACTGAGGACCACGTTCCTTCCCTCACCCACCTCCGCGATTTCACGCGCGCCCGCAGCAAGGGGCGCGCTACGCACGTCGCACAAGACCGGCAGCAGGTCGAGGCGCCGTCGGAGAATCGCTTCTTCGCGTTCGCCTACGAGCGGTTCCTGACCGCCGTGCTGGAGTACATCGCCAACGGCTCCCGCGGGGGAGCCCTTCACCAGGCCGCGCTCCGGGCGAACGACCGGATGCGTCGCAGCTACGAAGTCGCCGCCACCGGCATGACGACGGTGCTGGCGGCGCATCCCGTTCGTGCCGCACGCCGACGGCAGCGCAACACGGTCGTCGCCGACGTCGACGGCTACGAGATGGTCAGCCTGCGGCTGCACCTGGAGCTCACCATGCGCGACGGGCGCCAGGTCTATGCCTTCATGTACTTCCCCGACGAGGCGCTGACCCCGCTCGAGGTAGCAGTGATGGACACCGCGATCGCCCTCGCCGTCCGCCAGGTCAACCCGGCCGGCGTGCCCGCGGTCATCATGGTCCGCACCGGCATCCTGCGCTACGTCGACATCGACGCAGCGCTCCACCCCGACCGGATCGCGTTCCTTCGCTCCGAGTCGGGCGCGTACCGCGCGGAATGGGCCGTCTCGGCCTGACCCATTGTTGAGGTGGGGTGTGGAGACGCCACGCCCCACCTCAACGCTCCCGTGCGCGGCCGACCTGAGAACTTCGACTGGAGCGTCGGCGTCAGCAATAGGGCTGCCATGGGCCCAAGGGGCTCGCGGAATGGGGGGGGGGGGGGGGGGCGGGCCCGTGGACCCTTCGCTAGGTGGGGCGTCCGCCGATCTGACGAATCATTTCCCTGAATCGCTCGCTGCGATCTTTCTCTGCTTGCTCACGAGAGAGGGTGCGCGTGACGACTTTGCTTCCAGAGTTCCGAACGAGAGTGGTGTCTCCCACCTCGATCCAGGATGCGTGGTGGCTGTTGCCGTGATACTTGCCTTCGCATGAGCATGTGCACTCGTCGCCCTCGGCTGAGCGGCATCGCTGGTCGCATTGCTCGGCGGTGCTGTAATGCATTTCAATCTCGACCTGGCCGTCCCGGATGGCTATTTCTTCCGCAACGTCGGTGAGGTGTGGGCGCGCAATCTCCCAGTGGCCCTCCCAGCCTGGGGCGCCCTCAGGGGCTGGCACCCAGGTCGGTCGAATAGCTGCGCCGGTCGCCGTCTTGAACATCTGACGGTTGGATGGTTCGTCGCCCCGGGGACCTCGCAGACCTCTCACCTGAATCCGGCCGTGGAGCGGTCGCACAATCGTTGCCGTCATGAGTGCTGTGGCTAGTGCTCTGTGAGCGTCTCATCGGCGATCAGGGTTACGCGGATCGCGTCGTTCGTGAACCAGAAGGCGGTGTAGCGGGTCCCCGGGATGTGAGTCCCCCACTCATTTCGGGAGCTGATGAATCGGTTGCGCGGGTCGGTGCGAGCCGCTTCAAGGTCGGCGGCGATGAACTCGAGCACGTCCCACAACTTGTTGTAGTCACGGTCGTTCATGGTCGCCTCAACCGCGAGGGCATCGTCGGAGAGGAAGATCTGCATGGACCCACTCTACCACGATGGGGCAGTTTGGCATATTCCACGGTACCCTAATTCCGTGGTACAGTTTAGTCGTGAACCGGGGGCGAGAACTCCCGGACTCCAAGGCGGGCAACAGAACCGCATTGACGACCAAGTTGAAAACTCCCTGACCCCTCAGCTAAGCGAAATCAGACCTCATGACTCTTGTGCACACGGACATCCGGGGCCGAGTCAGCCTCGGAAAGCTACTCCAGCCCGAACGCGACTATCGCGTCACCCTCGGCTCTCACGGCGTGGTCGTGCTCGAGCCCGTCACGACCATCACCGACTACGAGCGCGCAGTGCTCGCCAACGCCGACCTCGTCGCTGCTCTCGACCGAGGGCGCGCTCAGGCGGAGAGCGGCCAGGGCCGCATCACCCAGCGCCGCCCGCGATCGACAAACTAACGGCCACCACAACAAGTAGGGGTTTTCCCTCCGTTACGGAGGGAAGACCCCTACTTGTTGTGCGCGCGCACCGCCGCGGCCGCACTCGAGATGAATCTTTGACTCGCGCTCCGGCCGTCTTCGACCCGCGCACGCGGGTCCGTTTGGGGATCGCTATGCGGGTTGGGAAGCGTGGTGCGAAACCGATCGGGTTCGCACCGCGGGTAGCTCGAGGCTGTTCTCGATGTGACCTGGTCGTTCCTCGGGACTCATGCGGTCGTAGAGCGTGCATCGATGCGGTCTGCGACCTCATCGAACACGTCATCGTCGATGAGCCCCTGTCGTAGCGCTTGCTCGACGTCACCGAACGACCCGGCTGGGTTGACATTCAGGTCGTCCAGCTCGGTCGCCAGCGCGGCGCTCCGCCAGCGAGAGGAACGGCATGATGACGACGCTGAGCGCGGTGAGCACGATTCTGACCGTGGAGTGCTGCACGTCGACCTGGCCCACGAGCGCGAGCACCGAGATGGCGGTGACGTAGGCGGCGAGGGCGAAGAACGCCACGGCGATAACGCGCAGCGTGCCCTTCTCCCAGCGCTCGGGGTCGCGGCGGGTGAACTGCCAGGCGACGGCGGCGCCGACAGGACCTCGATAGTGGAGTCCAGCCCGAACCCGATCAGTGCAGCCGATGAGGCGACGGTGCCGGCGGTGATGGCGACGATGGCCTCGATGAGGTTGTAGGCGATCGTCGCTACTCCGGTGGACGCGCGCAGGGGGATGAATAGGAGTGTTGCGCTACATACCCTAGGGGGGTATGGTATCTGAGTGATCGGATACGAGGGCAACAAAGACGACCTCCAGAAGCGGCTGCGTCGCGTCGAGGGTCAGGTACGAGGGATCGCTCGAATGGTCGATGAAGACAAGTACTGCATCGACATCCTTACGCAGGTCTCCGCCGCGACGAAGGCTTTGGAGACGGTTGCGCTATCCCTGCTCGGGGATCACCTCCGCCACTGCGTCGCGGAGGCGAGCGCAGAGGGCGGCCAGGTTGCCGCAGAGAAGATTCGTGAGGCCAACGACGCGATTGCACGGCTCGTCCGTTCCTGATCCCGCACCAACCCCAGAGGAGCAAATCATGACCGACCGCATCGACCTCGGCCTGAAAGACACCAACGCCGGCTGCGCTTGCTGCGCCACGTCCGCAGCGACAGACGCACCCGCGTCCACCGCGGCGACGGTGACAGAAGACGTCCTGGTGACCGGAATGACATGCTCGCACTGCGTGTCGAGCGTCACGGAGGAGCTGACTGCGATCGACGGTGTCGAGAACGTCACGGTAGACCTCAACGCCGGCGGTACGTCGCGCGTCACCATCCACAGCTTGACCCCGATCGATGCTGCCGCAGTGCAGGCCGCGGTGGAGGAGGCCGGCTACACCCTGGCCGGCGCACCCGCATGAGCGCGGTCGACGTCGAACTCGATATTTCCGGGATGACATGCGCGTCGTGTGCGACCCGGATTGAACGCAAGCTGAACAAGCTTCCCGGTGTGGAAGCAACGGTGAACTACGCCACCGAAAAAGCACGTGTTCGCGGGAACGACGTCGACCCTGCCACCCTGATCGCCGCCGTCGAATCCGCGGGGTACCAGGCGGCTCTCCCCGCACCGCCACCGAGCGATGACATCGATGAGAACACCCCAAACCGAGAGGACGGCGAGGTCGGGGCGCTACGGCGGCGTCTGCTGATCAGTGCCGCCCTGTCGCTGCCGGTGGCAGTGCTGTCGATGGTCCCGGCGTTGCAGTTCGAGTACTGGCAGTGGCTTGCCCTCACTCTCACCGCCCCGGTGGCGGTCTGGGGCGCGTGGCCGTTCCACCGGGCCGCGGCCGTCAACGCCCGACACGGCGCGGCGACCATGGACACCCTCATCAGCGTTGGCGTCATCGCCGCATTCGGGTGGTCCCTTTACGCCCTGTTCTTCGGTGGCGCAGGCATGCCCGGCATGACGATGACGTTCACACTCGTCGGTACCCCGCAGGCCGGTGGCCACGAAATCTATCTGGAAGTGGCCGCGCTGGTCACCGTCTTTATCCTGGCCGGGCGGTATGCCGAAGCGCGCGCGAGGAAATCATCGTCGGAGGCGTTACGGGCGCTGCTGGAGATGGGCGCGAAGCACGCCACGCAGCTCGTCGACGGCGCCGAACGGATGGTGCCGGTCGCGCAGCTGTCGGTCGGAGACACTGTGCTCGTACGACCGGGGGAGAAGATTCCCTCCGACGGGCTGGTGATCGACGGTGCCTCCGCCGTCGATGCCAGCATGCTCACCGGAGAATCAGTCCCCGTCGAGGTGACGACTGGGTCGCGTGTCGTAGGAGCGACGGTGAATGTCGGCGGCCGCCTCACCGTAGAAATCACCCGGGTCGGCGCCGACACCGAGCTCGCGCGCATGCGCCGGCTGATGGAGGAAGCCCAAACCGGCAAGGCCAAGGTGCAACGCATCGCTGACCGGGTGTCGGCCGTGTTCGTCCCGATCGTCATCGGACTTGCCGCCGCCGCCTTCGTCGGCTGGATGATCGCTGGGACATCGCTGGAACAAGCATTCACCGCCGCGGTCGCGACACTAATCATCGCGTGCCCGTGCGCGCTTGGCCTCGCCACCCCCACCGCCCTCTTGGTAGGCACCGGCCGGGGCTCGCAGCTGGGAATCTTGATCCGTGGACCGCAGGTGCTGGAGCAGACCCGCACCGTCGACACCATCGTGCTCGACAAGACCGGCACCGTGACCACCGGCAAGATGACCGTCACCACCGTTCACCCCGCCCCTGGTGTCACCCGGGACGAGCTGCTGCGGGTCGCCGCTGCGGTCGAGGCGGGCTCCGAGCATCCCGTCGCCCGCGCGATCACCGCCACCGCGCCTGGTGCATATGCGGACAGCTTCGCCTCGCACGCCGGGTTCGGTGTGCAGGGGATCGTGGACGGCGCCGCGGTGGTCGCGGGCCGCGCCTCCTGGCTGGCCGAGCAGTGGGGCATCCGCCCACCGTCGGAGGCCGCAGCGGAGCTGAACACGCTCGCTCGTACCAGTACCGCAATCGCGGTCGGCCGCGACGGGCAGTACCTGGGCGCGATCGGCGTGGCGGACACGGTGAAGCCGACCAGCTCGACCGCCATCGCACTGTTCCGCACACTCGGGCTGCGCCCGGTGCTCCTCACCGGCGACAACGACACCACGGCCGCACGGATCGCCGCTGAGGTCGGCATCTCCGACGTGCAGGCCGGCGTCACCCCCGCCGGGAAGCTCGAAGTGATCCGCCGGCTCCAAAACGATGGCCACGTGGTCGCAATGGTCGGTGACGGCGTCAACGACGCCGCGGCCCTCGCCGCAGCCGACCTCGGCCTTGCGATGGGGGGCGGCACGGACGCGGCGATCGCCGCCAGTGACATCACGATCGTCTCCGGCGACCTGACCGTCGTGGCCGACGCGATCCGACTCTCCCGCCGCACCCTCCGCACCATCAAGAGCAATCTGTTCTGGGCCTTCGCCTACAACGTCGCCGCCATCCCGATCGCCATGGCCGGGCTGCTGAACCCGCTCGTCGCCGCGGCGGCCATGGCGCTGTCGTCGGTGTTCGTCGTGACCAACAGCCTCCGGCTGCGCCGGTTCCGCCCCGAGCCGGCACCCGTGCACATCGCCCGCACTCCCATGCCCCAACCGGCCTGAATCGTGCGCCGTGGCGGCGCACCCAGCGAAGGAGGCTCCCATGAGCCAGCACGAACATCACAACCACTCGGCCCGCACGAACCACCAGGGCCACAACGCTCCGGCGGCAACGGCAGTACACGACCACGCAGCGATGAGCCACCCGCACGGCACGGATGATCGGGCACCTGCGGCGGGGCACGCCGGGCACGGTCACGCCGACCACGGCGGTCACGCCGGTCACGGTGATCACGTCGCCCGGTTCCGGCGGCTGTTCTGGATCATGCTGGTTCTCGCGGTGCCGGTCGTGGCTTTCTCCAGCATGTTCTCGATGCTGATCGGCTACCCGCTGCCGGACGCGGCGTGGGTGGGATGGGTGTCCCCGATTCTCGGGACCGTCATGTATGTCTGGGGTGGCGCCCCGTTCCTTACCGGCGCCGTCAGCGAGCTGCGCGCCCGCAAGCCCGGCATGATGCTTCTCATTGCCCTCGCGATCACCGTCGCGTTCCTCGCGTCCTGGGGGGCAAGCCTCGGGCTGTTGCACCACGAGTTGGACTTCTGGTGGGAGCTGGCGCTGCTGGTCGTCATCATGCTTCTCGGGCACTGGATCGAGATGCGATCCCTCGCCCAGACCACCTCCGCCCTCGACTCCCTCGCCGCGCTCCTGCCCGACGAGGCCGAGAAGGTGGACGGGGAAACCACCGTCACCGTCGCCCCCGCTGAGCTGCAGGTCGGTGACGTGGTTGTGGTCCGCCCCGGTGGGCGGGTTCCCGCGGACGGGCGGATCGTGCAGGGCTCGGCCAGCATGGACGAGTCGATGATCACCGGAGAATCCCGCCCCGTTCGCCGCGGCGACGGCGATCAGGTCGTCGCCGGCACGGTCGCCACCGACTCCGGAGTTCGCGTAGAAATCACCGCGGTCGGGCAGGACACCGCCCTCGCGGGCATCCAAAAGCTCGTCTCTGAGGCTCAAAACTCCTCCTCGCGCGCGCAGCGGCTCGCGGACCGTGCTGCGGGGTGGCTGTTCTGGTTCGCGCTCGGCGCGGCAGCGGTCACCGCTGTGGTGTGGTCCCTGGTGGGATACCCCGACGAAGCGGTCATCCGCACCATCACCGTTCTGGTCATCGCCTGCCCGCACGCCTTGGGGCTGGCGATCCCGCTCGTCGTGTCGATCGCCACAGAGCGTGCCGCGCGCGGCGGTGTCCTGATCAAGGATCGTCTAGCGCTGGAAAGCATGCGCACCGTCGACACGGCGCTGTTCGACAAGACCGGCACCCTTACCAAGGGAACGCCGGCCGTCACCGCGATCGACCCTGCCGAAGGGGTCGATGCAGACGAACTGCTGGCTTTGGCCGCCGCCGCCGAGGCGGACTCTGAACACCCCCTTGCTCGGGCGATCGTGAACGCCGCGAAAGAGAAGCAGCTCACCGTGCCCTCCTCCAACGACTTTGAATCGTCCCCGGCCGTCGGTGTCCGCGCGCAGGTCACCGGGCGCACCGTCCAGGTCGGCGGCCCCTACATGCTCGAGCAGGAGAAGGCCGCTGAGCGGTCGATCGCGAACGAGTGGCGCAAGGAGGGTGCGATCATCCTCCACGTTCTCATCGACGGGCAGGTGGCAGGAGCGCTGCGCCTGGCGGATGAGATCCGCCCCGAATCGCGCGCTGCGGTCGACGCGCTGCACCAGCGGGGCGTGCAGGTGGTCATGATCACCGGAGACGCCGAAGCGGTTGCCGCATCCGTCGCCGCCGACCTCGGCATCGACCGCCTCTTCGCCGGGGTCCGCCCAGAAGACAAGGCATCCAAGGTCAAGCAGCTCCAGAACGAATCCCGCAAGGTCGCCATGGTCGGTGACGGGGTGAACGACGCACCCGCCCTCGCACAAGCCGATGTCGGTATCGCCATCGGCGCGGGCACCGACGTCGCCATCGCGTCCGCCGGGGTCATCCTCGCCAGCGACGACCCCCGCTCCGTGCTGTCCGTGATCGACCTGTCGCGGGCCAGCTACCGGAAGATGAAGCAGAACCTGTGGTGGGCCGCCGGATACAACCTCATCTCCGTCCCCCTCGCCGCCGGAGTGCTCGCCCCTATCGGGTTCGTCCTCCCCATGTCCGTCGGAGCGATCCTGATGTCGCTGTCCACAATCGTCGTCGCGCTCAACGCGCAACTCCTGCGCCGGCTCGACCTCAGCCCGCAAGCCGTCGCCGCGAAGTAGTTTCCCCGCGCCCGCAACCCCCCGGATCGTCCCCGTCGCCCGCTCCTATCGTGGCAGGCGCCGGGGACGGCCTCCGGGAAAGGACCAGCGAACATGACTGCTATCGACCAGATGCTCACCACTCACCCCAAGGCCGCGTCCATCGAGGCTGCGGACGCACTCGCCCGCTGTATTGAGGCGTGCATCGAGTGCGCGCAGACCTGCACCGCGTGTGCCGACGCTTGCTTGTCGGAGGACATGGTGGCCGAGCTGGTGACGTGCATCACCAAGAACGCCAACTGCGCCGACGTCTGCGCCGCGACCGGTGCTGTGCTTTCTCGACAGACGACGATGGACGCCGATGTGGTTCGCGCTGTTGTGGAGGCGTGCCGTACCGCGTGTGCCGCGTGCGCGCAGGAATGTGAGCAGCACGCTGACATGCACAAGCACTGCCGCGTCTGCGCAGAGGCGTGCCGTCGCTGTGAGCAGGCGTGCACCGACCTTCTCGCGGCGTTGTAACCGCGGCACACCAACGACCCACCCCGACGGGTCCAGAGCCCGCCGTCACTGCCGGGAAAAGTTAGCCTAGAAATCCATCAGGAGGTGAGAATGTCGCTGATTGCCCTTGCACACCAGTTGCGTGGCCAGCGCGCGGTCACCCGCACCCTCCTGATGATGCTGGCTGTCGTCGGCGCCGTCATCGCGGGGCTCCTGGCCATGCACTCCCTCAACACCCACGCCACCACCGCCGGCCACGGCGGCACGGTGGCCGTCAGCGCCGAGCCGGCACCACCCAGCGCCCACCACGACGCCTCTCCCGGTACCGCAGCGGTGAACACCACCACCGCCGCCACGGATCATGCAGGCTGCACCGACTGCGGCGACGATCACGCGATGACCTGGATGGTCTGCGTTCTCGCGCTGCTTGTCAGCGTGATCCTGTTCGCGCGGCTGCGCATCGGCTGGCGGATCACCCTGCGAGACGACGTACTCGCCATGATCCACCCCCGATCGCCCGCATCGGCCCACCCGGTTCCGCCACCCTCACTTACCGTTCTCTGCATCAGTCGCACGTGATGACGCGTCCGCCCGCCTCCATGCGGGCAACGCACCTTCCGGCTCGACAACCGTCGCGCCTCATCACTGACTAATGGAGAACACCACCATGAACACCCGCGCCGCGGCGACCGCCGCGCTCACCCTCACCAGCCTTCTCGTCCTCGCCGGATGCTCCGGCGGAACCACCTCCGGCGGCAGCATGCCCGGAATGGACCACGGAAGCAGCAGCAGCGCTACCCCCGCGCAATCTGCTGACGCCAACGAAGCGGACGTCATGTTCGCCACCATGATGATCGAGCACCACACGCAAGCGATCGAGATGTCCGACACCCTCCTGGCCAAAGACGGCATCGACGAGCGGGTGACCGCGCTGGCGGAGCAGATCAAGGCCGCCCAGGAACCTGAAATCGCGCAGATGGAAGGCTGGTTGGAGGACTGGGGCGCCAGCGCCCCCGACACCGGCAGCATGGACCACGGCGGCGGCATGATGAGCGAAGAAGACATGCAGTCGCTCGAGCAGGCCACCGGTACGGACGCTGCCCGCCTGTTCCTCCAGCAAATGATCGAGCACCACCGCGGTGCGATCGAGATGGCGCAAGAAGAAACCGGCAACGGCCAAAACAGTGACGCCGTCGCCCTGGCCAACCAGATCGTCGAATCGCAAACGTCCGAGATCGCCACCATGGAGGAGCTTCTGGCCACTCTCTGATCACCCGTGGTGGGGCGCGAAAACCACCGCGCCCCACCACCCGATCAGACGAAACGCACCCCCATGCAGCACCACCACACCAACCTCACCGCGCCGGGCTCCCGCACCCGCGCCATGTCCTTGGCCGCCCTCATCCCCATGGTCGCGCTTGCTCTCGCAGGCTGCGCCAGTTCACCGTCCCTCACCGGTGACGACCACCCCGAGCAGCCGCTCACGCACGTGCACGGCATCGTTGATGACCCCGCCACCGATGGATTCCTTATCGGAACCCACGAGGGCATCTTCACCGTCACCCGTGACGGTGAGCTGGGCGCCCGCCTGGCGAAGACGGACTTCGATGCGATGGGCCTGACCGTCCTCGACGACACACTCGTGGCATCCGGCCACCCCGGTCGGACCACCCCGCCCGAGCTGGGAGCCCCCAACCTGGGCATCATCCGAAGCTCCGACAACGGGCAGAGCTGGCAACCCACCGCATTCACAGGCGAGAAAGACTTTCACGCCCTCGCCGCGGACCCCCGCGGAACGCTCTACGGCGTCGCCACCGACGCCAATGAAATGCTCACCAGCACAGACGGCGGTGTCTCCTGGCAGCCCACCGGGGCACCCGTCTACGCCATGTCGCTTGCCGTTGACGCAGCGGGGCGAGTGATGGCCTCCACCGCGGACGGTCTGCTGGTCAGCACCGATCGGGCTGCCACATTTCAGGCGTGGCCGGATGCTCCCCTTCTTGCCGGGCTCAGCGCCTCCCCGGACCACAACCGCGTGGTCGGTATCGGCACCCAGGGACGGATCTGGGCCACAACCGCGGGAGCGCAGAACTGGTTCGAAGTCGGAACGATCCACGGCACCGCCCAAGCCGTCACCATCACCAACAACGGCGACATCCTCGTCGTCGATGACAGCGGCCTGAGCCTCATCCCCTACCAGCAGTAACGCGCATCGCGGCGGGCACCGCCCTCCGCCACCCGCGAAGGGCCCGCACGAATACCCGTGCGGGCCCTCCTCGTTCCCAGATCAGCCGCGGTGCTGGGAACCGTCACCGGTGCTCCCGCTGATGGGAGCGTGGTCTCGACGGAGCAGATACAAGGCTGCCCACCCGAGCAGGCCGAGGGTTGTGAAGATGTCAGCCACGTTGAAGATGGCGAACCAGTCGACAGCGATGAAGTCGACGACCTCTCCGCTGAGCGGTCCGGTTTCAGCGCGTGTGGTGCGGTCCCACAGGTTGCCGATCGCGCCGCCGGCGGCGGCAGCCAGCAGCGCAGTAGCGCCCATGCTCTGCCTCCGCAGCACTCGGATGACGATCCACGTGAGCAGCGCGGCGACAAGGACCATAACGCCGACGACCAGCGGCGCTCTTACATCGCCGCCGAGACCGAATGCGACCCCAGGGTTGAACACGAGGCGCAGGGATACGCCCAGCCCAAGGTCGATATCACGGCCTCCGTCGAGGTAGGACAGGGCCCACGCTTTGGTGAGTTGGTCGACCGTGAAGGCGGCAACTACGGCAGCAGCGGCAGCGAGGAGGCGTGTGAATCTGCTCACGACAGGACTTCGATGAGGCGAACGATCACGCCGGACTCGATCAGGATGTACAGGCCCAGCCCGATGAACACGGCCGGCACGAGCCAGTGCTCGATCTTCTCGAGGGCTTCTGTGACGGCTTTGCTGGTACCTACGAAGCGGGCGACAAGGCACCACACGGCGACCAGGACCAAGAACACGATGATGGTGACGATGGTGTCCGTAACAGGGTTGGTGCGGAACACAGGGGTGTACAGCGAGATGTTGTCGGCGCCGTTTGCGATGGTGATGCCGGCAACTCCGAGCAGGCCCCCGGCGCTGATGGAGCTTTCGTCGTCGTCGTCATCGTCGCCGCGACGTCGGAGCGTACGAATCAGCCCGTAAACACCGATCGCAAGTGGGACCAGGCCCAGCAGCCCGACCCATTCGTCCGGGACGATGGTCAGGCCCGCGGCGGCGAGGCTGCTGATTGCGACCAGGGCGATGAAGCCGAGGTACTGCCCGGCCACGACCTTCCATCCCGGGAGGGCTCCGCGTGCGGACGCGAGAAACAGAACGGTGAGGACGACGATGTCGTCGATGTTCGTCGCCGCGAACAGGCCGATGGCGGCCACGATGGTTCCGATCATCGGGCGTCGCTCCCGTACGTCTTGCACAGATCGACCTTGAAACCCGTCGCGGCGAGGAGTCGCTCGGCCGCTTCGAGAACATCGATCACCTCAGGAGTGGAGACAGAGTAAAAGTTCTGCCGGCCCTCACTGCGGGCAACGACAAGCCCGCATTCGCGGAGGCATCCAACGTGCTCCGACACGGTCGATTGCGCCAAGCCGAGCTCATCGGTCAGGTCCCTCACCCGAGCTTCACCGGCTGACAGCCGACGCAGTATCGACAGGCGACTGTGATCGGCAAGAGAGTGGAACAGGGAGACAGCAGCTGCAATATCTTGCGTCATCGTCACCCGCCGATCATATCGGTTTTCACCGATGAACACCGGGCGTGCAAAACCGATCGGTTTCGCACCACGACGAAGCCCGTCGAACCGGCGACGAAATCTCGCGGATAGGCGGCGTGCAAAACCCCGGCGCAGAACCTCCTCCGAGCACTCCGGCTCGAACCGTCAAAGGGCTGCTGGCGAGCATCCCGTATGGGGATCGGTAAGCGGGACGCTCAGTGGCGCCACTCCACAGTCTGTGAATCGCGGCGATAGATGTCGCGCTTGTCGCGTCGTTCAGCGTCCGATGAGTAGGGCTTCTTGGGCGGCATCGACGGCTTCGGGCGTGAGGTGGGTGTGGCCGTTGATCTCAAGGACCCGTCTGATTTGCGTGACGAGGCGATCGGCGAGACGGAAGTTCCCGCTCGTGGCGCGCACGATTGCGGCGAGGGCGGCGGTGTGTGCGAGTCCGGCGTCGGCTGGGTCTGGTGCGGGGAGGCGTTGCGTGACGACGGCGGTGAGTTCGTCGCTGCGGAGGGGGCGATATTCGTGGGCGAAGCCGATGCGGCTGTAGAGCTGGGCGTAGCGGGCGAGGCGCTTTTCGATGCCGGGCATGCCGATGAGGATGACGCCCATGTGGTGGCGGTCGTAGAAGTCACGGACCTGTTCGAGGCCGGCGGTTTTGAGGCGATCGGCTTCGTCGATGATGAGCAGTTCTGTGTTCCCGCTGTGCTGGGATTCGGGGTGGACGTAGGGGTCGACGTGTCCGTGCTCGGCGTAGTCGATGGCCCAGGAGATCTGCTGGCACGCGCGGGGTAGGCCCTGATCGATCTGCTTGATGGTCGCGGCGACGGTGGGTGTGAAGAACGCCGTTCGACTTTGCTGGACACCCTCGGGAACGGGAGGGAGCGGACCACCGTTCCGGGCGAGGGGGTACCACTGTTCCCATTCGTCGGTGCCGGCGTAGTGGCGGGCGGAGAGAGTCTTGCCGATGCCCGGTGGGCCGTAGCAGAGGCCGATGTAGCGGTGTGAGCGTACGGTGTCGGCGAACTCCACGAACCGGCGGTGCTCTCTGGTGCTCACGAATGCGGGGCGGGTGTCGGCGTGTGGTGGGGGCGACTGAGTGAATTCGTCGAAGGTGCCGCTGAGGAACCGTCGCCCGTCGTCGTCCGCGCCGACGAGGACGGATACCGGCTTTCCGACGGTCGGTTCAGTCGCTGGCATAGGTCCTCAGTCCGTGTCGTTTCGATTGCAGGTTTGTCGCGATGGGCTCAGGCGAAGGGGAGAGGCGCGGCAGCAGGTCGGTGCCGAGTGTCTTCCGGGAGAGACCCAGCAATGTTGGCGAGGGATCGGAGTTGCTGCTTCAGCGCCCGGCGCCGGCTGTTCCTTGCGCTCTGCAGGTCGGCGAACGTGATCGTTTGCGAGGAGCGTTCGGGAGCTATCGCGCGGCAGAGGAATGCGTTGTCGTGGAACACCCGGATCTCGCCGAGGTCACGGGGGTCGTATCGGACGGTGACGTCTTCACCGACGTAGGCGGCGAGGACGGGCGAGACATATCGGGTGGAGGCGAAGCGGATGCCGTCGCGCTGCACGCGTCTGGTCGCAGTGGCTGTCAGCAGCAGCGCGTCGAGGTCTTCCGGGTGTGCGGGCATCCTCGGGATGAAGCTCCCGCTGCGCCACCGCGTGTGCGGGGCTGTCCCGGTCGCGGAGTGCGGGCGCTCGTTGTATTCGTCGACGATGAACCGCTCGAGGACGTCGTCAAGCTGATGCAGGGTCAACGTGGGGGCGCTGGTGGGTGCGCCGCCAGTGCCGTGCGGGATGAAGCCGGGTAGGTGTGGGAGCAGTTCGGTCGTGATGGTGCGATAGAACCGCTCGATCTTCCCGCGGCCTTGCGGAACGCCTACCCGGGAGTGGATGAGGCGCACGTGCAGGTCCAGGCACACCTGTTCGATCCGGGCTGAGGTGAAGTCTGTCCCGTGGTCGCTGTATAGAACGTCGGGGATCCCCGACACCACCCAGGAGGCGCGTCGTTTCCGGCTCGCTGCTTGGTGAAACGCGAGTGCGGAGCGCTCGGCCGTGGGCGCTGAAACCCCGAGCGCGTATCCGGCGACGGCGCGGGAGTAGTCGTCGAGCACGATCGTCAGCCAGGGGCGCGCGGGCGTCTGCTTGTCGTCGAGGATAACGACGTCCAGGAGTGTGTGGTCCATCTGCCACTGCTCATTCGGGGCGGATGTTGTGCGCCGGTAGACGAGCTCGAACTTGTCGCGGTATGCGGCGTCACCGCCTTCGGCGAGGGCTGTCAGGCCGGGGTCGAGTGCGTGCATGATTTGGCGAACGGTCGTGTACCCGGGTGCTGGTAGACCGCGATCGCGTGCGATATCGCCGACGCGCCGATGAATGTAGGCGACAGTGGGAGCCGGCCGGCGTACGGCCAGCGCTTCGATCGCTGTGACCAGTTCCGCGGGGGTACGGGAGGCACCCTTATCTCGGCGAGGCGGTCGCGCAAGCTGCCCCGCCTCAATCCGAGTGGCCCATCGTTGCAAGGTTCGCACCGTGACGCCGGAGTGCTCCGCGAGCCGTGTCCACGGCACACCGTCGAGGTGTTGGCGCACAAGCTCGGCTTTCTGCCGGTCGCTGAGGTGCGCCATGATCCCTCGTCAGGCTCGCTCGACGTGCTCGGCGAGGTGCCGGTAGATCGTGGGGCGGGATACCCCAAAGGTGTCGGCGATCTCTTGCACGGTGTGCGCGCCTTCGTCGTACATTGCGCGGGCCTGCCGGATTTTCGTCGGCGTCATCTTGAACTTCGGGCCGCCCTTGCGCCCTCGAGCTCGCGCCGCCGCGAGGCCGTCGTGAGTCCGCTCCACGATGAGGTCGTGCTCGAACTCGGCGATCGCGGCGAGCATATGGAAGAACAACCTCCCGCCCGGTGTGGTCGTATCGATGCCCTGGGACAGTGCCCGAAGGCCCACCCCGCGTTGCTGTAACTCGTCGGCGATCTGTTTGAGGTTGCGGACGGATCGGCCAAGCCGGTCGAGTTTCGTCACGACGAGGGAGTCCCCCTCCCGCAGGTAACCGAGAGCATCGGTCAGCGCGGGCCGCTTCGCCAGGGTGCCGGATGCGTGCTCGACGAAGATCTTGTCGCAGCCAGCCGCTTCGAGCGCGTCGGTTTGACCGTCGGGGTTCTGCTCGCGCGTTGAGACGCGGGCGTATCCGATCGTGGCCATGTTCTCAGAGTAACGCGAACGCCGCGTTCGTTACATAGTTCGCGGACACGGGTTGTGAGACACGACTCGCGGAAGTGGCTCGGCGGTGGGGGGACCGTCTCATGAACGGTCGTTCGCGAGGGCTCTATGGAAGACGGGCCATTTAGTCCCGATCCCGCGGGGACGATTGGGCTTCGGGGCGGTGGGGGCCGAAAGAGGTGCAACGTCCAGCCGGTACTCCGCCCTCACGGCATGCGCTGTGCATCTTTGCGACGACTTTGCCTCTCAGTCACGACATCATGAGGCGTATGAACGCACACGATCAGCACATGCCAGGCGAGGTCGTGCGCGGGCGTGTTGTGTCTATCGCGCTGCTCATAATGGGAGCCTTGCAACCAGTTTGCGTCGGCTCGTTGCCGTTCGCAGTCGTAGCGGCGGGGGTCGCAGTCGGGCTGAGCTTATGGCTACGATCTCTCGACGCGGCGGAGGCCAAGGATGCGATCGTCCTGGTCGCTCTGCTCTACATCGTCGGCCTGGTTCCGGGTATTGGTCTGTGGCCGAGCGGGCCAGCGATTGCCATTGGGGTGACAGCGCTCATCTCGTGGAGAGCCGGCCGCCTCGCACGGTGGCGTGAATGGCTACGAGTCGGGCGGTTCGATGGACAGGCCTGGGCGACCATAGGAGCAGTGGCCGCCGTGAGTGTCGTTGCCCTCCTGCTTTGGCGAACCGTGTTCGACGGACAGCTGCCGGCCGCATACAGCGAGCTTGCCGGATCGGTGGCTGCCCCGGTTGCGGTGGTGGGCGCCCTCGGCTTCACCGTCTTGAACGGTGCGATCGAGGACAGCATCTTCTTCGGACTATTGCTGACACCCATGCTGCGGTACTTCCCGCCTCGATCGGCTGTCGCTCTCACCGCTCTCGCATTCGGACTCGCACACCTCCACGGCGTTCCAAACGGGATCGTCGGCGTCCTGCTCGCCGGAACGTGGGCGCTGATGCTGGGCTACTTGCGCACCCGCACAGGAGGAATGCTGGCCACCTACCTCGCCCACGTCGTGGCCGATGCAACCATCGTTGCCATGCTGATCCCACCGCTGCTAACCATGTGAGGCTCCAGCCGCGCTGGCTCAAGAAGCCCTCCTCCTTGGGCGCCGAAGCGACGCGACAAACGCGACAATTACCGCCGCGCTTCACAGCCGCGACGTTCGCGAGATCTTAGGCAGCGCCGCGTACCGTATAGGGGTCCGAAAGCATGTCCCGGATTAGCTCGCTCATGCGGGACAGGCAGTGCCGCGCTCTCAGCCAGCTGTCAGTCCGAGAGAGGGGATTATTGCATCCGAGTAGCGAAGTTTGCCATGAATCCCGCCGTCGGCTCGGCCCCGGCATCCAGCGACGTCGACGCGACGGACGCGACCCGCCCCCGGCACCTGGGGCGGAATGGGCAGATATTGCGCTGGATAGCGTCGAACTCAGGTCTGGCTGAGGGAGGCGGGGAGGGCGTCACGTTGTCGCGCGCGGAAGCCGCACGAGGGACAGAATGTCTTCGATCTGTGGGGGCTTTCCGAGCAGCAAGCCGACAAGAACGTGACGCAGACAGGCGCGCCACCGCTCAGCACGGTCGAGCAGCAGCTCGGTCAGGCGCTCTCCCAGACCGAGCCGCGGGCCGAGTGCGCCGCGAGGGCGGCGAGCCGCTCGTGCGGGACGCGGAGGCGACTCAGCTGGATGAGTCCCTGGGATGCCAGGACCGTGCGCTCGGCGTGGGCGCGGGCCTCCGCGGCATCCAGGACCAGATCCTGCGCGGCCGCCGTGCGGAGGAACTTCGCCGCCAGCACGTCCTCCATCCGCTCGGTCGTCGCCGTGGAGATGTCGAGCACCTCGGGGAAGCGGTCGCCGAGCTCGACGATCGTGTTGAGCATGAGGCATCCGCGTCGATCCGCCGATGATCCGCACTCGTCGACGACACGCTCGAGGAACTGCGCGGCCGCGACGGCCAGATCGGCGCTGGGTGCGGCCGTCGCTTCGGCGACGAAGGACACGCGCCCCTCGCAGTACCGGCGGAAGACGCCGAGGAACAGCCCGAGCTTGCTCGCGTAGGCCGCGTACAGACTGCTGGTGCCGACCCCGGATGCCGCGGACACGTCCTCCATGGAGGTGCGGTCGTATCCGCGCGACCAGAACAGCTCCTGCGCGGCATCCAGGAGCTGATCTTCGTCGTATCGCCGGGGTCGACCCACGCGGACACGGTACAGGTCCTCCCCCCGGCCTCTTCAACGGGCGCGTCCGGTTCTCGCGCAATCGTGTCCGTTTGCGGCACACCGCCCGCGGTGCCGCGCCGGAGAATTGGAGCGACCGTTCCATTACTCGCGTGGAGGATGCGCGTGACCATCTCGAGTGGCCCGCTGGCCGAGTTCCTGCGCGACCGACGCGAGTCGCTCACGCCCGCGCAGGTCGGGCTGCCGGACTCGTCGCGGCGCCGCGTCCGGGGCCTGCGTCGCACCGAGGTGGCCGAGCTCGCGGGGATCAGCGCCGACTACTACCTGCGGATCGAGCAGGGGCGGGGTCACCGCCCGTCGGCCGAGGTGCTGTCGGCGCTGAGCCGTGCGCTGCTGCTCGACGTCTACGGCGACGAGCACCTGCACCGCGTGGCCACTCTGTCGGCGGGACACGAGGCGCCGACCGTCAGCGATGAGGTGCCCGCCGGCATCCGCGCGCTGCTGGATCTGCACCCCGAGACGCCGGCCTACCTCTCGAACGGGACCCTCGACGTCATCGGGGTCAACGAGCCCGGTCGTCTGCTCGCGCCCGGAGGCCTGCGGCCGGGGCTCAACCTCGTGCTGTCGGTGTTCGAGCACTACCCCGAGCCCCACTCGGAGTCGCACTGGCGGCGTACCGCGAGCAATCTCGTCGCGTCGCTGCGCTACCACGCGGACCCGCGCAGCCCGCGACTCCGCCACATCGTCGATACCCTCAGCGCCACCGATCCGCGCTTCGTCGAGCTGTGGCGGCAGTGCGAGGTGAGACCGCACACGAGCTCGTGGCCGCTGGTGCACATCGAGTCCCACGGGTGGGTGGCGCTGCGCAGCGAGACGCTGGCGATCCCGGCATCCCGAGGCTGCACCCTGACGCAGTTCTTCGCCGAGCCGAACACGCCCGGGGTCGAGGCGCTGCGCGCCCTGGTGCGGCGGGCGTACGGACCGGCGGATGCCGACAAATAGGTCAGCGATCGCTGTATAGTCAGCATATGCTGACCATTGCCTCGCGCCTCGACGTCATGAACAGGCTCGGTCGGGCGATGGCGGATCCCACGCGTTCCCGGATCCTCCTGACCCTGCTCGACGCGCCGAGCTACCCCGCGGTGCTCTCGCGAGAGCTCGAGCTGACGCGGTCGAACGTCTCGAACCACCTGGCCTGTCTGCGCGACTGCGGCATCGTCGTCGCCGAGCCGGAGGGGCGACAGACGCGCTACGAGATCGCCGATCCTCACCTGGCGGCGGCGCTCACGGCGCTCGTCGAGGCGACGCTGGCCGTCGAGGACGGTTGCGCCGTCCCGGGATGCTGCGACAACCCGTGACCGCGCTCTCGCGTCGCGGGGTCCTGCGCCGGCGGATCCGCATCGTCGTCGCGATCACGATCGCCTGGAACGTCATCGAAGCGGTCATCGCGCTCGTCGCGGGCAGCATCGCCTCGTCGGCCGCGCTCATCGGCTTCGGTCTCGATTCGGTCGTCGAGGTGCTCTCGGCCGCGGCGGTCGCATGGCAGTTCGCCGCTCCCGACCCCGAGAAGCGCGAGAGAGTCGCGCTGCGGGTGATCGCGTTGTCGTTCTTCGGTCTCGCCGCGTACGTGAGCGTGGATGCCGCGCTCTCGCTGTTCGGCCTGCGGGAGGCCCAGCACTCGCCCATCGGTATTGCGATCGCGGCGCTGAGCCTCGTGGTCATGCCCTTCCTCAGCTGGTTCGAGCGTCGCACCGGTCGAGAGCTCGGCTCCGCGTCGGCCGTCGCGGACTCGAAGCAGACGCTGATCTGCACGTACTTGTCGGCGGCGCTGCTCGTCGGACTGGTGCTCAACAGCCTGCTCGGCTGGGCCTGGGCGGATGCGGTGGCCGCGCTCGTCATCGCCGTTCTCGCGGTCCGCGAGGGCGTCGAGGCATGGAGGGGCGACGCCTGCTGTGTCGCTCCGGTCTCGCTGCTCGCGGGTGACGGGGCGGGCGAGGCGTGCCAGGACGGGTGCGCGGCGCACGGCGGGCCGGGCGGGCTGCCCACGTGCGAGGGTGCCGGCCCGCGCCCGCTCGTGCTCGGCGAGCGACCCGCCGCGGCTGTCGCTCAGGCCGACAGCTCGTCGGCCTGCTGCGTGAGCGTCGACCGGAACCGCTGCTGATACCCCGAGGGGGTCACGCGGTAACGCGCGAGGAACACGCGGCGGAGGGCAGCGGGGGAGCCGAATCCGGAGGCGGCGGCGGACTGAGCGATCGAGGCCCCCGACTCGAGCAGGTTCACCGCCAGCTCCAACCGCAGTGACGCGATGTAGGCGGCCGGCGTGACGCCGAGCTCGTCGCGGATCACGCGCGTGAGGTGTCGCGGGCTGACGTTCACGTGCGCGGCGAGTTCGGTGACGCTCGTCGGGCGGGTCGGATCGTCGGACACGTACTCGGCCACCGCGCGGGCGATGCGCGTGCGCGGGACCGGCATCTTCAGCGCGGCCGAGAACTGCGATTGTCCGCCCGAGCGGCGCATGTAGACGAGGAGATGCTGCGCGACGCTGCGCGCGACCTCGGCACCGTGGTCGTCCTCGACGAGCGACAGGGCGAGGTCGATGCCCGCCGCGACCCCCGCCGACGTGTAGATGTCCCCCTGCTTGGTGAAGATGCGCTCGGAGTCGACCTCCACCCTCGGGTACCTGCTGGCCAGCGCATCGGCGAACTTCCAGTGCGTCGTCGCCGGGTGGCCGTCGAGCAGGCCCGTCGCGGCCAGGCCGAACGCTCCGCTGCAGATCGACGCGATCCGTCGCGACTGACGGGCGAGAGAGGTGATCGCCCTCTGCAGGTCGGAGTCGTCGAACACGCCGGGAGCCAACTCGCTGCCCGGGATGATCACCGTGTCGAGCGGTCCGCTGTCGGACGCGGCGCCGTCGACGCCGATCCGCAGACCCATGAACGCCGTGACGTCGGCACCGTCGGGGGAGTAGAACCGGAGCTCGTAGGCATCCGTCGTCAGGTTCGTTTCCGAGAAGACCTCGGCCGGGCCCACGAAATCGAGCGCCTTCACCCCGTCGAACAGCAGGATCCCGATCCGACGTCTCTGCCCCGTCATCCGCTGCTCCCGTCTCGACCCTCCTCCAGCCTGTCACCGATCGGCGTTCCGCGGGGAACACGCCTTCGACATCTGTCGAAGCCGAGTCTCGACGAATGCCCCTGCCGCCTGGGCCTGTCGCTGCCTAGCGTGGGCACCCACTCGCGGCGACCGGCTGCGACGAGAGGAGTGGCATCCGATGTCCGTTTCCACGCCCGAGCAGATCGATCGGAGCGCGCCTCCGAGCGGGACCGGATGCCGGGAGTGCGACGCGAGCGGAAGCTGGTGGGTCCACCTGCGTCGGTGCGCCGCGTGCGGGCACGTGGGGTGCTGCGACTCGTCGCTGAACCGGCACGCGACCGCGCACTTCCGCGCGACGGGGCACCGGTACATCCAGAGCTTCGAGCCCGGGGAGGAATGGTGGTGGGACTACGAGACCTCGGCCGCCGTGCACGGGCCCCCGCTCGCCCCGCCCACGACCCACCCCCTCGACCAGGCCGTGCCGGGACCCGCGGAGCGCCTCCCCGCGGACTGGGAGGAGCAGCTCGCCGCGGCCCGCGCGGGGGACGTCTGAGCACACTCGCCGGGCCAGCCGCTCGTGGCTCGTGCCGGACCGCCGTGAGGGGAGGAGATCTGGCGGAGGGAGGAGGGATGCCGCGAGGTCGGTCCTCCCCTCGCCAGATCTCCTCCGCTCGCGGTGCGGCGCCGGACGCGCAGCCGGCGCGGGAGCGCTCAGCCCTTCGGCACCTCGATGGTCACCGGCTCGCCCCACCGCGTGAACTGCTGAAGCGTGGTGGTCTGCACGCCGCCGAAGGTGCCGGTGGCCTGGGTGCCGACGACGCGGTGGCCCGCGCCGAGCCACACGATCATCTCGTTGACGTCGACCCCCGCGGCGGAGAAGGGCGCGTCGGCCTGCAGACGCCACGCGCGCACGTCACTTCCGTCCGGTAGCGTGACGGTGTCCTGATCGGTCTGCACCGTCCACGAGGGGGCAGAGGAGAGGAGGGATGCCGCGGCCGCGGGGTCGGCGAAAGCACGGTAGGACTCGCCGACGGTCGAGGCGATGACCGCGCGGTAGTCGCTGCTCGACGCGTCGGCCTTCACCCACGCGCCGTCGATCGTGACCCATGCCTCGGCCGGGGTGAGCACGAAGTCGGTGGTGCCGTCGGCGCCGGTGACCGACCCCGAGGTCGCGGGATCGTCGCCGAAGACGAAGTCGGCCTCTCCGCTCAGGTCGGCGGATTGCAGGTGGAGGTGCCCGCTGCCCTCCGCGCGCGAGAACGCGATCACGCACGCCGAGAGGTCGGTACCGGTCACCTTCGCGTCCGCGATGAGGTCGACGTCGTCGCACTCGCGCGGTGAGGCCATCGCCGCGCCACCCGTGGGGGTCGGCGATACTGGGGCCGCCACCGTCTCGGTGCTCTGCGGCGTCGGGTCGGTCGCCGGAGAGCAGGCGGTGAGGAGGGCCAGGGTGCCCATGGTCAGTGCGAGGGTCTTCGTCGTTCGCCGCATGGCATCCAATTTAGAAAGTCACGCGCGGCGACGCGCCTACCGCCGTGCGGTCAGCGCCGGGATCAGCACCGGCGTGCGGTCGCGATAGGCGCGGTAGTCGGCGCGGTCGCCCCAGCGCTCGTCGGCGCGCTTTTCGAGCAGCGGGATGCCGCTGACCCGGGTGAGAAGCAGGATGACGAAGAGCGGCGAGAGCACGGCGACCCACTGCCACCCCTGCAGCACGGGCGCCGCCACGAGGAAGACCCCGATCCACACGAGGATCTCGCCGAAGTAGTTGGGGTGACGCGAACGCGACCACAGGCCCGTGCGGATGAACTCTCCCTTGTTGGCGGGGTCCGCGCGGAACGCCTGCTTCTGCAGATCGGCGACGATCTCGAGCGCCATTCCGACCAGCCAGACGACGACACCGGCGATGACGAAGCCGTCGAGGGGCGCCCGGTCGTCGGCATCCGCGCTCATCGCGATCCACGCGGCCGAGGCGGTGAGCGCGACCCACAGGCCCTGGATGCACCACACCTGGAAGAAGCGGAGCGGCCGTGTCTTGATCTCGTCGAAGCGCCCGTCCGAGCCCGAGCGGTGCACGCGCGCGAAGAGGAACGAGCCGAGGCGTGCCGCCCACACGATCACCATCGCGGCGAGGATCCAGCCGCGGGCGTCCTGCGCCGGCGCCAGGACCGCCAGGGCGATCGACACGGTGATGAACGTGAGGCTTCCGGTCAGGTCGAAGAAACGCTCGGTCCGACGCAGCGCCGAGGGGATGAACACGAGGAACTGGATGACGTACGCCGCGGTCACCGCGAGGGCGAACACCGGGATGCCGCCGACCTGCGCGCCGCGGTGACTGCCGGCCACGGCCAGACCCGCGCCGATCGCGAGGGCGACGACGACGGCGATGACCGCCGCGCGGTTCTGCGAGCCGCCGGACCGCTCCGTGGTCGGGGGGACAGGTGCGGTCATGATGCGGCTCCTCGGTACAGCGTGTCGATCGTGTCGGCGGCGCGGTGCAGGACCTCGCGGCGCTTGATCTTGAGAGTGGGCGTGATGAGCTCGTGGTCGTCGAGGTCGGCGAGCACGAGGGTGAAGCGGCGCACCTGCTCGCTGCGCGCCACCAGGGCGTTCGCGGCGTCGACGGTGGACCGCAGGTGCGCGCGGAGTCGCGGTTCGTCGATGGCGCGGAGCTCTCCGGGCGCGCCCGACGCGAGCGTCGAGCCGCGGGATGCCGCCCACGCGGCCGACTCCGCCGGATCGAGGATGAGCAGGGCCGATAGGTACGGCTTGCCCTCGCCGACCATGACGGCGTGCTGCACGAGGGGGCTCGCCTCGACCGCGGCCTCCCAGCGGGCGGGCACGATGGTCTTGCCGTTCGAGGTGACGATCACGTCTTTCAGGCGGCCCTCGAGGATCAGACGCCCGCCGTCGTCGATGCGTCCCAGGTCTCCCGTGCGGAAGAAGCCGTCGACGAACGCCTCAGCGTCGTGGCGCGGATCGCGGTAGCCCGCGAAGACCCCCACGCCGCGCGCGAGGACTTCGCCCTCGGGGCTGATCCGCACCGTCGAGCCGGGCAGGGGGAGGCCGACCGTGCCCGACACGATGCGCCCGGGCAGGTTGCCCGTCAGCGGAGCGGTGGTCTCGGTGAGCCCGTAGCCCTCGATGACCGGTACCCCGATCCCGCGGAAGAACAGCGACAGGATGCCGTCGAGCGACGCCCCGCCGGACAGGATGTAGTCCACGCGGCCGCCCATGATCGTGCGCAGCCGCGAGTAGAAGAGGGCATCGAACACGGCCCCGCGCACGCGGAGACCCCTCGGGGCCCGGCTCCGACGTCCGGCATCCTGCTTCTCGGCCAGACGTCCCCGAGCGACGGCGGTCGACACGGCACGTGCCCAGACCCGACCGAGTCTCATACGGGTCGCCTTCTCAGCGGCGGCTGCCTGGATCTTCTGCAGGACGCGCGGCACGACGACGAGGAAGGTCGGGCGCAGCACCGACAGCGCGGGCACGACCTGAGCGGGTTCCGAGAGGTGCGCGATGCGCATGCCGCTGGCGATGCAGATGAGCTGCAGCCCCCGTGCGAGCACGTGCGCGAGCGGGAGGAAGATGATCGTGTTCCCCGTCGGGGTGACCACTTCCCGGTAGGCCGCGGCGATGTTGAGCACCTGCCCGAGGAAGTTGGCGTGCGTGAGGACGGCGCCCTTCGGCTCGCCCGTCGTCCCCGAGGTGTAGACGATCGTCGCGGGGTCGTGATGCCCGGCACGCGTGCGACGGGTCTCGAGTTCGACGTCGGAGACGTGCGTTCCCCGGCCGGCGAGCTCGTCGAGCGACGGGATGCCGTCGACCCCGCGCATCGCCCAGGTTCCGATCGCGTCGCCGCCCGCCCGCGTCAGGGCGGCACCCAGCAGGTCGGCGTGCGCGCGCGATCCGGCGATGGCCAGGCGCACGTCGGCGTCGCGCACGATCGCGTCGACCTGGGAGGCCGAGGACGAGTCGTACACCGGGACGACGACGCCCCCGGCGAACCAGGTGGCGAGGTCGGCGACGGCCCACTCGTAACGCGTCGGCGCCATGATGGCGACGGTGTCGCCCGCGGCGAGACCGGCGCCGATCATCCCCTTCGCGAGGGCACGGACCTCGTTCAGGAAGGCGGCGGTCGTCACGGGGCGCCACGACGCGGGATCGTCGGTCGGCACGTCGAACGCGACGTGGTCGGGGGCGTCGGCGGCGCGGCGAGCGAGAAGGTCGGTCACGTTGCCGAACGCCCCGAGGCTCGCCAGGGCGGGCGTGGTCGTCTCGAGCATCTGTCCTCCGGGTGCGAGAGCGCGGCCGTCGGAGAAAACGGGCCGCCGACATCTGTTCGGAGGAGTGCGCGAATCGGATGGGAGCTGCGCCCCGCGGCGTTCGCGTCTCTCCCGGTGTCGGCGTCAAGCCCCCACCGCTCCCAGGGATCTCTTCACCGGCGCCGTGTACCGTCTGTCCCGGTCTGCGCGACATCACGTGCTCAGGTCGACTCCACGGGCGGTGTCGTCAACGGGCGGGTGGGCGCGCTCGGTCACGACACGGGAGGCGATCACCATCAGCACGCTCACTGCCCCCGTCGCCGCTCCGATCGCGAGAACCCCCGGTCCGCTCGACAAGGTGCGCAACCTGCCGTCCCTGACGGGGCTGCGCTGGGCGACCGCGATGCTGATCTTCGGCCATCACCTGATGGCGGTGGAGTACTTCGGCGGCACTCCCGGCGTGATCTGGGGAAACCTCTTCGAGGCCGGGAAGACCGGCGTGACCCTGTTCTTCATCCTCTCCGGGTTCGTCCTGGCCTGGGGGTACAAACCGCAGCAGACCGCACGGTCGTTCTGGTGGCACCGCATCGCGCGGATCTATCCACTGCACGTCGTCGGCGTCGTGCTCGCGCTGATCGCCGCCGCCACTCTCGTCCCCGAGATCCGCGCCGACGGCACCGCTCCCGTGATCGCGAACGTCTTCCTCGTCAACGGCTGGGTGCCGGACTGGTGGCAGGCGGGCAACCCCGCGAGCTGGTCGCTCGTGTGCGAGGCGTTCTTCTACCTGACCTTCCCCTTCCTCATCCGCCCGCTCGCGCGTGCGTCGAACCCGACGCTCGGCGTCGTCGTCGTGGCATCCCTCGTCGTCGCCGCTCTGGCGCCGCAGCTCGCGGCGATGTCTCCCGTGCCGATGTCGGCCGCGTCGACGCCGCTGCTGCGGATGCCCGAGTTCGTGATCGGCGCGACCCTCGCGCTGCTGATGAAGAAGAGCAGCTGGCAGCCCGTGCGCCTGGTCGTCGCCGTGCCGCTCGCGGTGGCCGGCTACGCGCTGTCCGAGGCTCCGACCCTCCCCGGCACCGACATCCACCCGGGTCTCGCCGCCACGGTCGGCTTCTACGCCCTGCTCGTGGCGTCGCTCGCGAACGCCGACGCGCGCGCGAACTCCACCTTCCTCGCGCGATCCCTGTGGCAGGAGCTCGGTCGCGTGTCGTTCGCGTTCTACCTCGTGCACCTGCTGGTGATCGCCTCGGTCTCGTCGGCGTGGCCCGACGGGCACCCGCAGTTGCCGTGGCGCCAGGCCGTGCCGCTCGCGCTCGCCGCGTTCGGGATCGCGCTCGCCCTCGCCTGGGCGATGCACAAGCTCATCGAGATCCCGGCTCAGCGGTGGCTGCTGCGGTACGACCGGTCGCGGACACCGCGACCCGTCGCCGCGCGCGCTCGGGCGGACCTCCTTCCGAATCGATAGCCCCCGCGAGGTCATCGACTCGCGAAACCTCGGTGTCCATGCCGTGTCTCGGCTGGACCGGATGCCACCGACGCGGCATTCTGTGAGGTGGACGAGAGGGCGGGCATGGCGCAGCGCACGGCGAAGAGATACGGCATCGGGGTCATCGTGAGCGGCGCCGTCGCGGCGCTGGCGCTCGCGCTCGGCGGCGGCGTCAGCCCGGCATCGGCGGCGGCGCCCCCGACGGCGCCCGCCCTGCGCGACAGCGGCCGGGTCGTCGTCTACTACCAGAAGCAGTTCGTGAACGGCTCGACGGGCGCGTACATCTCGCCGCTGCCGCTCGTCACCGAGGGCACCGGGGTGGATGTCGTGAACCTCGCCGCCGTGCACATGAACGCCGATGAGCTGAAGCTCAACGATCTGCTGCCCGACGACCCGTCCTTCGACACCATGTGGGCGGAGCTCCGGCAGATCCAGGCGGCGGGGGTCGCCGTCGTCGGCATGATCGGCGGCGCCCAGAACGCCACCTGGCAGAGCCTGACCGACGACTACGACGTGCAGTACGCCCGCCTCCACGACTTCGTCACGACGCACGCGCTCGACGGCATCGATCTCGACGTCGAGACCGACACCGACATCGCCGTGGTCGAACGCGTGATCGCCGATCTGCGTGCCGACTTCGGCGAGAGGTTCCTCGTCACGCTGTCGCCGGTGACCGCGGCGCTCGTCGGCGAGGACAACATCTCCGGCTTCGACTACGACGACCTCTACGCGAGCTCGGGGCAGGCGATCGACTGGTTCAACACCCAGTTCTACTGCGGGTGGGGTGACCCGACTGCGGCTCTGTACGGTGCCATCGTCGACTACCAGAGCACGCAGGGAGCGGGGATCCCCGCGAGCAAGATCGTCATGGCGGTCCTCACGAACCCCGATAATTGCGGCAGCGGCTGGGTCCCGCTCGCGGAGCTGACGGCATCCATCCAGGAGATCAAAGCCGAGATCCCCACCTTCGGCGGGGTCGCGGGCTGGGAGTACTTCAACTCGCTCCCGGGCGGTCCGGAAGCGCCCTGGAAGTGGGCGGGCGAGATGCGCGCCGCGATCGACGCGCCGCTGCCCACCCCCACCCCCACCCCCACGCCGACGGCGCCCCCCACCCCGGATCCCACGCCGACGACCAGCCCGAGTCCGCGCACGCTCGCGGTCAGCGGCATCGACACCGGCGGGCTCGTCGGGGGCGGCCTCATCGCGGGAGTGGTCTCGATCCTCGGCGGGGGAGTCCTTCTCCTCGCGGCGCTCCGTCGCCGCGCCACCGGTTGATCCGGGTGCACCGCGTTCGCGTTCTGGTGGCCGCCCGCGCTCGCGGCTAGGCTCGCCGGATGTTCTCAGCTGTCGGAGGCGCCCACCTGTTCATCCTTCTCGCCGGCTGGCTGGTCGCGCTCGCGGTCATCGGCGCGGTCGTCTACTTCGTCGTGCGCCTGGCGGTCCTGCACGCACTGAAGGCCCACACCCGCTGGGTCGACGGCGGCAAGCTCTGACCCGCGTCTCGAGAACAGGTCCTGCGCCGGGAACAGGCCGTTCTCGCTGATTTCGGCCTGTTCCCGTGGCATCCCCTGTTCTGGTGACGCCCCGGGGCGGCACGGGCTCCCCGCAGACTCCCGGCGACGCCTCGGTACACTTCCCTGTGCCCGAAACACCCTCCACCCCCGATCGCGACATCGCGCCGGATGCCGCCGCGCCCGATGCCCCGACTCCGTCGGCGACCGACGCGGTTCCGGATGCCGATGAGGCCGGTGCCGCGCTCGGCGTCGAGGCCGTGGCATCCATCGATCCGACCGAGCTCGAGATCGCGCTGCGCGTGATCGAGGCGGCTTCATCGCTCGACCACGAGGACCCGGCCTATATCGCGTTGCGGCGCCAGACCGGCAAGCTCTACAAGGACGTCAAGCGGCAGTCGCGGCGCGAGAAGCGCCAGCGCATCGCCGACGCCGATCGCGCGGTCGTGGCGGCGACCGCGACCGGCGCCGCCGACCGCATCGACGACGAGACGCGCGGCATCCCGCTCGCGACGCGTACGACCACGCCGTTCGCCGGAGAGCTGATCAAGGCGCGCGCCTGCTACATCTGCAAGCAGGACTACACGCTCGTGGACGCGTTCTATCACCAGCTCTGCCCCGATTGCGCGGCGATGAGCCACGCGAAGCGCGACGCGCGCACCGACCTCACCGGGCGCCGGGCCCTGCTGACCGGCGGTCGCGCCAAGATCGGCATGTACATCGCCCTGCGCCTGCTGCGCGACGGCGCGCACACGACGATCACCACGCGGTTCCCGCGCGATGCGGTGCGCCGGTTCTCGTCGCTGCCCGACAGCGCGGACTGGCTGCACCGGCTCAAGGTGGTCGGCATCGACCTGCGCGATCCGGCGCAGGTGATCGGTTTGTCCGAGTCGGTGGCATCCGATGGTCCGCTCGACATCCTCATCAACAATGCGGCGCAGACCGTGCGGCGCTCGCCGGGGGCGTACAAACCCCTGGTCGATGCCGAATTGGCGCCGCTCCCGGACGGGCCGCTGCCCGAACTCGTCACCTTCGGCCACACCAACGACGCGCACCCGCTCGCTCTCGCGCAGTCGGTGTCGTCGCACCCGATCCTCGCCTCGGCGGCGCGCACGGCCGAGGAGCTGACGGCCGAGGCGATGGCCGCGGGCTCGTCGTCGCTCGAGCGGTTGATGACCGGCACGGCGATCGACGCGGGCGGGCTGATCCCCGACGAGGACCGCATCAACAGCTGGACGCAGCACGTCGACCAGGTCGAGCCCCTCGAGATGCTCGAGGTGCAGCTGGCGAACATGACCGCACCGTTCCTGCTCGTGAGTCGCTTGCGCCCGGCGATGGCCGCCTCGACCGCGCGGCGGAAGTACGTCGTGAACGTCTCGGCGATGGAGGGCGTGTTCGGCCGCGGGTACAAAGGTCCCGGCCACCCGCACACGAACATGGCGAAGGCGGCGCTGAACATGCTCACGCGGACGAGTGCTCGCGAGATGTTCGAGACCGACGGCATCCTGATGACCGCCGTCGACACCGGCTGGATCACCGACGAGCGCCCGCATTTCACCAAGGTGCGCCTGGCCGAGGAGGGCTTCCACGCGCCGCTCGATCTCGTCGACGGCGCCGCCCGGGTGTACGACCCGATCGTGCGCGGCGAGGCCGGCGAGGACCTCTTCGGCATCTTCCTGAAGGATTACCGCAAGAGCTCCTGGTGAGCTCGCTCCCCACCCGCCTCGGCACCCGCCCCGGCAACCCGTTGAGTGTCCAAAACACCCGGACGTTTTTCTGAGGCGTCCGGGTGTCTTGGACACTCACGGCGGGAAGAGCACCCAGGTCCGTGCCGGGCCGATGCGGGTGAGCGCTCAGCGAAGTGGCCGCAGCACCTCTTCGTCCACCGGGAAAGCCACGCCGTAGAACAGCTGCGGTGCACCGATCGCGCCCCAGTCGTCTTTCTTGACCCGGATGCCGGAGGTCGAGACCTCGGCGATGCGCACCCGCAGCCACGACCCGTCGTCGAGGCGCAGCTCGTACATGTCGGCGAGGTAGCCGATGCCGCGCTCCTCGAGCGTCTCCTCGGCGGTCAGCCAGTCGACCGCCTCCGTCGCGCGCCGACCGAGCAGGTCGATGACGACGAACCCGTCGCCGGAGGGCTCCATCCACCCGAGCACCTCGCCGTCGGGGCGCCGGTGCGTGATCCAGTCGCTGCGCATGGCGTCGAGCCTAAGCGTGGGCGGGGCGCGGGGCGGCGCGGGGAGCGGGGCGGCGCGAGGCGGGTCAGGGCAGGGCACGAGGCGGTTGAGCGCGGCGAGTGTCCAAAACACTCGGACGTTTTTCGGAGGCGTCCGGGTTTCTTGGACACTCAACC
>Ga0308160_10000604_pt1 | contig 64942 bp, 62 predicted proteins | sample PhyFR1_FD_201036 | JGI IMG/M metagenome (GOLD analysis project Ga0308160, IMG submission 201036) | Phyllosphere microbial communities from UC Gill Tract Community Farm, Albany, California, United States - DLSLF.R1 | ecosystem: Host-associated > Plants > Phyllosphere > Unclassified | place: USA... | reverse complement strand
GGGTGATTAATTTCGCCATTGATGCGATGCGACGACTTGTCAGTAGCTATGTTGTTTCCTTTTAATGTCTGAATGACCGGCCGGCGTTATTTGGCTTTGGAGGAAACCTCGCCCAGGAGGCGCTCCACCAGGGCATCGACGGACATCACGCCCAAGTCGACATTGCCCCGCGCACGCACGGCCACGGTGTTTGCTTCGCGTTCCTTATCGCCAACCACCAGGATGTATGGCAGTTTTTGGACGGAATGTTCGCGTATTTTATAGGTAATCTTCTCGTTCCGCAAATCAGCGTGAACGCGCAGGCCGGCAGCTTTCAGGCGTGCTTCCACCTCTTTCACATACGTTGCCTGTGCGTCAGAAATGTTGAGAACGGCTACTTGCACCGGCGCCAGCCACAGCGGCAGCGCGCCCGCGTAGTTCTCGATCAGGATGCCGATGAAGCGCTCCATCGAACCGACGATCGCGCGGTGCAGCATCACCGGCACCTTGCGGGTGTTGTCTTCGGCAACATACTCGGCGCCGAGGCGGCCCGGCATCGAGAAGTCGACCTGCATGGTGCCTACCTGCCATGGACGGCCGAGGCTATCCTTCAGGTGGTACTCGATCTTCGGACCATAGAAGGCGCCCTCGCCCGGCAGCTCGGTCCATTCCACGCCGCAGCCGCGCAGCGCCGAACGCAGCGCCTCTTCGGCCTGGTCCCAGACTTCGTCGGAACCGATGCGGTTGTCCGGACGCAGTGCGATCTTGACGTCGATGTTGGCAAAGCCGAAATCGTCATACACCTTCATCGCCTGGGCGTGGAAAGCCACCACTTCCGGAGCGATCTGCTCTTCGGTACAGAACACGTGGCCATCGTCCTGGGTGAAACCACGCACGCGCATCAGGCCGTGCAGCGCGCCCGAGGACTCGTTGCGGTGGCACTGGCCGAACTCGCCGTAGCGCAGCGGCAAGTCGCGGTAGCTCTTCATGCCGGCGTTGTAGATCTGCACATGGCCCGGGCAGTTCATGGGCTTGAGCGCGTATGAACGGTTCTCCGAATCGGTGGTGAACATGTTGTCGCGATAATTGTCCCAGTGGCCGGTCTTTTGCCACAGGGTGACATCCAGGATCTGCGGCGCCTTGACTTCGTTGTAGCCGGTGTCCTGGTAGGTCTTGCGCATGTACTGCTCGACCTGCTGCCAGACGGTCCAGCCCTTCGGATGCCAGAAGATCAGGCCCGGCGCTTCTTCCTGGAAGTGGAACAGGTCCAGTTGCTTGCCGAGTTTGCGGTGATCGCGCTTTTCCGCTTCTTCCAGCATGTGCAGGTATTGCTCCTGGTCTTCCTTCTTGGTCCAGGCGGTGCCGTACACGCGCTGCAGCATCTCGTTCTTCGAGTCGCCACGCCAGTAGGCGCCGGCCAGCTTCATCAGCTTGAAGACCTTGATCTTGCCGGTCGACGGCACGTGCGGGCCGCGGCACAAATCGGTAAAGCCGCCCTCCGAATACAGCGACACGTCTTCGTTCGCCGGAATCGAGGCGATGATCTCGGCCTTGTAGTCTTCGCCGATCGACTTGAAATAAGCCACGGCTTCGTCGCGCGGCAGCACCTTGCGGGTGACCGGCTCGTCTTTCTTGGCCAGCTCGACCATCTTCTTTTCAATGGCTTGCAGGTCTTCCGGGGTGAACGGGCGCTTGTACGAGAAGTCGTAATAAAAGCCGTTCTCGATGACCGGGCCGATGGTGACCTGGGCTTCCGGGAACAGTTCTTTCACCGCATACGCCAGCAGGTGGGCGGTCGAATGACGGATGACGTCCAGGCCTTCAGGATCCTTGTCGGTGACGATGGCCAGATCGGCGTCCTGCTCGATCAGGAAAGAAGTATCGACGACTTTACCGTCGACCTTGCCGGCCAGGGCAGCCTTGCCGAGGCTGGTGGCGATGCTGCTGGCCACCTGGGCGACGGTGACCGGCCCTTCGAATTGACGGCTGGAGCCGTCCGGAAGTCGCACATTCAACATTTTGATCTCCAATAGCGCCTGATGCGCCTGCTAACATTAATAAATTTGAAACTGAAAAAGTCGGGACGAAAAAAAACGCGCACCAGGCGCGTTGTTTTCAGTGTCGTCGAGTTTATTCGAGCAAAAGGCCACCGTACCGCGTCTAGCGATTCCCCCACAACCAGGTTGTAGTTCGCGGTGTCATAACCGTTTTTGCCTTTCTCACTCTTACCGTTACGACAAGAGCGGAAAACCGGAGTTCCCCGCACTGTCTGTGTATTCTGGTGGGCGGTGCAGAATTCGAATCTGCGACCCCTTGGATGTCGACCAAGTATTCTAACCAGCTGAACTAACCGCCCAATGAGGAGCATTATAGGGGCCGCGCGCCGACCGCGCAAGGCTTGTTCGGAATTAAGTATTTCTGCAATGCCCCGAACAGGCGCCCTGCTTCCGCCCAGGCCGATATCCATTACACTTGCCAGTCGTTGAATTCACCGTAACAGCCATGTCTTCCCAGCACGCCGCACCGCCGACTTCCGACCACCTGCACGCCCACCTCGATGGCGACGCCCAGCATGGCCACTATATCGAGGCGCGCAGCCAGAAGGCGATGGCCTTTGCCCTCACACTGACGCTGCTGTTCGCCCTGGTGGAAGTGGTCACCGGTGTCATATCCAACTCGCTGGCCCTGATTTCCGATGCTGGCCACATGGTCACCGACGCCGCCGCTCTCGGCCTGGCCCTGCTGGCGCAAGTCATCGCCAAGCGCCCGCCGTCGAGCCGCCATTCCTTCGGCTTCGTGCGCGCCGAGGCCTTGGCCGCTTTTGTGAACTGCCTGGCAATGCTGGCCCTGGTCGCCTGGATCGTCTACGAGGCCGTGCAGCGCCTGACCCACCCGGAACCGGTGCAGGGCGGCGTGGTCTTGATCGTGGCCGCGCTCGGCGCCTGCATCAACATCGCGGTGGCCTGGGTGCTGTCGCGCGATACCGAGAGCATCAACACGCGCGCAGCCCTGGTCAACGTGATGGGCGATCTGCTCGGATCGGTGGCGGCGATTGCCGCCGGCGCCATCATCTACTTTACGGGCTGGGTGCGCATCGACCCGATCCTGTCGATCTTCGTCTCGCTGCTGATCCTGAAATCCACGGTCGGCATCCTGCGCGAGTCCTACCACTTCCTGATGGAAGGCGTGCCGCACGGGATCGATTATTTGCAGGTCGGCGCCGACCTGGCCGAAGTCGAGGGCGTGCTGTCGGTGCACGACCTGCACGTGTGGGACATGTCGCCCGGCCACCCTGCCCTCATCGGTCACCTGGAAATCGCCGACCTGGGCGAATGGCCGATCGTGCTGCGCCGCGTGAAGGAGATGCTGCTGGCCAAGCACGGCATCGACCACGTCACCCTGCAGCCGGAGGCGCTGGACGGCAAGCCGCTGCAGGCGGTGTAAGTATCCTCCGACTCCGGCTGGGTGCGCACGCCGATAGAAGGCGTGCCTGAGCCTCGTGATAATCGGTGCATGAACGAATTTACCGAGCATCTTACCGAACACGTCTTCGATACCCTGGTCATCGGCGGCGGCCCCGGCGGGCTGACGGCGGCCATCTACCTGCGCCGCTTCACCCGTAACATCGTGGTGGTCGACAAGGGCAACAGCCGCCTGTGCCTGATTCCCGTCTCGCACAACTATCCTGGTTTTCCCGAGGGCGTGCCCGGCGGGCAGCTCCTGGTGAATCTCACCGAACAATTGAAGCGCTACGGCGGCGAGGTGCGCCATGGCGAGATCACCGGCCTGCGCCTGGAAGACGGCATCTTCGTCGGCGACTACCTCGATGACGATGGCAACACCCGCCCAATCCGCGCGCTGACCGTGCTGCTGGCGACCGGCGTGGCCGATGCCGGGCTGCCGGTCGAACGCTGGCACGATGCGGTGGCGGCCGGCGCGGTGCGGCTCTGCCCCGTGTGCGACGGCTACGACGTGATGGACCGGCGCATCGCGGTGGTGACCTCGGAAACCAATCCGGTCGGGCACGCTCTCTTCATGCGCTCGTTCAGCGCCGACGTCACCCTGTTCGACCGCGGCGAGGAATCGATGCTGACTGACGACGAACGCCGCCAGATCGAGGCGGCGGGCGTGAAGTATGTCGAATCGCCGCTGCTGGGCGTGACGCTGACCGATGACATGAAGCCGGTGCTGAACACGGCCGACGGCGAAAGCCGCGAGTTCGATGTGTTCTATCCGATGCTGGGGGAGTCGGCGCGATCGAAGCTGGCGGCCGAGCTAGGGGCGGAGACGGCCGAATGCGATAAATTGGTGGTCGACGATCACGGGCGCACGAAGGTGCCGGGCTTGTATGCGATCGGCGACGTGGTGCGCGGGCTGAACCAGATCGCGGTGGCGGCCGGCCAGGCGGCGATTGCGGCGACCACCATCCACAATGCCCTGCCGTGGGCCTTGCGGCCGGCGCCGGAACAGCAACGGCAGCACGCTGCCTGACACGGCCCGCACCCCGCCCGCGCTTGCTAATCTCTCGTGGCGGGAACCGGCGCCTGCCTGCTCTCGAGCATGCGTTCGAACTCCGCCACCGGCAAGGGCCGGCTGAACAGGTAGCCCTGCACTTCGTCGCAACCGCGCGCATGCAGGAAGTCGCGCTGGGGCGCCGTTTCCACGCCCTCGGCGATCACGCGCATGCCGAGATCATGCGACAGCGAAATGATGGCCCCGACCATGGCAGCGCTGCCGGCATCGGTCTCGATGTCGCGGACAAAAGACTGGTCGATCTTCAGCACGTCGACCGGGAAGCGCTTCAGGTAGGCCAGGCTCGAATAGCCGGTGCCGAAATCGTCGATGGCCAGTTGCACGCCAATGGCCTTGATCTCGTCCATGGTCGCGATTGCACACTCCACTTCGTCCATCACCAGGCTTTCGGTCAACTCGAGTTCGAGGCAGGCGGCGTCCAGCCCGGTGTTGCGCAAGGTGTCGGCGATTAACCTGGCCAGTCCGGCTTCGCGGAACTGGCGCGACGACAGGTTGACCGCCACGCGCAGGGGACCATGGCCGGCGCGCTGCCAGGCTGCGGCCTGGGTACAGGCGCTGCGCAGTGCCCAGGCGCCGATCGGCACGATCAGGCCGGTGTCCTCGGCCAGGGCGATGAAGCGGTCGGGGCGCATCATGCCCTGTTCCGGGTGGCGCCAGCGGATCAGCGCCTCCATCCCGATCACGCGGCCGCTGTCGAGCGCGATCTGGGGCTGGTAGTGCAGCTCGAACTGCTCGCCGGCCAGGGCCACGCGCATGGCGTCGACCAGGGCCAGGCGCTCGCCCACGCGTTCGTTCATGCCGGGCAGGTAGAAGCGCACCGCATCGCGCCCGGCTTCCTTGGCGCGGTACATGGCGATCTCCGCATGCTTGACCAGGGTTTCGGCATCCTGGCCGTCGGCGGGATAGGCGGCGATGCCAGCGCTGCAGCTCAGGTGCAGGCGCTGGCCCTCTTCCTCGAAGGCCTGGCCGACCGCGCGCAGCACATCGTTCACGGTGGCCAGCACCTGGTCCTCGCCGCTGCGCTCGACCAGCACCAGCACGAACTCGTCGCCGCCGGTGCGCGCCACGGTGTCGGCCGGGCGCACGGCGGCGGCGATGCGTTCGCCGGCCTGCTTCAGCACGCGGTCGCCGACCGGGTGCCCGAGGCTGTCGTTGACGTACTTGAAGTGGTCGAGGTCGAGCGCCACCACCCAGGCCTGGCGCCCCTGCTGGCCGGCGAACACCATGGCGCGTTCGATGCGGTCACCCAGCAGCACGCGGTTGGGCAGGCCGGTGAGCGTATCGTAGCGCGCGCGGTGTTCCAGCTCGGCCTCGTAGCGCTTGGCGGTGGTGACGTCGTATTCGGTGATCACGAAGTGCTCGGTGCGCCCACCGGCGCCGTGCACCGGCGCCACGTAGACCTCGGCAAACAGTTCGCTGCCATCCTTGCGCCGCAGGCGCAGCAGTGCGTGGCCCTCGCGCTCTTCGCGCATGGTGTTCTGCAGTTCGTGCACGGCCGCCTGCTCGGGCAGGCCGGCAATCAATTCGTCGAGCGGCTGCCCGAGCAGCTCTTGCGCCCCATAGCCGCGCATGCGCTCGAATGCCGGATTCACGTATTCGATCGGGTAGCCCGGGCGGGTTGCATCGGCCAGGATCACGGCATTGGCGCTGGCGTCGATGGCGCGGAAATACAGGCGCATGGTTTCCGAGGCGCGTTGCAGGTCGGCGGTGCGCTGCTCGACCAGGCTCTCGACACGGCGGCGGCGCGTGACGCTGGCGTGCACGTAGGCGGCCAGCGCCAGCGTGCAGCACAGGCTGAGCACGAGCAGCGCGCAGGAACCGATGTGCACCGCCGCCAGCTCGCGCGAGCGTGCCTGCAATTCCCAACTCTGGCCGTAGACATCGAAGCGCTGGGTACGCTCGACGGTATGCGCGCCCAGCAGTCGGCCCCACCAGCGCGGCTCGTTCGGGACCGCGCTGCCATAGCGCGCCACCTCCAGCATCGCGGTCTTGCCGTCGACCTGGCCGGACAGGGTCACCTCGACGCCGCGATGGCGCAGCAGGTTGGCGCGCAGCAGATTCTGCTCGACCAGGCTGGCGACGTCGATCACCACCTCGGTCACGCCGGCGGTCCCGCCCGGTCCGGCGCCCAGACCGGTGCCGACAAGCGGCATGGCGATCACGATGCCGTGTGCGCCGCGCGGCTCGATCAGGGGGATCACGCCGCTGGCGGCCCAGGCCTTGCGCGCCAGCGCTCGCTCGACCAGGGCGCGGTGCGGCGTGAACGACCAGATGTCATAACCGTGCGCGACGTGGTCGACCGGCTCCGGGATGATCATGTCAAGCGGCAGGTACAAGGGGCGCGCGCCGGCGCGTTCAAAACCGGCGCCGCTGCGCTCGCGGATCGCGAAGCCCGGCCAATCGGCGCCGCGTCGTGCCTCGTAGGCAGTGCGCTCGCCGGCGCGCACGAAGCGGTACACGGCCAGGGCCTGGATATAGGGGTGGGTGCTGGCCAGCGGCCCGGCAAAGCGGGCGAATTGCGCGTCGCTCACGGCGTTCGTCGAACCGATCAGCAGGTTCACGCTGCGCATCGCCTCGGCGGCGTCGTCGAAGCTGCGCGCCACCGCCGCCACCCGTGCCTGCACGCGGCGGTCGACGTCGAAATCGTTGCGCGCGTGCTCGGACGCCTGCAACAGGGCGAACATCAGGGCGCTGAGCGCCACGCCGCATGTCAGCGTTGCCAGGGTGGCGGGATGCAGGGCGCGCACCTTGCGCCTGCGCGGAGAAATCGTCTGGACCATGCGCCAGTCTAGCAGATGCGTAGCGGGCAAACGGCCGCGCCAGTCGGCAAGACGCATGGACATGCCCGGCTATGGCTTTGCGTGCCCGGGATAGGTTCGTTCTTACTTTGTGCCGGATGCCAGTGCAATGCGGCGCCGGATGCGTTCCAGCGCCGCGCTGTCGCCCGCGGCTTGCGCACGCCGCTCGGCCACGCCCAGCCACATCAGGAGCGGACGGCGCCAGCCCTGCTGCGACGCCATATCGAGCGCGCTGTCGATCTCGGCTGGCCGGATGCGCCCGGCCTTGAACAGTGCTCCTGCCGCCACCAGCCGCGCCAGCGGATCGGCGACGCCGGCCAGGCTGGCGGAGGCCACCACCGGCCGATGCTGCTCCGGCAGTGCCGCCACATCCAGCCCCTCCCAGCGCCCGGCGATGTAGGCCGCATACGCGCGCTGCTGCGCCGTCGCGTCCGCAGATAGCGCAGCAAACCCCGGGCAATCATCGAATTCCAGGCTGGCGGCCAGCGTGGCGCAGCGCACCAGCTCCACCTGCGCCACCAGCTCGGGACGTCCGGTGCTGCCCGTCTCGCGCCGCGCGCGCGCAAACTCCGCGTTCGCCGCGGCCGTATTCCCGCGCAGGTAGTCATCCGTAAATCCGTCCAGCGCATCCTTGGCATCAAGCTGCCAGCTCGGCGGCGCGGGTTGGCTGGCGCAGCCGGCCAGCAGCAGCGCGGCCAGCATCAAAGGCATCTTCATGGCAGCTTGATCTCCTGCTTCGGTTGGCCAAACGGCCACTTGCGGTTGATTTCGTCGACCAGCCGGTTCACCTTGCGCAGGCTGGCGTCGACTTCGCCGCGCAGCGCACCCAGGTCTTCGGTGGCCACGCGCGCGTTCGAGCCCACAGCCTGGGCCTCGACCAGCACCGCGTCGACTTTTTTCAGCGTGCCGCGCGCATCCTGCAGCACGCCCTGCAACTCGACCACGGCGGCCTGGGCATCGTCGACCATGCCCTTCTTGCCGTACAGGCGCTGGTCGGTCTTGGCCAGCAGGGAGTCGAGGCGCTGCAGGGTCTGCACGAACCTGCTGGCCTCGTCGTCGCCCAGCGCGCCGCTGAGCAAACCATATTTGCCCGACAGGCGCCCGGTCATGGCCTGGATGTTCTCCAGGCTGCCGCTCATGGCCGAACCGTCGGCAGTCAGGTTCTCCAGGTTGTTCAGCAGCGAACGGGCCGTCGCCACCAGGCCCGGGATCTCGGCCGTCACGTCGCCGCGCAGCACAGGACGGATGGCATTGTCGGGCAGCGCCGGGTCGTCCAGCACGCCGCTGAAGGCGCGGATGCGCGTCTCGCCCACCACGCTGCGCTCGAGGGTGAAGACGCTGGAAGTGCGCAGCCATTTCGCGTCTTCCTTCGAAACGTCGATCACGATGTGCACCTTGCCGTCCGCGCCCAGGTCGACCAGGCGCACGCGCCCGATGGGGAAGCCGGCGAAGCTCATGTCCATGCCGGGGATGACGCCTTCCGAGTTGTCGGTTTCCAGCACCAGCTTCTGGGTCGGCTCGAACACGCCGCGCGCGTACATCACGTACACGACGAAGCCGATGATCAGCGCGGCGACCACCGCCAGCAGGATCATCGCCTTGGTTTCGACGTGGGCCGGTTCGTCCTGGATAGGTTCGTTCATATGAATGGTCAGATGTATTTGATGGCGAGCGAGGAGCCTTCGATCAGCAGCAGCACGAACAGCAGGCGCAGCGCGCCGGGCTGCACGTTCGAGGCCAGGCGGCGCGGGTAGCGTTGCAGTTCGAGGATGGCGGCGGTCGGGATCACCGCCACCGCCAGGCCGAACAGCACGGTCTTGAGCACGAAGCCGATGGTGACCACCGGCTCGAACACGCGGCCGACGGTGCGGGTGTAGTCCGGCAGGCCCCAGGGAGACAGGCCGTAGACGTTCAGGTAGGCCAGCACCAGCACGATGGTGGAGCTGACCATGGCCAGCGACAGCACCGAGAAGGCGTTGGCGAACAGTTGCGGCACCAGGTCGCGGCGCAGGCGGCGCAGGGCCTCGGCATTGATGTCGGCGGTCGGCAGGCCGGCACGCGCCAGGCCCAGGATCGAGGAATCGAAGGCCATGCCGGCGCGCAGGGCGGCGAACAGGGCGGCCGAGAGCGGGATCAGTTCCAGCACCAGCACGCGCACCACCATTTCCAGCGCATAGCGCGACAGGCCGTAGCTGAGGGCCGTGACCAGCACGATGCGGATGATGACGAGGCTGATCAGGGCCGAGAGCAGCGTGAACCAGGGCAGGACTTTCCAGGTGCCGGTGTAGATATAGTAAGCGGTGGCGTGGCGGCTGGCGCGGTTGTAGGTCGAGGGCGTGAGGCTGGTGACCAGAGCGATGGCGCCGAGGTGGAACATGTACCACCAGCTGCGCAGGTAGCGCAGGAAGGCGGCGCCCCAGAGGCTGGGGCGGGTGGCGAGGTTGAGGGTGCGGCGCATCGTCATCGCACCCGGGGCAAGTCAGCGGGCGCGATGCCGCGATCGGGCCAACGTGGCGCGCCGAGGATGTGCAGCAGGTGGCAGATCATATGTTCGCGTGGGCACGCACACGATGCCCCCCAGCATCGTGTGCCCCACCGTACGGTCACGGCCGGTGGCACGGTCGAATGCGCGAGGAGCGCGCGCGTCATTGGCGGCGTGCCTCGTGCACGTTTTGCACCTCGCGGATCGCGGCCAGGGCCTTTTGCAGCTGGCTCGTGGAACCGATTTCGGCGGTGAAGACCATGCGCGCCTGGCCCTTGGTGGTTTGCGTGTTCACGCCCGTCACGTTGATCTTCTCGCGCGAAAAGACTTCCGAGATGTCGCGCAGCAGGCCCTGGCGGTCGCTGGCGAGGATGAAGATGTCGACCGGATAGACGGTTTCGCTGCCCAGCGTGCCCCAGGCAGTCTGGATCACGCGTTCGGGCGCCTTGCTGCGCATTTCGGCGAAGTTCTTGCAGCTCTGGCGGTGGATCGACACGCCCTTGCCGCGCGTGACGAAACCGACGATGGGGTCCGGCGGCGCCGGCTTGCAGCAGCGCGCCAGCATCGTCATCAGGCCCTCGGTGCCGACCACCAGCACGCCGGATTTCGCACCCTGCTCCACGCTCGAGGCGCGGCTCTTGTTGACGACGGCCGCGTCTTCCAGCGGCGCCGGCTCGGCGGCTTCGTGCAGCGCCGCTTCCACGTGGCGCAGGCTGAATTTTTCCTTGCCGACCGCGATGAACAAATCGTCGACCTTGGCAAAGCCCAGCTTGTGCGCCAGCGCTTCCAGGTTGACGGCCGTCTTGCCCTCGCGCTGCAGGGACTTCTCGACCAGCGCCCGCCCCTGCGACAGGGTTTCGGCCAAATCCAGCGCATGGAACCAGGCGCGGATCTTCGAGCGCGTGCGGCTGCTGACCGTGTACTCGGGGCTGAGCCAGTCGCGCGACGGTCCGGCGCTGCCTGGTGCGCCCTTGGCTGTGATGACTTCGCAGGTCTGGCCGTTCTTCAGCGCCGTATTCAAGGGCACCATCACGCCGTCGATCTTGGCGCCGCGGCAGCGGTGGCCGACTTCGCTGTGCAGGTGGTAGGCGAAGTCGATCGGCGTGGCGCCGACCGGCAGCTCCAGCACCCGCGCCTGCGGCGTGAGCACGAAGATGCGGTCGTCGAGCGTGGTGGCCTTCAGCTTCTCGACCCACTCCTTCTGCACGTCTTCGCCGGCCACGGCGTCGGCGACGTCGCTCTTCCAGGCGAGCAGCTGGCGCAGCCAGGCGATCTTTTCGTCGTACTTCTCGCCCTTGAAGGTCGAGCCGCCGGTTTCCTTGTAGCGCCAATGCGCGGCGATACCGTACTCGGCGAAGTTGTGCATCTCCTGGGTGCGGATCTGCACTTCCAGCGGACGCCCGTCCTCGGCCGTGACCACCGTGTGCAGCGACTGGTAGCCGTTCGGCTTCGGGCGCGAGATGTAGTCGTCGAACTCCTTCGGGATCGGGGTCCAGATGTTGTGCACCAGGCCCAGCACCGCATAGCAGGTCTTCACGTCGGGCACGATCACGCGGAAGGCGCGCACGTCGTAGAGCTCGGAAAAATCGAGGTCCTTGCCGCGCATCTTGCTCCAGATGCTGTAGATGTGCTTTGGGCGCCCACTGACCTCGGCCCTGATGCCGGCCGCGCGCAGTTCCGCCTCGAGCCGGTCGATCGAGGACTGCACGAAGCCTTCGCGCGCCATGCGCTTTTCTTCCAGCATCTTGGCGATGCGTTTATACGTATCCGGCTGCAGGAAGCGGAACGACAGATCTTCCAGCTCCCACTTCAGCTGCCAGATGCCGAGGCGGTTCGCCAGCGGCGCGTACAAATCCATCACCTCGCGCCCGTAGTCGCGGGTGGTGTCGTCGAAGCGCTTCTGCTCGGCGAACCAGCGCAGCATGGTGGCGCAGGACGACAGGCGCACCAGCACCACGCGCATGTCGGACGCCATCGCCAGCAGCATCTTGCGAAGGGTTTCGATGTGGGCCGCCGCTTCCTGGGCCGCGTTCTTGCCGCGTCCGAGCACGGGCTGCGCCACGGTCAGGTCGCGCAGGCGGATCAGCTGCTGGACGCCGCGCACCAGCGTCGCCACCTCGCTGCCGAACAGCTGTTCGAGCGTCTCGACGATGGCCGGGTCGATCATCGCCAGTTCGAACAGCAGGCCGGCGATGCGCGTCTCGGCGTCGCTGCGCAGGTAGGCCAGCGTGCCGGCCACGCCCAGCGAGAATTCGAAGGCGTTCTGGCCGGACGCCAGGCTGCGCTCGCCATAGGCGGCGGCAGCATAGTCGAGCGCATGCTGGACGCGTGCGCACTCCTCAGGACTGAGGCCCTGGACCAGCTGGGTGGTGGCGTCGCCGAGGGCGGCGGTCGAGACCATCGCTTAACGCAGCGCGGCGGTGACGACGATCTCCACCAGGCAGGCCGGATTGGCGAGTTTCGATTCGACGGTGGCGCGCGGCGGCGTGTGGCCTTGCGCGACCCACTCGTCGTAGACCGCGTTCATGCCGGCGAAGTGGGCCATGTCGGCGATGTAGATCTGGGTCATCAGGATGCAGGTCTTGTCGCTGCCGGCTTCGGTCAGCAGGCGGTCGACGTGGGCCAGCACTTCGCGGGTCTGGCCTTCGATGTCCTGGGTGGTGTCTTCGGCGATCTGGCCGGCCAGGTACACGGTGCCGTTGTAGACCGCGGTTTCGGAGAGGCGTTTGCCGACGTGGTAACGGGTGATTTCCATCTTCTTCTCTTTCTATAACGTTGGGCGTTGGTCGGGTTAGCTTCAGCCCACTAAAAATGCGCGTGCCAGCGCAATCTGGTCGGCGTGCACGAAGGTCGGCGCGTGGCCCACGCCCTTGATTTCCGCCACCTGCGGACGCGGGCCGCGCGTGCTCATTTCCAGCGCCGTCTCGTGCGACAGCAGGTCGGACAGCTCGCCGCGCACCAGCAGCGTCGGGCAGCGAATGGCGTCGAATGCGCGCCACAGGGCCGCCTGGCCCATCTCGGCGCGCGAGGCGGTGATGGCCTTGAAAGGCTCGGCCAGCGCCAGGTCGTAGTGGCGCACCCATTCGCCGTTCGGCGCCTGGCGCAGCACGTCGGCGGCCAGCTTGCGCCATTCGTCGTCGGAGTGCGGGCCGAACGAGCTTGACACGTCGCGCACGAAGCGCGCGCCCGAGTCAAAATCCGGGAAGCGCAGGTCCTGGCCGATGTAGTCGGCGATGCGGCGCATGGCCGCTTCGTCGAGCACCGGGCCGATATCGTTCAGCACCAGTTTCGCGATCGGCGTGTCGGGCAGCGAAGCCAGCACCATGCCGATCAGGCCGCCCATCGAGGTGCCGAACCAGTCGACCCGGCTGTCCGCGCTCTCGGCGCGGTTTGCCGTCACGCGTGCGACCAGGGTCACCATGTCGGCCACGTACTGCGGCACCGCGTACAGCTGCGGGTCGCGCAGACGGTCGGAACGGCCGCGCCCCACCACGTCCGGGCAGACCACGCGGTAGGTGTCGCTCAGGTCGCGCGCCAGGGCGTCGAAATCGTCGGCCACGCGCGTGACGCCGTGCACGCACAGCAGCACGCGCGGGTTGTCCTGGTCGCCCCACTCCTTGTAGGCGATGCGGTGCAGGCCAGCCCGCGAGCTGCACTGCACATGTTTGATCCTCGCTTCGCTCATTCCCGCTCCATCGTGACAATATTGCCAGCCTGTTCAGCCGAACCGACATTTTAGCTGGCAGTGCGATTAGAATTCTACCAATTCCGAGCAGGCACCTTGAACACCACTCTAAAGAGGTCAGTATGAATGCAGCTGCAAGCGCAAAGATGTTAAGCGGTAAAACGGCACTCGTCACCGGTTCCACCTCGGGCATCGGCCTCGGCATCGCCCGCGCGCTGGCCGAACAGGGCGCGAACATCGTCTTCAACGGCTTCGGCGACGCCCAGCAGATCGAGAAGCTGTACACCGACGTCGGCCAGGAATTCGGCGTCCAGACCGCCTACCATAACGCCGACATGTCGAAGCCCGATGAGATCGCGGCGCTGATGCAGTTTGCTTCGGATAAGCTCGGCGGGGTCGACATCCTGGTGAATAACGCCGGTATCCAGCATGTGTCGCCGGTCGAGGACTTCCCGGTCGAGAAGTGGGACGCGATCATCGCCATCAACCTGACCTCGGCCTTTCACACCACGCGCCTGGCCCTGCCCGGCATGAAGCAGAAGAACTGGGGCCGCATCATCAACCTGGCCTCGGTGCACGGGCTGGTGGGCTCGGCGCAGAAATCGGCATATGTCGCGGCCAAGCACGGGCTGGTCGGATTCACCAAGGTGACGGCGCTGGAGACGGCGCAGACCGGGGTGACCTGCAATGCCATCTGCCCGGGCTGGGTGCTGACGCCGCTGGTGCAGAAGCAGGTCGACGACCGCGCCGCGCGCGAAAACGTGTCGAACGACGAGGCGAAGCGCGCGCTGCTGGCGGAAAAGCAGCCGTCGGGCGAGTTCGTGACGCCGGACGAGCTGGGGGCGCTGGCGGTGTTCTTCTGCTCGCCGGCCGGCGCGCAGGTGCGCGGCGTGGCGTGGAACATGGATGGGGGTTGGGCCGCGCAGTAAGCCCGTGGCAGTGTGGCGATGATGTTGCTTTTGTAGGGTGGGCACTTGTGCCCACGCGGTCTCATCACATGCACAAATGCGGCATACAACGACGCGAAGGTGCATGCACCGTCATTGTCGTTTCCGTTCACCGATGATCATTCGATGAAACCGCGTGGGCACAAGTGCCCACCCTACGAAAAGCAGCATGGTTCATCGGTCACACGCCCGGCCAGTATGCGACAATCCGGGCCTTTATTTACCAGGCAATACTCGCATGCAGCACTTTGAACGGCGGCGCGACCGCTTCGACCTCTTCGACCGCATGGACAGCCCCGCGGTCAATCTCTGCTTCACGATGGACCTGCCGGATTTCCGGCCCTGGTGCAAGGCGCAAGGCCTGCCGCCCTTCCACGTGCTGCTGTGCGCCGTGCTGCGCTCGGTGCTGAAAATTCCGAACTTCCGCTACCGCGTCTTCGAAGGCGAGGTCATCGAGATCGACCGCCTGATGCCCTCGTTCACCGTCACGAACCAGTACCACGACCTGAATTTCGCCCTGTTCGACTGGTCCGACGATTTGCGCGAGTTCGTCAGGCGCAGCGTGGCCGCACGCGACGAAGCCGGCGCGATGCTGGAACTGAACAACGCCTACGCCGGCCTCTCGCCGCGCCAGGTGAAGGACCAGGTCTTCATCACCTGCATCCCCTGGCTCGACTTCACCGCTATCCAGCACCCGGCCGCCACGCTCGGTTCGCCCGACATCCCCTCGCTGGCCTGGGGCAAGTTCAAGGACGGCCCGAACGGCCGCCTGGCCCTGCCGTTCTCGGTGCAGGCCCACCACGGTTTTGTCGACGGTTACCACATCCACCAGCTGGCGCAGCAGATCGCCGCCGAGCTCGAAGGTTTCATGGCTTGATGCAAGCAAGCGCCGCCAATATGCGGCGCACAGATTCCGCTTGACTCGAAAATATGATGGCCATAATATGAAAGCCATCATATTGCAGCACCAGCCATCATGAACCCTGAAGCCAAGCCATCCAAGCGCGAACTGTCCCACCAGCGCATCCTCGACGCCGCCGCGCGCGCCGTACGCCGCCACGGCTATGCCGGCGTCGGCGTAGCCGAGGTGATGAAGGAAGCCGGCCTCACCCACGGCGGCTTCTATGCCCACTTCAAGTCGCGCGACGCCCTGCTCGCCGCTGCGCTCGACCATGCCGGCGCCGGCAGCGCCAAAATGCTGGCGCGGCGCATTGCGCTGGCACGCGAAGCCGGCGTGAGTCCCTTGCGCGCCCTGGTCGAAGGCTACCTGAGCGAGGCCCACGTGGCCGCCGCCGAGCTGGGCTGCCCGGTGGCCGCCCTCGGCTCCGACATGCACCGCCAGCAGGACGACGTGCTGGCCGCCTCGCGCCGCCGCGTGCTCGGCCTGATCGCCAATGTGCGCCAGGCCCTGCCGCCAGACGCACCCGAGGCGCAGGCGCAAGTCATTGCCAGCACCCTGGTCGGCACCCTGCAGTTGGCGCGCACGCTGGGCGACGAGGCCGGCGGCCTGCTGCAAGCCTCGCGCGAAGCGCTGCTGGCGCAATACGATTGAGGTAGGGTGAGTTCTCGAACCCACCATCAATAAGCATCAACACATCGTTACGAATGGTGGGTACGAGTACCCACCCTACTTCGCCACAAAATATGACAGTCATCATATTCATCCAACCTGAAAGAGGATCACCATGCAACTCGCCAACGCCACCGTCTTCATCACCGGCGCCAACCGCGGCCTCGGTCTCGCCTTTGCCCGCGCCGCCCTGGCCGCCGGTGCGCGCAAGGTCTATGCCGCCGCGCGCGATCCGGCCAGCATCACCCTGCCCGGCGTGACCCCGGTCGCGCTCGACGTCAACAATCCCTCGCAGGTTGCCGCTGCCGCGGCCGACTGCGGCGACGTCACCCTGGTCATCAACAACGCCGGTATCGCCACGGTCGGCGGCCTGTTCGAGGCCGGCAGCATCGAGGCCACGCAGCGCATGATGGAGACCAACGTCTACGGCACGCTGCGCGTCAGCCAGGCGTTTGCGCCGGTGCTGGCGAAGAACGGCGGCGGAGCCCTATTGAACGTGCTGTCGGTGTCGAGCTGGATCAGCGCGCCGGTGCTGGCCGGGTATGCGGTGACCAAGGCCGCTGCCTGGAGCGTGACCAATGGCCTGCGCAACGAACTGCGTGCGCAAAATACGCAGGTGCTCGGGATGCACGTCGGCTTCATCGACACCGACCTCACCAGGGGCTTCGACGCACCCAAGCTGGCGCCCGAGTTCGTGGTCGAACGGGCGTTTGCGGCACTGCAAGCCGGCGCCAGCGAAGTCGCCATCGACGAATGGATGCAGGGGATCAAGCGCGGCCTGTCGAACGAACCCGGCATCTACATCGACCTGGCGCGCTGATCGCCCGAGGACAAGCACATGACCCATCCCTCCGTCGCCCCCATCCCGCTGGCCGCAGGTGCGCAGGCCGGCGCCTCGCCCTGGCCGGTGTTCTGGATCGCCAGCATCGCGGTGTTCCTGGTCTCGCTCGACGCCACCCTGCTGTACGCAGCCTTCGGCCCGCTCGGGCGCAGCTTCCCGGGCGCCACGCCGGCCGACATGACCTGGGTGCTGAACGCCTACACCATCGTCTACGCCGCCATGCTGGTGCCGGCCGGCGGCCTGGCCGATACCCACGGCCGCAAGCGCGTGTTCCTGATAGGCGTGACGCTGTTCCTGGCGGCGTCGGCCGCCTGCGGCATGGCCGACAGCGTGGCCCTGCTGATCGCGGCGCGCGTGGCCCAGGCGCTCGGTGCGGCGCTGCTGACGCCGGCCTCGCTGTCGATCATCCTCGACGCCTTTCCGAAGGAGAAGCGCGCGGTGGCGGTCAGTTTGTGGGGCGCGGTCGGCGGCCTGGCGGCGGCCGTGGGGCCGAGCCTGGGCACGACCGTCATCGAGCACTTCGGCTGGCCGGCGGCGTTCTACTTGAACCTGCCGCTGGGCGCCGTGTCGCTGTGGTACGGTGCGGCGCGTCTGCGCGAAGCGGGCGGCGGCGCGAACAAGGGGCGCGTGGACGTGGTCGGCATGCTGCTGCTGATCGTGGCGGTGGGGGCGTTTGCGATGGCGATCACGCAGTCGGAGTCGCCGCACTGGAGCCGGGTCGAGCTGACCGTGCTGGCCTTGCTGGGCGTGGCCGGACTCGGCGCCTTCATCCTGTGGGCGCGCACGGCCGGGGCGCCGCTGGTCGACCTGGCGCTGTTCCGGAACCGCAGCTACAGCCTGGTGAACCTGGCGACGCTGGCCTTTGGCACGGCGTTCGCGCTGATGTTCTTCTCCTACTTCGCCTATCTCACCAACGTCTGGCACTACAGCCTGCCGGCGGCCGGCCTGGCCGTGACCCCGGGGCCGCTGACCGTGGTGCCGACGGCGATCATCGCCGGCCGTATCGCCGGACGCTATGGGCACCGGCGCGTGCTGGTGCCGGGCGCACTGATCTACGCGTGCAGCAGCCTGTGGCTGCTCTCGATGGTGGGTAGCGAGCCGCATTACCTGGCGCAGTGGCTGCCGGCGGTGCTGCTGAGCGGGACCGGCGTCGGCATGGTGCTGCCCTCGCTGGCCGGCGCCGCGGTGGCGGGCCTGCCGCCGGCGCAGTATGCGGTGGGCAGCGCGGTGAACCAGGCCACGCGCCAGCTGGGCAGTGCACTGGGCGTGGCGATTGCGGTGGTGCTGGTCGGGCATGCGGGCGTGGGGCGCGCCGACTTCGTGCCGCTGTACGTGCTGCACATGGGGCTGGCGCTGCTGACCTGCGCCCTGTGCCTGGGCGTGCAGACGCGGCGCAGTTAAGCGGCGCGCAGGACGGCGACCTGTCCGACGATGGGCGCGCCGTTCTCGCTGCGCAGCGGGGACGCTTCCAACAAGGCGACCTGCAAGCCATGGGCGGCCGCCAGCGTGCGCAGGTAGCCGGCCGCATGCGCGTAGCGGTTCGACGCCTGCAGCACGAAACCCTCGCCCCCGCAGGTTTCGGTCGAAAAGCAGAACGCACCGCCCGGCCGCAGGATGCGCGCGACCTGTGCGAATACCTCGGCCAGGTCGCCGAAGTACACGAACACGTCGGCCGCCACGACCAGGTCGACGCCTGCGCTTTCCTGCGCCAGGAAGGCGACGATGTCGGCGCAGGCCAGGCGGTCGTACAGGCCGGTCTCGCGCGCCTTGTCCAGCATGCGTTCGGACAAATCGACGCCGGCCAGCGAAGTTGCGGCCGGCTTCAGATACGGCGCACACAGGCCCGTACCGCAGCCGAGATCGAACACGTCGCCGCCGATGGCCACCCCGGCGCTGCACAACGCGGCATCGATGGCCGCCGGCGTGCGGTAGTCCAGCACCTCGGTCAGGTGCTGGTCGAAGTGGCCGGCATACTGGTCGAACAGCGCTTTCACGTAGTCCTGCGGCGCGCGTTCCGGTGCATTGCCGACGCCAAGTGCGGCAAGCGCGAAGTCGACCTGGTTCGTGTCCCCGCCCTGCGCCGCCAGTATCCGGCGTGCCGCGCGGTAGGCCTCGATGGCTTCAAGCTGGCGCCCCAGCGCAACCAGGGTCGCCGCACGATGCTCGTGCGTGACGGCGTGCTCGGGCCGCAGCGCGAGCGCGTGATCGTAGCTGCGCAGCGCCTCGTCGAAGCGGCGCAGCTTGTGCAGGGCCATGCCGCGGCCGGCATGGGCTTCGGCCATCCTGGGGTCGATGGCCAGCGCGTGGTCGTAGCCGTCGACCGCGTCGCGCAGGCGGCGCAGCAGATACAGCGCATTCGCGCGCACGCACAGCGCCTGCGCATAACGGGGCTGGTCGGCCAGTGCCCGTTCGGCGCCTTCCAGCGCGGCCTTTGGCTGGCCCAGGTCCAATAAGGCCGCCGCGCGGTTGCAGGCTGCTTCCGGATACGGTGACCTGAGGGCCAGCGCGCGCTCGTAGCTGTCCACCGCTTCCCTGGCGCGTCCGAGCTTGCGCAGCGCGTTGCCGCGGTTGGCGAAGGCCATCGCATACGACGGGTTCAGGCGCAGCGCCTGGTCGTAGCTGGCCAGGGCGTCGCTGCTGCGGCCCAGGTCCTGCAAGGCCGCGCCCAGGTTGCAGTGGGCGGTGGCCTGCGCCGGGTTGATGGCGATGGCTTGCCCGATCAGGTCCAGCGCCAGCGCGGCGTCGCCCTGCTGGCGGCAGACGACGCCGAGCAGGTGCAGCGCATCGAACTGGCGCGGCGCCTTGGCCAGTACCGCGCGGTACAAGTCCTGCGCCTGCGCCAGCCGGCCCGCCTGGTGGTGGGCGACCGCCTGCTGCAACAGCGCGGTGACGTCCTGCTTTCCTGCCTGCTTCATTCCTGCCTCTCGAATCCTGGTCGGCGCAAGGATACCGCAAGCGCCTGTCAACCGGCCAGGCAGTCCGCTATCATTCCATCTTCACAACAATAAGAGACCCACCATGCGCCGCTGGACCAGCAAGCTTGCCCTGACCGCCCTCGCCTTGATCGCCACCGCCGCCGCGCACGCGTTCGAGGCGCGCACCCTGTTGCTCAGCGCCGACCGCGTCTGGACCGGCGACGGCCAGCCCCACGCCGGCTGGGCCGTGCTGGTGCGCGACGGCCGCATCAAGGAGGTTGGCCCGGCAAACAGGATCAGCGTTCCGGTCGACGCCGAGCGCATCGCCCTGCCCGGCAAGACCCTGATCCCGGGCTTGATCGACCTGCACTCGCACGTGCTGCTCCATCCATACAACGAAACCACCTGGGACGACCAGGTGATCAAGGAGCAGGTCGAGTACCGCACCCTCCTCGCCGGCAAGCATGCGCAAGACACGCTGCAGGCCGGCTTCACCACCCTGCGCGACCTCGGCACCGAGGGCGCCAACTACGCCGACGTCGCCGTCAAGCGCGCCATCGAGGGGGGTGTGGTCGACGGTCCGCGCCTGCTGATCGCGACCAAGGCCATCGTGGCCAGCTTCAGCTATGGTCCGGCCGAGCGCAGCTACCGTCCCGACATGGAGATTCCCTACGGCGCCCAGCCGGCCACCGGCATCGACGAGGTGACCAGGGCGGTGCGCGAGCAGGCCGCGCACGGCGCCGACTGGATCAAGTTCTACGCAGACTACCGCACCGGCGTCGACGGCAGCAGCCGCCCGACCTTCACCATCGAGGAGATGAAGGCGATGGTCGCGGCAGCCCACGTCACCGGGCGCAAGGTGGCGGCGCACGCCAGCACCGACGAGGCGATCCGGATGGCGGTGCTGGCCGGGGTCGACACGGTCGAGCATGGGTATGGGGCGAGCGAGGCGACCTTCCGGCTGATGAAGGAGCGCGGCACCGCGTATATCCCGACCTTGACGGCGCCGGAAGCGATTGGCGAATACTTCCAGAAGCACGTGCGCGGCGGCGAGCCGACGCCGTCGATGAAGGAAGCGGCACGCGCGTTTGCGCTGGCGCGCAGGGTCGGCGTGGTGATCGGGAACGGCAGCGATGTCGGGGTGTTTGCGCACGGGACGAATGCGCGCGAGCTGGAATGGATGGTGCGGCTGGGGATGACGCCGACGGAGGCGCTGCGCGCGGCGACCTCGGTGGCGGGGGAGATTCTTGGCAAGGGCAAGGAGTTGGGGCGGCTGGCGCCGGGGGCCTTGGCCGATGTGGTAGCCGTGGAAGGGGATCCGATTGCCGATATCGCAGCTTTGCGCAAAGTGAGCTTCGTGATGAAGGGCGGAAAGGTCTACCGCAAGCCGTAGGGTGGGCACTTGTGCCCACGCGGTCGTAACCCGTGCCCGCCCCGCCGTTGAATCAAACCGACAACGTTCGCAATCCTCCGGTTGGCGTTTCGATACGCACATGATGCACCGCGTGGGCTCGAGAGCCCACCCTACGAAAACCCTCCCGCCTCCTCGTGGTGCAACGCGCACCACCGCCTGTCATCCGTTTTATTGATATCCGCCATCAACCCGGACATCAATAAACCATATGACGGTCATTCACCGACCTGCGGTTATCCACAATATGCACGGCGGTGAGATTTTGTGATGATCCTCTTCACCATCAACCTCTCGAGAAGAGTTGTCATGAAAAAGCCATTTTATAAAATCCTGTACGTACAGGTTCTGTTCGCCATCGTGCTGGGCGTCCTGCTGGGCGTGTTCCATCCCGAGCTCGGCGAGAAGATGAAGCCTTTGGGAGACGGCTTCATCAAACTGATCAAGATGATCATCGCACCCGTCATCTTCTGCACCGTGGTGGCGGGTATCGCCGGCATGCAGGACATGAAGAAGGTCGGCCGCGTCGGCGGCAAGGCCCTGCTCTACTTCGAAGTCGTGTCGACCTTCGCGCTGGTGATCGGCCTGCTGGTGGCGAACATCGCCAAGCCGGGCGCCGGCTTCAACGTCGACGTCGCCCACCTCGATACCAAGGCAATCGCCCAGTACACCGAGAAAGCCTCGCACCAGAGCACGGTCGAGTTCATCATGAACATCATCCCGAACACCTTCGTGGATGCCTTCGCCAAGGGCGACATCCTGCAAGTGCTCCTGATCGCGATCCTGTTCGGCGTGGCGCTGTCGATGCTGGGTGAGCGCGGCCGCCCGATGACCAAGATCATCGACGACTTCTCGCACGTGATCTTCGGCGTCGTGAACATCGTCATGAAGCTGGCGCCGATCGGTGCCTTCGGCGCCATGGCCTTCACCATCGGCAAATACGGCCTGGCCTCGCTGGTCCCGCTGGCCAAGCTGATGGGTTCGTTCTACCTGACCTGCGCGCTGTTCGTGTTCATCGTGCTCGGCACCATCGCCCGCATGACCGGCTTCTCGATCTTCAAGTTCATCGGCTACATCAAGGAAGAACTGCTGATCGTGCTCGGCACCAGCTCGTCGGAATCGGCCCTGCCGGCCCTGATGCGCAAGCTGGAAAAGCTGGGCTGCTCGAAGTCGGTGGTGGGCCTGGTGGTCCCGACCGGTTACTCGTTCAACCTGGACGGCACCAACATCTACATGACCATGGCCGCCCTGTTCGTTGCCCAGGCAACCAACACCGACCTGACCCTGACCCAGGAACTGACCATCCTCGCCGTGGCGATGCTGACCTCGAAGGGTGCATCGGGCATCACCGGCGCCGGCTTCATCACCCTGGCGGCAACGCTGGCCGTGGTCCCGACCATCCCGGTGGCCGGCATGGCGCTGATCCTCGGCATCGACCGCTTCATGAGCGAATGCCGCGCCCTGACCAACTTCGTCGGCAACGGCGTGGCCTCGGTGGTGGTGTCGAAGTGGGAAAAGGAACTCGACCACGACCGCATGAACGCGGTCCTGAACGGTACCTATGTCGAGCAGGTCGATCCAATCACCGGCACCCCGATGCTGCAGAAAGCGGCGTAAGCGTCACGCACCGCACAAGGAAACCGCGCTCAGGCGCGGTTTTTTTTCGCCCCTGCTGTTGCCGCTTGGCTTTTGCACCGCTACCAACCCGGTGCTAAGATCGACTGCATGACACAACAGCAAGGGGACAGCGGCATGAAGCAGGACGCCACGGCAACGCACGACTTCGACGCCGCCATCGCATTAAGCACCGGCGACGGCGACACCTTCACGGGCCAGACCCACCCGGCCTACGGCAACATGGTCGGCCCCTTCGGCGGCGTGATCGCGGCCACGCTGCTCAACGCAGTGATGCAGCACCCGCAGCGGCTGGGCGAGCCGGTGTCGCAAACCGTGCACTTCGCCGCGCCCATCGCCGACGGCGCCTTCACGGTCCGCACGCGCATCCTGCGCACCAACCGCAGCACCCAGCACTGGTCGGTCGAACTGGTGCAGGAGGGCGACGTAGCGGCGTTCGCCACCACCGTCACCGCCGTGCGCCGCGACACCTGGTCCGCCCTCGACGCCGTCTTCCCCGATGTGCCGTTGGCCCGCAGCATCGACCCTGCCCCGCACATCCCGCGCGCCGCCTGGACCGGCCGCTACGAAATGCGCTTCATCGACGGTGCACCGGGCGCGCCCGACACCCACAGCGACACCTCGCAAAGCCGCATGTGGATCCGCGACACGCCCGCGCGTTCGCTCGACTACCTGTCGCTGGCGGCCCTGTGCGACGCCTTTTATCCGCGCATCTTCGTGCGCCGCCCGAAATGGGTGCCGATCGGGACCGTGGCCCTGACCACCTTCTTCCATGCCGATGCCGCGCAGCTGGCGGCCCAGGACAGCGCGCCCCTGCTGGGCGTGGCGCGGGCGCAACGCTTCGGCAACGGTTTCTTCGACCAGAACGCGGAGATGTGGAGCGAGCGTGGCGAGCTGCTGGCGACCAGCCACCAGGTGGTGTACTTCAAGGAATAAGCTGCCTGCGCAGCGCTGGCTGTCCCGACTGGTATCTTCTAGAAACGATACCTTCCTGCTATGATTTGCAGAATATTTCTGCGGGGAAAGCATAGTTGTACCGGGTTGCGCCCGTGCTCCCGCTGGGTCCGCCAACCGGAACCCGTTGGAGCAGCCGTGTATTTATCCTTGTCGTTAGCCGGTCGCCGTTCGCTTGCCATCACACCCGCCCTGCCCGCCCTGAATCTGCTGCGCAGCATGGCGGCGCTCGCATGCATGCTGCTGCTCCTGCCCGGACTGGCGCTTGCGGGCGAGCGTGTCTATCGCTGCACCGGCAGCGACGGCAAGACAACGTTCCAGGGCCAGCCCTGCGCCGGCGTCGCCTCCCCGCCGGCCCAGGCTGCGCCGCCGCGGCGCGCCAGCGTTCCAGAGTCCCCGCGGCCGCCCCATTCCCCGGCCAGCCGGCCGGCGCCGCGCGCTGACCTACCCGCCACGCCTGCGCCGGACATGGCGCAATGGGCGGCCGGCGCCGACGTCGTGGTGGTGTCGGGTTACACGCCATCGTCACGGGTGACGCAAGTCGAGATCGCCCACACTGCCCGGCCGGTGCTGCTGGTGCTTACTTCCTACGAAGGCACGCTGTGGAAAGTCGTGCCGTCGGCGAACACGCGCATCCGGGCCGTCGTGTTTGCCGGCAGTGCGAGCAGTGCGCGCGGCGACGTGCTGGCGCCGCCCGGGGTGCCGGTGCATGCCGATGCGCTGCCCTACGCGTACGAGCTTGAGAATATCCATTTCCGCGACCTGCTGAAGAAGCTGAACGCGCGCTACGGCGTGGAGCGTGTGGCGACTTTTCGGGGCGCCTACAAGCTGCCTGCGCAAGTCATGCTGCAAGGCCCGTTCGCGCCCGACCCGCGCCTGACCATTGCCGGGGTAGCGCCCGAGGCGCCAGCCGTGCGCTTCGGCTTCGACCTCGTCAGCGTCGATGGGCGGCGCCTGCCGTTCACCAACACCGGCCCCGGGACGGCAAGCGCTACACGGGCATCGTGCGCGGCGGGATGCTCGGTGGCGGACCCGGTGCGGCGGCGGTGCGCGAAGACGGGCGCGAGGCCTATTACCTCGAGGGCAATGGCAGCACCCTGGTCTGGGCGCCCGAGGGCCTGGGCGGCCGCAAGGAAAAGCTGGTGCTGCCGCCGCACCTGCCGCCGCTGTCGTGGGGCGCCGGCATGGCGTGGGATACGCGCAAGGGCGTGCTGGCCATCGTCTCGTTTGGCGGCGAAGGCTATTTCTACCGCTACGATACGCGGCGGCGCCAATGGATCGACGCCCGCTCCCTGCAGCACCGCGACCTGGCCAGCCTGGCACTGGACCCGCAGACCGGCGGCTACCTGTCCTTCTCGAGCAGGAACCTGGAGCTGGTGCGCTTCAACGAACGCGGCGAACTGGAAGAAGTGCAGTCCCTGAAGGACTTGCTGGTGGATGTGGACAGCACCTACGACAAAGGCAACCGCCCTGCCGACGGCCTCGCCGTGGTGACCGGCGGCGCCGGCGTTGGGGTGGTGAATGTCACGGACGGCACGGTCACCCACATCTGGACACTCGATCCACGCGGGCACAAGGCGCAGCTGACCTACAAGGCCGGTATGCCTTGATGCGCGGCTTCCTGAGCCGCAAGCGAATACACTTGTGGCAAGATGACATGATTGCTAGGATGTGATTTTTATATTACCACCTCCTAGCATGCATATTTTCTCCAAGATAGCAATCTGGATGGCTGATGGTTGCTGCGCTGGCGCAGGCGGCGCCGGAAGCGCCGCTCACGCCCGAGGTCCGTAGCCAGGCGATCGACGACATCGCCAGCGCCTACGAGCAGACCTACGTCTTTCCCGAAGTCGGCGCCGCCATCGAGAAGTGAGGCGCGTGCCTTGTAGGGTGGGCACTCGTGCCCACCCTACCTCGCGAACTTACGCGCTGACCGGCATCTTGCTCATCAGCTTATCCAGCGTCACCGGATAATCGCGCACCCGCACGCCGGTGGCGTTGTAGATGGCATTCGCCACCGCCGCCGCCACGCCGCAGATCCCCAGCTCGCCGACGCCCTTGGCCTTCATCGGCGAGGAAATCGGATCGGTCTCGTCGAGGAACACGACTTCCTGGTGCGGGATATCGGCATGCACCGGCACCTCGTACCCGGCCAGATCGTGGTTCACGAAGAAGCCGCGCCGCTTGTCGACCACCAGGTCTTCCATCAGCGCTGCGCCCACGCCCATGGTCATGGCGCCGATCACCTGGCTGCGCGCCGACTTCGGGTTCAGGATGCGGCCCGCCGCGCAGACGGCCAGCATGCGCCGCACTCGCACCTCGCAGGTGGCCACATCCACGCCGACTTCCACGAAGTGGGCGCCGAAGGTCGACTGCTGGAATTTCTTGTCCAGGTCACCGTATTCCATGGTGTCTTCGCCGACCACTTCGCCGCCCTGGGCCGCCTGCTTCAGCGGCAGCGAGCGCCCGCCCGCGCGCACCGAGCCGTCCACGAATTCGGCGCTCGCCGGGTCCAGCCCCAGCTTGCCGGCCACGGCTTCGCGCAGCTTGACGCAGGCCGCATACACGCCGGCGGTCGAGCTGTTGCCGCCCCACTGCCCGCCCGAACCCGAGGACACCGGGAAGGTCGAATCACCGAGCTTGACCACCACCCGCTCGAGCGGCACGCCCATCATCTCCGCAGCGGTCTGCGCGATGATGGTGTAGCTGCCGGTGCCGATGTCGGTCATGTCGGTTTCCACCGTCACCATGCCGTCCTGGCCAAGCTTCACGCGCGCGGCCGACTTCATGACCATGTTGTTGCGGAAGGCCGAGGCCACGCCCATGCCCACCAGCCAGCGGCCGTCGCGCACCTTGCCCGGATCGGCTTGGCGCTTGTTCCAGCCGAAGCGCTCGGCGCCCTGGCGCATGCATTCGACAAAACGGCGCTGCGAGAACTTGCGGCCCGGCTTTTCCGGGTCGCTCGTAGTGTCGTTAATCACGCGGAACATCACCGGGTCCATCTTCAGCTTCTCAGCCATTTCATCGATGGCGATTTCCAGCGCCATCATGCCCGGCGCTTCGCCCGGCGCGCGCATCGCATTCCCTTCGGGCAGGTCGAGCACGGCCAGCTTCAGGCGCGTCAGGCGGTGCGCACCGGCGTACAGCAGGCGCGTTTGCTGGACCGCCGTTTCCGGCTGCCCGCCCGGCAAATCGCCGGACCAGCTTTCGTGCGAGATGGCCGTGATACGGCCTTCGCGCGTGGCGCCGATGCGGATGCGCTGGATGGTGGCGGGGCGGTGCGTGGTGTTGTTGAACATGAGCGCGCGCTGCAGGTTCACCTTCACCGGACGTTTCGCTTCGCGCGCACCGAGCGCCGCCAGCAGCGCTTCCGAACGCAGGAACAGCTTGCCGCCGAAGCCGCCGCCGATGAAGGGCGAGATCAGGCGCACGTTCTCGACCGGGATGCCGAGCGTCTTGGCCATGTCCTTGGTGCCCCAGTGGATCATCTGGTTCGAGGTCCACAGGGTCAGCTTGCCGTTGTCCCAGGACGCGATCGAGGCATGCGGCTCCATCATCGCATGCGACTGGTCGGGCGTGGTGTAGTTGGCGTCGAGCTTGACCGGCGCGCCGGCGTAGCCGGAATCAAAATTGCCGATCTTCGATTCCGGCTTGTCTTCCTTCTTCGGCAGCTGGGCCTTGCCCTTGGCCTTTTCCAGGTCGTACTCGCCCTTCTGCTCGGCGTAGCGCACGCGCACCAGGTGGGCGGCGGCGCGCGCCTGCTCGAAGGTCTCGGCCACTACCACGGCCACGGCCTGGTGGTAGTGCTGCACTTCCGGGCCGGCCAGCAGTTTCGCCGTGTTGTAGTCGCCCTTTTCCAGCTTGCCCGCGTTCTGCGCGGTGACGATGGCGATCACGCCCGGCGAGCGGCGCGCCGCGTCCAGCTCCATGCCGGTGATGCGGCCCTTGGCAATCGTGGCGCCGACCACGTAGCCGTAGGCGGCGTTCGGTGCGGCCTCGTGCTGCTCGTAGGCGTAGCGCGCGGTGCCGGTGGTTTTCATCGGACCGTCGATGCGGTCCACGGGTTTGCCGATCACCTTTAATTGGTCGATCGGGTTGGTGGTGGCGGGGGTATCGAATTTCATGGTTATCCTTTCTTCGCTTCCGCCAGCACCGACTCCAGGGTGCGCTGGACCAGGGTCACCTTGAAGGCGTTGTCGGCGGTCGGCTTGGCGCCGGCCAGCAGGCGTTCGACAACGGCATTCGCGCCGCCGGCCATGCTGGCGTCCGCGCCCGGCACGCGCCAGGGTTTATGGGCAACGCCGCCCAGCGCCACGCGCCCGCTGCCATCGGGCTGCACGACGGCAGCCACCGACACCAGGGCAAACGCGTAGGACGCGCGGTCGCGCACCTTGCGGTAGAAGTGGCGTCCGCCGAGTGGACGCGGCAGGGTGACGGCGGTGATCAGTTCACCGGCCATCAGGTTGTTCTCGATGTGCGGCGTGTTCCCCGGCAGCCGGTAAAAGTCGGCGATCGGGATGGTGCGCGTGCTGCCGTCGGGCTTCACGGTTTCGACGCCGGCGTCGAGCAGCTGCATGGCCACGGCCATGTCGCTCGGGTGGGTCGCGATGCAGGCTTCGCTGTGGCCGACGATGGCGTGGTTGCGGTTGTAGCCGCCGATGGCCGAGCAGCCGCTGCCCGGCACGCGCTTGTTGCAGGGCTGCGCGGTGTCGTAGAAATACGGGCAGCGGGTGCGCTGCAGCAGGTTGCCGGCGGTGGTGGCCTTGTTGCGCAGCTGGGCCGAGGCGCCGGCCAGCAGCGCGCGCGACAGCACGGCGTAGTCGCGGCGGATGCGGGCGTCGCTGGCCAGGTCGACGTTCAGCACCTGGGCGCCGATGCGCAGGCCGCCCTCTTTCGTCGGCTCGATCTTGTCCAGGCCGAGGTGGTTCACGTCGATCAGGTGGGTCGGCGTTTCGATCTCGAGCTTCATCAGGTCGAGCAAATTGGTGCCGCCGGCGATGAAGCGCGAGCCAGGGGTGCGGGCGGCGGCTGCCGCGGCTTCGGCCGGGGTGCTCACGCGCTGGTAGGTAAAGGCTCTCATGCTTTGCCTCCCGCCACTTCAGTGATGGCATCGACGATGTTCGAGTAGGCGCCACATCGACAGATATTCCCGCTCATGCGCTCGCGGATCTCGTCGATCGACAGCAGCGGTTTCTGGTTCAGGTCGGCCGTCACGTGGCTCGGCACGCCCTTGCGGATTTCGTCCAGCACCGACACGGCCGAACAGATCTGCCCGGGGGTACAGTAGCCGCACTGGTAGCCGTCGTGCTTCACGAACGCGGCCTGCATCGGGTGCAGCTTGCCGGGCTGGCCCAGGCCCTCGATGGTCGTGACCTCGGAGCCGTCGTGCATGATGGCCAGGCTGAGGCAGGAGTTGATGCGGCGGCCGTCGAGGATGACGGTGCAGGCGCCGCACTGGCCCTGGTCGCAACCCTTCTTGGTGCCGGTCAGGTGCAGGTTCTCGCGCAGGACGTCGAGCAGCGAAGTGCGGGTGTCGACGGTCAGCTCGTGCTGCTTGCCGTTCACGCGCAGCTTCACCTTCGAGGTGACGGGGGCGCTGGCCGGCACGGCCGGCGTGGTGGCGGTGGCAGTGCCGGCGTTCGGCGCCTGGGCCATGGCGCTGAGGGGAACGGCGGTGGCGGTGGCTGCCAGCGCGCCGGTCTTCAGCACATTGCGCCGCGCGATGTTTGTTTCGATTGGGTCGTCCATGGGGAGTCCTTCCAGGGCTAAGTGTTCGTATTGACGCGCCACTGCCTGCGGCAGCGTAGCAACGCACTTATATTAAAGACATTCTTGCAGGCGCGCGGCACGGTAGACTTTTCGTCACAGACATTCATTCCGTACACGGAAGATGTATCATTTTGGAAAGTCCACGCCTGTTCACCTACGAGGAAACCTGCCTTGAAACTTCGCCCGCACCACACCGCTGCAATCGCCGCTTTCGTTCTTGCCCTGCCCGCTCAGGCCCAGCTGCCTGCGGCCATGAAAACCCAGGTCTCATCCAGCGTGAACAGCGCCTGGCCTGCGCTGGAAGGCATCTACAAGGACTTGCACGCCCACCCCGAGCTGGCCTTCCAGGAAACGCGCACCGCCGGCAAGCTGGCCGCCGAGATGCGCAAGCTCGGCTTCACGGTGACGGAAAAGGTCGGCAAGACCGGCGTGGTGGCGATCTACAAGAACGGCGCCGGCCCGACCGTGATGGTGCGCACCGAGCTCGATGGCCTGCCGATGGAAGAAAAGTCCGGCCTGCCCTACGCCAGCCGCACGAAAGCCACCAGCGAAGGCCGCGAAAGTTTCACAGCCCACAGCTGCGGCCACGACATCCACATGACGTCCTGGCTGGCCACGGCGCGCACGCTGGTGAACATGAAGTCGCAGTGGAGCGGCACGCTGATGTTTGTCGCCCAGCCGGCCGAGGAGACCGTATCGGGCGCCAAGGCGATGCTGGCCGACGGCCTGTTTACGCGCTTCGCCAAGCCGGACTATGCGTTTGCCCTGCACTCCTGGCCGCTGGCACACGGCACGGTCGGCTACAACGTCGGCGCCGTGTCGTCGAATTCGGATGCGATCGAGATCGTGTTCAAGGGCCGCGGCGGCCACGGCTCGGCGCCGGACAAGGCTGTCGACCCGATCGCGATTGCGGCGCGCTTCGTCACCGACGTGCAGACCGTGGTCAGCCGCGAGAAGGACCCGAAGGAGTTCGGCGTGGTGACGATTGGCGCCATCAACGGCGGCACGGTCGGCAACATCATCCCGGACAGCGTGCAGGTGCGCGGCACCATCCGTTCCTACAGCCCGGCGGTGCGAGCAAAGTTACTCGATGGCGTGAAGCGCATCGCGCTGGCCTCGGCGGCGATGGCGAATGCGCCCACGCCCCAGGTCGAGCTGATCCCGGGCGGCACGGCCATCATGAACAGCGAAGCGCTGGTGGCGCAACTGGAGCCGGTGTTCAAGGATGCCTTTGGCGACGCGAATGCCCAGCGCATGCCGGCCATGACGGCCAGCGAAGACTTTTCGCAGTACGTCGACCAGGGCGTGCCCTCGGTGTTCTTCTTCACCGGCGTGTACGACGCCAAGGACGTGGCGGAAGCGGCGCGCGAAGGCGGCAAGCCGATCGCCTTCAACCACTCGCCGTTCTACGCGCCGGTGCCGGAACCGTCGATCAAGACGGCCGCGCAGGCGATGAGCCTGGCGGTGCTGAATGTGCTGAAGCGCTGAGCTTTATTCCAGCCGAAAGACCACGTCGATTGGCTGCATCAGCTTCAGGGCTTCGATGGCGAGGAAGTCGCTGCGCGCCACGTTGGCCCCGCTGGCGCGGCGCGAACTGAAATCGTCGCGCACCAGGCCCATGCTGTAGCCGACGTTCTTCACCCCGGCCGGGGTGACGGCGGTAACGGCGCCGAGCTTGCGGCGCGCGCCCTTGGCGATGATCTCGGCGCGGCGGCGCGCTTCGCGCAGGGCGTTCGCCATCAGCTCGGCCTCGACCTCATCGCGCAGGCTGGAATCGAACGAAGTGGCGAAGCTGCCCAGGTTCGGCATGTCGAGCAGGGGCGCGACCACGGCGGCCCACTTCGACAGATCGCGCATGTTGATGTGGACGCTGGAGCGCAGCTCATACAGCGGTGCGTCCACCGGCGCATCCTTCTTCTGCTCCTTGCGCACGTCGCGCGTTTCCATGTCCTCCAAAGGCACGCCCTGTGCCTGCAGCAGCGCGCGCACCTCGGCGAGGCGGGCTTCGACCGTGGTGCGCGCCAGTTGCGGATCGGCGCCGCTGACCGAGATCTCGAAGTCGATGGCGCCGATGTTGGGCACCCGGTACACGGACGCATCGGCGCTGACGTGCACGAAGGGATAGCCCGGCAGGGGCGAAGCGCTGGCGGCGAACGGCAGCGTGGCGATGGCAAGGGCGAGGCAAAAGCGTTTCAGCATGAAGTCTCCAGGTGGCAATGTGCTTCCAGCATAGGCCAACCTAGACATGATTGTCTACAAATTTTCACGCGCGTATCGAATCGAGTAGACAAGTATTTCTAGACAAGCTATTCTGGACCCGTCCCGTCATCCAAGGAAGCGCCATGCCTACCCCATCCGACCTCCCGAAGCCCACCGCGGCCGAACTCGACCTGCTGCAGGTGCTCTGGCCGCTGGGCGCCGCCACCGCGCGCCAGGTGCATGACAGCATGCAGAAGACCCGGCCCGACGTGACCTACGCCACCGTGCTGCGCCTCATGCAGATCATGCATACCAAGGGCCTCCTGATCCGCGACGAAAGCGAACGCTCGCACGTGTACGCGCCGGCCCAGGCGCAGGATTCGCTGCAGACCAATTTGCTGAAGGACCTGGTGCAGCGCGCCTTTGCCGGTTCGGCCAAGGCCCTGGTACTGGCCGCGCTGAAAAGCGGCATCTCGAAAAAGGAGCGCGCCGAGATCGAGAAGCTGCTGAAGGAGGACAAGGAATGACGCTGCCCTTCTTCATCTCCCAGCTCGGCTGGGTGCTGCTCGACTTCGTCTGGCAGGGTGCGCTGGTCGGCTGCGCCACCGCCGTGCTGCTGCTCGCCCTGCGCAACGCGCGCGCCGAATCGCGTTATGTGGTGGCCTGCAGCGGCCTGCTCCTGTGCCTGTTGTGGCCGGCCGGCGCGCTGGTGCTGCGCATCAGCGGCGATGCGGATGGCGCCGGCGCCGCCCTGCCCCTCGGCCAGCTCTTGATTGGCGGTGCGGCGCAGGCGGACAGCTGGCTCGATACGGTGCAACGCAACCTGTCGTGGATGGTCGGCGCCTGGGCCTGCTGCGCCGCGGGGCTGGCACTGCGCATGGTGCTCGGCCTGCTCTGGATAGGCCGGGCGGCGCGCCGCGAAACCGGCGACGCGCAGTGGCAGGCGCGCCTGGACACGCTCGCGCGCGGCTTCGGCGTCAAACGTGCCGTACGCCTGCGCGTCGTCGATGGCCTGGCCAGCCCGGTCACGGCCGGCTGGTGGAAGCCGGTGGTGCTGGTGCCGGCCGCGCTGGTGTCGGGCATGCCGCCGCAGCTGGTGGAAGCCCTGCTGGCGCACGAACTGGCGCACGTGCGCCGCTGCGACTACCTGGTCAACCTGGTGCAGAGCGTGATCGAAACCCTGCTGTTCTACCACCCGGCCGTGTGGTGGATCTCGCACCGCATCCGCGTCGAGCGCGAACACATTGCCGACGACCTGGCCGCCCGCCAGATCGGCGAACCGCGGCGCCTTGCCCTGGCGCTTTCCGAACTGGAGAAAATCCAGTTTTCCAACAACAAGTTGGCCATGGCGGCCAATGGAGGAGATCTCATGCAACGCATCAAACGACTGGTCCGTCCCACGCCCGATATGCAGGCACTCAACTGGAAGGCCGCGGTTCCCGTGCTGGGCCTGGCCGCCACCCTGCTGGTCGGCTGCGCGCAGACGCCGGTGGCCGACAGCGCGGACGCCGTCACCACCCCGCCGCTCGCCCAGTTCAGCAGCTGCGCCAAGCCGATGTATCCGGCCGAAGCGCTGGCCAAGCGGCTGCAGGGCACCGTGACCTTGCAGTTCAAGGTCGAGACGGATGGCAGCGTGCAGGACTCGAAGGTGATGAAGTCGAGCGGGGATGCGTCGCTGGACGAAGCGGCGCGCGTGGCGATTGCCAAGTGCACCTTTACGCCGGCAACGGTGAACGGCAAGCCGACGGCGGCGTGGGCGCCGGTACAGTACGTGTGGTCGGTGGAGTAATGGTTCAAGCGCTGCGATGACGGTGCGGCGGCAACCGTACGGTGGGCACCCTGTGCCCACGCGGAACGATGATCATGGTTGGCGCGTGACGTATCGAAATCGACGTATGTCGTCAGCGTATGAAAAGCGTCTCGCCAACGTAGCGGCCATGGTTGACGCCGCCGGGCGAATCGTCGCAGTTGCGGGCAAACGGATGCGCACGTAGCCGCGTGGGCACGGGGTGCCCACCGTACGTTATCGTAAGCGAATCCTGTTCTACCCGATAACGCTGGCGTTATCGCCATTAACGACAAAGGGCGCCGGTAATCGGCGCCCTTTCATTCCACGCCGCGAAGGATTACACCGCCGACACGTCCAGTTCCGTGCCGGTCGCGGCCAGCACGTCTTCCTTGCTGACACCCGGCGCCAGCTCGACCAGCTTCAGCCCGGTGCCGGTGACATCGATCACACCCAGGTCGGTAATAATGCGGTCCACCACGCCCACGCCGGTCAGCGGCAGGTCGCATTTCTTGAGGATCTTGTGGCTGGTGGAACCGTCCTTGGCCGTGGCCACGTGTTCCATCACCACGACCACGCGCTTGACGCCAGCCACCAGGTCCATCGCGCCGCCCATGCCCTTCACCATCTTGCCCGGGATCATCCAGTTGGCCAGGTCGCCCCCTTCCGACACCTGCATCGCACCCAGGATGGCGAGGTTGATCTTGCCGCCGCGGATCATGCCGAAGGAATCGGCCGAGCTGAAGTAGGAAGCGCCCGGCAGTGCGGTCACGGTCTGCTTGCCGGCGTTGATCAGGTCGGCGTCCACCGCGTCATCCGTCGGGAACGGTCCGATACCGAGCAAGCCGTTTTCCGATTGCAGGAAGACTTCGATGTCCTGCGGTACATAGTTGGCGACCAGGGTCGGCAAGCCGATGCCCAGGTTCACATAAAAGCCGTCCTTCAGCTCTTTCGCTGCGCGCGCGGCCATTTCATCACGAGTCCATGCCATGTTCTGTCTCCGAATGATCTTTTAGTTGGCGCGCACGGTGCGCTGTTCGATGCGCTTTTCCGGCGTCGGGTTGTGGACGATGCGGTGCACGAAGATGCTCGGGGTATGCACCTGGTCCGGATCGATCTCGCCGATCTCGACCAGTTCCTCGACTTCCACGATGCAGACCTTGCCCGCGCTGGCCACGTTCGGGTTGAAGTTGCGCGCGGTCTTGCGGAATACCAGGTTGCCGGCCTTGTCGGCTTTCCAGGCTTTCACCAGCGAGACGTCGGGCACCAGCGCGTGTTCCATCACGTAGTGCTCGCCGTCGAATTCGCGCGTTTCCTTGCCGTCGGCGACGATGGTGCCGTAGCCGGTTTTCGTGAAGAAGGCCGGGATGCCGGCGCCGCCGGCGCGCAGCTTCTCGGCCAGCGTGCCTTGCGGGGTGAATTCGAGTTCGAGTTCGTCGGCCAGGAACTGGCGTGCGAATTCCTTGTTTTCGCCCACGTAGGACGCGATCATCTTCTTGATCTGGCGCGTTTCCAGCAACTGGCCGAGGCCGAAGCCGTCCACGCCCGCGTTATTGGAAATGGCGGTCAGTTGCTTGACGCCCGAATCGCGCAGCGCTGCGATCAGCGCCTCGGGAATGCCGCACAGGCCGAAGCCGCCGACGGCGATCGTCTGGCCGTCCTGGACGACACCGGCCAGCGCCGATGCCGCATCTGGATACACTTTGTTCATACCCGTCCCTTTAATAGTTAAGCCAAGAAGCTCTTATGTCCTGCAGAGTAGAGCGAGGCAGCATAAAATACGCTTGCGCAAAGCACAATACCGTAGAAATACCGCCTTGCGCCGAACCCGCTTCTCCGTTCCGTCCCTAGTCGACCTGCATCAGATGAATTCATCATACGCCATTGATTACGAAATGATTTTCCAGCATGCCCCGGTCGGCATGTGCATTTCGGTGAACCGTGTGATCCAGTCCTGCAACGTGGCGCTGGCATCGATGTTCGGCTACGAACGCGGCCAGCTCGACGGCCAGTCCTTCGCCGTGCTCTACCCCACCATGGATGAGTTCCTGCGCACCGGCGACCGCATCGTGCCGATCATGAACGCGCGCGGGCGCTATTCCGACGAGCGCATCATGCGCCGGGGCGACGGTGAATTGTTCTGGTGCCACGTGGCCGGCCGCGCACTCGATGCGGGCGACGCGCTCGGCGCCGGTGTCTGGACCTTTGAGGACGTCAGCGAAAAGCGTCCGGTCACGGCGGAACTGACGCCGCGCGAGCGCGAGATTGCAGCACTGCTGGTGGAAGGCAAGACCAGCAAGGTGATCGCGCGCGAAACCGACCTCAGCCCGCGCACCGTCGAGATGCACCGGGCGAAGCTGATGAAGAAGTTCTCCGCATCGACCTCGTCGGAACTGGTGCACAAGCTGGTCGGCGTCGCGCGCTGAGGGAGCCTGTCGCGGACTTCGATTTCGGAGTTAATTCACTCCAAAAGTGGACCACATCGGACAAAAAATCAGTCGCTCGCGTGTACGCCGCGCAGGTCGATCATGGCCGGTTCCACGTTCAGAACCTGCATGCTGCTGAGGGCAAGCATCAGGCCGGGGACAGTATGAAACATGTCGTGGACACCTGTGCAGCCCAGCTTGATGTGGGCCTCGTAGCGGCACCACATGCGATAGAAAGCGTCCGCACGCGCGGCCGGGTCCAGGGACTCCAGGCGCCCTGCTTCTTCTGAACCAAAAGCCTGTTCGGCAATGGCGACCACGTCGCGCGCGGGGTCGATGCGTTCGATGTCGAGCCCCACCGGCCCTGCCAGGCTGACCGCGCAGGCCACCCACTGCCCGCTATGCGAAATGCTCAGGCCAAGGTGTGCCCGTTCGGGAAAGGCCAGCGCCGGCGCATTGCCCGGCCGCTCGGTCAACACGACCGCGCGTGGTGCGACGCCTAGCAACTCGCCGAGCGCCATGCGCAACAGCACGCGGCCGGCCACGAACTGGCGCCGCCGCTCGGCGCGCACGAAGCGTTCGTGGCGCAGGCGCTCGGCCTCGTTCAGCCAGCGGGCGCCGGCCACGAACCAGTCTGCATCCAGCGCTGACGTGTCGGCCAGCCACAGCAGCGTTCCTGCCCTCGCCATGGCTGTCCGTCCCGCTTATTTGAGCTTGACGAAATCGGCCTTCAGCGCCACGCCCGTCATCATCGCGCCATCGTGGCATTCGAACTCGGTTTCGCTCGAATTCTCGATGTTCTTGTAGTTGCTGACGATGTTCACGACCGCGTTCGCGCCGAGTTCCTGGGCGCGCGCCTTCAGACGCAGCATGGCCGACAGGAAGGCCCAGTTGCAGGACTTCTCGGCCGACTTGCCGAAGGAATTGGTCTTCTGGCTGGTCTGGTCGGTACCGAGCTTTTTCAGCACCGCCGGGGTCTTCTGCTTGCCGAAGTAGAACTTGACGTCGTCGCCGAGGCGCGACTGGGCGTCGTTGTCGGCCATGGCGGCGTCCAGCGGCATCATCAGCTTGGTGTCGCGCGCCTGGGCTGGAAGGGTGCTGCCGATGGCGGCAATGGCGGCGACGGTCAGGATCAGTTTTTTCATGTTGTTATTCGCTTGTGGATCGGTGGAAGAAAACCGGCGGCGCTGCCCTGCCGCCGGCGACTATCGAAGCGGACAGGATCGTCCGCCGTGCTGCAAACTCAGTTGACCGCTGCGTCGTCGGCGCCGGTCGGGCCGCCCACGGCCTGGTCGTAGTTGGCGATGACATAGCTGCTGGCCAGCTTGGACACGCGGGTCAGCATCAGATTGTCCTGCACGCCCAGGGTGAAGCCGCCGCTCATCGCATTCGCGCGCTGGAAGAATTCCGGCGTGGCGATCACTTTGCCGGTGTTGTCGCGGAAGGTCACGCGCATCAGCACACCCGAGCTGCCGGCCAGCGGCCCGAGGAACACGCGCTTGGTGGTGCTCTTGAACGACATCTCTTCGACGATCGGTTCCACGGTCAGCGTGCGGCCGTTGGCTGGACGGCTGTTCCACTGGGCCAGCGACGGCGCCAGGTCCTTGTCCAGGTTGGCGGCGATCTTGCCCAGCGCCGCCGGGTTGCCCTTGTAGCCAGGTGCGTAGGCCACCGGCTTGACGTCGATGCGGCCGTAGGACGAGAAGGCGGTGGCCGGCGCCGGGTTGTGCGACGACGAGGCCTTGATCTTGGTGGCGCAGCCGCTGATCAGCGGGAGCGCCACCACGACGGTGGCGGCGAGAAGGATGCGGCGGGTGTTCTTCATGGTTTATCTCTCTTAGGTTTTGGAAGACCAGCGTTTGAAAATCAGGGACGTATTGATGCCGCCGAACGCAAAATTGTTCGACATGACGTACTCGCATTCGAGGCGCCGTCCCTCGCCCCGGATGTAATCCAGTTCCCCGCACTCGGGGTCGATGTCGTTCAAATTCAGCGTCGGCGCGAACCAGCCTTCGCGCATCATCTCGATGCTGAACCAGGCCTCGAGCGCGCCGCAGGCGCCCAGGGTGTGGCCCATGTAGCTCTTCAGGGAGCTGATCGGCATGCGGCTGCCGAACAGCGCGTGCGTGGCCTGGGTCTCGGCTAGGTCGCCCTGCTGGGTCGCGGTGCCGTGCGCGTTCACGTAGCCGATCGCGTCCGGCGCCAGGCCGGCGTCGTCCAGCGCCAGCTGCATCGCCACCTGCATGGTGGCCGCATTCGGCTGGGTCACGTGGGTGCCGTCGCTGTTGGTGCCGAAGCCCACCAGTTCGGCGTAGATGGTGGCGCCGCGCGCGACCGCATGCTCATACTCTTCCAGGATCAGGCAGCCGGCGCCCTCGCCGATCACCAGGCCGTCGCGCGCGCGGTCGAACGGACGCGGCGTGGTCTCGGGCGTGTCGTTGCGGGTGCTGGTCGCGAACAGGGTGTCGAACACGGCGGCCTCGGTGGCGCACAGTTCCTCGGCGCCGCCGGCGATCATGGCCGTCTGCTTGCCGCTCTGGATCGCCTCGTAGGCATAGCCGATGCCCTGGCTGCCCGAGGTGCAGGCCGACGAGGTCGTGAACACGCGCCCGGTCACGCCGAAGAACACGCCGATGTTCACCGGCGCCGTGTGCGCCATCATCTTGATGTAGGTAGTGGCGTTGATGCCGCGCGTGGTGCGCTCTTCCATCATGCGCCCGAAGTCGCCGATGGCGCTCGGGGTGCCGGCCGAGGACCCGAACGACACGCCGACCTTGCCGCTGCTGAGGATGGGATGGTCCAGCAGGCCCGCATCCTGCAGCGCCAGTTCGCTGGCGCGCGTGGCGAGCAAGGCCACGCGGCCCATGCTGCGCATGGTCTTGCGGTTGAAGCGCGGCGACAGTTCGAAAGGCGCGGCCGGCGCGCCGAGGCGCGTGTTCAGGCCCTCGTAGTCGGCCCAGTCATCCATGCGCACGATGGCGTTCCGGCCGGCGCCCAGGCGTTCCCGGACCGTGGCCCAATCGTTGCCGAGCGGGCTGATGCCGGCCATGCCGGTGACGACGACGCGGCGCTTCATGCCAGGCCTCCGTTCACCGACAGCACCTGGCGCGTGACGTAGCCCGCGTCTTCCGACATCAGGTAGCTCACCGCCGCCGCCACTTCGTGCGGACGGCCGACGCGGCGCGCCGGGATCATCTTCAGCGCTTCTTCCATCGGTACTTCCTCGATCATGTCGGTCTCGATCAGGCCGGGCGCCACGCAGTTCACCGTGATGCTGCGCTTGGCCAGTTCCAGCGCCAGCGCCTTGGTGGCGCCGATGATGCCGGCTTTCGCCGCGCTGTAGTTCACCTGCCCCCGGTTGCCGACCAGGCCGGACACCGAGGCCATGGTCACGATGCGGCCGGGCTTGCGGCGCTGGACCATCGGCATCACCAAGGGATTGAGCACATTGAAGAAGCCGTCGAGATTGGTGCCCAGCACCTGGTCCCATTCCTCGCCGGTCATGGCCGGGAAAGCGGTATCGCGCGCCACGCCGGCATTCGCCACCACGCCGTAGTAGCAGCCATGGGCCTCGATGTCGGCCAGCAGCGCGGCGCCCGTCGCAGCGCGCTCGGCGATATCGAACTGCAGCACGCGCGCCTGCCCGCCATCGGCCACGATGCCGGCGGCGACGGCGTCAGCTTCCTCGCGGCGGCTGCGGCAATGCACGACCACCGTGTAGCCGTCGCGCGCGAGGCGCTGGGCGATGGCCTTGCCGATGCCGCGCGACGAGCCGGTCACCAGCACACTCTTGTCTTTACTACTCATTCTGAACTCCGTTGCAAAAACTCTTCAACATTATTTGGCTGGAAGACGGTGATCGTGGCTGTGGCCAGTTCCTTTACGCTGCCGTCTTCACTGACTTCCTGAATACAGCAATCGAAGGCGCCCAGGCCGTTCTCGCCCTGCAGCGCGCGGTGCACGTGGATGGACAACACGCTGCCCAGCGCAAAGGCCGGCACGGCGCAGGCATAGCGCCGCGTGCCGAGCAGGAAGCCGACGCGCACCGGCTCGCCGCGCTGCGTGGCCACATAACCCGCGTGCGCCGCCACCGCCTGCGCCATGTATTCGACGCCGACCCAGGCGCCGACCGCGCCATCGGCCAGGAACATGCTGTCCGGGCCGATGCGCACCTCGGCCGTCAGGTTCTCTTCGTCGGCCGCTATGAAACTGCCGAGCAGCGACATGGCGCCGCTGTGCGGGACCAGGCTTTGGATGTCGGGCACGGTCATCCCATCCTCCCGAACACCAGCGCCGCGTTCGAGCCGCCGAAGGCAAACGAATTGCTCAGCGCGTAGCGGATCGGACGGCCCAGGCGCGCGCCGGGCGCGGCCACGTTCAACGCGGGCAGCGCGGGATCTGGCGCGCCGTCCCACAGGTGCGGCGGCAGCTTGCCTTCAGGGTTATCGTCCTGCATCGCCAGCCAGCAAAAGGCGGCTTCCACCGCCCCGGCCGCGCCCAGCGTGTGGCCGGTGAACGGCTTGGTCGAACTCACGGCGACCTCATGGCCGAACAGCTCGGCCACGGCGCGCGACTCCATCGCGTCGTTCTGCACGGTCGCGGTGCCGTGCAAATTGATGTAGTCGATCTCGCCCGCCTCAATGCCGGCGCGGCGCAAGGCCTCGTTCATGGCGATGCGCGCGCCGCCGCCTTGCGGATCCGGCGCCGACATGTGGTGCCCGTCCGAAGACTCGCCCCAGCCGCACAGGGCCACTGCTGCCGGCTCCTTCGTCATCAGGAACAGTGCGGCGCCCTCGCCCAGGTTGATGCCCTTGCGGCTGGCGCCGAGCGGATTGCACTGCACATCGCTCACCGATTCCAGCGCAGAAAAGCCGGCCACCGTGAAGCGGCACAGCGTATCCACGCCGCCGGTCAGCACCGCATCGGCCAGGCCCATGCGGATCAAACGTGCGGCGCTGGCCATGGCCTTGGCGCTCGACGAGCAGGCGCTCGAATGCACATAGGCCGGACCAGCGGTGCGGAGTTCGCGTGCCAGGAACAGGGCCGGCGACGCCATCTCCTGCTGGCCGTAATGGAAGTCATCGGGCAGCGCGCCTGTCTCCAGGTGCGCGGCCAGCGCCGCTTCGGTGGCGCCCACGCCCGAGGTGCTGGTGCCGATGATGACGGCGACGCGGCCCGCGCCATAACGCGCAATCGCTGCCTCCACCGCCGGGCGGATCTGCGCCAGCGCCGCCAGCGCCAGCGCGTTGTTGCGGCTGCGCAGGGGCAGCGGCAGGTGGTCGAGGCTGGGCAGCACGGCGTCGGCCTGGCCCAGCGGCAGCGGGCGGCCCGGCGAGCAGGCGTCGGACACCTGCAGGCCCGAGCGCGCTTCATGCAGCAGGCGGCGCGTGATCGTCTCGCGGTCCGCGCCCAGCGCGCACACCAGTGCGCATTCGTTCAGGTAAAGCATGTCGGTGTTCATTCGCTCGCCGACACGATGGTCAGCTTGTATTGGTAGCGCTGGTTGTCCAGCACCGCGGTGCCCTGCCAGCGCGGCAGGCCGCTGTACTGGATGGCCGCCACCACCTCGCCGTTCAGCTTCAGCGTGCGGCGCAGGCCGTCTTCGGAGATGGTCCAGCCGGCCGGCAGTACGCGTGCGATCTCGGCCACCGGCCACAGGGTCAGCTGCACGTCTTCGAGCACGTCGGCGGCGCGCACCTGGGCCGGCAGCATGGCGTGGCGCCATTCGGTCAGTTCCCTGCCGTCGTATTCCAGGCTCAGCACGCGCATGCCGAGCGCCAGGCCGACCAGGCTGACCTTGTTCGTGTCGACCTCCAAAGCAGCATCGAGGTCGTTGGTATTCCCGGCGCGCTGCACGGTCAGGTGCTGCTGCACGCTGATGGTTTCGCCCAGCGCACTCGGGGCCAGGCGCAGGCCGAGGCGCGCCGGGCCTTCCGTTTTGGTCGCACAGCCGCCGATGGCCAGCGCGGCGGCGAACAAAACAACTGCCTTAAACGAGAACAGGCTTCGCATGGATGATTTCCTTTTTCACGATGAAGCACGGGGCGGCGAACCAGACCAGGGTGGTCCCGACCAGCATGGTCATGCCGAAGGCCTGCAGCGCCGGCGTGCCGCTCAGGCCCAGCAGGCCAAAGGCGAGGATGGCGCTGGCCGCCGACAGGCCCACCGCCAGCCAGGGCGCGTCGCCGGCATGTTCGGTTTCTTCCTGCATGAAGATGCCGTAGTCGACACCCACGCCCAGCAGCAGCATCAGCGCCAGCACGTGGAACAGGGTCAGGCTCTGGTCGGCAAAGCCGAGGAAGGCGAGCGTGGCGATGCTGCCCAGGGCAGTGGGCGCCAGCACGCGCCAGGTGCGGCCCTTGTACCGCGGCAGCAGCACCAGGAACACCACCAGGTAGGCGCCCAGCACCACCCAGCCCATGTCGGCGCGGTAGCGGCCCAGCACCGACGAAATGCCGCCGACCTTGTCGACCCACTGCACGCCCTGCAGCCCATCGCTGGCCTTGGCCAGCACCGGAATCGAGGCATAGCGCATGCCGCGCAGCGCGACGATGCTGGCCTGGACGCCCTCCACCTCGCCCAGCCACAAATGGCGCCAGGGCTGGCTGGCCGGGGTGCGCATGAAGGCGTCCATGTCCATGGGGCGGCCGTTGGCGCGCAGGTGTGCGGCGGTGGCGGCGGCCCATTCCGGGTCTTCGCCGATCTCGCGGCCGAGGGCGGCCAGCGGACCGTTTACGTTCAACAGCTTGTCGTTCACCAGCGCCAGGCGTGCAGCCTGCGTCTGCTTCGAGGGCACCCAGTTCGACAGCGCCTGGTAGCCGGCGATGTGGCCTTGCCCGATCAGGGCGTCGAGGCGGCGCTTCAAGCCTTCCTCGCGCTGCAGCACTTCCTCGGCGCTGGCGCCGCGCACCAGGTAGTACTGCACCGGGCTTGGCGCATCGAGCAGCTTGCCGAGCTTGATCTGGTCGCTGATGAGGGCCGGCGGCGAGGATTGCAGCGAGCGGATATCGTCGTTCGTGCCCAGGCGCGACCAGCCCAGCGCCGCGAATACCGTCATCATCACCAGCGGCACGATGGCGCGCGGCCCCTGCGGAAAGCGCGGCCAGGCCAGCACCAGGCCACGATAGCGGCGCGCCAGCCAGCCCGGCTTCAGGGTGTCTGCACCGATCAGGACCGGGAACCAGCACACCACGGTCAGCCAGGCGAACACCAGGCCCAGGGCCGAAAACACGGCCATGTGGCGCAGGCCGGGGAAAGGCGTCAGGGCCAGGCCCAGGTAGCCGATCACCGCGGCCAGCAGCGTGAAGGCCAGGCCGGGCAGCAGGCGGCGCAGCAGGCGCGGCGAATCGACGGCCTTGTCGGCGCCGAGGCGGTGGCAGAGAAAATAGATGCCGTAGTCCTGGGCGACGCCGATCAGGCTCGCGCCGAACACGAGGGTCAGCAAGTGGATGCGGCCGAACAGCAGCCAGCACAGCGACAGCGCGCCAAGAAAACCCACGCCGATCGACAGCAGGGTCAGGCTGATCGGCTTGACCGAGCGGAAGGTCAGCCAGGTCAGCAGCACGATGCCGATCAGCGAACCGGCGCCGATGGTATGCACTTCGCGGCTGGCCTGGGCGCCGGCGGCGGCGGCGTGCAGGACCACGCCGGCTGTGATGACTTCGCCAGCCGGCACGGCTTGAAGCGCGGCGGCCTTGGCCGCGTCCAGCAGCGGCACAACGCTTTGCTGGGCGCCGAGCGAGAAGGCCGACGGTTTCAGGGTGTAGGTGAGCAGCACGTATTCGCGGCCCTCCCCGCCAACGAACAGGCGGCCGTCGCGCGGTCGCACCGGCGTCTCGCCGGCGCGTTCCTGGGCCCAGCCGGCAAACAGACCGAAGGGGTCGTCGCGGAAGGCGCCCAGCTTGGGGCCGGAGAAGGCGCTGTACAGGCGCGCCAGCGCGGACTCGGTCCAGAACTGGGCCGGCTGTTCGCGCAGCTGCTTTTCCTGCGCCGCGCCGATCAGCAACGCCGCATGCGGCTGCAGGCTGGCCAGCCAGTTGGCCTGCGATTCGTCGCCCATCGCGTCGAAAGCAATTAGTTCGGCATGCGGCTGCAAGACCTTGCGGTAGGCGTCTGCGGCCTGCCCCGCATCCTTCCACGCTTTCGCACCGACCAGCACCACCACGCGCTGCTGGGCGCTGTCGACCATGTGGGTGAAGGACTGCTGCAGCACCGGATCGCGCTCGTCGAGCGGCAGCAGCGCCAGGATGTCGGTATCCGGCGTGATGCGCTGGCCTAGCCACAGCCAGGCGTTGTGGCTGACCAGCAGGCAGACCACCAGCGCCCACAGCAGGGCCAGGCGCTTGCTCGCGTTTACCTGTGCGTTCACAGCAGCGCCGCCTCTTCCGGCAGCATGGCGCCGGCGCCGGTCTTGATGTCGGAAAAGCTGATGTCGGTGCGGTCGCCGCTTTCCTCGGCCATGTGGATGGTGCGCACATAGGCGCCGCCGTCGAGCGAAATGGCGCCGATGGCGCGCGCCACCGCCGGGTTGCGCGCCTTCAGCGCCACCTTCCAGCTGTCGCTCGTGGCAGAACCGTCGACCTCGAACAGCGCATCGAGCTGGCCCAGGTCGCCGGCCAGCAGCGAGAACAATACGCCGTTGATCATGCGCACGGTCGGTTCCTGGCTGGCGTCGAGGCGCATCGCCACGCGGTCGCCCTGCATGTGCACGATCTCGTCGCGCTTCAGGCGCAGCGTGTTCGGGAAGGGTTTCAGGGTGCGCCACAGCACGCCCTTGCCTGCCACCACGCAGAAGCGGCCACTGGACGCCAGCGGCTTCTTCATGCCGGCCAGGGTCTTGGTCTGGCTGAAGGTACCGCACAGCTGTTCCGGCTTGGCCAGCATGGCCTGGATCTTGGCAATCGGTGCAGCGGCGTGCGCGCCGGCGCAGGCCAGGCTCAGCGCCGCGGCAATCAGGATGCGTTTCATGGTGCGGGTACTCCCAGTTTCTCGAACAGGATGGCGGGCGAGGCAAAGCACATCTCGCCGCTGTGGACATCGACTGCCACTTGCGTGGTGGTGGCGCGGTTCAGGCGCTTGCCGCTGGCGGCGTCGCTGATCAGATAGTCGATGCGCAGGCGGTTTTCCCACTCGACGATCTCGGCGCGCAGCAGCAGGCGCTGGCCAAAGGTGGCCGGGCCGGCGTAGCGCAAATTCATTTCGATGATCGGCCAGGCATAGCCCGATGCCTTCATCTGCTCGTAGTTGTAGCCGATCTTGTCGAGCAGCGCGCAGCGCGCCACTTCCAGGTACTTCACGTAGTTGCCGTGCCAGACGATCTGCATCGGATCGAGGTCGAAGAACTGGACTTGCATCTCCACTTCGGCCCACCAGCGGCTCGGTTCCTTCACTTTACGCATACAGGCTCCAGGCCTGGTCGCGGATGCGGCCCAGCAGCAGGTGCAGTTCCGGATCGAGGCGGCGGTCTTCCAGCACCGGCGCCACGTCCTGGCCGAGCAGCGCCATCATGCGCGCCAGCGGCGCCGGCAAGGCGCGTGCGCTGTCTACGCGCTGGCGCAGCCACACGCCCTGGCGCACCGTTACCAGCAGCGCCGCCGCCACCTGCTCCGTCAGTTCCAGCACGCGCAGGCAATCGCGCGCGGCGATCGTGCCCATGCTCACCTTGTCCTGATTGTGGCATTCGGTCGAGCGCGAAAACACCGAGGCCGGCATGGTCAGCTTCAGCGCTTCCGCGGTCCAGGCCGAGGCGCTGATCTGCAGCGCCTTCAGGCCATGGTTGATGGCGGCGCGCTCGCCCGTCATGCCCGACAAATTGGCCGGCAAGCCCTGGTTGTAGCGGGCGTCGACCAGCAGCGCCATCTGGCGGTCCAGCAGATCGGCGAGGTTCGCCACCGCGTTCTTCATGCCGTCCATGGCAAAAGCGATGTGGCCGCCATAGAAGTGGCCGCCATGCAGCACGCGCTCGCCTTCGGCGTCGATGATCGGGTTGTCGTTGGCGCTGTTCAGCTCATTCTCGATGGACTCGCGGAAGAACGGCAGCGCGTCGGTCAGCACGCCGATCACGTGCGGCGCGCAGCGGATCGAGTAGCGGTCTTGCAGGCGCTTGCCGTTGCGTTCGAGCTGGCCGGCGTATTCCAGGTCCTGGCGCAGCCAGGCCGCCACGTTCTGCATGCCGGCGTGCGGCTTCACCGAGAACAGGGTTTCGTCGAAGTGGTGGTCGTTGCCGTCCAGCGTAAACGAGGCCATTGCCGTGATGCGCGTGACCAGGCGCGCCAGGTAATCGGCGCGGTCCCAGGCCAGGCAGGCCAGACCGGTCATGACGGCGGTGCCGTTCATGATGGCCAGGCCCTCTTTCGGGCGCAGCTTCAAGGGCTCGATGCCGGCATCCTTCAGCGCCTGGCTGGCCGGTACCTGCACGCCGTCACGCAGCACTTCGCGCTCGCCGCACAGCACCGCCGCCAGGTAGGACAAGGGCGTCAGGTCGCCGCTGGCGCCGACCGAACCTTCGCTCGGGATCAGCGGCAGCAAGCCGGCGTCGAACAGGCGCACGATCTGCTCCAGCAGGCCCACGCTCACGCCGGAAAACCCTTTCGACAGCGAGGCCAGGCGCGCGCCCATCACCGCGCGTGTCTGCGCCGGCGTGAGGACCGCACCCATGCCGCAGCCGTGGTAGGTGTACAGGTGGTGCGGCAGCTCGGCAACCAGCGACAACGGCACCGCCACGGTGCAGGAGTCGCCATAGCCGGTGGTCACGCCGTAGATGGCGCCGTCCTCGCGCAGCAGGCGGTCGAGGAAGTCGGCGCCTTTTGCAATCGCGGCGCGGAAAGCGGGGTCGCTTGAGAGCTCGGCGCGGGCCGTGCCGCGCGCCAGGTCGACGATGTCCTGCAGCGCCAGGCGCGTGCGGTCGAAGCGCACGGTGCGCTGCGGGGTGGTGATGTCAGTCAGCTGCATGGACGTGTTCCGTTCCGGGTAAATGCCAAAAATCGTAGAAGTTGAACCACTCCAGCGGCGCGCGCCGGGCGTGGTGTTCGAGGCGCGCGGCGTATTGCGCGGCCAGTTCGGCCAGCGCCGCTTCGCGCCCGCGGCGCGGTAGCAGCACGCGCTCGCGCAGGAGTTCGAAGTGCAGCTCGTGGCCGGTCGCAAACAGCGCGTACATCGGGCAGCCGAGCACCGCGGCCATCACATAGGGGCCGACCGGAAAGGCCGCGTCCCGGCCCATGAAGGGGGCGATAGCCACGCGCGGGTTGTCGGACACCGGCACGCGATCTCCCGCGATGACCACGAATTCGCCGCGCTCGATGCGCTCGGACAGCAGCATCGCCATGGCCGGCGTCATCTCGGTGACCTGCATCAAATTCAATTGGCTGCGCGGATCGAGCTTCGCCAGCATGCCGTTAAAGGCCTGGGCGTGGCGGGTGTGCACCAGCACGTTGATCTTCAGCCCCGGCGTGCGCAGCGACAGCGCGCGGCACAGGTCGAGGTTGCCGAGGTGGGCGCAGACCAGCAGCGCGCCGCGGCGCTGCTCGATCATCTCCCACAGCGGCTCAGCGCCATGCATGCGCACCTGGTTGAAATCGTAGAGGCCACCCCAGAGCAGCATCTTGTCGAGGATGGCTTCGGCAAAGGCGCCGAAGTGGCGCAGCACGCCCATGAAGCCGCTCGGCGCCCCGGCACGCGCCAGGTAGCTTGAAGACGCGCGGCGCGCCCGCGCCTGGGTCAGCACGTACCAGGCCAGCACCGGATACAGCAGCACGCGGAAGGGCCAGCGCCCGAACACGCGGCAGACCCAGAACAGCAGGCGCATGCCGCCCACGAAGCTGGCTTCGTTGATGGCGGCCCAGTGGCGGGAATCGGCAGGACGGCTCAGCGCCATCGGCGCACCAGCAAGGAAGGAATACGCGGCAGCATGCCGAAGAACAGGGCCACGTGCATGCGCGTGATCAGGACGTTGTCGGTCCAGGCCTGGAAGTGGGACACGCCGTCTTCCGGGTAGCCCACTTTGGTGGGCAAGTTCACGACCTCGACGCCGTCCCAGTACAGGCGCACCAGGATCTCGATGTCGAAGTTCATGCGCAAGCCGAGGCGGCGCCGCTTGGCCAGCGCCAGCACCGGCGCCACCGGATACACGCGAAAGCCGCACATCGAGTCGCGGATCGCCAGCGACAGCGTATTGATCCAGACCCAGACGTGGGTCAGGTAGCGCGCGTACAGGCGCAGCGCCGGCACCGACTCGTCGTACACCGGGCAGCCGGCCACCACCGCCTGCGGACGCGCGCGTGCGGCATCCAGGAAGCGCGGGATGTCGGCCACCGCATGCTGGCCGTCGGCGTCGACCTGCAGCACGTGGCTGTAACCGTCGCGCGCCGCGCGTGCAAAACCGCTCAGCACCGCCCCGCCCTTGCCCTGGTTGACCGTGTGCCGTTCCAGCACCACGCGATTCGGGTGCAGCGCGGCCAGGCGGTCCAGCTCCGCCGCGCAGGCTTGCGAGCTGCCGTCGTCGACCAGGATGCAGGGCATGCCGTGCTCCAGCACCTGCGCCAGCACCTTGCCGATCGCGTGCTCGTGGTTGTAGACCGGGATGACGACGCAGGGCGTGAACACGTCAGGCAGCCTTGGCAAAGCGCAGCAGCGAGTGGCAGTAGCCGATGTTGTCGCGCGCGGTGACGAGTTCCAGGCCGGCGGCTCGCGCCAGGCGGATGTAGTCTTCGCTCTCGTACACCTTGCTGTTGCCGCTGGCGAGGTTGTTGAAGTAAGGCGAAGTATTGATCAGGCAGTAGGACGCGATGTCGTAGCGCTGGCGGTCCCAGAAGGTGTCCATGATCAGGACCTGGCCGCGTGGACCGAGGGCGGCGGCCACGCGTTCCAGGATCGAGCCGATTGCCTCTTCCGAGAAGCAGCTGAGGAACTGGCTCATCCAGATCAGGTCCATGTCGGCCGGCAGCGCGGCCGCCTTGTCCAGCAGGTTGGTCGGATGCAGGGTCGCGCGCTCGCGCAGGCCGGCTTCCTGCAGGTGCTTGTCGGCTACCGCCAGCTGGCCCGGCAAATCGACCAGGTGCAGTTCGATGCCGGCATTCGCCTGCAAGGCCGCCAGCGTGAACTTGCCGGTGTTCGCGCCGATGTCCATCACGCGGCGCGGCGCGGTGGCGAACACGTCGGGCAGGATGTCCGGGAAGGAGGTGTCCGAATAATAGTGGTCAAAGGCGAACCAGCTGGTGCGCGCCGGTTCCGGCAGCTGCGACAGGCCTTCATAAATGGTCGGCCATTCGCCGAAGACCTTCAGGCCCAGTGGCTTTTCCTGGTCCAGCGTCTGTTCGAGCGAGAACATGGCCTGGTAGCAGACGTCGTGGTTGAAGTCGATGTTCACTTGCGTGATCGGGTCGGTGAGGACGACGAAGCCGGCCTTGTCGAGCGCATAGCGGCCTTCATTGAGCAAGACCACGCCGGCGGACAGGCAGGTTTCCAGCACCACCTTCAGCACGTAGGGCGTCCATTGGCCGGTGGCCGCCAGTTCCTCGACCGAGAGACCGGCTTCGCCGACGTCGGCGATGGCCTGCAGCATGCCGCGCTTCCAGGCATAGCGCACGCACTGGAACACCACCGGGCCATAGGCAATCTTCTGCGCTTCGAAACGGGCTTCGAAGGCACTCTGGCGCTCCGGCGAAAACGTCTTGTTCAACATGCTGTATCAGGTCCCCAGGAGTATGCGGCCGCTTGCGTGCGCGCCGGCGTCGGAAAAGTAACGGAAGTTCAGGCTGTTTTTATTCGTGTCGTGGACCAGCTCCAGCTGCACCGGGTGGCCGGGGCGGATCATCTGCTGGAACTTCAGGGCGTTGATGCCGGCGAATGCGCCTGTCAGGCCCAGGTATTCGCGGCCATAGGCAATCGCCCAGTCGACCTGCACCACGCCCGGTAGCACCGGCGCCACGCTGAAGTGGCCGTCGAAGTACAGCAGGTCGGGTGGCACCACGAGTTCGAGCAGTGCGCGCGAGGGCTCCTGCTCCAGCACGCGCAGGCTGGGGCGGCGCGGCCGGTTGTCGGGCGCCGGCTCCAGCAATGCCAGCAGCAGCGCCTGGGTGGTCTTGCCCTGGGCGTTGACCGGCAGGCGATCCAGGTAACGCCAGCGGCGCGGCAAGGCCACCGCTTCCACGCTGGAGGCGAGCAGCGTACGCAATCTGTTGTTCAGGGCCTGCTTGCCGCCGGATTCGAGCAGGGCCGCGCCCGCGCCGCTCAGCACCACGAAGGCGGCCAGCGACTGGCGCGCGGCGGCGCCGTCCAGGCAGGCCAGCACGCGCGCTTCCAGCACCAGGCCCGTTGCGCGCAGGGCCGCTTCGACGGCGTCGAGCGAGACGCGCTTTTCTTCGATCTTGACGATGCGGTCGGCGCGGCCGCGCAGCAGGAAGCGGCCATCGTCCAGCGCCTCGACACGGTCGGACAGGACCTGCCAGCCGCCCGGCCCGGCCTGGAGCGAATCGACTTCGAGCAGGCCCTCGTCGCCCCCGCGCCAGTGCACAAACGGCAGCGGACTCCAGCCTTCGTCTTCGCGCAGGCCGCGCTGGCGCCAGCCGATGCCGCCGGTTTCCGAGCTGCCGTAGACTTCGATCGGCGACTTTCCGAGCAGCGTGCATGCGTGCACGGAGGCTTGGGCTTCGAGCATGCCGCCGGACGAGAACACGGCGCGCAGTTGTTCGCGTGCACCCTGCCAGTCGAGGTGTTCCGGCAGACGCTTCAGGTGCGCTGGGCTGCCCAGCAGCACGCAGGGCCGCTCGGCCAGCGCGCGCGCCAGGGTTTCGGGGTATTCGTGGCGCTCGGCGTGGATCGCGCGGCCGGCCATCAAGGGCCAGAGCACGCGGAACAGCAGGCCGTAGATGTGCTGGTGCGAGACGGTGGCCAGCACGTCGGCGTCATCGAGGGCGGCGCCGAACTGGGCGTCGAGGGCGTCGACTTCGCCGGTCAGCTGCGACAGCTGCTTGCGGATCGGCGTCGGCGCGCCGGTGCTGCCCGAGGTGTAGACCACCATGGCGGGAAAATCGGGCGCCGGCGCGGTCCAGTCGACGTGGCCATCGTCGCCCTCGGCAGGAACGGCAGGCGCACAGGATGCGGGGAACTCGCCCCAGAAGGCGCCCACCTCGCCGGCCAGCGCGGTGCAGCTGGCTGGCAGCGTATCGGCCACCATCCACACGGTTTTATTCGACAGCCAGGCGCCGAACAGGGCGGCGCCGAATTCCAGGCTGTCCTCGGAATACAGGGCGACCTGCGTGGCGCCAGTACGGCGCCCGAGCGCAGCCCAGGCACGCACGCGGGCCAGCCATTCGCCAAGGCGCACGGGCTGGCCGGCACGCCGGCCTGCCAGCGCTTCAACATCGCGCGTGGCGAGACGGATAAACAAATCAGACATGGTGCAGCCGCTTGAAGCGTATGCGCAGCAGGTATTCGCCGCCGAACATCAGCCCCATCAGCAGATAGGAAATCACGCCGGTGTAGAGCGACCACACGGCGTCGGAACAGAACAGCGCCGTGCCCAGCGCAACCGCGCCGTTCACGACAAAGAAGGCGCACCAGGCTTGCGTGACGCGGCGGGTATAGGCCACGCCTTCAGGCGGCAGATCCGGCTCGCGCAGGCGCGCCAGTCGCTCGACCATCGACGGGCCGTGCACCAGGCTGTAGCCGAAGGCGGCCAGCAGCGCGCCGTTCACCAGCACCGGATACAGCTTCAGGGGCAGCACCGCGTTCGACGCCACCGCCACCGCCACCAGCGCCAGCGCACCGGCGGCCGACCAGCGCGCCGAGGCGTTGATCTTCAGGGCCGGCAGGCGCACGGCGACGGTGGCCAGCAGCAGGCCGGCCAGCCAGCGCGGCTCGATGGCGCCGTGGCCGAACCAGATCGCCAGCGGATACAGCAGCGTCAGTGCGGCCGCGAGGACATTCCAGACCACTGTACTCAGGCCGGCTGCTCTTCGGCCACGCCGGCCAGCGCCAGGTTGGACAGGGCGCCCACGACGTCGTCGATGGTGCGGATGGTCTTGAACACTTCCGGCGCCAGGCGCTTGCCGGTCATCTGCTTGAGCTTCACGGCCAGGTCGACGGCGTCGATGCTGTCGATGTCGAGGTCGGCGTACAGGTTCGATTCCGGAGTCAGCGCGTCGCGGTCGAGTTCGAACATCTCGGCCAGCAGGTCGGCGACCCAGACAAACAGTTCGTCGCGGTTCATGTCGTTAATGGCTACCATGGCCTTCTCCTACTTCTTGCGGTTAGCTTCAATCATCGCTGCGAGCGCGCGCACCGATGCGAAATGGCGGCGCGTTTCCTGCGACTCCGCCGACAGCGTGATGCCGTAGCGCTTCTGCAGCGCCACGCCGATCTCGAGCGCGTCGATCGAATCGAGGCCCAGCCCTTCCACGAACAGGGGCGCCTCGCTGTCGATGTCGGCGGGAGCGATGTCTTCCAGCTGGAGGACGTCGATGATCAGTTCTTTCACTTCCTGTTCAAGCATGTTGCTGGCCTTCTTCCAAAAAAAGATGTTGCAGGTGTTCGGTGAGGCGGCGCGCGGCCAGGACCTCGCTCACGCCGGTGTCCTTGAAGCGCTCGATGCCGATGTCGTCCAGCACCTCGATGCGAAAGCTGGCCTGGCGCGGCGGCACGTGCCACCACTTGTCGCCCTTGCCGAGCGTGGGCGGCGTGCAGGTGATGAGTACCGGCGTCACGGCGCGCTCGCCGCGCACGGCGATGTTCGCGGCGCCGCGCTTCAGCTGCATGGCGCCATCGCGCGGGGTACGCGTCCCTTCCGGGAACACGATCAGATTGCCGCCGGCGCGCAGCGAGGCGATGCAGTCCTCGACCAGCTCGGGGCCGCGGTCGTTGCGGATATAGCGCGCCGCGCGCACCGGGCCGCCCGTTACCGGGTTGTTCCAGAGGCCGCCCTTGACGATGCAGTCGGCGTTGCGCACAAAGGCGATCAGGAACACGGTGTCGATCAGGGTCGGGTGGTTCGCCAGGATCAGCTGGCCCTCGCGTTCGAGCCTGTCGAGGCCATGGGTTTCGTAGCGCAGCACGCCGAGGCCGCGCATGATGCCGATGAATGCGCGGAAGGCGGCGCGGATGGTGGCGCGCGCGGCGCGCATGCGCACCTGCGGGTCGCGCACGCACAGCGCCAGCAGCGGGAACACGAGCACGCGCAGCAGCAGCCCGCCCAGGCCGAACAGCGCGAAGCTGATGCCGGTGGCGAGCACGCGCCAGCCGTGCCACAGGCGCTCACGCATCGCGGCTCCAGGTCCAGCGCATGGCGCCGGTGTCGCGCACGAGCGGATCGGCGGCGCCGAGCTGGAAGCGCAGCACATCGAGCCCGCCGGGCGTACTGCTCGCCTCCCCGGCTTGCGCGCCCTGCCAGGACAGGCGCAACGGCTTCGCATCCGCCGCGGTCATGAGCCAGGCAAAGGCCCAGGGCTGTTCGTCGCAATCCTCGAAGGGGGTGAGCAGCGCGGGCAGCGGCGCGTCGCAGGCGACCAGCAGTACGCTGGCGGCGCCGTCGGCCAGCATGCCGCAGCCTTCGATGACCGCGTGTTCGACGGTGGCGCTGCCGCCGGCCAGGGCCACGTGGTTGGCGCGGTCGGCACGCGCGATCGAGAACAGGCCGGCGCTGGCGTTGTGCACGGCCAGGCCGAAGGCGGTGGGCGACAGCGGTTCGCCGCGCGCCAGGTCGGACAGCAGTTCGATGGCGCGCGCCACTTCGCCGTGGCGCGAGCAGAAGACGGTGGGTAGGTCGGTTTGTCCGCTCGCGCATTCGTAGGCGACTTCGAGCGCCATGCGGCCGAGGAAGCCGGCACGGCGGCGCAGCATGGCGGGCATGGCGGCGACCTTCGGCTCCTCGCCCATTTCAATTGGCCAGGGAGCATCGGCCCAGGCGCGCCATGCGTCGGACGAAGTCACGCCGGGCGCCCAGGCAGCGTGCCGGGCAATGGAAAAGGCGACTTCGTGAGTGGACATAGGCGAGCGATGCGTAGGAAATGAAAGTCGATTCGGCAGCAGATTCAGGACAAATTCAGACGCGCGACAGAATGTTGTAGATCAAATTATAATCGCGCGACTTGCCTTCGAGAACAATGTCGCTAGTGGCAAGCCTCTTTTGCAACACTTGACAGGCCGGGCTTATGCAGCCGGTATGCGCTCTTCAGCCACTATTGTCGAAAGCGCGCCATATTGCCACATCGCAAGGCAGCGAAAACTCACACATTCTCACACTCTGCGGGATTACAACGGTCTTGCGATGAGGCTTGACGGCTGAATGTTGTTGGCGTTTGCAACGGACGATGGGCACCGGTAGGGTGGGCACTCCGTGCCCACGCGGTACGTGCGCTGGCTTGCACCCGTGGCGGCGAATTGTCGCTCGCCGGCGTAAAGCGAAGCCGGGCGCGGTGGGGGTTTGTGGTGCAGGGATGCGTTGCGAGCGATGCCTCGCTGCGACGGGCTAGAGGAAACGTGCGTACCGCGTGGGCACGGAGTGCCCACCCTACGGGAGACATTTCGGCTCCGTCCGGAGCCGACATTTTCCAAGCCTTCACAACCAAAAAGCGCCCCGTGGGGCGCTTCGCTCATGCTGCGGGCAGCAGGCTGCGGATCTCGTCCGGCAGCGGCACCGACTTCTCGGCTGCAAAATCGACCCAGACGATCTTGGCCGCGCCTTCGGCATGCAGTGCGCCCGCGTCTCCGTTCGCGTCGACGAGACGAATCTCGTGCGACACCTCGAAGCTCGACCGCCCCGGCGGGCCGACCCAGGACGTGACCTCGATCTCGGCCGGATACTTCAGTTGCTTCAGGAACGAACACTGCGCATTGATCAGCACCGGCCCGCTCTTGCTCGGGTCGGGCAAGGCGCCCACCCCTTCCAGCCAGGCGATGCGCGCCGTTTCGATGTAGCGGAAATAAACCGTGTTGTTGACATGGCCCATCGCATCCATGTCGCCCCAGCGGACAGGCATCCGCATCGTGTGTACCAACTTCTTGTTGCTCATGCTTCCTGCTCTTGTTGCTAAAAATTCGGTGCTGCGAAAAACTTACTGCGCCGTCATCCCATCGTCGGCCGTGATGATGGCGCCGTTGATGAAGTGGGCTTCCTCGGCCGCCAGCAGCAGCAGCAGGCCATCCAGGTCTTCCGGCTTGCCCGGCCGCTTGCGCGGCAGCAGCTCGATCAGCTTCTTGCCCTGCTCGGTCTCGAAATAATCCTCGTTCATCTCGGTGGAAATGTAGCCGGGGCAGATGGCGTTCACGTTGATGCCGTACTTGCCCCACTCCACCGCCATCGCCTTGGTCATCTGCACCACGCCGGCCTTGCTCATGCAATACACGCCGATCTGCGGCAGCACGCGCAGGCCGGCCACCGAGGCGATGTTCACGATGCGGTGCTGCTTGCGCGGGTCGCCTTTTGCGCGCTGGATCATGCGCTTGGCCGCCTGCTGGGCGACAAAAAAAGCGCCGCGCAAATTGGTGTCCATGATGTACTGGTAATCGTCTTCGGTGACGTCGAGCAGGCGCTGGGTGCTCTGCACGCCAGAGTTGTTCACCAAAATATCGATCGGACCAGCCTCGGTTTCGGCATGGGCAATCGCCGACTTGATGCTGGCGAGGTCGGTGACGTCGAGCATGACCACGTGGGCGGCGCCGCCGTCTGCCTCGATTTCGGCGCGCAGTTCCTTCAGGCGGTCGATGCGGCGCGAGGCCAGCACCACCTGGGCGCCGGCGCCGGCCAGGGCTTTCGCGAAGCGCGCCCCGAGGCCGCTCGAGGCGCCGGTGACCATGGCGATCTTTCCTTCAAAATTCACTTCGATGCCCACGTTCGCTCCTGTCCTGGTGTGCCGCGGCACGGATGACTATGAAGGCATAATGATGGCATAAAACGCAGCCCCGGAATGGCGGGATTAGACCTTCGCCCCTAAAATTCGCCCTAAAACGGCGCGCCACATTGCAAACGGCAGCAAAAACCCGCACACTCGTGCTTAAATTTTTTTAACCCATTTTACGACCATGACAGAGCCTACCAACATCCTCGAACAATACGGACCGCGCGAAGCAATGGAGTACGACGTTGTGATCGTCGGCGGCGGCCCGGCGGGCCTGTCGGCGGCGATTCGCCTGAAGCAGCTGGCGACTGAAAAAGGCCAGGAAGTCTCGGTCTGCGTGCTGGAAAAAGGCAGCGAAGTCGGCGCCCACATCCTGTCGGGCGCGGTGATGGACCCGATCGCGCTGAACGAGCTGTTCCCGAACTGGAAAGAGCTCGGCGCGCCGCTGAACACCGCCGTCACCGAAGACCAGGTCCTGTTCCTGACCGAGACCAAGTCGTACGCCACGCCCTCGTTCATGGTGCCGAAGTCGCTGACCAACCACGGCAACTACATCATCTCGCTGGCCAGCGTCACGCGCTGGCTGGGCCAGCAGGCCGAAGCCCTGGGCGTGGAAATCTTCCCCGGCTTCCCGGCGGCCGAAGTGCTGTACAACGAGGACGGCTCGGTGAAGGGTGTCGCTACCGGCAACATGGGCGTCAAGCGCGACGGCGAGCCGGGTCCGGACTTCCAGCTCGGCATGGAACTGCATGCGAAGTACACCTTCTTCGCCGAAGGTTCGCGCGGCCACCTGGGCAAGCAATTGATGGCCAAGTACGACCTGAACAAGGGCAAGGACCCGCAGGTGTACGGCATCGGCATCAAGGAACTCTGGGAAATCGACCCGGCCAAGCACAAGCCGGGCCTGGTGATCCACACCGCCGGCTGGCCGCTGCCGACCGATACCTATGGCGGCTCCTTCCTGTATCACCTGGAGAACAACCAGGTGGCCGTCGGCTACGTGGTGGGCCTGTCCTACCAGAACCCGTATCTGTCGCCGTACGAGGAATTCCAGCGCTACAAAACCCATCCGGCGATCCGCGGCTACTTCGAAGGCGGCAAGCGCATCTCGTATGGTGCGCGCGCCATCACCGCGGGCGGTTTGCAATCGCTGCCGAAGACCGTGTTCCCGGGCGGCTGCCTGATCGGCTGCGACGCCGGCTTCCTGAACGTCAGCCGCATCAAGGGCAGCCATGGCGCGATCAAGACCGGCATGCTGGCGGCGGAATCGGCCTTTGCGGCACTCGGCGCGGGACGCCAGCACGACGAACTGAGCAGCTATCCGGAAGCCTTCAAGAATTCCTGGCTGCACGAGGAACTGCACGTGGCACGCAACTTCAAGCCGTGGATGAGCAAGGGCCTGTACCTGGGCACGGTGATGACCGGTATCGACCAGTTGATCTTCAAGGGCAAGGCGCCCTGGACGCTGCGCCACAAGCATGCCGACAACGAATGCCTGCGCCCGGCCTCGGAATTCACGCCAATCGTGTATCCGAAGCCGGATAACAAGCTGACCTTCGACAAGCTGTCGTCGGTGTTCATCTCGAACACCAATCACGCGGAAGACCAGCCGGTGCACCTGACCTTGAAGAACCCGGCGATTCCGGTCGAGGTGAACCTGGCAAAGTATGCGGGCCCGGAGCAGCGCTATTGCCCTGCCGGCGTGTACGAGTATGTGAAGACGGATGCGGGGCAGGATCGTTTACAGATCAATGCGCAGAACTGCGTGCACTGCAAGACCTGCGACATCAAGGACCCGACGCAGAATATCGTGTGGGTGACGCCGGAAGGTGGCGGCGGGCCGAATTATCCGAACATGTAATTCGGATTTGTTTGATGAAGACAGCTCGCTTTGGCGGGCTGTTTTTGTTTGTGGTGTTCGGGTGTGCGTGGGCACGAATGACCGCGTGGGTACGAGTGCCTAGCGCGGCCCGGCCTACCCTACATTGCTGTTTTTTATTGTCGGGTGTGCATGGACACGAATGACCGCGTGGGCACGAGTGCCCACCCTACAACTGCTCACGTAGGGTGGGCACTTGTGCCCACGCGGTACGCCATCTGATCATACGCACCGCAGGCAATATCAGGCCCACTGACACTTGTTACCACCATACAACAAATGTCCATCCCGCCTCGCTGGTGACGCGCATTATCCGTATGCAATAATGCGCGCCTTCAATTTCACCAATCTTGCCTCCATGCCAAGCACCCTCCGCCGCGCCCTGCTCTGCACCGTCCTCGCTTCCGCCTTCACCCACGCCAGCGCCCAGACCTCACCTTCCTACCTGATGACCCGCCTGGCCCAGATGCCTGAATTCAGCCGCGCCGCCAGCACCATGGTGGTCTACGGCACGGTCGACCTCGGCACGCTGTACACGAAGACCGATCACGCCGCGGGCAAGTGGCAGATGCAAAGCGGCGGCACCTACAGTTCCAAGCTCGGCTTCTACGCATCGGAAGACCTGGGCGGCGGGCTGAAGGCGGAGATCAAGCTGGAAGCCGGCCTGAATGCCGACGACGGCACCCAGCAGGCCGTCGCCCTGTTCAACCGCGAATCCTGGGTCGGCCTGCGCTCCACTACCTGGGGCGCAGTGCGCATCGGTAACCAGATCAATGCGATGCTGCCGCTGTTCATCGACCCCTACGGCCTGCCGGTCACGAACTCGGTGTACACCTGGGTCGGCGGCGGCATCATGCAGACGCCGCGCGGCCTCGGCTCGAACACCGATCTCGGCCCCGGCGCGGCGACGATTCCGGTGCGCGTGCCGAAGTCCATCACCTACGCCACCCCGCGTGTCGGCCCGCTGTCGGCCCAGTTCATCTACGCCACGAATCCGACCGGCGCCAACGAACCGCGCACCGGCGCGCGCGGCGGCGTACTGTCGTACAACAGCGGGCCGTTCTACCTGGCGGCCAGCCTGACCCAGGGCTTCAGCAGCCCGGTCGTGGTGACCAGCGGCGCGCCGGCGCAGAGCGTGCGCACGGATATTCCGTCGGTCGGCGCGATCTTCGACAATGGCCGGCTGGTGATGTCGACGTCCTATGTGCAGATCAAGCCGCGCGAGGCGCAGAGCGGCGAGTCCTCGCTGGTGACGCTGGGGCTGATCGTGCCGCGCGGGCAGTTCACCTACCGGGCGTCGGCGGTGTACCGCGATACCGAGCGTGCGCGCAATTTTTCCGGGCAACTGGCGCAGTCGTCGGCGCTGGGGATCATGCTGGGAGCGGATTACGATTTGTCGCGGCGGACCGGCTTATATGTGCGGGCGGGGTCGGTACGCAATTTCGGGGTGTCGACGGTGATCCTGAATGGGGCTGCCCTGCCGCTGGTGGCGGGAACGACCGCGCCGCAATTGGGGATCGAGACGCGCACCCTGGCGATGGGCGTGACGCACCACTTCTGATGCGCCGGTGGGGACGAGTCCCCACCCTACCTTCATGGTCGGGTGGGTCGGTCCGCGTGCGGCTCGAACCTGCTAAGCACCGGTGGCGACGAGTCCCCACCCTACCTTCATCGTAGGGTGGGTTCTTGAACCCACGGGGCAACGCTAATACGTCATGCGGCGGCCGTGGGAGCCGAAGCGGTGGCCGACCACCAGCGTGGTGCTGGCCACCAGGCTCGACAAACCAATGACCAGCTGCACTAGCCGGTCCGCCGGCAGCAGCCAGTATTGGCCCGGCGGCGGCTCGGCGCCGGTGGCCGCGGTGATCAGGGGCGCGATCCAGGCCGCGTCCGGCTCGACGTCGAGCACGAGCGCATCCTCGCCGGTCTGCAGGTAGATGTCGCCGCCTTCGGCCAGCGTGAACTTGACGCCGTAGCCGGTTTCCTGCGGTTTGATCAGGTCCTGCAACGCCTGGTCGTGCTCGGCAATCCAGAGCTCGACATCCTGCGGGGTTTCGAGGTGGAACCAGGGGCGGGGACGGAATCGTGGCTGGGTAGCTTCGGGGCCGGCTGTTTTTTCGTGTGCTGCGGTCATGGCATGCGGAAGTAGAACGTAAGGGCCGTATGCTACGGCATTTCGCCGTGTACGTGTGTCCCCCATGGCGCGACTCCCTCGCGACGAACCGCCTGCGCATTGCCAGACGCCCGGCTTGGAAACGAAGCGGCATGCGTCAGGTGGGAGAGTGGTCGGCAGGCAGGTTCGGAACAGGAAGCGGCAGCGGCGCGCTCCTGTCCGCCAGGCGGAGTGCTGCCATGTCCTGCACCAGCCCACGCGCCGCCTCCATGCCCATCGGCTCGCTGAACCACACTCCCTGCAGTCCCTCGCAGCCATGCGCCGTGAGGAACTCCATCTGCGAACGGGTTTCCACTGCATCGCCGATCACCGGCATGTTCAGGTTGCGCCCGATATCGATCAGGGTACGCGCGATGATGCTTCCCTCGCTGCTTCCCCCGTGCCCATCGCTTTCCGCGATGGCATGCACCGCCTGCTTCGACAATTTCAGTTGTCCTACCGGCAGCTCGTGCAGGAAGCCGATGTCGCTCATGCCGTGGCCGAACTCGTCGACCGACAAACGCAGTCCGTGGTTGCGCAGTTGGCCGGCAAGGTCGCGCACTTGTCCGGGATGGCGTATCAAGGCTTCCTCGCGCAGTTCGATCTGCAGGCTAGCCGGCGCCAGGCCATGGCGGGCAAGGCGCCGGGCAATGTTGGCAACGAAATCCTGGTGCATGTATTCGCGCGGCGCAACGTTGACTGATACCGGCACCCGGGTGTTGCCGAGTTCCTTCAGCTGGCTCAGGAAAATGCACACCTGGTCAAGCACCCAGGCGCCGAACTGGACGATACGGCCGCTGTCTTCGGCTTCGGCCAAAAAATTGGACGGCAGCAGTACTCCGCGTTCCGGATGGCGCCAGCGCAACAAGGCTTCGAAGCTCTTGACCATCCCGGTACGCGCGTCGATGCACGGCTGATACAGCATGAAGAGTTGTTCCTTTTCGATCGCCACTGCCATGCCGGCGTCGAGCTGCTGGCGCGCGTCTGTCGTCGACTTCATATCGCTCGAATAGAAGTAGATTTCGTTACGGCCGGTGGCCTTGGCGTGGTACATCGCCACATCGGCCGCACGCACGAGTTCCGCAGCGGTGCTGCCATCGTGCGGATACACGGCGACACCCAGGCTGGCGCCGACCGCGATGTCCCGTTGCATGAAGGATGCCGGCTGGACCAGGCCCTGGCGCAGACGCTCGATCATGCGCAGGGCAAAGCGCAGCGATGGCTGGTTTGCCAGCACCAGCACGAACTCGTCGCCCGACAGCCGCGCCACCGTGTCGCTGTCGCGCACCGACGCCTGCAGACGCTTGGCGACGACCTTCAGCACCACGTCGCCCGCTTCGTGGCCATGGGTGTCGTTGATGCCCTTGAAATTGTTCAGGTCGATCAGGACGACGGCCACCAGCGACTTCTGGCGCTGTGCCAGGTGCAGGGCCTGCTCCAGGCGGTCCCACAGCAGATTGCGGTTCGCCAGGCCCGTCAGGGCATCGTGGTTGACTTCATGTTCCAGGTGCGCAGTACGCTGCTTGCTGGCGGTGACGTCCATGATGACACCGATAAAATGGCTGGTTTTCCCCTGTTCGTCGAGCACGGGCGTGATACTCAGGTCGTTCCAGAACAATTCGCCGTTCTTGCGCAGGTTGCGGATTACGACATGGACGGCGCGCCGGTTCGCGATGGCATCGCGCATGCGCGCCCGTTCGGTACCGTCCATGCCGGGTGCTTCCATGAAACGTGCATCGAGTCCGACCACCTCGTCGGCCCGGTATCCGGTAATGCGCTCGAAAGCCGGATTGACATATTCGACAGGACAATTCTTGCCGTCGATGCCGGCGATGACGATGCCGTTGCTGGCCGCGTGCAGAGCACGTTCGCGCAGGCGCAATGCCTGTTCGTGCACGAGCCGCATGCTGATATCGAGTCCCATGCCGAGCATGTACTGGTTGCCATCGCACTCGATACGCGATCCGCACAGCAGCATCGGGGTCGGGCGTCCGCCTTGTCCGATCACGTCGGCTTCGAACACGACACCCTCTCCGGTGTCGAAGACGTGCCGAATGCCGTCGACTACCCGGGTCCGGGTCTTCATGTCGAACAGCTCGGCCGCGCTTGCCCTGCCGATCTCTTCCGGCGTCATGCCGGTCAATCGTTCATGGAGGCGGTTCCACAGGACGAAGCGTCCGGACTTGTCGATGGCGTAGACGGGACCGGGCAAGACGTCGACCACGTTTGCCAGTGGCGTGCGGCCGACCGCGTTCGCTCCGTCCATGCCGATGTCCGGCAACTGCCGCATCGCGGCAACCCAGGCATGCAATTGTCCATCCAGCCCGTATTGGGCGGATAAGGCGAACTCGACCGCAATCGTCGCTTCATTCGTGCGCACTCGCGCAGTGCCGGTTGCCGGATGACGATCCTTGAGGGCCTGCCAGCATGCAGCCGGTGGCTCGCTTGCGTGCGCATCGGCCGCCAGCAAGCCGGACAGGGGCTGGCCGATCGCGCGGCACGCAGGCAGCGTCAGCAAATGTTCGCAATCCTGGTTCCAGGTCAGGATCGTACCGCTGGCGTCGAGCAGGAATGCAGCACGTGCGGGAGACGTGGACGGGTCCATTCAAGATGCCTTTCGACAGTTCGTTATCACAGGGACGGGCTGCCATCCGGCAGGCACCTCGACACTTTCGGTACGTATTCCCACACCGGGCTAATGCAGCACTTCATCCGACCACATGACGAAAATCGCGTGTTCGATCACCACATCGACCACCAGGTCGTTGTTCGAGTACTGATGAGGCAATTGCGCTTCCAGCGAGAGGGCGACGATCTGAAAATGGTCCGGATCAGCCTGGTGCAAGCGCAGCCATTCCTCGCGCGAGACCGTATTCCCGGTGCGTACCGGAACGTTTATCCAGAATCCGGTCTCTCTTTCCGCCACCACCCGGTAATGATCGAGTTGATTTGTCATACAGACTCCGCTTTTACTGATTGATAGAAACGCCGCGGCCAGCCGGACGTCGTGTTCATCGCATCGGAAAAAACCGCGGTCTCCCTGCGGAAAGGGAACGCTTGGGCGAAATCGCCGTCAAACGTCCAGCCCCATGGGTTTACCGTGGACAACCGACAATCGTGGAATTCCGATGAAGGCATATACAAGACAATGGTTGAGCGAACTTCGTGAACGGGCTTCCGAACCCGGTACATTTTTCGTTGTCATAAGAGGGTCCAAGCGGCGTTTCGTCATTTACCCCGATGAAATCGCTACTCGCTCGGACGGTCAGTTGCTGGCGCATATACGCCGTGGATTCTCCATGGCGGTGACCAAGGCCGCCCGCAAGCGTGGCCGGGACCATGGGTATTGAACGGACCCTATCCGTTTGTGCAGACAGCGAAGCCAGGCGAAGGTGCATGATAATCGTGCACCTCGGCAACGCTGCAACGTGCGCGGATCGGCGGAAGCAAACTGCTGTGTAATCCATACCTTGCTCACGGGCGGCTATGCAGGCGGGCCAAGTCGGCGAGTCTCGCGTATTCGTCCGCGATCTGGGACAACTGTTCGGATTTCGCCAGGACAGTCAGCAATACGAGTTGCTGCCTGAGCAAATGATCACGGCGCTGTTCGAATGCAACCGGCGTACGCATGGGCAGCGCGTTGATGATGTCGTTCATCATCCTTACCGTCGAAAACCGATCCATCGCTGTCTCCAAACTGGAAAGACCTTGTGTTTCGTTATGCCGGACCATATGCACGCTGCATCAAGCTTACACATGGCTCAGATTGCCTTGATACGAAGTCATCGTAACCTTGAGCTAACGCAAACCAAGAGCAGAATCTTTTGGAATCCAGCAATGGCGCTTGGCTTACAGCTAGTCAAGATTGCCTGGTTGTGCTAGGTCGTTCAACTTAGAAGAATGCAAGATGGCCGTCATCGTGCATTTCCCAACAACCCATGCGCCAGCCCATAGCACACCATCTCGCTGAAACTGTTGACATGTAAATGCTGCTGGATACGTGCCTTGTAGACGCAGACCGTTTGTGCACTGATGGCAAGACGCCTCGCTGTTTCGGATGCGCTGAATCCATGGATCAGCAATGACAGGATGTCGAATTCGCGATGGCTCAATTCCAGGTGTGGTTGGCTACGACCATACAGGTCCGCAGCGAGCGTTCTCTGGACCCGTGCGGCGAAATATGGCTGCCCTTTCCTGACTGCTGACACCGCCCTGCCCAGTTCGTCGACCGTACAATCGTGTTGCAGGACCGAAAACACGCCTGCGCAGAACAGGTGAAACGGGGACGAGAAGGTCTCGCGTGCCTGCAATGCAATGATGCGTGACTGACGGTCCCGGTGGCGGATCATGTGGGCCGCCGACAGGATAGGTAGCGCATACGTAGGTTCTGCCAAGAGAAATGTATCGACGGCGCCGCGATTCGCAATGTCGAGAACGGCTCCGATCGACAGCGCCAGTTCCACATCGCACGCCAAGGCAAGGTCGCGAATCAGCCGCACCAGCCCTTCGCCCAGCAGGGTGTGTCCAGTCATGACGAGGATGCTTCCCATTATCGTCTCAGCTGAATAGTTGTTGGTGCCGGTATATTTCCCGACCGCCGGCTCCGGTAGAGCGCTGGTCTGCCCCAAGGCGCCAAACGCATTCCATAATGTCGCAAGTGGCTGCTTCGATCACTTTACGTCATGCGCAAGCGCGTACTGAACAAGCTCGCTGAGTGTCGTCACTCCAAGCTTTCGATAAACCCGGAATTTGTGCGTACTGATTGTTTTAGGACTCAGCTGGAGCTTCTCTGCAATTCGGCTGACTTTCTCCCCATGGAGCAGCCGATGAAAAACATCCAGTTCCCGCTCGGAGAGGCGATGATGAGGTGGAGTCTGCTCGACATGAATCAGGCTTGACACCAGGCTTTCTGCCAATGCCACGCTCAAGTGCAAATAGCCCGACGAAACCTGATCGATCGCGCTCAGCAATTCCTCTTTTTCGCAGTTTTTCCCGATAAAACCACGCAGTCCCGCACGCACGACCCTAGGGAAGCGCTGATCAATTGACGATTTTCAGCTCGCTCCCAGTTTTTGGCGGCAAAACCGCTCCGGCATTTTAAGATGTTCTTTTTGTCGTCGGGACAGCCGGGTTTTCAGCGAATTGGCCAGGT
>Ga0308160_10000602_pt1 | contig 64979 bp, 56 predicted proteins | sample PhyFR1_FD_201036 | JGI IMG/M metagenome (GOLD analysis project Ga0308160, IMG submission 201036) | Phyllosphere microbial communities from UC Gill Tract Community Farm, Albany, California, United States - DLSLF.R1 | ecosystem: Host-associated > Plants > Phyllosphere > Unclassified | place: USA... | reverse complement strand
TGAGCGACACCGGCTTCGACGAGCTGCCGGCCGACACCTCCTCGCTGCTGCGCGAATTCGCCGAGAGCGGCTTCGTCAACATCGCCGGCGGCTGCTGCGGCACCACGCCCGAGCACATCCAGGCGATTGCCGCCAGCATGGCCGAGTGCACCCCGCGCGACCTGCCGCAGGTACCGGTCGCGCTGCGCCTGTCCGGCCTGGAACCCTTCACCATCGACGAGGACTCGCTGTTCGTCAACGTTGGCGAGCGCACCAACGTCACCGGCTCCAAGGCTTTTGCGCGCATGATCCTGAACGAGCAGTTCGACGAAGCCTTGTCGGTGGCGCGCCAGCAGGTCGAGAACGGCGCGCAAGTCATCGACATCAACATGGACGAGGCGATGCTGGATTCCCAGGCGGCGATGACGCGCTTCCTGAACCTGATCGCTTCCGAGCCGGACATCTCGCGCGTGCCGATCATGATCGACTCCTCGAAATGGAGCGTGATCGAGGCCGGCCTGAAATGCGTGCAGGGCAAGGCCATCGTGAATTCGATCTCGATGAAGGAAGGCGAGGCGGAGTTCATCCGCCAGGCGAACTTGTGCCGCCGCTACGGCGCCGCCGTCATCGTCATGGCCTTCGACGAAAAGGGGCAAGCCGATACCTTCGAGCGCAAGACCGAAATCTGCGCGCGCGCCTATAAAGTGCTGACGGAGCAGGTCGGCTTCCCGCCGGAAGACATCATCTTCGACCCGAACATCTTCGCCATCGCCACCGGCATCGAAGAGCACGACAACTACGCGGTCGACTTCATCAACGCCACGCGCTGGATCGTCGAGAATCTGCCGCATGCGAAGGTGTCGGGCGGCGTCTCCAACGTGTCCTTCTCGTTCCGCGGCAACGACCCGGCGCGCGAGGCCATCCACACCGTGTTCCTGTACCACGCGATCAAGGCCGGCATGACCATGGGCATCGTCAACGCCGGCATGGTCGGCGTCTACGACGACCTGGCGCCCGAGCTGCGCGAACGGGTCGAGGACGTGGTGCTGAACCGCCGCGCCGACGCCACCGAACGCATGATCGAATTCGCCGGCACCCTGAAGGCCGGCGGCGCCAAGCAGGAACAGAACCTGGAGTGGCGCAACGCCCCGGTCGGCAAGCGCCTGGCGCATGCGCTGGTGCATGGCATCACCCAGTGGATCGTCGAAGACACCGAGGAGGCGCGCCAGCAGGTCGCCAACGACAACGGCCGCCCGATCCACGTGATCGAAGGTCCGCTGATGGACGGCATGAACGTGGTCGGCGATTTGTTCGGCCAGGGCAAGATGTTCCTGCCCCAGGTGGTGAAATCGGCGCGCGTGATGAAGCAGGCCGTGGCCCACCTGGTGCCCTACATCGAAGAAGAGAAAGCCGAAGAAGAACGGCGCACCGGCGTGGTGGCGAAACCCAAGGGCAAGATGGTGATCGCCACCGTCAAGGGCGACGTCCACGACATCGGCAAGAACATCGTCTCGGTGGTCCTGCAATGCAATAACTTCGAGATCGTCAACATGGGCGTGATGGTGCCGGCCGCCGAGATCCTGGCCAAGGCCAAGGAAGAGAATGCCGACATCATTGGCCTTTCGGGCCTGATCACGCCTTCGCTGGAAGAGATGGCCTACGTGGCGCGCGAAATGCAGCGCGACCCCTGGTTCCGCGAGCGCCAGACGCCGCTGCTGATCGGCGGCGCCACCACCAGCCGCGCCCACACCGCCGTCAAGATCGCGCCGCACTACGATGGCCCGGTGGTGTACGTGCCGGATGCCTCGCGCTCGGTGTCGGTGGGCCAGTCGCTGGTCACCAGCGAAACCCGCGACGCCTATGTCGCCGAAATCGCCCAGGACTACGACCGCATCCGCGAACAGCACGCCAACAAGAAGGCGCTGCCGATGGTGACCCTGGCGCAGGCGCGCGCCAACAAGGCGAAGCTGGACTATGCGCCGGTCAAGCCGAAGTTCATTGGCCGCCGCCAGTTCAAGAACGTCGACCTTGGCCTGCTGGCCCGCTACATCGACTGGGGTCCTTTCTTCCAGACCTGGGACCTGGCCGGCCCCTACCCCGCCATCCTCACCGATGAGGTGGTGGGCGAAGCCGCCAGCCGCGTGTTCGAGGAAGGCCAGGCGATGCTGAAGAAGATCATCGAAGGACGCTGGCTGACGGCCAGTGGCGTGATCGCCCTGCTGCCCGCCAACTCCGTCAACGATGACGACATCGAGATCTACACCGACGAATCGCGCAGCAAGGTCGATTTCACCTGGTACGGCCTGCGCCAGCAAGGCGTCAAGCCGGTGGTGGATGGCGTGCAACGCCCCAACCAGTGCCTGTCCGACTTCATCGCGCCCAAGGACTCCGGCATCGCCGACTATATCGGCATGTTCGCCGTCACCGGTGGCCTCGGTGCCGAAAAAATCGAGAAGCGCTTCGAAGCCGCCAACGACGATTATTCCTCGATCATGGTCAAGGCCCTGGCCGACCGCCTGGCCGAAGCCTTCGCCGAATACATGCACGAGCGCGTGCGCACCGACCTGTGGGGCTATGCCGTCGGCGAGGATTTATCCAGCGAAGCCCTGATCAAGGAAGAATACGCCGGCATCCGCCCGGCGCCAGGCTACCCCGCCTGCCCCGAGCACACGGTCAAGGCCGAGCTGTTCAAGACCCTGCAGGCCGAGGACATCGGGATGGGACTGACCGAGTCCTTCGCCATGACCCCGGGGGCCGCAGTGTCCGGCTTCTACTTTGCGCATCCGGACTCGAAGTATTTCGTGGTCGGCAAGATCGGCCAGGACCAGCTCGAGGACATGGCGCAGCGGCGCGGCATGCCGCGGGAAGAACTGGAGCGCCACCTGGCGCCCAACCTGTAAGGGGAGCATGGCCGGCATTCGCCGGCCTTTTTTTTGCCCGCGCCATATTCCGCCAGGGACCGCACGTTTGGAACAGTTAATGAATGAGAAAGATTGTTTCCGGTATTATTGAATGAATTCGTCAATTCGATTATCCAGCACGGCGGAAGGGATGCTATGGGCACACAGACACGGCGGTACGAAGGCTTCGACGGCATCAAGGGTTTTGACGGTTTCGATGGTTTCGATGAATTTGCGATGGAACCTCGCACCAATGCCGCAGACGAACTGCGCGCCATGCGCCTGGCGCTGGAAGAGCGTATCGCCCACTGGCTGGCCGAAGGCGGCGCGCGCGAGGATTTGCTGAGCGCGGCCATGCGCGCCGGCGCCCTGGGCAGCGGCAAGCGCATGCGCCCGCTCCTGATGATGCTGGTGGCGCGCGACCTCGGCTGCACCTCGCCGGCGCTGATCGACGTCGCCTGCGCCGTGGAGCTGGTGCACGCCGCCTCGCTGATCCTGGACGACATGCCCTGCATGGACAACGCCCAGCTGCGGCGCGGCCAGCCGACCATCCACGTGCAGTTCGGCGAAGATGTCGCCATCCTGGCCTCGATCGCCCTGCTCAGCCGTGCCTTCGGCATCCTGGCGGCGGCGCCCGAGATTCCCGCGGTGGTGCGCGCGCGCCTGGTGGGCAAGCTGTCCGAGACCATCGGCGCCCAGGGCCTGGTCAAGGGCCAGTTCCTCGACCTGCACGGCGGCCGCGCCACGGTCGATGACATCGCCACCACCAATGAACTGAAAACCGGCGTGCTGCTCGGCGTGGCGGTCGACATGGCCGCCATCATCGCCGAAGCCGACGAAGGCGTGGCCGCTTCCCTGCGCGCCTTCGCCCTGGCCGCCGGCCACGCCTTCCAGCTGCGCGACGACTTCCAGGACGTGCCCGGCAACGACAGCGCCGTCACCGGCAAGGACACCGGCAAGGACGTCGGCAAGGCCACCCTGATCAACACCGTCGGCCTGGCCGAGGCGCGGCGCCAGCTCGCCATCCACCTGGCCGATGCCGACCGCTGCCTGGGCGCGGCCCTCGGCAGCCGCCAGCGCACGCGCCGTTTCGTCGAAAGCCTGTTCGGCAGCGCGGCGGCATCCGCGTTCACGCCGCCGCAGCCGGCCTACGCACCGAACTGAGGACCGGCATGGCGCACTTCGGTGTGGTCGCTCCCGCCTTCCTGAGCCATTTCACGACGCTGGCCGCGCTCGCCGGCGCACTGGTCGAACGCGGCCACCGCGTCACCTTCCTGCACCGCCCCGATGCGGCGGCCTTCGTGCGCGACCCGGGCCTGGGTTTTCATGCGGTCGGCGCGGATACGCATCCGCCCGGCTCGCTGGCGGCCTCGCTACGCCTGGCCGCCAATCCCGGCAGCCCGCTGGGCCTGCGCCGCGTGATCCTCGACATGGCGCGCTCGACCACGATGCTGTGCGAAACCCTGCCGGCCGCCATCGGGACGCTCGGCATCGACGCCGTGCTGGCCGACCAGATGGAAGCCGCCGGCGGCATGGTGGCGGAAGCGCTCGGCCTGCCCTTCATCTCGGTCGCCTGCGCGCTGCCGGTCAACCGCGAACCGGGGGTGCCGCTGCCGGTCATGCCCTTCGGTTACGGCACCGACGAGAAGTCGCTGAAGATGGTCGAAGGCAGTACCCGCGTCTACGACTGGATGATGGGCCCGCACCGGCGCGCCATCGAGGCGCAGGCAAAACGGCTGGGCATCGCGCCGCGCGGCATGCTGCACGAATGCCTGTCGCCGCTGGCCCAAATCAGCCAGACCGTTGCCGAATTCGAATTCCCGCGCCACCAGTTGCCGCCGCATTTCCACCACGTCGGGCCGCTGAGGCCGCTGGCGCGCACCGGATCGACGCAGACTGGCGCCGCCATCACACCGCTGCCGGAGATCGCTGCCGACCGCCCCTTCGTGTTCGCGTCGCTGGGCACCATGCAGGGCGGCCGCCTCGATCTGTTCAAGCGCATCGCGCGCGCATGCCGCCAGGCCGAGGTGCAACTGCTGCTGGCCCATTGCGGCGGCCTGGATGCGCGCCAGGAAGCCGTGCTGCGGCAAGCCGGCGCCGACTGGGTGGTGGCCTTCGCGCCGCAACTGGCGGCACTGGCACGCGCCGACGCCGTGATCTCGCACGCGGGCTGGAACACCATCATGGATGCCATCGCGGCGCAGACACCGATGCTGGCACTGCCGATCGCCTTCGATCATCCGGGCGGCGCGGCGCGCGTGCGTCATGCCGGCATCGGCCTCCAGGCCTCGGCACGCTTCACCGGCGCCGCCACGCTGGCGCGCCACCTGCGGCGCCTGCTGGCCGAACCGGCGTTCAAGGCGCGCCTGGCGCCGCTGTCGGCCAGCGTGGCGCGCGCCGGCGGCACCGCGCGCGCGGCCGACATCGTCGAAGCCGCGCTCGGCCTTGCGCAGCAGCAGCCACGGCAGGCCGGCGCGATGTCGGCACCGGCATGAGCGCGCCGGCATGAACGTCCCCGAGTACGACCTGATCCTGGCCGGCGGCGGCCTGGCCAACGGCCTGATCGCCTGGCGCCTGCAGGCCACGCGCCCCGACCTGCGCATCCTTCTGCTGGAACAGGACGAGCGGCTCGGCGGCAACCACACCTGGTCCTTCCACACCAGCGACCTCACCAGCGCGCAGCGCGCCTGGATCGCGCCGCTGGTGTCCTGCCGCTGGCCGGGTTACCAGGTGCGCTTCCCGGACCTGTCGCGCAGCCTGGACGGCGAGTACTGCAGCATCCTGTCCGAGGATTTCGCGCGCGTGCTGGCGGCGGCGCTGGGCCCGGTGCTGCACACCGGCGCGCGCATCGCCTCGCTCGATCCCACCGGCGTGGTGCTGGCCGATGGCACGGCCCTGCGTGCGCGCGCCGTGATCGACGGTCGCGGCGCCGCGCCCACGCCGCACCTGGCGCTGGGCTACCAGACCTTCCTGGGCCAGGAAGTGCGCCTGGCGGCGCCGCACGGGCTGACGCTGCCCATTATCATGGATGCCGGCGTGGCCCAGCAGGGCGGCTACCGCTTCGTCTATGTGCTGCCGCTGGGGCCGGACCGCCTCCTCATCGAAGACACCCATTACGTCGACAGCGACGCCTGGGAGCCGGCGCGCCTGCGCGCCAACATCGCCGCCTACGCGCAGGCGCGCGGCTGGCGCATCGACGCCGTGCTGCGCGAAGAGCAAGGCCGGCTGCCGATCGTGCTGGCCGGCGACATCCAGCGCTTCTGGGACGCGCTCGAGGGCCAGCCCAGCGCCGGCCTGCGCGCCGGCCTGTTCCACTTCACCACCGGCTATTCGCTGCCGCATGCGCTGCGCCTGGCGGAGACCATCGGCGCCCTGCCCGAGCTGGCGGCGCCGGCGCTGTTCGCCGCCATCCGCGCCGAGGCCGCCGGCGAGTGGGAACGCCAGGGCTTCTTCCGCCTGCTGAACCGCATGCTGTTCCTGGCCGGCAGCCCGGATGCGCGCTGGCGCGTGATGCAAAAGTTCTACCAGCTGCCGGCGCCGCTGATCGCGCACTTCTATGCCGGGCGCCTGACCCTGGCCGACAAGGCGCGCATCCTCAGCGGCAAGCCCCCCGTACCCGTGCTGCAGGCCTTGTCGGCGGCACGCAAGATCCACCCTCATCAGATCAGGACACCCGCATGAACGCAACGAAGACCGCAGTGGTCGTGGGCGCCGGTTTCGGCGGCCTCGCGCTGGCCATCCGCCTGCAGGCCCGCGGCGTGCAGACCACCTTGCTGGAAAAGCGCGACAAACCGGGCGGCCGCGCCTACGTCTACGAAGACCGGGGCTTCGTGTTCGACGCCGGCCCCACCGTCATCACCGATCCGTCCGCCATCGAAGAATTGTTCACCCTGGCCGGCAAGCGCATGAGCGACTACGTCGAGATGCTGCCGGTGTCGCCCTTCTACCGCCTGTGCTGGGAAGACGGCAGTTACTTCGACTACGCCAACGACCAGGAAGCGCTGGACCGCCAGATCCACGCGCGCAATCCGGCCGACGTCGAGGGTTACCGGCGCTTCCTGGCCTATTCGAAGGCGGTGTTCGAGGAAGGCTATGTCAAATTGGGCGCGATCCCCTTCCTGTCCTTCCGCGACATGATCGCAGCCGGCCCGCAGCTGGCGCGCCTGCAGGCCTGGCGCAGCGTGTACGGCATCGTGTCCCGCTTCATCCAGGACGAGCAGCTGCGCCAGGCGTTTTCCTTCCATTCGCTGCTGGTGGGCGGCAATCCCTTCGCCACCTCCTCGATCTACACGCTGATCCATGCGCTCGAGCGCAAATGGGGCGTGTGGTTCCCGAAGGGCGGCACCGGCGCACTGGTGCAAGGATTGGTAAAACTGTTCCAGGACCTGGGCGGCAAGATCGAACTGAATGCACCGGTGGCGGCCATCGAGACGCGCGACGGGCGCGCCAGCGGCGTGCGGCTGGAGGACGGGCGTTTGTTCGCGGCCGACGCCGTCGCCTCCAACGCCGACGTCATGCACACCTACGACAAGCTGCTCGGCCAGCACCCGCGCGGGGTGGCGCAGGCGGCGGCGCTGGGCAAGAAGCGCTTTTCGAATTCGCTGTTCGTGCTCTACTTCGGGCTCGACCACCACCACAGCCAGCTGCGCCACCACACGGTGTGCTTCGGCCCGCGCTACCGTGAGCTGATCAAGGACATCTTCAACGGCGAGACCCTGGCCGAAGACTTTTCGCTCTATCTGCATGCGCCCTGCATCACCGACCCTTCGCTGGCGCCGCCCGGCTGCGGCAGCCATTACGTGCTGGCGCCGGTGCCCCACCTGGGCAATGCGCCGATCGACTGGGAAGTCGAAGGCCCGCTCTACCGCGACCGCATCTTCGACTACCTGGAACAGCGCTACATGCCGGGCCTGCGCAGCCAGCTCGTCACCAGCCGCATCTTCACGCCCATCGATTTCCGCGAGCAGCTGAACGCCCACCACGGCTCGGCGTTTTCGCTGGAACCGATCCTCACCCAGAGCGCCTGGTTCCGCCCGCACAACCGCGACGCCGACCTGCCGAACCTCTACCTGGTCGGCGCCGGCACCCACCCCGGCGCCGGCGTGCCCGGCGTGATCGGTTCTGCCAAGGCCACCGCCGGCCTGATGCTGGAAGGGGTCGCATCATGAACCCGCAGGCGGATGGCGCCCTGCTCGAGCACGCGACCCAGACCATCGCGGTCGGCTCCAAGAGTTTCGCCGCGGCGGCCAGGCTGTTCGATGCCGACACGCGGCGCGGCGTGCTGATGCTGTATGCCTGGTGCCGCCATTGCGACGACGTGGTCGACGGACAAGAGTTGGGCATGAACGGCATTGCGCAGACGCCGCAGGAAGCCCGGCGCCAGCTGGAGATCCTGCGCGAGCAGACGCGGCGCGCCTATGCCGGCGAAACGATGACCGATCCGGCCTTCGCCGCCTTCCAGGACGTGGCCCGGCGCCACGGCATCGCGCCGCGCTATGCCTACGACCACCTGGCCGGCTTCGCCATGGACGTCGACCAGGCGCACTACGACACCATCGAGGACACGCTGCGCTACTGCTACCACGTGGCCGGCGTGGTGGGCCTGATGATGGCCTCGATCATGGGTGCGCACGACGAGGCGACGCTGGACCGCGCCTGCGACCTCGGCCTGGCCTTCCAGCTCACGAATATCGCGCGCGACATCGTCGAGGATGCGCGCATGGGCCGCTGCTACCTGCCGGCCGCCTGGCTGCGCGAGGCCGGCATCCCGCCCGGGGAAATCGCCCTGGAACGGCATCGCGCGGCGCTGGCGCGGGTGGCGGCGCGCCTGGTCGAGCATGCCGAACCGTATTACGCGTCGGCCCTCGATGGCATTGCGGCGCTGCCGCTGCGCTCGGCCTGGGCCATCGCCACCGCGCGCAACGTGTATCGCCAGATCGGCATCGAGGTGAGACGGCGCGGTGTGCACGCCTGGGATGAACGGGTGGGTACCTCGCGCGCGGCCAAGCTGTGGCTGCTGGCGAAAGGCGGCGCGGATGCGCTCAGTTCCCGCTGGCGTCGACCCGGGCCGCGTTCGGTCGGGCCGCGTTCGGTCGGGCCGCGTTCGGTCGGGCCGCGTTCGGTGGGGCCGCGTCCGGCGGGGCTGTGGCGCCGGCCGGGCGCGGAGACGCCGGCTGCGGCTTTTTCGGGGGACCCGCATGCAGCGCATGCAGCCGGCGCTTGAGCGCATCGACCGGTGGCGCGTACAGGAAGCCGAAGGACACGGCGCCGTCCTTGCCCGCCACCGCGTGGTGCATGCGGTGCGCCTGATAGAGCCGCTTCAGGTAGCCGCGCCGCGGCACGTACTGGAAGGGCCAGCGCCGGTGCACCAGGCCGTCGTGGGCGACGAAGTAGAGCGCGCCATAGGCCGTCATGCCGGCACCGATCCATTCGAGCGGATGGTGGCCGATGCTGCCCGCGTAGATCAGGGCGATGGCCACGCCCGCGAACACGACCGCGAACAAATCGTTCTTTTCGAACCAGCCGTCGCGCGGCTCGTGGTGCGAACGGTGCCACCCCCAGCCGAAGCCATGCATCACATACTTGTGCGCGACGATGGAAAACACTTCCATGAAGGCGACGGTCAGTATGACGATGAAGGCATTCCACAGCATGGCGGTCGCAACCTGTCGGTTAAGAGAATAGGCACAGCCTACCATAAGCACTGTACGCGCACCGCCGCTTACCCATCCACCACGCATTCATTTTCCATGAGGCTTACATGATCCCATCGTTCCGCCCGGCGCTCTGCGCCGCCCTCTCCTGCCTGCTGGCGCTGCCGGCCCTGGCCGCCACCGTCGAGGTGCACGTGACCGGCGTCGCCGCCGGCAAGGGCAAGGTCAACGTCGCCGTGTGCGACCAGGCGCGCTTCCTCAAGCAGTGCGCCTACGCCGGCTCGGTGCCGGCGCGCGAAGGCGACAACACGATCGCGATACGCGGCGTGCCGCCCGGCAGCTGGGCGGTGCTGGCCTACCAGGACGAAAACGAGAACGATGAACTGGACCGCAACCTGATCGGCATCCCGCGCGAGAACTACGGCTTCAGCCGCGATGCGCGCGGCAAGTTCGGACCGCCCTCCTTCGAGGATGCGGCGATCGCGGTGCGCGAGGATGGCGCGGCGACGGTCGCCGCCGTCAAGCTGCACTAGATCGCGTAACGCACCACGCTGTCGCTCCACTGGAAAGCCGCCATCTCGAGTTCGACCATGTCGTCCCCGGAAATCGCCAGGCCTTTCAGCGCCGGCAGCGCGTCATCGTCCGATTGCTCGATGCTCTCGGCCAGCTTGAGCAGCTCGCCGAAAAAGCCTTCGCGCCGCAGCAGTGCCTGGCGGATCTCGTCGCTGACCGGGATCTGGTCGACGATGTCGGCCATCGGGATGCCGAACAACACGTCCATCAGCGACATGATGCCGACCGTGAAGCCGATCTCGCCGAGGAAGCGCTGGCCGGGACGCAGGCGCTGGGCCAGCAGTTCCATCAGGCGGCCGCGCGTGGTGGCCAGCATCAGCAAGGGGGTCTGGTTGTGGCCGCGGGTGCCAGGCTCGGCGTACAGCATGATCTGCAGCCAGCGCTGCAGCTGGCGCCGCCCCAGCACGACCAGCGCCTGGCTGACCGAATCGATGCGCTGGCGCGCACCCACCGCCGGCGTGTTCACCAGGCGCAGCAGATTGAGCGCCAGGGTCACGTCGCGCTTCACGGCGCGCTCGATCTCGGCGTTGTCGACGTCCGACGCCACCAGGTTCATCAGCGCCAGCACGGTGGCCTGGGCGGGCGACAGCTTGCGTCCGCCCAGCACCGCCGGACGGGCGAAATAAAAGCCCTGGAAGTAATCGAAGCCGGCGTCCAGGCAGGCGTGGTATTCGTCGCGGGTCTCGACCTTTTCGGCGATCGCGGTCTTGTCCAGGTCGTGCAGGCGCGCCACCAGTCCCGGCAGCGCATCCAGGCGCGCGCTGCGCAGGTCGAGCTTGACGAAGGCGGCCAGCGGCAGCAGGCGCTGCAGGCGCACGCTGTCGGCATCGATGCCGTCCAGCGCGAAGCGGAAGCCGTGGCCGGACAGTTCCTTCATGCGCGCCAGCACCGCATCGTCCGGGTCGACCGTGCCGACGATCTCGAGCACGGTGCGTTCGCGTGGCAGGAAGGCGAAGATATCGCTGGCGAGGACGTCGCGGTCGACGTTCAGGAAGCAGGTGGCGTCGCCGATGGCGCGCGCCAGGCCGAGCTGGGCCGCGTGGGCGATGACGGCGGCGGTGGCGGAAATGCCGCCGGGCGCACCCGGGGCGGCGGCCATGGCCTCGTCCTGGGCGGCGCTGCGGAACAGCAGTTCATAGCCGTACAAGGCCTGGTTGCGGTCGAGCACAGGCTGGCGGCCAAGGTAAAAATCACGCACGCGCAGTGGCAGGTTGGCGTGGTCCAGGCTCACGGTATCGTTCATCGCGGAAGCTCTCAGAAGGCAAGGAGCTACTTTACCGCATTCCCGCTGGGAGTGACTGGCCGAAACTAATTTCCAGCGAAAAACGTGTCCATACGTTCACGCCACTATTATTCCTGAGGCAAGCCGTCGACAAAGACCTTCAGCTCCCCCGGCGCGAACTCGATCCACTGCTCGTTGGTGGTCAGCGGCGTGGTGACGATGATGGCGACGCGGTCGTCCGGCGTGGTGACCTGGGAAAAGTCGACCGACAGGTCCTCGTCGGCCAGGCAGGCGGCGGTGAAGGGGTAGCGCCGCACCACGTAGCACAGCTTGGTCGAGCAATGCGCGAACAGCGCGGTGCCGTCGGACAGCATCATGTTGAAGGTGCCGTGGCGGGCGATCACGGCGACCAGATCGCCGATGGCGGCACGCAGGGCCGGCAATGCGGGCGGGGTATCGCCGAAACGCTCGCGCAGCTGTTGCAGCAGGAAGCAGAAGGCGCGTTCGCTGTCGGTATTGCCGACCGCGCGGTAGGGGCCGTCGAGGGTGGGATCGAAGTCCTTGAGGTCGCCGTTATGGGCGAAGACCCAGTAGCGGCCCCAGAGTTCGCGCACGAAGGGATGGCAGTTTTCGAGCGCCACCTGGCCTTGGGTCGCCTTGCGGATGTGGGCGACGACATTCAGCGACTTGATCGGGTAGCGCTTGATCAGCTCGGCGATCGGCGATGCGACGGCGGCCTGGTGATCGACGAAATGGCGCACGCCGGCGCCTTCGAAAAAGGCGATGCCCCAGCCGTCATGGTGGGTATCGGTGCGGCCACCGCGGTGGGCGAAGCCGGTGAAGCTAAAGACAATGTCCGTAGGAACATTGCAATTCATGGCGAGTAGCTGACACATGGGCCAAGCTTACCATGCGTGGTCGCTAAAACAGGGAATGGTGCGGAGAAAGCTGCGACGGAAAAGAGGGGGACAGTATGGGGGAAAAGTGCCGAGGCGGAAGCACAGCGGCCGGGCCGGTCGCGAGACGGGCCCGGGGGAGATGGTGGGTCAGTGCAGTACGACCGGCTGGCTCATCAGGGTATCGTAGGAACCCAGGAAGTCGTCGATTTCTTCCATCGTCGGTTCGCTTGCAATCAAGGTATTCACGTCACGCCGGAACGATTGAGCAAGTTTGCCGCCGATGAATGCTTCGCGACGACCGGACTTGTCGACGATCTCATAGCCACCGAAGCGCAGGGCTTCCAGGTTATGGTCGACGCCAAATTCGACGACGCTGTACTGTTCGCTGTTATAGATCATGTTCATGATAAGTCCTTCACTCGATCAGATTTGCGAAAGTGCCGCCCGGCGGCGGACGGCTGGCATTCCACTTTGAATAGTCTCTACTTCAACTATGAAGTGGGGCTGACCGGGGGGATTTCAAGTAGCAAGCCCAAGCTTGAAAGGTCAGGCTTGAAAGCTCAGGCTTGAAGATCCGCGGTCAGCGTCAACAGCTGATCGTATGGCTCGGACTGCAGCCACGATCGCAACTGATCAAGATGCTCGCTGTCGGCAACGCCGATGAACAGGCGCTCGGGACGTTGTCTCAGCATGCGATTCAATGTTACACGCAAAACCAGATTGCCGGTGCAGCACAGGCAACCGGGCGCGATGCGTGCCAATTGCGCGTTCGGCGGGAGGGTGTCGAGGGGAGAATTGCCGGAGGCGATGCCTTCGAGGATGACTGCCTGCATACCACTAGACGCCGCGGCATCGGGCTGGCGCAGGCGCGCGGCGATCGCCCGTTCGCGCGCCGCCGCGCCCGGTCCGGTGACCAGGGTCGTGGCCACGCGCGCCAGGCCGGCAAGAGAGCTCACGCGAAAGCCGCCGCTTACTGGATGTTCTTCTTGCCCAGCTTGCCCGGCTCCACGCCCAGCTGCTTCAGCTTGCGGTAGAGGTGAGTGCGCTCGAGGCCGGTCTTTTCGGCCACGCGCGTCATCGAGCCGCCCTCGCGCCCCAGGTGGTGCTCGAAGTACATGCGCTCGAAGGCGTCGCGCGCCTCGCGCAGCGGCAGGTCGAAGGACAGGGTGTAGCCGTGGGCGTGCGCTTCGCCGTTGCTCATCGGACGCGCCAGGCCCATCGAAGCGCCCATGGTGCCGCCTTGCGGCTGCTGCGGCGCGTACATCGGCTGCGGCGCCGCGCTCGGCTCCGGTGCCGGCACGCTGGACGAGGCCGCCATCGGACGCGGTGCGATCGCCGGCGCACGCGCCACTTCCTGGCCGCGCGCCAGTCCCTGCTGCACCGCCTTCAGCAGCTTTTGCAGGGCGATCGGCTTTTCCAGGAAATTCAGGGCGCCGATACGGGTCGCCTCCACCGCGGTATCGATGGTGGCGTGGCCGGACATCATGATCACCGGCATGGTCAGCAGACCGTCGCGCTGCCACTCCTTGAGCAGGGTGACGCCATCGGTATCCGGCATCCAGATGTCGAGCAGCACCAAGTCGGGCGCGCCCTGCTGGCGTGCCTGGCGTGCCTGCTGCGCGTTTTCCGCCAACTGCACCGCATGCCCCTCGTCGCCCAGGATCTCCGAGAGCAGCTCACGTATGCCCATTTCATCGTCAACTACGAGTATGTTCGCCATCTCTTATTTTGCCTTCCTCTGACCCGTTCTCTCCACGCTCATAGTCATGATTCTATGCGCGAATCAGGCGCCGGCCAAGTTCCCGGCCAAGTTCGCCTCCGGGGCTAACTTTAACAGCAAAATCGATACCGAAGCGCCAGATCCGTCGGCGCGGTTGGCAACATCGATCCGGCCCCCGTGTTCGTCGACGATCTTCTTGACCATCGGCAGGCCCAGGCCGGTGCCGCGCGCCTTCGAGGTCACATACGGCTCGAAGGCGCGCGACAGGATCTTGGGCGCGAAACCAGGGCCGTTGTCCAGGATCGCCAGGCGTACCGCGGTGCCGCTGCCGCCGTCGGCGCCGACGTAGTGGATGGCTTCGGTGATGACGTCGATGCGCGCCGCGCGGTCTTCCGGCGGGCGGTCGGCCAGGGCATCCTGGGCGTTCTGCAGCAGGTTGTGGATCACCTGGCGCAGCTGGGTAGGGTCGCCCATGATGCGCGGCAGGTCGGCCGCCAGCGCGGTGTGGATCACGTCCGACTCGTCCTCGGCCAGGTACAGGTTGAGGATTTGCGTGATCAGGCCGTTCAGGTCCAGCGGCGTGAGCACCGCCGGCGGCGCCTTGGCATAGTCGCGGAAGTCGTCGACCATGCGCTTCATGGCGTCGACCTGGTTGACGATGGTGTCGGTGCCCTTCTTGAGGAGCTCGGCGCCTTGCGGGTCGAGGCGGTCGGCCAGCTTCATCTGCATGCGCTCGGCCGACAGCTGGATCGGGGTCAGCGGGTTCTTGATCTCGTGCGCCAGGCGCCGCGCGACCTCGCCCCAGGCCACCGAGCGCTGCGCCGAGATCACGTCGGAAATATCGTCGAACACCACGATGAAGCCGCTGCCCGCCCCCACCGGCAGGCGCGAGCCGCGCGCCAGCAGGGTGATGTCGTGGTCGTCGTCGGTGCCGGGACGGCGCGGGATCTCGATCTCCTGCTGCCAGTGCGAACGGCGCGGTCCGCGGCGGCTGGCGCCCCCCGGCCCGCCCTGGGCCGCGCTCTGGGCCGCGCTTTGGGCGGAGAAGGCGCGGCCGACCGCTTCGGCAAAGGTTTCCAGCCCCTCGATCTGGTCCAGCGCGCGCCCGGCCAGGGCGGCGATGTCGACCTGCAGGATGCGGTGCACGGCGTCGTTGGAGTTGACCACCACGCCCTCCGCATCGAGCACGATCACGCCGGCCGACATATTGCCCAGCACCGATTCCAGGTGGGCCTTGGCGCTTTCCAGCGCGGCGCGGTTGCGCTCCACCGCCGACCTGGCTTCGAACAGCTGGCCGGTCATGGCATTGAAGGATTGGGTCAGTGTGCCGAGTTCGTCATTGGTCTCGACGATGGGGCGCGGCGACAGATCGCCTTCGGCCACCGCGCGCGTGCCTTCGGCCAGCACCAGCAGCGGCTGGGCCAGGTTGCCGGCGATCAGGAAGGCGCTGCCGATGGCGCCGAAGATCGCCAGCAGCAGGGTCAATGTGAGGGTGCCGATGTACATCTTGCGCAGGCCGGTGCGGCCCACCTTGCGGTCCTGGTATTCGCTGTAGGCGGTGCTCAGCACCTCGGCGTTGGACGCCAGGTTGACCGGCACCGATTGCAGCAGCTGCAGGTAGCGCGGCGCCATGCCGGGCGGCTCCGGCACCGCCAGCACCACGCGCAGGCGGCGCCCGGTGGCGGCGTCCAGGCCGTTGTGTTCGCCGTTGTCGCGGAAATCGCGGTCGGCGCCGCCTTCGATGCGCGCATAGCCGCCCGGCATGGCGGCCTGCTTCAGCATCTGGGCGGTCGGCAAGTCGCCGGAAAAATCGCTGCGGCGGTCTTCGGCGGCGGCCACCAGCAGCTTGCCGTCGGCCGCCAGCAGCATGGCGCTCTGCATGCCGTCGTCGACGGTGCGCATCAGGACGATATGGGCGCTGTCGTCGCCCTGGCCGCCGAGGGTGGCGGCGGTGGTGCTGGCGGTGGCGCCGAGGTCGCTCAGGGCTTCGTCGAGGGCGGCCTGGCCCAGCTTCAGGCCGGAATCGAGGGCGGCTTCGATCTTGACGTCGAACCAGGATTCGATCGAGTGCGACACGAACATCACCGACACCATGAAGATCACCAGCCCGGGCAGGATGCCGATGCCGGCGAACAGCAGCACCAGGCGCGCCATCAGGCGCGAGCCGAAGCGGCCGGCCTTGTAGCGCGAATACAGGCGCGCCAGGTAGACCACCACCAGCAACAGCAGCGCCAGCGCCACCGCGGTGTTGACGCCCACCAGCCAGGAAAAGTTACGGGCCAGGAAGCCGGTGTTGTCGGATGCGGAGGCGAGCAGGAACAGCAGGATGGTGGCGATCGCGCTGCCAACCACGAGGGCGTAACGCAAGACCTTGCTCACTTGTCACTCCGCACGATAAGTAAAGGTTTTCTTGTGCGAAGTCAGGCGCCAGTCGGAATTGTTCAGGGCGTCGATCTGGAGCGGTTTTTGCAGGTAGTCGCGGTCCATGAACATGCGCAGCGTGACCTCGTAGGTTTCGCCCGGCTTGAGGGCGCCCTTCTGGCCGATCAGCCAGCGGCCCGGCCGCCGGATCGCCAGCAGCGCGTCGTCCAGGGTGTCGTAGGTCTGCTGCACGCTGCCGATGACCAGCACGTGGTAGACCCGCGCCAGCACGTCGTAATCGAGGCGCACGGTGCGGCGCGCGGCGACGGCGCGGTCGTCATACCAGTACCAGCGCGGCCGTGTCAGTTCGATCTCGGTGGTGAAGTAGACCGGCATGCCGCCCTGCAGCGCCTGGCGCAGGCTGGTGGTCAGGTCGAAGGCATACATGGCATCCAGGCGGTAGCCGTCCTCGGATGCCTCGATGCGATTGCGGGTGATGTCGATCCCGTCTGCCGCCTGCGCCGTGACGCACGCGAAAGCCAGCATCAGCTGGCAGGCGAGGAGGCGGAAAAATCGTACAGTCACTAGGGGCCTTACAAAAGCGTTGTCAGGGAAATGCGGCGCGCCTGGTAACACCCGCAGGGCAAGGGATGCGGCCCACCGGCGCGGCATCGGCGACAGTACGCGTGGTACGGCAGGGCGATGCAAGGCCGGCATGGCGGTGTTGTGTGGCGCGCTAAGCCCCGGACTTCTGGAACAGGGCATAGAACAGACCATCATGATCCTGCCCGGCATCCTGACCCGGATGTTGTCCCGAATTGTTTCCCGCATCCAGCCCTGAATCGGCGCGCGGCAGCAGCTGGCCCGGCGCATCGAGACGGATCGCCCCGTTGCGCACCGCGAAGGCGGCGGCCTGCGCTTCGGATTCCTGCGGCCAGAGCGAGCATGTCACGAACAGCAATTTACCATCGGGCCGCAGCATCTGCCAAAGATTGTCGAGTATTTTCGCGGAAAGTGTTGCAAGTTGGTGGGTATCGCCCTTGCGACGCAACCAACGGATATCCGGGTGGCGGCGGACGATACCGGAGGCCGTGCACGGCACGTCGGCCAGGATGCGATCGTACTGCCGGCCATCCCACCAGCCGCGCTCTTCGGCCGCGCCGGACGTCACGTTCGCGGCCAGGCCCAGGCGTTGCAAATTCTGTTCGACGCGGCCCAGGCGGCGGCTGTCGACGTCGAGCGCGGTGAGCTCGACCTGCGCCAGTTCCAGGATGTGGCCGCTCTTGCCGCCGGGGGCGGCGCAGGCGTCCAGCACGCGCATGCCGTCCTCCAGGTCGAGCAGCGGCGCCGCCAGCTGGGCGCCGGCATCCTGTACCGACACCAGGCCCTGTTCGAAACCGGGGATCAGGCCGACGTTGACCGGCACCGCCAGGCGCACGGCCGACGGCCCCACCCGCCGCGCATCCATGCCGGCCGCAGCCAGGGTCGCCAGGTAGGACTCGAAGCTGGTCTTGCGCAGGTTGACGCGCAGGGTCAGCGGCGGCTGGCGGTTGCCCGCCGCAAGCACCTGCTCCCACTGGTCCGGCCAGGCGCTGCGCACCGAGTCGATCCACCATTGCGGGTAATTCCACTGGGCCAGCGGTTCGCGCAGGGCCGCCTGCAGCAGCGCATCGCGCTCGCGCAGGAAGCGGCGCAGCACCGCGTTGACCATCGCCTTGGCATGGGCGAAATCGGGGTGGTGGGCCGCCGCACTGACGGCCTGGTCGACCACGGTGAAGGCTTCGTAGGGCGGCGCCTCTCCTTGCGGCGGATCCAGCAGGGCCAGCGCCGCGCACAGCAGCGCGGCCAGCATCGGCGGTTCCGGCGCCTTGCTGGTCATCAGGCCGAGCAGGGTTTCGCTGCGGCCCAGCTGGCGCAGGCTGCGGTAGGCGATGTCCTGCATCGCGCCGCGCGCCTGGGGCGTGGCGTCATAGGCCTGGAACACCTCGGCCAGCGCCTGCGGCAGGGCGGTGCCGGTGCGCACCCGCGCCAGGCTGCTGGCGGCGCCGAGCAGGGCAAAGGCGAGCGCATCGGTCTTCAGGTCGGGACGGTAATCGAGCTGGTGCGTGTTCTTGATTTCGTGGCTGTGGCGCAGGCGGGTCTCGTCGGCGCGCGGCGCCGGCCTGGCGTCGGAACGGGTTTCCGCTGCGCGCCGGGGCGCTTCCGGAGCACGCTGCGGCGGACGCTGTTCCTGCGGCCGCGCATTGGCGTCCGCCCTGCCCTGACCTTGCCCCTGGGTTCGCCCCTGAGCGGCAGGCGCACGCGGCCCGGCGCCGCCCGGCCGCGGCTGGCCGGCACGCGCCGGTGCGGTGGGCTTGGCGGCCTTGGCCTTGGGTTTGAGGGTGAGCGTCGGGCGCTTTTCGGTCATGGCAAATCAATCAATGCATAAAGGCGCACATTGTAACGGGTCGGCGTTGCGCAGGCTTAAAGGACGCTTTATGCGGGAGCAAGTCAAGCCGCAGGGCAAGACCGGGCCGTATTCCAGCTTGCGGCAAACCAGTATAATGACGACTGTTTGCCCGTGGCCTTGCAGCCTGCCCCGGCACCCGCATCCTGGCACCATTACACCTATTTCCGATCACAGCCCATGCTCGCCCAACAAAAACAAGATATCGCCGCCCTGTTCCAGGCCGCCCTGGCGCCCATCGTCGCCGGCACTGAACTGACGCCCAACATTGTATTGGAGCGTCCGCGCGATCCCAGCCACGGCGACATCGCCTGCAACGTCGCCATGCAGCTGGCCAAGCCCCTGAAGACCAACCCGCGCGAACTGGCCACCCGCCTGGTCGCCGCCGTGCTGGCCGATCCGGCCGCCGCCGGACTGGTCGAGTCGGCGGAAGTCGCCGGTCCGGGCTTCATCAACCTGCGCGTGGCCGCCGGCGCCAAGCAGTCGGTGGTGCGCAGCATCCTGGAGCAAGGCGAGGCGTTCGGGCGTGGCAACGGCGGCGCCGGCCACCACGCGATCATCGAATTCGTGTCGGCCAACCCGACCGGCCCGCTGCACGTCGGCCACGGCCGCCAGGCCGCGCTGGGCGACGCCCTGTCCTCGCTGTTCGAATCCCAGGGCCACCAGGTAACCCGCGAGTTCTACTACAACGACGCCGGCGTGCAGATCGCGACCCTGGCCAACTCGGTGCAGGCGCGCGCGCGCGGCTTCAAACCGGGTGATGCCGAGTGGCCGGAGTCGGCCTACAACGGCGACTACATCGCCGAGATCGCCGCCGACTTCCTGGCCGGGAAGACCGTGTCGGCCAGCGACGGCGAGCCGGCCACCGCCAGCGGCGACGTCGACGACATCGAATCGATCCGCCGCTTCGCCGTGGCCTACCTGCGCAACGAGCAGGACCAGGACCTGCAGGCCTTCGGCGTCAAGTTCGACAACTATTACCTGGAGTCCTCGCTGTACGCCGATGGCAAGGTCGGCGCCGCCGTGCAGGCGCTGGTGGACGCCGGCGTCACCTACGAACAGGATGGCGCGCTGTGGCTGAAGACCACCGACTACGGCGACGACAAGGACCGCGTGATGCGCAAGTCCGACGGCACCTTCACCTATTTCGTGCCGGACGTCGCCTACCACATCCAGAAATTCAAGCGCGGCTTCGACCAGGCCATCAACATCCAGGGCAGCGACCACCACGGCACCATCGCGCGCGTGCGCGCCGGCCTGCAGGCGGTCGACATCGGCATCCCGAAAGGCTATCCCGACTACGTTCTGCACAAGATGGTCACCGTCATGAAGGACGGCGAAGAGGTCAAGATCTCGAAGCGCGCCGGCTCCTATGTCACCGTGCGCGACCTGATCGAATGGTCGGGCGGCGGCGACATCACGCGCGGCCGCGACGCCGTGCGCTTCTTCCTCATCTCGCGCAAGGCCGACACCGAATTCGTGTTCGACGTCGACGTGGCGCTGGCCACCAACGACGAAAACCCGGTGTACTACGTGCAGTACGCCCACGCGCGCATCTGCTCGGCGCTGGCCAACTGGGGCGGCGACGTCGCCACGCTGGCAAACGTCGATTTGTCGCCCTTGACCACGCCGCACGAAGCCGGCCTGCTGGCCAAGCTGGCGGCCTACCCGGAAATGCTGCAGCGCGCCCAGGCCGAACTCGGCCCGCACCAGGTCGCGTTCTACCTGCGCGAACTGGCCGGCGAGCTGCACAGCTACTACTTCGCGCACAAATGGCTGCTCGACGACGACGAGCCGCTCAAGCTGGCGCGCCTGGCGCTGGCAACGGCGATCCGCCAGGTGCTGCGCAACGGCCTGGCCCTGATCGGCGTCTCGGCGCCGGACAAGATGTAAGCCTTCCCTCATCACTACGCCATCACGCACCACATGACCGGACTTCACGCTTCTCTTCACAAGTTCACGCGCCAGCGCGGCAGCACGCTCACCGGCCTCATCATCGGACTGATCGTCGGTCTCGGCATCGCGGTGGCGGTCGCCCTGACCATCACCAAGGGCGCCTCGCCGTTCACCGAAAAGACCGCGAAGTCCGGCCGTCCGGCGGATCCGGCGCCGGGCCAGGCGCTCGATCCGAACAAGCCGATGTATTCGAGTCGCGAAGCGGCGCGCGTGGCGAACAAGGAAATCACCGACAAGGCGGCGTCGCGCACGCCGCGGCCGGAATCCGCACCGGCGGCCATCCCCGCACCGGCACCCGCGCCCGCGCCGGCGGCGGCCGATGCGGATCCGCTGGGCCAGGCGATCGCCGGCATGAAGGAACATTCCGAGACCAGGCCGGCGCCGCGCGTCGAGAGCCGCCCGGTGGCGCCCGCGGCCGCGCCGTCCTCCTCGTCGGCCAACGGCGGTGACGAGCGCACCATCTATTACCTGCAGGCCGGCGCCTTCCGCGGCATGCCGGACGCGGAAGCGACCCGCGCCAAGCTGGCCCTGCTCGGCTTCGAAGCCACCATCAGCGACCATAACAGCGACAGCGGCGTGCTGCACCGGGTGCGCCTCGGCCCCTTCAACCAGGTCGAAACCATGAACAAGGCACGCGCCAAGCTGCTCGACAGCGGTGTGGTCGTCGCCATCGTGCGCAACCAGCGCTGACCACGCAGTACCCCTGTCCAGGAGACTCCATGCGCCCACTGCGCCGCCTGTCCTGCATCGCCCCGCTCGCCCTGGCCGTCGTGGCCGCCCTGCCCGCATCCTTCGCCGCCGCTGCCGAGCCGCAGAACGGCAGCCAGTACCTGACGCTGCCGAACGTGCAGCCGACCGAAACTGGTAACGGCGGCGGCAAGAAGATCGAGGTGATCGAGTTCTTCGCCTATTACTGCCCGCACTGCTACGCCTTCGAGCCGCAGCTGGCGGCCTGGGTCAAAAAGCAGGGCGACAACATCGTCTACAAGCGCGTGCACGTGAGCGGCGGCGCCAGCGCACTGCCGCAGCAGCGCCTGTTCTACACCCTGGAAGCGATGGGCCAGCTCGAGCAGTACCACCAGAAGGTGTTCGATGCCATGCACGTGCAGCGCCTGCGCCTGTCCAGCGACGAGCAGGTGCTGGACTGGGCCGCCCAGAACGGCATCGACCGCGCGAAATTCGCCGACACCTACCGCTCCTTCGGCATCCAGGCCAAGCTGCGCCGCGCCGGCGCCATGATGGATGCGTATGGCGTCGACCGCTGGCCGCTGGTGGTCGTCGACGGCCGCTATGTCACCTCGCCGTCGCACGTGAAGGAAGGCGCCACCGAGGCCCAGCAACAGCAGGCCACGCTGCAGGTGATGGACTGGCTGGTCGACAAGGCCAAAGCGGACAAGCGGTGACGCGCATGGCGGGCCGGCGCGTGTTCATCACCGGCGCCTCCAGCGGCATCGGCGCGGCGCTGGCACGCGAATACGCCGCCCAGGGCGCGGTCCTCGGCCTGCTGGGCCGGCGCCACGATGCCCTCGAGGCCGTCGCCGCCGGCCTGCCGCCCGGCACCCGTCATCATGTGTATACCGTCGACGTCACCGACCACGCGGCCCTGGCCGCGGCGGCCGCCGATTTCATCGCTCGCGAAGGCGGCGCCGACATCGTGGTCGCCTCCAGCGGCGTCTCCCACGGCACCCTGACCGAGCGGCCCGAAGACCTGGCGCTGTTCGAAGAAGTCTTCGCCATCAACGTCACCGGCACCATCGCCACCTTCGCCCCCTTCATCGAGGCGATGAAGGCCGGCAGCGGCATGCGCCGCCTGGTGGCGCTCGGCAGCGTGGCCGGCGTGCGCGGCATGAAAGGCGCCGGCGCCTATTGCGCCTCCAAGGCCGCAGTGCACAGCTATTGCGAATCGCTGCGCCTCGAAATGAAAACGCACGGTATCCGGGTGGTGACCATCGCCCCCGGCTATATCGCCACCCCGATGACCCGCCACAACCGTTTTCCCATGCCCTTCCTGATGCCCGTCGAGCGCTTCGCCGCCCGCGCCGTGCGCACCATCGCGCGCGGCAGCAGCTTCCGCGTGATTCCCTGGCAGATGGGCATCGTCGCCGGCCTGCTGCGCCTGCTGCCGAATGCCGTCTTCGATGTCCTGTTCGCGCGTGCCCCGCAAAAGGCGCGCAAGCACGCCGCCGGAGCCGCGCCATGAATGCCGAACGCATTGCCGCACTGTCGGGCGCCGGGGCCGCCGGGATCGCAGTGGAAGTGGTGCCGGAAACCGGCTCCACCAATGCCGACCTGCTGGCGCGCGCCGCCACCTTGTGTGCGCCGCTGCTGCTGATTGCCGAGCACCAGACCGCCGGCCGCGGCCGCGCCGGACGCAGCTGGCTGTCGGCGCCGGGCCACTCCCTCACCTTTTCGCTGGCCTGGCGCTTCGACGGCGGCCTGCAGGGCCTGACCGGCCTGCCGCTGGCGGTGGGCGTGGCGCTGGTCGAAACCCTGGGCCGGCTCGGCCAGCCGGTGCAGCTGAAGTGGCCGAACGATGTGCTCAAGGATGGCGACAAGCTGGCCGGCATCCTGGTCGAGACCCAGCCGTCCGCCACGGATGGCACCTGGGCCATCGTCGGCATTGGATTGAACCTGGCGATGCCGGACGAACTCGAAGAGAAGATCGGGCGTGCGGTCGCCGCCGTGCCCTGGCTGGCGCGCATGGACCGCGATGCCCTGATGGCGGCCGTGGTCGACGGCCTGGCGGCGGCGCTGCGCCAGTTCGCCGCGCACGGCTTCGCGGCCTTCAGCGCGCGCTGGAACCTGCTGCACGCTTATGGCGGCCAGGCGGTGAGCATCATCGACCGCGGCACGACCCTGCACGAGGGCCTGGCCGCCGGCGTCGACGACCTCGGCCGCCTGCTGCTCGACACCGAGGGCGGCCGCATCGCGATCGTGGCCGGCGACGTGTCGCTGCGCGTCAAGGACGCCTGATGTCCGGCACAATGCACATCACGAGACACCGAGGAGGCTGACATGCTGCTACTGGTCGATGCAGGGAATACGCGGGTCAAGTGGGCGCTGGCGGCCGACGCCGCCGCGCCCGGCGACTGGCTGGCGCACGGCGCCGTGGCGCACGCGGAACTGGAACGCCTGACTGCCGCCTGGCTCGGCCACGGCGTGACGCGCGCCATCGTCTCCAACGTGGCCGGCCCTGCCATGCGCGCCGAACTGGCCGCGCTGCTGCCGGTCGAGGCGCCCGAATGGTTCGTGTCGGTCGCGCAACTGGCGGGCTTGCGCAACCGCTACCGCGATCCGGGCCAGCTGGGCAGCGACCGCTTCGCCGCCGCCCTCGGCGCGCGCACCCTGGTCCCCGGCCAGGCGCTGGTGGTGGCCAACTGCGGCACCGCCACCACGGTGGATGCGGTCAGCGCCGACGGCGACTTCGTCGGCGGCATGATCCTGCCCGGCCTGGGCCTGATGCTGGGTGCCCTGGCGCGCGGCACCGCCCAGCTGCCGCAGGTGGCGGCAGGCGACCTGCCCGTGGCCTTTGCCGACAATACCCAGGATGCGATCCTGTCCGGCTGCCTGGCGGCCCAGGCCGGCGCCATCGAACGCGCCTGCGCGGCCCACGGCGCCCAGGCCTGCATCGTGTCCGGCGGCGCCGCCGGACACGTCGCCCCCTTGCTGTCGGTATCCCACCGCCTGCTGGACAACATCGTGCTGGTCGGCTTGCATGCGGCCGCTTTTGCCATGGGAACGCCGCCGTGATGAGATTCGCCTTCTGGGCCCTGCTGTTCCTGAACGCCGCCCTGTTCGCCTACGGCCATAATTATTTCGGCAACGGCAATGCCGACGACCACGAACCGGCACGCCTGAAGCGCCAGTTCAACACGCCCAAGCTGATCGTGCTGACCGCCGAACAGGCGGCCGTGGCCGCCAAGGCGGCGCCGGCCCCGACGGCACCGGGCAGCGACAGGGTGGAGAGCAATGCAGCGGACAGCAAGCCAGCGGCCGTCACGCCGGCCCAGCCGGCAGCGCCCGCAGCGGCAGCTGCAACACCAGCGCCAGCGACAGCAGCCGCGGCGGCCACCCTGGCCTGCCTCGACGTCGGCGACTTCAGCGCCAACGATGCGCGCCGCTTCGAGGCGCGCCTGGCCGCGCTCGGCCTGGGCGAGCGCATCCAGGCCGGCCGCAGTACCGTGCAGTCCCAGGATGTCAGCAGCTGGCTGGTCAACCTGCCGCCCCAGCCGAACAAGGAAGCGGCCGACCGCAAGGCGGCCGAGCTGCGCGGCCTGGGCGTGACCAATTTCTTCATCATGCAGGGCGACTCGCCGCTGAAATACGCGATCTCGCTGGGCGTGTTCAAGACCGAGACCGGGGCCCAGAACCTGCTGGCCCAGCTCAACAAGCAGGGCGTACACAGCGCGCGCATCACGCCGCGCGGGCCGCAGGCCACGCACTACAACTATCGGCTGCCGGGGCTGGATGAGGCTACGCGCAAGCGGGTGATGGGGTATGTCGAACGGTATGATGCCGAGGCTAGGAGTTGCAGTACCTAACATGGATGCAGTTCGTGGGCACAGGGTGCCTACGCCGGCCGCGCCCACCCTACCCTATTGCTAGGGTCCGGGCATAAAAAAATCCCCGCTCCCGGCGAACCGGAGACGGGGACAAGGACAGGAAAGCTGTTGATCAGAACTTGCCGCGGATGCCCAGCTGGAAGGTACGGCCGGGGTCATACGAGGTGAACTGGGCGTTGGTGAACTGGAAGTAGGACTGGCGCTTGGCCCGGTTCAGGTTGACGATGTCGAAGGTCACGGTCGGCCAGCCGTCGCGTTCCAGCACCTTCGCCAGGTCGGCGCTGGACGAGAAATCGGCCTGCTTGTAATCCATGCCGTAGAGCGCCGCCAGCGGGATGCCGTTCTGGTTGGCGCTGGCGCCCTGGCTACCCTGCTGGAACATGTGCGACAGGCGCGCCATGTAGCCGTGGTTCTCGTAGTACAGGCCGAAGTTGTTGCTCTTCTTCGGCACGCCCAGCGCCACGAAGCCCGTGGTCCCCTCCCCGGTCGCCTTCTGGTTGATAAAGGTGGCGGTCTCGCTGAAACCGAACCCTTTTACCGGCAGCCATTTGTCGAGCGGCTGGACCCAGCCGATTTCCAGGCCGCGCACGCGCAGGATGCCGCCGGCATTGCGTTCGCGTGTCATCACCACGGTGGCCGCGCCGGGACCGCCGCGCGAATCGATCGCCTGCTGCTGGGTCGGGATCAGGTTGTTGTAGGTGATGCCGTAGTCGGCCAGGGCACTGAACGGCAGCGTGATGTTCTCGTTGACCGTGAAGCCCTTCACGCGCTTTTCGAACACGGTCAGGCTGACATAGCCTTCGCGGCCGGTGTACCAGTCGATGCCGAGGTCGAGGTTATTCGACAGGTAGGGCTTCAGTTCCGGACTGCCGATGGTGCCGATGTCGGCCGAGGTGCCGCTGAAATTGATCCCCGGGCGCAGCGAATTCGGATTGGCGCGCGTCATGGTCTTGGAGACCGCGGCGCGCGCCACGATGTCGCTGCGCAGCGTCAGCGCCGCGGTGGCTGACGGCAGCGTGTTGTTGTAGGTATTGTCGGTATATACCCACTCGGTCAGGTTCGGGTATTTCGACCCGTTCTGCGTCAGGCTGGCGTTGCGCGGGTCGCTGAAGGAATTCAGCGACCCGACTTCCTGCTTGGTGCGGATGTAGCGCACGCCGGCGTTGTAGCGCAGCGGGAAGCCCCAGGCGTTCACCTGGCCGTTGATCTCGGTGTAGAAGCCAGTGGCCTTTTCGCGCACATAACCCGCGCTGGCGCCGGTCGAGGAGCTGGTGGCATCCGGTGCGCTGTTGTTGAAGGCGTCATATTGGGAATCCTTGCGGAAGCGGTCCCAGTCGAGCACCAGCTTGCCGTAGGGGCCTGGCACCAGGTAGCCGCCCAGCGCGCCTTGCGGAATCAGCGAGCCCTGGTAGGTCAAGGGCGTGGTCTGGCCGGCGGTATAGCCCGTGCCGTAGCCCGGATACAGCGCGGCGGCGCTGGCGCCCGGCGTGTTGGCGCCGTCGCAGGCGGGCGCGCCGTTGGGGCCCTGCAGGAAGACATTCGGGTTGTTGCCGCACACGGCGGCCTGCCAGGCGGCCGAATTGTCCTGGCCGCGGATGCGGCGGTCGATGTCGTCGTAGGCGATACCGGCTTTGAGATTCAGCTTGGCGTCGCCCCAGGTCAGGTCGCTGTGGAAGCCCTTGGTACTGGTTTCGCGCAGCTCGTTCTGGATGTTGACGCGGCCGCCGGCCCAGACGAAGTTGGCCGGATCGTTGACGTCGCGGTTGAAGGTAATGGAGGGCACGCCGCCATTGTTCTGGAAGCTGGCGACCAGGCCGCTGCCGTCCGCGGTGATCGGCATCACCGTCGGCGCTTCGTGGCGGAAGCTGGACTTGGTGGCGTTGGCCTGGGCGTCGAGCTTCAGGGTCGGCGTGATCTGCCACTCCATGCCCGGGTTGATGCCTTTGAGGTCGACCCGGTCGCGGCGCGGGCCGTATTCGATGAAGTAGCGCGAATTGGCGAAGGTGCCGGCGGTGGCCGTACAGCCCATCGCGCAATCCTGCTTGTCGACCTTCATGTCGAGCGGGATTTCGAAGTTGTTGCGCACCGCCCAGGTATAGGCGATGCGCGACATGTCGTCGTCGCGCTTGCTATACATGGTGTCGACGTAGAAGTGCAGGTCCTTGGTCGGCCGGTACTCGGCGCTGAGGATGGCGGCGGCCTTGTCGCGGGTGCCGAAATAATCCATGCTGCGGCCCAGGCGCGGCAGCAGTGCGTTGTCGATCTGGCCGATGTTCAGGCCCGGATTGCGCGCCAGCAGGAAGGCCTGGTCGATCGGCGTACCGGGTACCAAACCGGCGCCGGCGCCCACCGGTACCGTCGCCGGAATGGTCCAGTTGCCGCCGCCGGTGTTGTTGCGGGTCGGTGACGGGTTCTGCGCGGCCGACAGGTTGGCATTCGTCATGCCCAGGGTTTCGTAGCCGGTGGTACGCGCCTTCTGGCGGTTGACCGAGACCCCGGCCAGGATGCCGAAGGTGTCGCCCCAGGTCTTGCTGGCCAGGAGCGAGCCGCGTCCGCCAACGCCATCGGCGATCTTCTGCTTCTGCGCGGTGGCGCTGTAGGAGACGTAGCTGCCCTTGTTGTCGAAGGGCCGCGCGCTGCGCAGGTTGACCACGCCGGCGGCGCCGCCTTCCAGCATCTCGGCGGTCGGGCTCTTGCTGACGGTGAGCTTGGTGAACAGGTCGGTCGGCAGCAAATCGAGGTCGATTTCGCGGTTGGTGTTAGCGCCGTCGATGGGGCCGGACGAGGCCACCGCGATCTGCGCATTGTTCAGCAAGACCTTGGTGAAACTCGAGCCCAGGCCGCGAATCTGGATGTTCATGCCCTCCCCGGTCACGTCGCGCGAGATCTGGATGCCGGGAATGCGGGCCAGCGATTCGGCGATGTTCTTGTCCGGGAATTTGCCGAAGTCTTCGGCGCTGATGGTGTCCTGGAAGCCGACCGCTTCCTTCTTGTCCTTGGCCGACGATTCCAGGCTGCCGCGATAGCCGGTCACCTTCACCACATTGGTGTCGCTTTGCACGGCCGGGGTGTCCTGGGCATAGGCATTCTGGATCAGGCCGGCCAGCACGCCCAGGCCGAGCGCAAGCTGCCGACGCTGCCGGCGGCACCGTTGGTCTGACTGCTTCATTGTTTGTCTCCTCTTTGTTGTTATAGCGTCGACGTACTCAGGGCCGTCGTCTTAGAGGGCCTGACAAACCTCCATGGCGGCGTTGCGTCGTCTCGCCGTACTCTCGTACTGTCTTCGACGACGCGTCGGTGGCCGCATCCCTTTCCATGAAGATTTGTCAGGCCCTCTTTTATACAAATCAGGCAAACCAGTGTAGAAGCACCATGTTAAGCATGTCAATTTTGTAAACATAAATGTTATGCGCTAACATTAATATATTAGTATTTATTCCTTTGGTGATTCCTGCTCAGTTGCAGAGCAAAGTTGGGGGAAAGCGGGTTTGGTCGGATAAATGATGGTTATGTGAAGCGAGATGCTTAATAACCAGATACAGCGGAGGTGTTGTGTTTGGCGTACCGGAGGACGCACCACCGGTACGCCCCCCCGCGAGAGCGGGACGACGTACCGGTGGTATCAAGGCGGTGGTATTTAAATTAGCGCTTGATGACGATCGGCTTCAAGCCCAGCGAGGAAGGCAGTTCGCGCGCCGCATCCTGGGCCATGGCGCGGGTTGCGTAAGGACCGCTGACCAGGCGGCTGACGCTGCCGGAACGGACCACCTCGAGCGCCTGGGAGACGCCCGATTTTTTAAGCGTTTCGCTCATTTCCTCGGCCTTGCCTTCGCGTCCGAAGGCGCCCAGCTGGAGGTAGAAACCGGCGGCGGCGCCCGTCCCCGCCGACGGCGACTGTGCCTGCGGCCGTGCCACCGCCGCGCTGTCCATGTCGACCCGGTCTTCCAGCATCAGGGCCGCGATCGCCGGCGGTGGCGCAATCGCCTGAAGCTCCGAAGCGGCGGCGCGGCGCGCGGTCGCGATGCGGGTGCCGTCGTCCGGGAACAGGCGTTCGACCTCGACCTGGTGGCTGCCCTTGCCGAGCAGGCCGAGCTTCAGCGCGGCGGTGTAGGAAACGTCGATCAGGCGGTCAGAATGGAAGGGACCGCGGTCGTTGATGCGCACGATGACCGACTTGCCGCTGTCCATGCTGGTGATGCGGGCATAGGACGGGATCGGCAGCGTCGGATGCGCCGCCGTCATCTTGTACATGTCGTAGGGTTCGCCCGACGAAGTGCGCTGGCCGTGGAACTTGACGCCGTACCAGCTGGCCACGCCGCGCTGGCTATAAGGCTCGTCGCCCAGTATCGGCGTGTAGGTGGTGCCGAACACCGAATAGGGTTTGTTGGCGAACCTGGCATAAGGTTCGTACTTAACCACCGCGTCCGGCACATCGCGCAGGCCGGGCGGCGGATTGGCGCCGGGGCCGTCGTCCTGGTAGTAGCCGCCGCGGCCGGAGCCGGCCGCCGGCAGCGCCGGCATGTCGGCATTGATCTTGCCGTGATTGGTGGCCACCTTGTGTTTCCAGGGCAGCGGAATCAGGCTCTTGTGCTCGCCGTTTTCGCCGGTGGTACCGCAGCCGGTCATCAGTGTTGCCAGTACAACGATCAGCGGGAGGCACCCGGAAAAGGCCTTTGCGTTTTCTTTCATGTCAGGTCTGCACCAGCTTGCGGTGTCTTTGAATGCTCATCAATATACCAGAGCATAGCCCCAGTGTAATCATCGCGGTCCCGCCGTAGCTCATGAAAGGCAAGGGAACGCCCACCACCGGGAGGATGCCGCTCACCATGCCCATGTTGACGAAGGCATAGGTGAAGAACATCATCGACACGGCCCCCGCCAGCAGGCGCGTAAACAGGTTGGGCGCGTTTGCCGCGATCATCATGCTGCGGCCGATCAGCAGCAGGTACAGGAACAGCAGCAGGACGTTGCCCACCAGGCCGAATTCTTCCGAATACACGGAAAAGATGAAGTCGGTGGTGCGCTCGGGAATGAATTCCAGGTAGGCTTGCGTGCCCTTCAGGTAACCCTTGCCGGTCACGCCGCCGGAACCGATCGCGATGGTCGACTGGATGATGTGGAAGCCCTTGCCGAGCGGGTCGGCATTGGGGTCGATCAGCGTCATCACGCGCTCGCGCTGGTAGTCGTGCATCATCGACCAGGCCACCGGCAGCGCCGCGCAGCCGGCCAGGAACAGTCCCGCCAGGGTGCGCCAGGACAGGCCGGCCAGGAAGATCACGTAGAAGCCGGAGCCGCCCACCAGCAGCGCGGTGCCGAGGTCGGGCTGGCGGGCGATCAGGCCGAAGGGCACCAGCAACAGCACCGCCGCCACCACGAAGGTCTTCCATTTGGCCATCCCGGCGCGGGTCTGGAAATACCAGGCCAGCATCAAGGGCGTGGCGATCTTGAGGATCTCGGACGGCTGGATGTCGACGCCCACGTGCAGCCAGCGGCGCGAACCCTTCTTGATGATGCCGAACAGCGCCACCGCCACCAGCAGCGCCACCCCGAAGGTATAGATGGGCACCGCGATGCGCAGCAGGGTCTGGGGCGGCACGTTGGCCGCCACCCACATCATGAAGAAGGACAACGCGATGTTGCGCATCTGCCCTTCCAGGCGCCCGGGGAAGTCGTGGCCGGCGGAGCTCATGGTGAGCAGGCTCACCGAAAACAGCAGCAGCAGGATCAGCGACAGCGGGCCGTCGAAGACGGTGAAATACGGTTTCAGGCGCCGGCTCAGCGAGCGCCGTTCTGGAATGTGTGCCATCGCTTACTCTTCCTTGTTGCCGGGCGATTCGCCGCCGGGCGGCTTGGGCTGGCCGGCGTTGGGGCCGAAGGACTCCTCCGGGATCGCCACGTCTTCCTTGACGGCGACTGGCGCCGGTGCCGGCTTGGCCTTGTCGCCCGGGCGCTTGCCCAGCAGGTAGTAGTCGAGTGCCTTGCGCACGATCGGCGCCGCGTAGGTGGCGCCGAAACCGGCGTTCTCGACCACCATCGCGATGGCGATCTTCGGCTTGTCGGCCGGGGCGAAGGCGGTGAACAGCGCGTTGTCGCGCAGGCGCTCGGGCGTCATGCTGTGGTTGTACTTGGCGCCCTTCAGGCCGACCACCTGGGCGGTACCGGTCTTGCCGCCGGCGGTATAGCCGGCGTTCTGGAAGGCACGGTAACCGGTGCCGCTCTGGTCGCTCATCACGCCGACCATGGCACGCTTGATGATGTCGATGTTTTCCTGCTTGAGCGGGATGCGTCCGGACTCCTTGGCCACCGTCAGCGTGCGCTGCTTGGTGCCGCCGTCTTCCAGGATCTTGACCAGGTGCGGCTTCATCACCACGCCGTTGTTCGCCAAAGTCGCCACCGCGTGCGACAGCTGCAGCATCGTGTAGCTGTTGAAGCCCTGGCCGATACTGATCGAGATGGTGTCGCCGCCGACCCATTTCTGGGCTGCGCGGTTCTTCTTGAAGCGTTCGCGCTTCCATTGCTGTGACGGCAGCACGCCGCTCTTCTCGTGCTCGAGGTCGATGCCGGTCTGGGAGCCGAACCCGAACTGGCCCATGAAGCCGCTGATGGCGTCGATGCCCATGTCGTTGCCGAGCTGGTAGTAATAGGTATCGCAGGACATCACGATCGAGCGGTACATGTCGATGTAGCCGTGGCCGCCCGGTTTGTCATCGTTGAAGCGGTGCCCGCCCAGCATGAAGAAGCCGGCGTCGCTGATGCCCTGCTCCGGACGGCGCTTGCCGAGTTCCAGCGCGGCGAGCGCCATGAAGGGCTTGAAGGTGGAGCCCGGCGGATAGGTGCCGGACAGCGGACGGTTCATCAGCGGCCGGTCGATCGAGGTGTTCAGCTCGTTCCAGCTCTGGGCATCGATGCCGTCGACGAACAGATTGGGGTCGAAGCCGGGCCGCGACACATACGCCAGCACGTCGCCGGTCTCGGGTTCGATCGCCACCAGCGCGCCGCGGAAGTCGCCGAAGGCTTCCTCGATCACCTTCTGCAGCTCGATATCGATCGACAGGATCAGATTGGTGCCCGGGACCGGCGCGGTGCGCGACAGCGTGCGGATGGCGCGCCCGCCGGCCGAACGCTCCACCTCTTCGTAGCCGGTCTGTCCATGCAGCTGCTTCTCGTAGCTTTTCTCGATGCCTTCCTTGCCGATGTGGTCGGTGCCGGTATAGTTGGCGGCGTCGTCGCTCGCCTCGATGATCTTGGCGTCGTTCTGGCTGATGCGGCCGATGTAGCCGAGCACGTGGGAAGCGATCTCGCCCAGCGGATACTGGCGGAACAGGCGCGCCTGCACTTCCACGCCCGGGAAGCGGAAGCGCTGGGCGGTGAAGCGCGCGACCTCGTCGTCGGTCAGGCGGGTACGAATCGGCACGCTGGAAAAATTCTTCGACTCTTCCAGCAGGCGCTTGAAGCGCTTCCTGTCCTTGGGCTCGATGGCGACCAGCTTGGCCAGCTCGTCGATGACCGATTCGAGGTTGGCTTCCAGCTTGGATGGCGTGATCTCCAGCGTGTAGGCCGAGTAGTTGCTGGCCAGGACCACGCCGTTGCGGTCGAGGATCAGGCCGCGGTTAGGCACGATCGGCACCAGGGCGATGCGGTTGTCCTCGGCCTGCGCCATGTAGTGGGGATGCTTGACCACCTGCAGCCATACCCAGCGTGCGACCAGCAAGCAGAAGCAGAAGAAGATGAAGACCGCCAGTGCCGTCAGGCGCACGCGGAACAGGTGGATCTCGCGATCGCTGTCTTTGATTTCGGTCATGCGAAAAGTAAGAGGTACTCGGCGCTCAAATCGGGCGCGTGTGGTCTTTGTCTACTGCGCGGCGCTGCGGCGCCAGCAGCAGCCAGGTGATCACCGGCCACAGGGCGACCGCGATCATGCTCTCGATGAAATGCAGCCAGCCCGGAAAGCGCCCGGTCACGAAGAAGCGCACCAGCACCTGGATCGCCTGGGTCATCAGCAGCAGCGGGAACACGTGCATCGCCTGGGTCATCAGCGGGAACCACAGCACGCGGCGGTGGATCATGATCGCCAGGTAGGACAGTAAAGTATACGCCAGTGCGTTCTCGCCGAGCAGGGTGGCGTCGTGCACGTCCATCAGCAAGCCCATGCAGAAGGCGATGCCGATGCCGACCTTGCGCGGCTGGTGGATGCCCCAGAACACCAGGACCAGGGCGACGAAGTCGGGCGCGCCGATCCAGCGGCCCCAGGGCAGCAGGTTGAGCATGAAGGCGCAGACCAGGCTGAAGGCGATGAACAGCGGGCTGGCCGGCAGCAGGATGTAATGCGGGCGGTTATTCACGGGCATCAGGCACCGTCCTTCGGTGCGGGTGCGGGGGCCTGGGTTGCGGGGCTTGCGGCCGGCGATCCGGCGGCAGGCGACCCTGCGGCCGGCGATCCTGCGGCCGGCGTGCGCGGCGCAGGCGCGGCCGGGACGGTGGCCGCCGGCCGCGGTGCCGGTTGCGCTGCAGGCTTCGCAGGCGCGTTCGAGGGCGTGGCTGCCGGGGTGGCCGATCTGGTGGCAGTCCCGGCTGCCGTGGCGCTGGATGTGGCAGGCGTGGCCTGGCCGGCGGGCGCCTGGCCGGCCGCCGCTGCCGGCACCGCCGGCGGCAGCGGCTGGGCCGGCAGCGGCAGGGGCGGCACCGGCATCATCTTCGGCAGGCTGTTGCGCTTGGAGGCGGTGTTGCCGTTGACCTTGGGCGGCGCCTCGGGCGGACGCGGCGTGGCCGGCTGGTCCGACATCACGACCAGCAGCTGGCGGTGGCGGTCGATGCCGGCCAGCGGCTGGCAGATCACGCGGCCGAAGGCGCCCTGCGCCACGTTCTCGACCTGGACCACCTTGGCCACCGCCAGGCCGGCCGGATACATGCCGTCCAGGCCCGAGGTCACCAGCACGTCGCCGACCTGGATGTCGGCGTTCGGCGCGACGAAGCGCAGGTCGAGCATGCCGGACAGGCCACGGCCGTAGGCCACGCTGCGCAGGCCGCTGCGCAGCACCTGCACCGGAATCGCCTGTTCCTTGTCGGTCAGCAGCGTGACTTCGGAGGTGAAGGGGAACACCCGCGTCACCTGGCCGACCACGCCGGCGTTGTCGATCACGGGCAGGCCGAGCTTGACGCCGGCGCGCGCACCGCGGTCGAGCACCACCCGGCGCGTCGACGGATCGCGCGCGTCGTACAGGATCTCGCTCATCATGGAATGCACCGGCAGGTGCTCGCGCGCCTCCATCAGGCGGCGCAGCTGGGCGTTCTCGGCCATTTGCAGCTGGGCCTGCTGCATGGCCTGGGCCTGGGCCACCTGCTGGCTCTTCAGCTCGCGCACTTCCTTCTGCAGGGCGGCGATGGAAGAAAAATAATCGCCCATGCCGGACATGGCGTCGCGCGGCACCAGGGCCGCCATCTGCAGCGGGTACAGGACCGTGGCCGCGACCTGGCGCACCGCGTTGAGCGCATGCAGGCGCGCGTCAACGACCAGCAGCGCGATCGACACCAGGGCAAACACCGTCACCTTCACCCTTGCGGGGGCACCTTGCTTGAACAGCGGCGGAGGACTGTATTCCATGACTTCCAATATTGCGGGCGCATTGCGCCGACGGCACTGAAATATTAAACGTCAGCGCGGACAGGCGGCATGGCCGTGGCCACGCATCCTGTCCGCGCTGCGATTCAACCCAAGAGTTTGCTCAGCGCTTACCTCAGCGCTTACTCGTAGGAGAAGATCGACCCGAGCTTGTCCATGCGCTCCAGCGCCATGCCCGAGCCGCGCACCACGCAGGTCAGCGGATCTTCGGCCACCAGCACCGGCAGGCCGGTCTCTTCCATCAGCAGGCGGTCCAGGTCGCGCAGCAGCGCGCCGCCGCCGGTCAGCATCATGCCCTTCTCGGCGATGTCGGCGCCCAGTTCCGGCGGGGTCTGCTCGAGCGCGTTCTTGACGGCCGAGACGATGTTGTTCAAGGGGTCGGTCAGGGCTTCCAGGATCTCGTTGGACGAGATGGTGAAGGAACGCGGGATGCCTTCGGACAGGTTGCGGCCCTTGACTTCCATTTCCTTAACTTCGGAACCCGGGAAGGCCGAACCGATGGCCTTCTTGATCGATTCGGCGGTCTGTTCGCCGATCAGCATGCCGTAGTTGCGGCGGATGTAGTTGACGATGGCTTCGTCGAACTTGTCGCCGCCGACGCGCACCGAACCCTTGTAGACCATGCCGCCCAGCGAGATGATACCGACTTCGGTGGTACCGCCGCCGATGTCGACCACCATCGAGCCGGTCGCTTCCGAGACCGGCAGGCCGGCACCGATCGCGGCCGCCATCGGCTCTTCGATCAGGTAGACCTGGGAGGCGCCGGCGCCGAGCGCCGATTCGCGGATCGCGCGGCGCTCGACCTGGGTCGAACCGCAGGGCACGCAGATGATGATGCGCGGCGACGGACGGAAGAATTTGGAATCGTGCACCATGCGGATGAACTGCTTGAGCATCTGCTCGGTGACGGTGAAGTCGGCGATCACGCCATCCTTCATCGGGCGGATCGCTTCGATGTTGCCGGGGACCTTGCCGAGCATCTGCTTGGCTTCCTTGCCCACCGCCTGGATCGTCTTCTTGCCATTGGGTCCGCCTTCCTGGCGGATCGCGACGACCGACGGCTCATCCAGCACGATGCCCAGGCCACGCACGTAGATCAGCGTGTTGGCCGTGCCCAGGTCGATTGCCAGGTCGTTCGAGAAATAGCTGCGTAAAAAACCAAACATGTGTGTCCTGATGCGCACCTGATGCGCCTAAATCGAACTCCGATTTTTCGAAGTCCCTAACATTAATCGGGGAATCCAGGCCACGACGGATGAATTCGCATCGCGGACTTGCATGCGCTGGGAAGGCCGCTTTCACCCTCTAGAACGCATTAGCCCGCCATTCTACCTTATAATTTGGCGTTTAAATGCTGAAAAACGGGCGGTTTTGCCCTCATATCAGCGGGTGAGATCAGCGGTATTAAGAAGCTTTTATCAGCTTTAACGCGCTGTTATCCAAATTTCATTATTCGCATAACCATCTTTAGCCGCGGCGCCGAGCCGCGCCATTTGCCATGTCCCTGACACTTTCAGACGTAAAACGGATCGCCAACCTGGCCCAGCTCGATATGGACGAGGCCCATGCTGAAATCGCCTTGGGCGAACTGAACGGGATCTTCGCCCTGGCCGAGCAGATGCAGGCGGTCGATACCACCGGTGTCGCGCCCCTGTCGCAACCGCTGGCCGCCATCCTGGCCCTGCCGCTGCGCCTGCGCGACGACGTGGTCACCGAAGAGAACCGCCGCGAAGATTACCAGGCGCCGGCGCCAAAAGCGCAAGACGGCCTGTATCTGGTGCCGAAAGTTATCGAATAAATATGGGACTCGAATAACCTACTCCGCGTTGCATTTTTGACTTGCGATGCTCGCTGTACGTTCGTACAGCTGCGCTTCTCAGCCAAAACTGCCGCCGCTCGCTACGGCTCTTCGAGCCCCATTGATCAAGGCCTATCATGATGCATCATAAAACCATCAAGGAGCTTTCGACGCTCCTGCATGCCAAACAGATTTCCGCCTCCGAGCTGGCCCGGCATTATCTCGACCGTATCGCCGCCAGCGAACACAATGCCTTCCTGGACGTGAATCCGGAACTGACGCTGGCCCAGGCCCAGGCCGCCGATACCCGCCTGCGGGAAGGCAATGCCGGCCCGCTGACCGGCATTCCGATCGCGCACAAGGATATCTTCGTCACGCGCGGCTGGCGCTCGACCGCCGCCTCCAACATGCTGGGGAACTACAGCAGTCCCTTCGACGCCACCGTGGTCGAACAATTCGCCAGTGCCGGCATGGTCACGCTGGGCAAGCTGAATTGCGACGAGTTCGCGATGGGCTCGTCCAACGAGAACTCGGCCTTCGGCGCCGTCAAGAATCCCTGGGATACGCTGGCCGTGCCGGGCGGGTCCTCGGGCGGTTCGGCCGCCGCCATCGCCGCGCGCCTGGCGCCGGCCGCCACCGGCACCGACACCGGCGGCTCGATCCGCCAGCCGGCCGCCTTCTGCGGCATCACCGGCATCAAGCCGACCTATGGCCGCGTGTCGCGCTTCGGCATGATCGCCTTCGCCTCCTCGCTCGACCAGGGCGGCCCGATGGCGCGCACCGCCGAGGATTGCGCCATGCTCCTCAACGAGATGGTCGGCTTCGACGGCCGCGATGCCACCAGCCTCACCGCCGAACAGGGCAACGCGCGCGAAGACTTCACGCGCGAGCTGAACCAGCCCCTGAGCGGGCTGCGCATCGGCGTGCCCAAGGAATATTTCGGCGAAGGCCTGGCCGCCGACGTGGAACAGGCCGTGCGCGCCGCGCTCGACGAATTCGTGAAACAGGGCGCGACCCTGGTCGAGATCTCGCTGCCGAAGACGGCACTGTCGATTCCGGTGTACTACATCATCGCTCCGGCCGAAGCCTCCAGTAACCTGTCGCGCTTCGACGGCGTGCGCTACGGCTACCGCGCGCCGGAATACACCGATCTGCAGGACATGTACAAGAAGACCCGCGCGCAAGGCTTCGGCAAGGAAGTCCAGCGCCGCATCATGGTCGGCACCTACGTGCTGTGCCATGGCTACTACGACGCCTATTACGTGCAGGCGCAAAAGATCCGCCGCCTGATCGCCGACGATTTCCAGGCCGCCTTCAAGGACAAGTGCGACGTGATCATGGGCCCGGTGGCGCCGACCGTGGCCTGGGACCTCGGTGCCAAGGCCAACGACCCGGTCGCCAACTACCTGGCCGACATCTTCACGCTGTCGACCAGCCTGGCCGGCCTGCCAGGCATGTCGATCCCGGTCGGCTTCGGCCAGGGCGAGAAGAACGCCAGGCGCCCGGTCGGCCTGCAAATCATCGGCAATTACTTCAGCGAAGCGAAGCTGCTGAACATCGCGCACCAGTACCAGCAGGCCACGGATTGGCACAATCGCGCTCCGGATGGTGTCTAAAAAGACCCGTGGGCACGGGGTGCCCACCCTACGCATAGCTACCGCAACGTAGGGTGGGCTCTCCGAGCCCACGCGTAGCGCATGATCAGCCCGCAGCGGCCATGCGAGCGTAACGACAAAAGAGAGAACACTATGCAATGGGAAGTCGTCATCGGTCTTGAGAACCATGTCCAGCTCACGACCAACTCGAAAATCTTCAGCGGCAGCTCGATCCGCTTCGGCGCCGAGCCGAACACCCAGGCCAGCCCGGTCGACCTGGCGCTGCCGGGCGTGCTGCCGGTGCTGAACCACGGCGCCGTCGAGCGCGCGATCCGCTTCGGCCTGGCCGTCGGCGCCAGGATCGCGCCGCAGTCGGTGTTCGCGCGCAAGAACTATTTTTACCCCGACCTGCCGAAGGGCTACCAGATCAGCCAGATGGACGATCCGGTGGTCCAGGGCGGCACCATCAGCTTCGCCTATGAAAAAGACGGCAAGCTCCAGACCAAAACGGTCAACCTGACCCGCGCCCACCTGGAAGAAGACGCCGGCAAATCGCTGCACGAAGATTACGCGGGCATGAGCGGCATCGACCTCAACCGCGCCGGCACGCCCCTGCTCGAGATCGTGTCCGAGCCGGAAATGCGCAGCGCCGCCGAAGCGGTCGCCTACGCCAAGGCCCTGCACGCGCTGGTGATGTGGCTGGGCATCTGCGACGGCAACATGCAGGAAGGGTCCTTCCGCTGCGACGTCAACGTCTCGGTGCGCCCGGTCGGCCAGCAGGAATTCGGCACCCGCTGCGAGATCAAGAACCTGAACTCCTTCCGCTTCATGGAAGAAGCGATCCACTACGAAGTGCGGCGCCAGATCGAGCTGATCGAAGACGGCGGCAAGGTGATCCAGGCGACCCGCCTGTGGGACCCGGACAAGAAGGAAACCCGCTCGATGCGCACCAAGGAAGACGCGCAGGACTACCGCTACTTCCCCGACCCCGACCTGCCGCCGCTGGTGATCGGCGAAGACTGGATCGCCCGCATCAAGGACAGCATGCCGGAACTGCCGGCCGCGATGCGCGAGCGCTTCGTCAAGGACTACGGCCTGCCCGAGTACGACGCCCTGATCCTGACCGGATCGCAAACCATGGCCAACTACTACGAAGCCGTGGTGGCCAAGGCCGGCAAGGAAAACGCCAAGGCGGCCGCCAACTGGATGATGGGCGACGTCGCGTCGACCCTGAACCGCGAAGGCGTCGACCTGGCCGAGTCGCCGGTGGAAGCCTCGCAGCTGGCCCTGCTGCTGAAGCGCATCGCCGACGGCACCATCTCCAACAACGCCGGCAAGAAGGTGTTCGGCCTGATGTGGGAAGCCAGGTCGGAAGACGAACACCTGGCCGATGTCATCATCGAGCGTGAAGGCCTGAAGCAGATCTCCGACAGCGGCGCGCTGGAAGCCATCGTCGACGAAGTCCTGGCCAACAACGCCAAGTCGGTCGAACAGTACCGCGCCGGCAAGGAAGCGGCGATCAATGCACTGATCGGCCAGGCCATGAAGGCATCCAAGGGCAAGGCGAATCCGGCCCAGGTGACGGAGCTGTTGAAGAAGAAGCTGACGGGCTGATCCCTCGCCTACCTAGCAAAACCGGGTTCGTCCCGGTTTTTTTACGTCAAATCCAGCATCAGTTTCGTAATTTCAGAAATAGTTAACCTAAGCTAAACTTTGACACAGCTATTTCGGAATTTCAGAAATAGTGAAAATTAAACAGCTATACTCAGGACTATTCCAGAAATTCCGAAATAATTGATATGGATCTGACTCCTGCCGTTCTCACCACAGCCGAAACCTTGGGTCCCCTGGTTCGCCAGCGTCGCCGTTCACAACACTTGCGCATCGACGATGCGGCAGCATTGCTCGGTGTCTCTGTCGATCTGATGTCACGTCTCGAAAATGGCCAAGGCAGTGTACGCCTCGACAAAGCGCTGGCCGTGCTCGACGGACTGGGACTGACGCTGCTCGTCGTACCCAAGGACCATCCCTGGGTTGGCCAGACCGGGCTGGGACCGGCGTCGCACGCGCCTGGGAAAACGCCGTGAATTTCACGCTTGAAGTCTTTGCCGGTGAGCACCTTATGGCGCGCATTGGACATGATCCTCGGGCAGGCACATGGTCACTGACCTATACCGACCACTGGCTTGCGTATCCAGACGCTTTTCCATTATCCCCTCGGTTGCCGCTCAGGCATGCGGAGGGGGGCCATGACTCACGTTCGATCAAGCGCTTCATCGAACATCTGCTGCCGGAGGGGCATGCACTGGATATTGCTGTCGCAGCCAACGGCTTGGGCAGATCCAATGTGTTCGGCCTGATCCGGGCGCTCGGCAGCGAAACCGCCGGGGTGCTGCGCTTCCGCGACGCAGACACAGACCTAGCCCATGTCCCGGGCGACCACGACATGCGAGCGATTCCGATCGAGGAACTGGATGCACGCATCGCAGACCGTGACATGCCGTTCACAGTCTGGGACGGCAAGGTGCGCATGTCGATCGCCGGTGTGCAGGACAAACTACTGGTCTACCTCGACGCGCCCCTGGAGCAGGATGGGCGCATGTTTCTCGTCGAGGGACCGCGCCTCGCGTCCACCCATATCCTGAAACCCGATCTTGGACATGCCAAGCTGCCGCACCTGGCTGTCAACGAGCACTTTTGCATGACGCTGGCACGGCGCATCGGCTTGCCGGCAGCGGAAGTCCAGTTGCTGCGTACGCCCCATCCGGTACTCGTCGTCCGTCGTTTCGACCGTGTCGTGCAGGAACAAGACGATGGCGTCAGGGTCGATCGGCTGCACATGATCGATGCCTGCCAAGCCTGTGATTTGCCGGTCAGTTTCAAGTACGAACGCAATCTCGGCAAAGCACCCGAGGTACGCAATATTCGTGAAGGCATGAGCTTCGAACGCTTGTTCGGTCTCGGCGAACTGACTGCCAACAAAGCGGCGGCAAAGCTCGCGATGCTGCGCTGGGCACTGTTCCAGTTCTTGATCGGAAACAGTGATGCCCACGGCAAGAATTTCTCGTTCTTTGTACGGCGTGCCGGTTACCTCGAACCTGCGCCCTGGTACGACCTGGTCAGCGTTATCCAGTACGAGCACTTCGACACCGACCTCGCCATGGCATTCGGCGATGCGTTCACGCTGGACGAGGTCACACCATTCGCCCTCGCCGACTTCGCCGGACGCTGCGGCCTGGACCGCAAACTGATACGGCGCGAAGCCGGCCGTCTGGCCGGCGCGGCAACGACCGCAGCCGCCGAACTGGCACGATTGAACGATTATCGCCCCGAGGAACGCGATTTCGTCACGGGCCTGGCAGCCTTCGTCGGAAGGCAGGCGCAGCACCTGACCGTCCTGGCAGATGATGCAGCGGCGATTCCTGCCGAATTTCTCTGAGGCTTGTTATCCCCGATTTTGCAATGTGAGTATCGGTGAGAAATGGCGCCGTCCTGGCTGCCTATAATCGATTGTGTTTCCTCGACGAGATCGCGCCATGCACCGCACCACCCTGCCTTGCCTTGCCCTCCTGCTGTTCTTCGCTGCCGGTGCGCGTCCAGAAAGGCTTTCGCCGCTTCGGCGTGGCAGGCATCGACGTGCTCAATCCACCATGAGCGCCCAGGGTGCTGACGATGCGAACCGGCATCGTCCGGCTGGACGTGGAACGAAGCACCTTCAATCTCCAGTCGGGATGCGCAAGGCCGCCGTTTTCTCCCTCCTTGCCTTCGCACTTGCCATGTACGGCACATCGTCGGGCGCGCGCGCCGGTGACACCACGGCCACCCTCACTCAGGTCTACCTCATCGACGATGAACTTGCTTATGCGGGAGAGCTCGACGACCAGGCCAACGCGCGGCTGTTCAAGCTATATGACGGCCTGAAGCGCAAACCCCGGACGCTGAGCATTCTCAGCCGGGGTGGCCCGGTGCGGGCCGGAATGGCATTGGGCCGATGGGTGCGTGCCCACGATCTCAACGTCAAGGTGTTGGAATACTGCCTGTCTTCCTGCGCCAACTACGTGTTTCCGGCCGGGGCACGCAAGATCGTCAGCAACTTCGCCGTAATCGGCTTCCACGGCGGCGCAGCCAGCACGCTTGCCAGCTTCAAACCCGAGTGGAAAACGCTGACGCCGGAGGCGCGTGCCATCCTGGTCGAGCTCCGGACATCCCTACAGGCCCAAATGCAGGAGGAACGCTCCTACCTGAAGAAGATCGGTGTGCGCGGCGACATGGTGTCGCTGGGCCAGCAGGAACAATACCAGCGCATCTACCAGAGCGATCCCAAGATGGTCGGCTGGACCTATTCGCAGGAAGATTTCAGCCGCATGGGCGTGCGCGGCATCGAGGTCATCAACCCGCCCTGGCAACCGGGCAGCGCGCTCAAAGAAGTAAGGTTCCACCTGCTCAAGCTCGACAACTGAGCCGGGCTATCCCTTCGTATTCGCAAATGCTGCCAAGGTGCTCTTCGCACGAACTTTCGCGCACAAATGAAGTACCGCAAGCGCATCAATCGCCGGCCCTTCCCCTTGCTATGCTGACGCCCTCGTTATTGAACTTCAAGGAGAGCTGTCCATGTACGCAATCACAGGAATCACCGGCCAGGTCGGCGGCGCCGTCGCCCGCGCCTTGCTGGATGCCGGCCATGCCGTCCGCGCCGTGGTGCGCAGTGCCGACAAAGGCGCGCCCTGGGCCGCGCTGGGCTGCCAGCTTGCGGTTGCCGACAACACCGATGTCGAGGCGATGACAGCGGCCTTCGCCGGCACCGAAGGCGTGTTCATCCTGATGCCGCCGACCTACGATCCGCTGCCGGGATATCCGGTCACCATCGCGTCGAACGCGGCGGTGCGCGCGGCCCTGCTCGCGGCCCGTCCGGCCAAGGCCGTGGTGCTGTCCACGGTGGGCGCGCACGTGGCGCAGCCGAACCTGCTGAACAACCTCAAGATGACCGAGGAAAGCCTGCGCGACCTGCCCTTCCCGGTGGCCTTCCTGCGCGCCAACTGGTTCATGGAGAACGCTTCCTGGGACCTGGACGCGGCCAGGACCGGCGCCATCCAGAGCTATCTGCAGCCACTCGATCGCCCGATCGGCATGGTCTCCACAAGCGACATCGGCGCCACCGCGGCCGACCTGCTGCGCGAAGACTGGAGCGGCGCGCGCGTGGTCGAGCTGGATGGCCCGGCACGCTATTCGCCGAAGGACATCGCCGCCGCCTTCGCCGCGGCGCTGGGACATCCGGTCGAGGTGAGCGCCGTGCCGCGCGAGCAGTGGGAAACCATCTTCCGCGCGCAAGGCGCACAGAACCCGGTGCCGCGCATCCAGATGCTGGATGGCTTCAACCAAGGCTGGCTGGATTTCGAACGCGGTACGGTGGAACAGCGGCGCGGCAGCACCACCTTGCAGCAGGCGATCGCGCGCCTGGTCGGCTGAGACACCGCGCGGCTGGCGTCAACCTGGACTCTGCGGACTGAGTGACGTCAAGAAGTCCAGGAAAGCGGCGGCCTTGGCCGGCAGGTGGCGCCGCGACGGGTACAAGGCATACAGCGGGAAGCGCTCGTCCGGCCAGTCGGGGAACAAATCGACTAAACGGTTTTCGGCGAACAGGTGTTCGGCGCCGAGCGCCATCAGCTGGCCGATGCCGTAGCCGGACAGGCAGACGCTGTGCAGCGAGCCGGCGTCGTTGAGCGTCAAGGCGCCCTGGGTGGCGACCTCGATCTTCTTGCGGCCGCGGTGGAATTCCCAGGAATACAGGCGGCCGGAATGCGGATCGCGGAATTGCAGGCAGACGTGGCGGCCATCGGCCAGCTCCTGCGGCTTGGCGGGCCGTCCGTGGCGGGCGATATACGCCGGCGCGGCGGCGGTGACGATGCGTGTTTCCAGCAGTTTGCGCGCCACCAGGCTGGACGATGGCGGCGTGCCGAAGCGCACGGCCAGGTCGAAGCCGTCGCCGACGATGTCGCCGAGTTCATCGCGGTTGACCAGTTCCAGCTGCAGCTCCGGATGGCGCTCCAGGAAGGCGCCGAGCTGGGGCCCGAGCACCACGCGCGAGAAAAAGGGATCGATGTTGACGCGCAGGCGGCCGCGCACCAGCGCGCCGCCCTGGCTGGCCGAGGACGTCGCCGCTTCCAGGCCGGCCAGCAAGGGCATGACCCGGTCGCACAGGGCGCGCCCTTCTTCCGTCAGGGTCAGGGCGCGCGTGGTGCGCTCGAACAGGCGGATGCCGAGCCGCTCCTCGAGCCGCGAGATGGCACGGCTGACGGCGGACGGCGAAATCCCCAGCGCCACACCGGCGCGCGCAAAGCTGCCGCTATCGACCACGGCGCCGAGCACGCCGAGGCCGTTCATCATGCGCTCACTCACTGTAGCTCACCGTAGCGCATGCCGCCGGTCAGGCGACGCCGTACTGCGCGCGATACGCCGCCACCGCTTCCTTGTGCTCGGCCATCGACGGATCCTGCTCCAGGTAGTCGAACAGATCGGCCAGGTTGGCGATCGAGATCACCGGGATGCCATAGGTCTGGCTGACTTCCTGCACCGCCGACAGCGGCGACAGCACGCCATCCTTGCCGCCGCGTTCCATGCGGTCGATCGCGATCAGCACGGCGGCCGGTTCGGCGCCGGCGGCGCGGATCATGGCCACCGATTCGCGCACCGAGGTGCCGGCCGAGATCACGTCGTCGATGATCACGACCTTGCCCTGCAGCTTGGCGCCGACGATGGTGCCGCCTTCGCCGTGGTCCTTGGCTTCCTTGCGGTTGTAGGCATAGGCGGTGTTGTGGCCTTTGGCCGCCAGCGCCACCGCGGTCGCGCTGGCCAGTGTGATGCCTTTGTAGGCGGGGCCGAACAGCATGTCGTAATCGATGCCGGAATCGATCAGGGTCTGGGCGTAGAACTGGGCCACCTGGCCCAGCGTGGCGCCGTCGTGGAACAGGCCGGCGTTGAAGAAGTAAGGCGACAGGCGCCCGGCCTTGGTGGTGAACTGACCGAACTTCAAGACCCCTGCCTCGACCGAAAACGCAATAAACTGTTGGCGCAGATTGCTCACCTGACTTCCCCTTCCATTTTGAAAGCCGGTATTGTAATCCGCTTTCACGGCGTGTCGGCCAGTTGCGCCACCTGCTCCGGGGTGATCGGCTTGACCAGGTGGCGCTCGAAGCCGGCGGCCGCGCTTTTTGCCAGGTCGGCTTCCTGCCCGTAGCCGGTCAGCGCGATCATGCGGCAGGGTTGCGCGCCCAGCAGCGCGCGCATGCCTGCCGCGAGCTGGTAGCCGTCGAGCACCGGCAGGCCGATGTCGAGCACGGCGATATCCGGACGCATCCGCGCCACCGCCGCCAGTGCGCCGGCCGGGTCGTTGAACACCTCGACCAGGTGGCCGTGGGCACCGAGCAGCAGGCCCAGGGTCTCGGCGGCGTCGGCATTGTCGTCGACGATCATGATGCGCTTTTGTACCACCGGCGCCAGCGACGGCGCGACGGCCACCGGCCTGATTCTGGCTGCCGCGGCGCCGCTGTCCGTGCCGGCCGCGGGCAGCAGCACCACGAACTCGCTGCCATGGCCAGCGCCATCGCTGTAGGCACGCACCGTGCCGCCATGCAGCTCGACGATGTTCTTGACCAATGCCAGACCGATGCCGAGCCCGCCCTCGCTGCGGTCCATGCTGCGTTTGCCCTGGAAGAACAGGCCGAACACCTGGGTCAGCATCGCCGGCGTCAGGCCGATGCCGTTGTCGCGCACGGCGATGCGCAGCCCGCCCGCGGCATCCCTGCCGGCGCGCAGCAGCACTTGCCCGCCCGGCTCGGTGTAGCGCGCGGCGTTGGTCAGCAGATTCGAGACCACCTGCGCCATGCGCATCGGATCGCCCTCCCACAGCAGGCCGGGCTCGACCTCGACCTCGAGGCGGTGGCCGCGCCGCTCGAGCAGCATGCTGGCCATCTCGACCGCCTTGGCGAGCGGCTGGGCGATGTCCACATGCTCGACCTTCAGCTCGATTTCGCCGCGAGTGACGCGGGCCACGTCCATCAGGTCGTCCACCAGGCGCACCAGGTGGTCGACCTGGCGCTCAATGATCTCGCGCTCGCGCGCGGCGCCGGTTTCGCCGCGCATGCGCATCAGCTGCAGGGCCGTGACGATGGGCGACAGCGGATTGCGCAACTCATGCCCCAGCATCGCCAGGAATTCGTCCTTGGTGCGGTTGGCCGCGGTCAGCTCGACCAGCAGCTGTTCGCGCTCGGCGTGGGCACGTTCCAGGCTGCGCCGGCTGCGCACTTCCTCGGTCACGTCGACCGCCACCAGGATCACGCCCTGCTCTTCGCCTGGCGTGGTATTCAGGGGTTCCAGGCTGAGTTTCAGGAAACGTTCCTCGCACCCGCCGCCCGCACCTGCCAGTTCCACCCGCAGTTCGTCGACTTCGAGCGAGGTCGCACTGCCCTGCTCGAGCAGGCGCATGATGTCGCTGTCACGCAGTTCCGGAAAGGCGGCACCAAAGGCTTGGCCCTCCAGGTCGGCGCGGCCCATCAGCTCGCAGTAGCGGCGGTTGGCCAGCTGGAATCTGAAGTCGGGGCCGAGCAACAGCGCTGCCGCCATCGGCGCGCCGCGCAGCATGCGGTCGCGCTGGGCCAGCGCGGCATCACGCTGGTGGCGCTCTGTCGCATCGCGCGTGAAGCAACGCGTGTAGCGCAGCTGGCCGTCTTCGAAATGGCCGTTCGAGTGGATCAGCACGTGCCTGATCGAGCCGTCTTTGCAGCGCAGGCGCGCCGGCTGGTCGTACAGGGTGCCGCCCGAGGACAGTGTGGCCAGGATGTGGTCGATGACATGGGCGTCGACGTGGAAATCGGCAATGTGGCGGCCCACGTATTCATCCCAGGCGTAGCCCAGCATCTGCAGTTCGGCGCGGTTGGCCCAGAGGATGGTGCCATCGCCGGCGACGCGGTGCAGGCCTTCGGCCGCGTTCTCGACGAAGTCGTCGGATTCCTGTTCGCGCTGGCGCAGCAGCTGCGCTTCGTTGCGGCGCGCGGTCTCGCCGTGGTCGGCATGCCAGGCGTGGGCGGATTGGTCGGAGGTGGTCGGCAAGTCGGGTCCAGTCAGATCAGGGGACGGCGAGGCGTGGGCACACTGCGCCGGCGCGCTAGTGTAGCAGAGGGCCGTGGCGTTCCTGCCGGGCAAAAAACGAGTTACACTATCAGACCGCAATCCTGTTGCGGCAGTGTCACAGCCGTGGCCGAAGCAATGGCCAAAGCGACAACGCCACACCCGCCTTCATCCCCGCATTCATTCGACGACCATGCCAAGAATTATCTCCGCGAACCTGAACGGTATCCGTTCCGCCCACAAGAAAGGCTTCTTCAACTGGATGGCCAAGCAGGACGCCGATTTCATCTGCGTCCAGGAGCTGAAAGCCCAGCAAGCCGACATGACCGAGGAATTCCTCGCCCCGCACGGCTACCACGGCCACTTTCATTACGCGGAGAAGAAAGGCTATTCGGGCACCGGCGTCTACAGCCGCATCAAGCCGGACACCGCGAAGACCGGTTTCGGCTGCGTCGAGTTCGACAGCGAAGGCCGCTACACCCGCGCCGACGTCGGCAACCTGACCGTGATCTCGGTCTACTGCCCCTCCGGTTCCTCGTCACCGGAGCGCCAGGAAGCCAAGTTCCGCTTCATGGAAGTCTTCCTGCCGCACCTGCAGGAACTCCAGGCCGAGGGCCGCGAAGTCGTCATCTGCGGCGACTGGAACATCGCACACAAGGAAATCGACCTGAAAAACTGGAAGGGGAACCGCAAGAATTCCGGCTTCCTGCCGGAAGAGCGGGCCTGGATGACGCGCATTTTCGACGAACTGGGGCTGGTGGACGTGCACCGCGTGGTGAACCAGGAGCCCGAGCAGTACACCTGGTGGAGCAACCGCGGCCAGGCCTGGGCCAAGAACGTCGGCTGGCGCATCGACTACCACGTCGCCACCCCCGGCATCGCCGCCAAGGCGCACGCGGTGTCGGTCTACAAGGACGAGCGCTTCTCCGACCACGCGCCCTTGATCATCGATTACGCGCTGTAAGTGTCGGGCCAGTCCAGCGTGCGCAGGCTGTCAAAGCTGCGCGGCTGGCCGGTGAGCGGGTCGTCGAAGCCGATGCGGCGCGCCAGCAGCTGCAAAGGCGCGGAAAAATCATCGCCCTTGCAGGGCAGCGCCACCGGATAAAAGGCGTCGTTCAGGATCGGCACGCCGAGCGATGCCATGTGCAGGCGCAGCTGGTGCTTGCGCCCGGTGTGCGGATGCAGGCGGTAGCGCCCGATGCCGCCGCGCCGCTCCACCAGTTCCACCAGGGTTTCCGAGTTCGGCTCGCCCTCTTCTTCCTTCATCACGAAGAATTTTTCGCCGTCGACCATGCGGCTGCGGTAGGTGAAGGGGAACGCGCGGCCTTCGAGCACCGGCGCCAGCGCCTCGTACACCTTGCGGATGCTGCGCTTCTGGAACATCGACTGGTAGGTGCCGCGCGTGGCCAGGTTGTGCGAGAAGATCACCACGCCGGCGGTCTCGCGGTCGAGGCGGTGGATCGGCGTCAGGTGCGGCAGCGCCAGCTTGCGCTTGAGGCGCACCAGCAGGGTCTCGCGCAGGAAGCGCCCGGTCGGGATCATCGGCAGGAAGTGCGGCTTGTCGACCACCAGCAGGTGCTCGTCCTGGAACAGGATGGTTTCCTCGAAGGGGATGGGCGTCTCGGCTTCCAGCTCGCGGTAATACCAGATGCGCATGCCCTGGCGCACCGGGCTGTCGGCGGCGAGGCGCCCTCCACGCGCATCGACCACGTCGCCGCGCTGCAGGCGCTCGGTCCAGGATGGGCCGCCCGCCTCGGCGAAACGTTCCTCCAGAAAGGCCAGCATGCCGCCGGGGCGGTCTTCGTTGATCCACAAGTAGCTGGGGGCGACGCCGTCGCGCAGCGGCAGCGGCACCTGGGCATTGGCTTCGGCCTGGTGGCCCTTCCTGACGAAACGTGGCATGCGGCTTATCGTGATGCGATGTTGGTGCGGTAAGGCGGCAGGCGGTCGACCGCGGTGCCCCTGGCGCGCGCATACAGCGGCAGCAGCACGTTCATGTGGGCCTGCATCTGTTCGATGCGGTGGGTGCCGCCAGGGTGGGTCGAGAGCAGCTCGATCGGCGCGCCGCGCCCTTCCAGCGAGGCCATCTTCTGCCACAGGGCGATGCCGGCGCGCGGGTCGTAGCCGGCGCGGGCGGCGATGTCCAGGCCGACCAGGTCGGCTTCGCGTTCTTCGTCGCGCGAGAATTTCAGCACGACCACCTGGCCCGCTGTGTTCGCCAGTCCGCGCACATCGTAGCCGGTCCAGGCCGACAAGACGGCGCCGCCGATGCCGGTGATCAGGCTGGTGCCGGTGGCCTTGCTCTGGCGCTCGCGCCCGTGCTCGCGCAGCGCGTGTGCGATCTCGTGGCCCATCACGGCGGCGATCTCGTCGTCGGTGAGCTTGAGCTTGTCAATGATGCCGGTGAAGAAGGCGATACGCCCACCCGGCATGCAGAAGGCATTCACCTGGTTCGACTTCAGCAGGTTGACCTGCCAGTTCCAGGTTTTCGCCTTGGGATTCCAGCGCGCCGTCTGCGGGATGATGCGCTGGGCAATGGCGCGCAGGCGCTTTACTTGCGGGTCGCTGGCCGGCACCAGCGCGCCCTTCTGCTGGGCCTGGCCCATCAGCGCGGTGTACTGCTGGGCCGATTGCTGGTTGATCTGGTCTTCGGGCGCGAGGATGTTGCGCACGAAACCGTCCTTGAGCGGCTTGACAGCGATCCCGTCCTGCACCACCTGCTGCTTGCCGTCCTGGGCCGCGGCCCCGCCCATGGCAGCGCACAGTGCCGCCAAGACAAATATCTTTTTCATGCTCGTCTCCACCCGGAAGAGATGTCAATACCGCGCATCATATCAAGTGACGACGAGGTCCTTCTTCCGCAAGCGGAACACCGCCAGGCTGCCGCGCAGATTGGGCAGGAAGGAGACCGGCTTGCCATCGGCCAGCGCCACGTATTCCAGCACTTCCAGCCCGCATTTCTCGGCCAGGTCCTTGAAGTCGTTGATCGTGGCGTAGCGCACGTTGGGGGTGTCGAACCACTGGTAAGGCAGCGAACGCGACACCGGCATGCGGCCCTTCAGCAGCGAGACCCGGTGCGGCCAGTGGGCGAAGTTCGGGAAGGACACGATGGCTTCCTTGCCGACCCGGACGATGTCGCGCAGGCGCGCCTCCACGTGCTGCATCATCTGCAGCGAGGACAGGCAAAGCACCATGTCGAAGGCGTTGTCGCCGAACAGGTCGAGGCCCTGCTCCATGTCGTGCTGGATCACGTCGATGCCGCGGCGGGTAGATTCCAGGACCTTGTCGTCGGCGATCTCGACGCCGTAGCCGGTACAGCCCTTGCCGGTTTCCAGGTAGCGCAGCATGGCGCCGTCGCCGCAGCCGACGTCCAGCACGTGGGCGCCCTTGCCGACCCAGTGCGCGATGAAGGCGAGGTCGGGACGCAGTGTGCTCAGGTCTTCGAATTTCATGCGGCCTCCTTGCCGGTGCTGACGCCACGCTCGTCCCAGATGCGCTGGTAGTAGGCGCGCACGATGTTCATGTAGCGCGCATCGTCGAGCAGGAAGGCATCGTGGCCGTGCGGGGCGTCGATCTCGGCGTAGCTCACCTTGCGGCGGTTGGCCAGCAGCGCCTGCACGATCTCGCGGCTGCGCTCGGGCGAGAAGCGCCAGTCGGTGGTGAAGGAGGCGATCAGGTACTGCGCCTGCGTGTTCTCCAGCGCCTTCTGCAGGCTGCCCGCATGCTCGCGCGCCGGATCGAAGTAATCGAGCGCCTTGGTGATCAAGAGGTAGGTGTTGGCGTCGAAGTATTCCGAGAACTTGTCGCCCTGGTAGCGCAGATAGGATTCGATCTCGAAGTCGACGCCGAAGTCGAACTTGTACTCGTCGCTCTCGGCGGCGTTGCGCAGCTTGCGGCCGAACTTTTCCGCCATGTCGTCGTTCGACAGATAGGTGATGTGGCCGACCATGCGCGCCACCTTGAGGCCGTTCTTCGGCACCACGCCGTGTTCGTAGAAGTCGCCGCCGCGGTAGTCGGGGTCGGTCAGGATGGCCTGGCGCGCGACGTCGTTGAAGGCGATGTTCTGGGCCGACAGTTTCGGTGTCGAGGCGATCACGATGCAGTGGCGCAGGCGTTCGGGATACATGATGGACCACGCCAGCGCCTGCATGCCGCCCAGCGAGCCGCCCATCACCGCGGCGAACTGCTGGATGCCGAGGCGGTCGGCCAGCAGTGCCTGGGCCGCGACCCAGTCTTCCACCGTCACCACCGGGAAGGCCGCGCCATAGGGCTTGCCGCTGGCCGGATTCACGTGCATCGGGCCGGTGCTGCCGAAGCAGGAGCCGAGGTTGTTGACGCCGATGACGAAGAAGCGGTCGGTGTCCACCGGCTTGCCCGGTCCGACCATGTTGTCCCACCAGCCGGCGCTCTTGGGTTCATTCGCATAATGCCCGGCCACGTGGTGCGAGGCGTTCAGCGCGTGGCAGATCAGCACCGCGTTGGATTTGTCGGCGTTCAGCGTGCCATAGGTTTCGTACATCAGCGTGTAGTCGCCGATGGCGGCGCCGCTTTGCAGGCGCAGCGGTTCGGCGAAATGCATCGCCTGGGGTGAGACTGTTCCGAGAGAAGCCATGGATTTGTTGTTCAGTATTACGGCGCAGTATTACAGGGACTGCAGTTGCTCCACGGCCTCGGCGATGTCGCCGGGCTCCATCGCGCGCAGGATGCGGCGGGTGCGCGTGGTGAGGGTTTTCAGGTCGCTGGCCAGGATTTCCTGCTTCACCGCCAGCAGCTGGGCCGGATGCATCGAGAATTCGCGCAAGCCCATCCCCAGCAGCAGGCGCGTGAGCTTGACGTCGCCCGCCATCTCGCCGCACACCGCGACGTCGATGCCGGCCTTGTGCCCGGCCTCGATGGTCATCGCGATCAGGTTCAATACCGCCGGGTGCAGCGGATTGTACAGGTGCGCCACCTCGTAGTCGACGCGGTCGATCGCCAGCGTATATTGGATCAAGTCATTGGTGCCGATCGACAGGAAATCCAGGCGCTTGACGAACATCGGCAGCGCCAGCGCGGCGGCCGGGATCTCGATCATGGCGCCGACCTCGATCGCCTCGTCGAACTTGACGTTCTGCTCGCGCAGCTGGGCCTTGGCCTGGGCGATCATGCCGAGCGACTGGTCGATCTCGAAGGCGTGCGCCAGCATCGGGATCAGGATGCGCACCTTGCCGAAGGCGGAGGCGCGCAGGATCGCGCGCAGCTGGGTCAGGAACAGCTGGGGCTCGGCCAGGCAGTAGCGGATCGCGCGCAGGCCCAGCGCCGGGTTCAGCGCGGTGTGCTCGGTCTGGTCGAGCGGCTTGTCGGCGCCGACGTCGAGGGTGCGGATGGTGACCGGCCGGCCCTTCATCGCCACCACCGCCTTGCGGTACTGCTCGAACTGCTCGTCCTCGCCCGGTACCCGCAAGCCCTGGGCACCGCGGCCCATGAACAGGAATTCGGAGCGGAACAGGCCGACCCCGACCGCGCCGGCATCCAGCGCCGCCGGACAGTCGTCCGGCAGTTCGATGTTGGCCAGCAGCGTGATCGCGGCGCCATCCCTGGTCACCGCCGGGGTCTTCTTGAGCTTGAGCAGGCGCTTGCGCGCCTTGCTCAGCGCCAGCTGGCGCGCGCGGTATTGTTCCAGCACCAGCGCGCTCGGATTGCAGATCACCACGCCGGCATCGCCGTCGACGATCACCCAGTCGTCCTGCTCGACCAGGCGCGAGGCCTGGCTCATGCCGACCGCCGCCGGAATGTCCAGGCTGCGCGCGACGATCGCCGTGTGCGAGTTCTGGCCGCCGACGTCGGTCACGAAGCCGACGAAGGAGCGGTCGCGGAAGGCCAGCATGTCGGCCGGCGAGATGTCGTGGGCGACCACGATCATCTGCGGCTGGAAGTGGTCTTCGCCGACCGGCGCCGGCGGCGCGCTCAGCTCGGTGCCCATCAAGACCTTCAGCACGCGCTCGGCGACTTGCTGGATGTCCTGCTTGCGCTCGCGCAGGTAGGGATCTTCGATCTCGTCGAACTGCGCCGACAGCTCGTCGATCTGGGTCACCAGCGCCCATTCGGCGTTGTAGTGGCGCGAACGGATGATGTCCAGCGGCGCCTCCGAGATCATCGGGTCGGACAGGATCAGCACGTGGACGTCGATGAAGGCGCCCAGTTCGGTCGGCGCATCCTTCGGCAAGTCGGTCCACAAGTCCTGCAGCGTGCGGTGCACCTGCGCGATGGCTTCCTGCAGGCGCTTGACCTCGGCCTCGACCTGCTCTTCCGCCACCAGGTAATGCTTGACGTCGAGCGCGGCCGGTGTGAGCAGGTGGGCCCGCCCGATCGAAATCCCGCGCGAGACCGGAATGCCATGCAGGGTGAACGAGGCCATCGATTTTCCTGAACGGGAACGCCCGGGTCTGGACTCCGGCATTATTCGCCTTCGCCGAATTTATCGTTGATGAGGGCGGTGAGGGCCTCGATGCAAGCCTGTTCGTCGGCGCCGTCGGCTTCCAGCGTGACTTTGGCGCCCTTGCCGGCGGCCAGCATCATGACGCCCATGATCGACTTGGCATTGATCCGGCGCGCATTGCGGGTAAGCCAGACATCGCTCTGGAAGCGGGCGGCCAGCTGGGTGAATTTGGCGGAGGCACGGGCATGCAGGCCCAGCTTGTTGATAATCTCGAGTTCTTGTTGAATCATGTTTTATTCTTGTCTCTGTTCCGCTTGTTTGCCCGTGACAGGCCGGCTAGGAGCCGACCCGGATCCTGTTGTCCACCCTGACCGCGCCGTTCTGGGCACCGGCCAGCGCCATCTCGACCACCACGTCGAGGGTATCGCGCCGGTAGGTGATGGCACGCAGCAGCATCGGCAGGCTGATGCCCGCGATGACTTCCACCTGCCCCGCCTGGGCCAGCGAATTACAACAATTCGACGGCGTGCCGCCCTTGATGTCGGTGATCACCAGCACGCCGTCGCCGGCGTCCAGGCGCTTGATCGCCTGGCGCGCCAGTTCGTTGACCTCGTGGGTGTCCTGGTCCGCGGTCACGTCGATCGCTTCGAACAACTCCGTGGGACCGCGGAACACGTGTGCCACCGCGGCGATGAATGCCTGACCCAGCGGAGCGTGGGTCATCAGCAGAATGCCTACCATATTAATTTCCTGTGACCGCCTGTTCGAGCGCGTCGATGAACATGCCGGCCACGTTGAAGCCGGTCTGGTCGGTGATCTCCTGGAAGCAGGTCGGGCTGGTAACGTTTACTTCAGTCAGGAAATCGCCGATCACATCCAATCCTACCAGCAACAGGCCCCGCGCCGCCAGCACCGGGCCGAGGGCTTCGGCGATCTCGCGTTCGCGTTCCGTAATCGGCTGGGCCACGCCGAGGCCGCCGGCCGCCAGGTTGCCGCGCACTTCGCCGCCCTGCGGGATGCGCGCCAGCGTGAACGGCACCGGTTTGCCGTTGATGACCAGCACCCGCTTGTCGCCCTTGACGATGGCCGGAATGTACTTCTGGGCCATGATGGTGCGGGCGCCGTTGTCGGTCAGGGTTTCGATGATGGCGCCCAGGTTCATGCCGTCATCCTTGACGCGGAAGATGCCGGCGCCGCCCATGCCGTCCAGTGGCTTGAAGATGACGTCGCCATGTTCGGCGTGGAAGGCGCGCAGCCGGGTGCTCGACGACGACACCAGGGTCGGCGAGGTGAACTGGCTGAACTGGGCGATGGACAGCTTTTCGTTGTGGTCGCGGATCGCCGCCGGCTTGTTGAACACGCGCGCACCCTGGCGCTCGGCCATTTCCAGCAGATAGGTGCCGTAGATGTATTCCATGTCGAAGGGCGGATCCTTGCGCTGCAGGATGGCATCGAACTCGGACAGGCGCAGGGTCTGCGCATCGGCGGCGCGGTACCAATCGTCGGCATCGCCGGTCAGCGTGATCTCGGTCACCTCGGCGCTCACCACGCCCTGCTCCAGCACCATGTGGCGCTGCTCGAAGGCATAGATCCGGTGGCCGCGGGCGGCCGCTTCGCGCATCATGGCGAAGGTGGAGTCCTTGTAGGTCTTGAAGCCGGACAGCGGATCGGCGAGAAAAGCGATTTTCATGTGGGTTCCAATGGGAAGCAATGCCTTGATTTTAGCCGGAAACACGGATTCTCGCGGAAAGCGGGCCAGGCGCCGCGGCGGCGTCAACTCAGCAAATGATTATTAGCAAAAAGTCATCTAATCAGCCTGGGTTTGCGGTCTCTCAAGCGCGCATGGAGGCTGCGTGGGGAAGATGGCGGTTCGGAGGAACCATGACCAACCAGGCCGAACAGGAACGCATCAATCACGTCTACCGCCAATGGCACGGCGGCGCCGCACTGGCCCGTTATGCCTGGCACCGCCCGGAAATCGTGCACCAGTCGGCAGCGCGCACGCGCGTGCTGGCCGCCCTGCTGTCGGCCACCGTGGGCCAGGACCTGTCGGCGCTGCGCGCGGTCGATGTCGGCTGCGGCGGCGGTGCCTTCCTGCGCCAGCTGATCGACTGGGGCGCCACGCCCGCCCACCTGGCCGGCACCGAGCTGCAGCAAGACCGCCTCGACCAGGCCAATGCGCGCACGGCACCCGGCGTGCGCTGGCACCTGGGCCAGCTGGACGCCTTTGCGGACGACAGCGTCGACCTGGTCAGCGCCCACACCGTGTTTTCGTCCATCCTCGATGAAGACGTACGGCGCGCGCTGGCCGCCGAGATGTGGCGCGTGCTCAGGCCCGGGGGCTGGGCGCTGATCTTCGATTTTCGCTACAACAACCCGCGCAATAGCAATGTGCGCAAGGTCAGCGAGGTGGAACTGCTGCGTTTCTGGCCCGCCGAAAAACGCCGCTACCGCACCCTGATGCTGTTGCCGCCGCTGGGCCGCACCCTGGCCCGCCTGCCCTGGCTGGCGCCGGAGCTGCTGGCAGCCGTGCTGCCGCTGCTGCGTTCGCATTTCATCTATATGGCAAGGAAAGATTGATGCGGCATGCTGCGTGGGCACCCCGTGCCCACGATCACCCAATTAAATCAATAAATCTCCGGATCCGGATCGGTACGTTCCAGCTCCAGCGACGCCGCCAGCAAGGCCAGGCGCGCCACCACGCCATACACGTAGAAGCGGTTCGGCGCCGCCGTGCCCGGCTTGGCCTTCAGGTCCGGCATCGCGTGCTGCTGGGCAAAGGCCAGCGGCACATATTGGGAGCCCGGCGCGTTCAGGTTCTGGTCGATGCCGCGCTCGGCGTGCACGCGGTAGAAACCGCCGACCACGTAACGGTCGATCATGTAGACCACCGGCTCGGCCACCGCGTCGTTGATCGATTCGTAGGTCGGCACGCCTTCCTGGATCATCAAATCGGTCACCGCCACGCCATCCTTGATGACCGACATCTTGTTGCGCTGCTTGCGGTTCAGGTCCTTGAGCTCGCTGGCATCCTTCACCGTCATGATGCCCATGCCGTAGGTGCCGGCGTCGGGCTTGACGATGACGAAGGGCTTTTGCTCCTTCATGCCGTATTCCTTGTACTTCTTCTTGATCTTGGACAGCAGCGCCGAGACGTTGTCGGCCAGCGCTTCCATGCCCACGTCTTCCTGGAAATTCACCTCGCCCAGCTTGCTGTGCAGGGGATTGACCATCCACGGGTCGATGTCGATCAGCTTGCCGAACTTCTTGGCGACTTCGTCGAAGGCCTTGAAGTGGTTGCTCTTGCGCCGCACCGCCCAGCCGGCGTGCACCGGCGGCAGCAGCGACTGTTCGTGGATGTTTTCCAGGATAGCCGGAATGCCGGCTGACAAGTCGTTGTTCAGCAGGATGGTGCAAGGGTCGAAATCGGCCAGGCCGACGCGGCGTCCATTGGCGGAACGCACCAGCGGTTCCACCACCAGCATGTTGCCATCAGGCAGAGCCAGCGGGGTCGGCTGGGTCACTTCCGGCGACAGCGAACCCAGGCGCACGTGCAGGCCGGTCTGGCGGAAGATCTGCATCAGGCGCTGCACATTCTGCAGGTAGAAGGGGTTGCGGGTATGGCTTTCCGGGATCAGGAGCAGGTTGCGCGCGTCCGGACAATACTTGTCGATCGCGGCCATGGCCGCCTGCACGGTCAGCGGCAACATCTCGGTGGAAAGGTTGTTGAAACCACCAGGAAACAGATTGGTGTCCACCGGCGCCAGCTTGTAGCCGGCATTGCGCAAGTCCACCGAGCAATAGAAGGGCGGCGTGTGCTCCTGCCACTCGAGGCGGAACCAGCGCTCGATCGCGGGGGTGGCTTCGAGGATTTTCTTTTCCAGGTCCATCAAAGGACCCGACAGGGCGGTGGCGAGGTGGGGAACCATGGTGTGACGTCCTTCAGGCTTCTTGGCGGTATGGGTTAGTTCAAATTGGGGCAATGGCATGCATTTTAAAGGCCGGATACCCGCCAGAAATAAAAAAAGCGCCCCGCAGGGCGCTTTGGCTTGCCATCAAGACAATCAGGCGTCGATCAGGCGTCGATCAGGAATGATACGCCTGCTCGCCGTGGCTGGTGATGTCGAGGCCTTCGCGCTCGGCATCCTCGGCCACGCGCAGGCCGATGACAACGTCAACGATCTTGTAGGCGATGAAGGAAACCACCGCCGACCAGATGATGGTGGTGCCGATCGCTTCGGCCTGGATCAGGACCTGGCTGGCGATCGAGTAAGGATCGGCCGACATCTTGTTGGTGGTGTAGTCGAAGATGCCCTGCCCGCCCAGCGATGGCGACGCGAACACGCCGGTCAGCAGTGCGCCCAGGATACCGCCGACGCCGTGCACGCCGAACACGTCGAGCGAATCGTCGGCGCCGATCAGGCGCTTCAGGCCGTTCACGCCCCACAGGCAGACGATGCCGGCCACCAGGCCGATGATCAGGCCACCCATCGGGCCGACGAAACCGCAGGCCGGGGTGATCGCCACCAGGCCGGCCACGGCGCCGGAAGCGGCACCCAGCATCGAAGGCTTGCCCTTGGTGATCCATTCGCCAAACAGCCAGGACAGGGTGGCGGCGGCGGTGGCCAGCAGGGTATTCACGAAGGCCAGCGCGGCGACGTCGCCCGCTTCCAGGGCCGAACCGGCGTTGAAGCCGAACCAGCCCACCCACAGCAGCGAGGCGCCGATCATGGTCATGGTCAGCGAGTGCGGCGCCATCGATTCACGGCCGTAGCCAACGCGCTTGCCGATCAGGATCGCACCGACCAGGCCGGCGACGGCGGCATTGATGTGCACCACGGTGCCGCCCGCGAAGTCGAGCGCGCCCTTCTGCCACAGCCAGCCGGCCTTGGCGCTTTCCGTGGCCAGGGTGGCGGCGTCGGTGATCGCATCCGGACCGGTCCAGAACCAGACCATGTGCGCCACCGGCAGGTAGCCGAAGGTGAACCACAGCACCATGAACACCAGGATCGCCGCGAATTTCGCGCGTTCGGCGAAGGCGCCGACGATCAGGCCGCAGGTAATGGCGGCGAAGGTGCCCTGGAAGGCAACGTAGATAAACTCAGGAATCACCACGCCCTTGCTGAAGGTGGCGGCGCTGGCGAAGCTGGCCTTGGCCGGGTCCCAGATGCCGTTCAGGAAGGCGCGGTCGAGGCCGCCGATGAAGGCGGTGTTCGGCGTAAAGGCCAGCGAATAGCCGTACAGGCACCACAGCACCACGATCAGCGAGAAGATCGTGAACACCTGCAGCAGCACCGACAGCATGTTCTTCGAGCGTACCAGGCCGCCGTAGAACAGGGCCAGGCCCGGGATGGTCATCATGATGACCAGCAGGGTGGCGACGAACATCCAGGCGGTATCGCCTTTTTGCGCAACGGGTGCGGCGGCCGGCGCTGCGGCAGCCGGCGCTGCGGCAGCCGGCGTTGCGGCGGCAGCCGGTGCCACGGCGGTGTCGGCAGCGGCGGCGGGCGCAGGTGCGGCAACTGCGGCAGCCGGTGCCGCAGCCTCGGCCGCCGGCGCCGCCGGCTTGGCGGCATCCTGGGCCAGGGCCGGCAAGGCGGCGCCGAGTGCCAGCGCGAAGCCGAGCCCGGCGATCAGTTTGGTGATGGTGTGTGTCATCTGTTTCCCCTTACAGCGCATCGTTGCCGGTTTCGCCGGTACGGATACGGATTACCTGCTCCAGATTGGAGACGAAAATTTTGCCGTCACCGATCTTGCCGGTGCGTGCAGCGCTCTGGATCGTGTCGATCACCTGGTCGACGATGGCGTCGTCCACCGCCGCCTCGATCTTGGTCTTCGGCAGGAAATCGACGACGTATTCGGCGCCACGGTAGAGCTCGGTGTGCCCCTTCTGGCGGCCGAAACCCTTGACTTCGGTCACCGTGATGCCCTGTACGTTGATCTCGGACAGGGCCTCGCGTACCTCGTCGAGCTTGAAGGGTTTGATGATGGCGGTGATCATTTTCATGCTATTGCCTCTTTCAGAAAGTTTTTGAAACAGTCAGCACGGCCCCGGACTTGCCCAGGTTTTGTGCGGACGGGCTCAGGTAGGCATGGGTATTCGCCTTGACATACGCCAGTGCCACCGTGGCGACACCCAGGTCCTTGGTGATGCCGACCTTGTAATCGGTGTAGGAAAGCGCATCGCTGTGGCGGACTTCCTGGCGGCCGATGTGCAGGTTCAGCACGAAGCCGTTGCTGATGTCGAGGTTGGCGCCCAGGTCCAGATAGCCGCTCTGCTTGCTGTCGGTCGTGCCGAACAGATTGGTCAGCGCATGCGAATATTTGATGTAGGCCGGGCCGTAGCCCAGCTGGCCATAGAGTTCGAAGGTGTTGGCGTTCGGCGTCAGGCTGTTGTCGGGGTAGAAGTAATAGAGCCCGCCGACGTCATAGCTGATGTCCTCGTTCAGCTTGCCGCGTTTGCCGGCGTAGATGTCCCATTCGAGATTGCCGTCGCCACCCAGGTCCTTGGTCCACTTGATGGTGGACAGCCAGGTGCCCACGTACAAACCGGTCGGGTTGTGCACGTAGTCGACGCCACCCTGCAGCGCAGGGTCGAGACGGGTCTGGGAAAGGCCGCGGTAGCGGTAGTCGGTGGTGACGGCGGCGTTGTAGCTGATTTCGCTCTCGGGCTTTTGTTCCTGGGCGCCGGCCACACCAATGGTAAGGGTCCACAGGCTGGCACCCAGGACTGATGCTTGAAACCACTTGCTGCTACGACGCTTCATACCATGCTCCCTAGTAGTTGACGGATCTTGTTGAACGGATCTCGTTGCGGCGGTTTACAATTGAATCTGCACCTTTTATGTTTTATGTATCCTTTAGCAGGATGTGTGCCACCCCAAAATTGGCAGCCGTCCCCTTGTTATCGAGGGTCAGGCCCCCCAATTTGGTTTCAAAAAAACAAACGACGTCTTGAGGGTGTGCGCCAAACGGGTGCGCGCACCAATTCAGGCATGCGCGCACCTCCTTGGTGCGCACCGCGTCGGACACGAGGAATGGAATGGTATGAACAACTTTTTTAACGATCTGCAAGGCAAGATCAACCAGGCATTCGACAGCTCGCCGGCCAAGGACATCGAACGCAATGTCAAGGCCATCATGACCCAGGGCTTTTCGAAGCTGGACCTGGTCACGCGCGAAGAGTTCGACATCCAGGCCCAGGTGCTGGCCAAGACGCGCGCCAAGCTCGATGCGCTCGAAGTGCGCGTGGCCCAGCTGGAAGCGAAACTGGCGAGCGCCGAGACCAAGGTCTGAGCCGGCGCCCGCGATCGCCGGACCGACGCGAGCGGTCTAGCGTGCGATCGCCCTCAGCACCAGGCGCCAGGCCGCAAAGGCCGCCGCGCCTGCGATGCTGACGCCGACGATGACGACGATGCCCCAGCCGACCGGATTCGCGCTCCCGGCGGCATCCACGGCGAAGATGAGTCCGGCCGCCAGCACCAGCTGTAGCGGCCACAGCAGCCGAAGTGCGCGCACCGCCGCCCAATCCCCCCGGCGGTGCAGGCGCAGCGCCACGAACAGGGAAGGTCCCCACAGCGTGCAGAACAGCACGCCGAGAATCACGCAAGTCAGGATCAGTTTCGGCATGGCCGCCATGATAGCGGGCCCGGCACACCTTTGGTCGCTCTCAAGCCTGAATCCGCCAGCCGGCGCACCATCTCGCGAGTCCAGCATTCGTGAGGAAATCCATGAGCCTTGCCGTTTTACGCAGCCGCGCCCTGGCGGGCATGCAGGCGCCGGCCGTCAGCGTCGAGGTCCACCTGGCCAACGGCTTGCCCGGCATGCATCTGATCGGCCTGCCCGATACCGAAGTGCGCGAAGCCAAGGACCGGGTGCGCGCTGCCCTCCAGAATTCCGGCTTCGAGGTACCCAACCGGCGCATCACCATCAACCTGGCGCCGGCCGAGCTGCCCAAGGAGTCCGGGCGTTTCGACCTGCCGATCGCGCTCGGCATCCTGGCCGCCTCCGAACAGATCCCGTCCAAGGAACTCGAGCGCTACGAATTCGCCGGCGAACTCTCGCTGTCCGGTGAACTGCGTCCGGTGCGCGGGGCGCTGGCGATGAGTTTCGCGATGCACCGCAGCGGCGCGGACAAGCCGCGTTGCTTCATCCTGCCGCAGGCGAATGCCGACGAGGCCGCACTGGTGACCGATGCCGCCATCCATCCGGCGCGCACCCTGCTCGAGGTGTGCGCCCACTTTTCCGCCAGAGCCGACGATTGCCGCCTGGCGCGCTACCGCCCTGCCCTGCTCGACAGCACGCCCGTGTATCCCGACTTTGCCGAGGTCAAGGGCCAGCAGCACGTCAAGCGCGCACTCGAAGTGGCGGCGGCCGGCCTGCATTCGGCCTTGCTGATCGGCCCGCCCGGTGCGGGCAAGAGCATGCTGGCCTCGCGTTTTCCCGGCCTGCTGCCGCCGATGAGCGAGGAAGAAGCGCTGGAGACGGCGGCGATCCAGTCGCTGGCCGGCGCTTTTTCGATCGGCCAATGGCGGCGCCGGCCTTACCGCAGTCCGCACCACACCAGTTCGGGCGTGGCGCTGGTCGGCGGCGGGTCCAATCCGCGTCCCGGCGAAATCTCGCTGGCCCATCATGGGGTGCTCTTCCTCGATGAATTGCCGGAATTCGACCGCAAGGTGCTGGAGGTGCTGCGCGAGCCGCTGGAGTCCGGCGAAATCACGATCTCGCGCGCCGCGCGCCAGGCCGACTTTCCGGCCAGTTTCCAGCTCATCGCGGCCATGAACCCCTGCCCTTGCGGCTGGCTCGGCCATCCGTCCGGCAAATGCCGCTGCACGCCGGACGCGGTGCAGCGCTACCAGGACCGCATCTCCGGCCCCCTGCTCGACCGCATCGACATCCAGATCCCGGTGGCGGCGATGGCGCCCGATGCCATGGCCGGGCTGGCCGAAGGCGAAGCCAGCAGCACGGTGGCGGCGCGCGTCGGCCGCGCCCATGCGCTGCAGATGGCGCGCCAGGGCAAGGCCAACCGGCGCCTGGGCACGCGCGAGATCGACCAGCATTGCCGCCTGGAGCCGGGCGCCGCCCGCCTGCTGGGCGAGGCGATGCAGCGCCTGCACTGGTCGGCGCGCGCCTACCACCGTGTGCTGCGGGTGGCGCGCACCATCGCCGACCTGGCGGACCTTGAACAGGTGCAGGCCGTGCACGTGGCCGAGGCGATCCAGTACCGGCGCGGCTTGCGCGACGCCTGAGACGACACGCCGCCAGCCTGTGGGATGTACCGCGGCCGCTTTGGCCCTGCTACCATGTTGTCATGACAACCCGATTTTTGACCCGCTTCTTGAGCCGATCCTTGCCGCGGTCCATGGCGTCCATGCCGGCCTTCCTGTGCGCCGCGCTGACAGTGTTCGCGCTCGGCGCCTGCAGCCCCAAATACAACTGGCGCGACTACGCCAGCCCGGATGCGGGCTACCGCGTGACCTTCCCCGCCAAGCCGAGCAGCGCCACCCGCAGCGTCGACCTGGACGGCATGCGGGTCAGCATGACCATGACGGCGGCCGAGGTCGACGGCGCCACCTTCGCGGTGGGCGCGGCCGAGGCACCGGATGCGGCCCGCGCGCGCGCCGCGCTGGACGCGATGCGGCTGGCCCTGCTGCGCAACATCGGCGCCGCGCCAGGGGCTGGACGGACGGCGTCGGCATCGGCATCGGACGGCGTCGCCAGCCGCGCCGCGATCGACGTCGATGCCACCGGCAGCGCCCGCAATGGCCAGGGCGGCCCCTTGCGCCTGGTCGGCCATTTCGAAGCGCGCGGCACCCGCTTCTACCAGGTGATCGTGGTCGCCAAGGACAAGGCCGTCCCGCCCGAACAGATCGAACAATTCCTCACTTCCTTCACCTTGCACTGACCGACCGCCATGAACGACATGACCAGCGATACGCTTGCCCCTGCCCTCCGGCTGCGCGCCCTGCGCAAGCATTTCGGCCGCCCGGCGGTCGATGGCCTCGACCTGACCGTGCGCCGCGGCGAACTGTACGCGCTGCTGGGACCGAACGGCGCCGGCAAGACCACCACCCTGCGCATGGTCACCGGGCTGCTGGCGCCGGATGATGGCCAGGTCGAGGTACTGGGCGTCGACCTGGCGCGCGACCCCGCCGCGGCCAAACGCCGCATGGCTTACCTGCCGGACGATCCGATGTTGTACGGGAAGCTGAAACCGACCGAATACCTCGAATTCGTGGCCGGCCTGTGGGGCTTGCGTCCCGAGGACGCCGAGCCGCGCGGACGCCGCCTGCTCGACTGGCTGGACTTGTCCAGGCATGCGCACGAGTTGACCGAAGGGTTTTCGCGCGGGATGAAGCAGAAGCTGGCGCTGGCCGGGGCCCTGATCCACGAGCCGGAACTCTTGATCCTCGACGAGCCGCTGACCGGGCTGGACGCGGCCGCCGCGCGCCAGGTGAAAGACTTGCTGGTATCGCACGTGGCCGGCGGCGGCACCGTGATCCTGACCACCCACATCCTGGAAGTGGCGGAAAAGCTGGCCCAGCGCATCGGCATCATCCGCCAGGGCCGCCTGATCGCCGAAGGCACGCTCGACGAGCTGCGCGAACGCACGGCGGGTGGCAGCCTCGAGGACATGTTCCTGCAGCTGACGGAGGGGGCTTGAACGCCGCGCCCGGCAGCACCCGCTGGCTGCTTGGCCATGAACTGCGCCTGGCCTGGTACGGCTCGGCCCTGAGCGGCGGCAAGCGCCGTCCCGGCACGGTCAGCATCATCGTCTGGGTGCTGGCCTGGGCGGTGATGCACGGTTGCGCCTTCGCCCTGCTGTACGCGCTGCGCAAGAGCCCCATGGACGACGCGCTGATGGGCATGCTGGCCGGCGGTGTGCTGCTGGCGTGCGCCACCTTCATGCTGTCGAACGCGCTGCGCGCCTGCGTGCTGGCGCTGTTCGAGCGCGGCGACCTGGACCTGCTGCTGTCCTCGCCCCTGCCCTCGCGCAGCATCTTCTCGGTGCGCCTGCTGGGCGTAACCGCCAGCACCGCGGCGCTGTTCCTGTTCCTGTTCACGCCCTTCGCCCACGTCGCCCTGGTGATGGGCCGGCCGGGCTGGCTGGCCATCTATCCGGCATTGGCATCGCTCGCCATCATCATCGCCAGCA